>JACXTT010012649.1_pt1 | contig 11192 bp, 9 predicted proteins | sample 9270951 | NCBI WGS metagenome assembly JACXTT01 (sample SAMN15532306, study PRJNA645909) | rock metagenome | isolation source: weathered quartz diorite | place: Puerto Rico | collected 2017-06-21 | reverse complement strand
ACTGCTCGAGTTCGACGACGTCAACAACGAACAGCGTAAAGTGATCTATCACATGCGTAACACGTTGCTGGCTGCCGACAATATCGGTGAAACCATCGCCGACTTCCGTCAGGACGTGCTCAACGCCACTGTCAGCGCGCATATTCCTCCACAATCGCTGCCCGAGCAGTGGGACGTGGCGGGCCTGGAGTCGGCCCTGCAGAACGATTTCGGCGTGCAGCTGCCGATCCAGCAGTGGCTCGACGAAGACGATCACCTGTACGAAGAGACCCTGCGCGAGAAGCTGCTCAACGAGCTGCTGGCGGCGTACAACGAAAAAGAAGAGCAGGCCAGCGCCGAAGCGCTGCGCACCTTCGAGAAGCAGATCGTTCTGCGCGTGCTCGACGACCTGTGGAAAGACCACCTGTCGACCATGGATCACCTGCGCCACGGCATCCACCTGCGCGGTTATGCGCAGAAGAACCCGAAGCAGGAATACAAGCGCGAGTCGTTCACCCTGTTCTCCGAACTGCTGGATTCCATCAAGCGCGATTCGATCCGCGTCCTGTCCCACGTCCAGGTGCGTCGCGAAGACCCGGCCGAGGAAGAGGCGCGCCTGCGCCAGGAAGCCGAAGCCCTGGCCCAGCGCATGCAGTTCCAGCACGCTGAAGCACCGGGCCTGGACGAGCCGGAAATCCTCGGTGAGGAAGTCGACGTCGCCCTGGCCGCCGCGCCGGTCCGTAACGAGCAGAAGCTGGGCCGTAACGAACTGTGCTACTGCGGTTCGGGCAAGAAGTACAAACACTGCCACGGTCAGATCAGCTAAGGTCTTTACCGGACACTGAAGTACCTGCGCCGCGACCGGCATTGCCGTCGCGGCGTTTTTCCATTTGAAACACTGTCCGTTGTGACGACAGTGCAGACATTACATTGAAAGGAGCGCATTCATGGCTGTTGGTCTGGGTCCTTTGCCCACGTTGCACCCGGTTGCCGGTTTTGAACTCGGTATCGCCTCGGCTGGCATCAAGCGCCCAGGGCGCAAGGATGTAGTGGTGATGCGCTGTGCCGAAGGCTCCACAGTGGCGGGGGTGTTCACCCTCAATGCGTTTTGCGCCGCTCCGGTGATCCTGGCCAAGCAGCGTGTCCAGGGCACGGTGCGTTATCTGTTGACCAACACTGGCAATGCCAACGCCGGGACCGGTGAGCCGGGCCTGGCCGCCGCGGCGCGGACCTGCGCCAAGCTGGCCGAACTGGCCGGTGTCGACGAAAGTGCGGTGCTGCCGTACTCCACCGGGGTGATCGGTGAGCCATTGCCGGTCGAGAAGATCGAAGGCGCGTTGCAGGCAGCCCTGGATGACCTGTCCGTGGACAACTGGGCCGCGGCCGCCACCGGCATCATGACCACCGATACCCTGCCCAAGGGCGCCAGCCGCCAATTCCAGCATGACGGCGTGACCATCACCGTCACCGGGATCAGCAAGGGCGCGGGGATGATCCGTCCGAACATGGCGACCATGCTCGGCTACATCGCCACCGACGCCAAGGTTTCCCGCGAGGTGCTGCACAACCTGATGCTGGACGGCGCCAACAAGTCGTTCAACCGCATCACCATCGACGGCGACACCTCGACCAACGACTGCTGCATGCTGATCGCCACCGGTCAGGCCGGGCTGCCGGAAATCACCGAGGCCCGTGGTCCGTTGTTCGAGGCGCTGAAAAAGGCGGTGTTCGAGGTGTGCATGGAAGTGGCCCAGGCCATCGTCCGTGATGGCGAAGGCGCGACCAAGTTCGTTACCGTCGAAGTCAACGGCGGCGCCAATCACCAGGAGTGCCTGGATGTCGGCTACACCGTGGCGCATTCGCCGCTGATCAAGACCGCGCTGTTCGCCTCCGATCCGAACTGGGGCCGTATCCTCGCCGCCGTCGGCCGTGCCGGCGTGCCGGAGCTGGATGTGAGCAAGATCGACGTGTTCCTCGGCGAAGTGTGCATCGCCAGCCGCGGCGCCCGTGCCGCGACCTATACCGAAGCGCAGGGTTCGGCGGTCATGGCCCGGGAAGAAATCGGCATTCGTATCGAACTGGGTCGCGGCGAGTGCAGCGAAACCATCTGGACCACCGACCTGTCCCACGAGTACGTGAAGATCAACGCGGAATACCGTACCTGATCCACAGCGTCCTGCAGGAGGTTTCAACGTGAAACGCATCCACGTGGCGGCCGCGGTTATCCGTGGCGCCGATGGTCGCATCCTGATTGCCCGCCGGGCGGACACTCAGCATCAGGGCGGTCTCTGGGAGTTTCCTGGTGGCAAGGTCGAGGACGGCGAAGCCGTCCAGGTGGCCCTGGCTCGCGAGCTTCAGGAAGAACTGGGCATCGTGGTCAGCGTTGCCCGACCGTTGATCAAGGTGCGCCACGATTACCCGGACAAACAGGTATTGCTGGATGTCTGGGAGGTTTCGGCCTTTACCGGCGAACCCCATGGTGCCGAGGGGCAGCCGTTGGCCTGGGTTAGCGCGCGGGAACTGGCGGACTACGAGTTTCCGGCGGCCAACCAGCCGATTGTCGCGGCGGCCCGTTTGCCGGCCGAGTACCTGATTACACCGGACGGCCTGGACACCCCGCAGTTGCTCAAGGGGATCCAGAAGGCGATTGCCGGTGGGATCAAGCTGGTCCAGCTGCGGGCGCCGAACGGCTATGACCCGCAATACCGCGATCTGGCGGTGGACGCGGTGGGGCTGTGTGCGGGCAAGGCGCAACTGATGCTCAAGGGGCCCTTCGAATGGCTGGGGGATTTTCCGTCGGCGGGCTGGCACCTGACGTCCGCGCAGTTGCGCAAGTACGCCAGTGCCGGGCGCCCGTTGCCGGCGGATCGCTGGTTGGCCGCTTCGTGTCATGACGCTGAGGAGTTGGCGTTGGCCGAGCAGATGGGCGTGGATTTCGTCACGCTGTCACCGGTGCAGCCGACGCAGACGCATCCGGATGCCTTGCCGCTGGGCTGGGAGCAGGCCGGGCAGTTGATCACCGGGTTCAACAGGCCGGTGTACCTGCTGGGTGGCGTTGGGCCGAACGAATTGCAGCGCGCCTGGGAAACCGGCGCGCAGGGCGTGGCCGGTATTCGGGCGTTCTGGCCGCAATAATTGCGGCGTTGTATCAGTGGGAGACCGGCTTCTTGGCCGCCTCCCACAATATCTCGGCAATCTTCTCGCGCCGGGCGATCAATCGCGCCGCCACGAACAGCAGGTCTGACAGCCGATTGATATAGGCCAGCCCGACCCCACCCAAAGGTTCGACGGCATTCAACTGTTGGCAACGCCGCTCGGCGCTGCGCGCCTGGCTGCGGCAGACATGTGCCTGGGCAATCAGCATCGAGCCGCCGGGCAGGATGAAGTTTTCCAGCGGTCCCAACTCTTCGTTCCAGCGATCGATGGCGGTTTCCAGACGCTGGATCTCGCTGGTGTCGAGGGCCTGGTAGGTCGGCATCGCCAGCTCGCCCCCCAGGTCGAACAACCGGTGCTGGACCGGTGCCAGCACCTCGATCAGTTCGTTGAGCTCCGGATGGATCACCACCAGCTCCGCCAGCCCGGCCAGCAGCAGCCCCAACTGGCTGTTGAGCATGTCGACCTCGCCGATGGCCTCGATCCGCGGATGGTCCTTTGGCACCCGACGACCATCGCCCAGTCCGGTTTCCCCGGCGTCGCCGGTGCGTGTGTATATCTTCGACAGACGAAAACCCATGCTCAAGACTCCGCTTTGCTCAGTTCGGGAAGCGCCGCCTGGCTACCGGCCAACGGCAGGCGCAGGGTCACACAGGTGCCTGCGCCCGGCGCCGATTGCACTTCCATCTGGCCTTTGTGGTTGTTGGTGATGATGAAATAGGACACCGACAGGCCGAGCCCGGTGCCCTGGCCGATCTCCTTGGTGGTGAAGAAGGGTTCGAAGGTGCGTTTGCGAATGTGCTCCGGCATGCCGACGCCATTGTCCTCGACCTGGATCTCGGCCCAGGGCGGATTCAGCCGGGTGCGCAGGGTGATGCGCCCGGGTTCGCGCTCGTCCTCACGCTGGTGGATGGCCTGGGCGGCGTTTTTCAGCAGGTTGAGCAGCACCTGCTCCAGCTCGTTGGCGGTACCCGGGACCGGGCCCAGTTGCGGGTCGAACTGACGGATGATCGCCTGGCCCTTGAAGTCGAAGCCGATGGTCAGGTCGAAGTCGTTGCCGGCGATTTCCACCGCCTGGTCGATCAGGGCCGGCAGGTCGCAGGGGGCCATCTCGCGGTTGCTGCGTCGACTGAAACTGAGCATATGGGTGACGATTTTTGCCGCCCGCGCGCCGGCCTGCTGGATGCCGTCGAGCAGTTGCGGCACCTCGCGGCCTTGCAGGTAGCGGTTGACCGTATCCAGGTCGATGCCGGCCTGTTGCGCATATTCGAGGTTCTTCGGCAGCTCCGGGGACAGGCGCCGGCGGATGTTCTGCACGTTGTGCAGGATGGCACCCAGGGGGTTGTTGATCTCGTGGGCCATGCCCGCCGCCAAACCGCCAACCGAGAGCATCTTTTCCGATTGCACCATCATTTCCTCCAGCGACAGACGCTGGGAGATGTCGTCGATGCGGATCACCACGCCGCGTCCCGCGCCGCCCATCAGCGGGTAGAAGGTCAGGGCGTAGTGACGGGCTTCGTCGTCCTTGATCCAGGTCACCCGCTCGATCTTCGCCACGCTGTGCTGTTCGACGGTTTCCTTGAGCTGCGGCAGGAACGGCTTGAGCGGCTCGAAGGCGAGGAAGATCGGCTGGTTCAGCGCTTCGTCCAGCCGCGTGCCGGACAGGGCGCTGGCTTCCTGGTTCCACTGGGTGACATAGAGCTGCTCGTCCAGGGCGATCAGGGCCGAGGGCATGGAGTCGATGATGCTGTTGAGGTAGTTCTGGAAACCGGTGAGCTTTTTCTCGATCTTGCTGCGCACCTGGACTTCGAGTTCCAGCTTGCGGTTGGTGTGGCGGGTTTCCTCGGCCAGTCCCTGGGCCTGGTCGTAGGCGGCCTGGGAGTCGTCGCGGGCGCGCTTGAGCTGCTGCTCGCGAGCCTCGATTCGCGACAGCATGGTGTTGAAGGCTTCGGCCAGGCTGCCGATTTCGTCGTGGTTGCCGCGCGGTGCGCGCAGCGCGTAGTTCTCTTCACGGGTGACCTGGCGCGACAGTTCTTCGAGCTCGTGGATCGGCCGGGTGATCAGGCGCTTGATCTGGCGGGCGATGATCAGCCACAACAGGATACTGAAGATCAGGATGCCGAGGCTGGCGGTCAAGGTGCCGGTGTAGAACGCCACCGGCAGTTCGCTGCTGGCCACCAGCAGCAGGTGTCCGGGTGGCGAGCCCGGGCGCGGCATCTCGATGACCTGGTTGCTGCGAAACTCCGTCAGGCGCCAGGCTTCGATGTGACGAAAGCGTTCCGGCAGTTTCAGGTGATTGCCATGTTGCAGTTGCGCCAGGTGATTGCCCGAGCCGTCATAGACGGCGGCGGCGCGCAGCGGCGAGTAACTGTCGAGCTCCTTGAGCAGGGCTTCGGCGGCTTGCGGGGAGTCGAGGGCCTGGCTGACCAGGCTCGGGTTCGACACCAGCCGGCCGATGGTCTGCAAGGCCTGGGGCGCCATGCTTTCCTGGGAGATCCAATAGGCGGCGCTGATGAACGTCAGGTTGGCGACCAGCAGCACGGTGGTCAGCAGGACCAGCAGGGCCGCGAGGAGTTTTTGACCGACCGGCAGGTTTTCGAGGCGCTGGCGCAGAGGCATCGGTTGTCCTGTTTAGAGAGACGAAGTGAGGCGGGCAGGGTTCTACCGCCAAGCCTTCCTTGAGTGTATCAAACCGTCGGTTTGGCCCGGGTCTTTTGCGCGGCACGGCTCATGTTTGCGGGCTCAGGTGCTGGGCACGCCCTTTGCCATCAGGTGGGCCACCAGTCGGTTGTACAGGCGGTTCAGGTGCGGCAGGTTGAGGTGATGCCGTGCGGCCGCCGCGCAGGCATAGCCCAGCAGGTAGCCGATCTCGGTACGCCGCCCCAGGGCGACATCCTGGTGCATGGAGGAGTAGTTTGCCGCCGTGGCCTGGATCACCCGTTCCACTTCGCTGGGCAGGTCCAGCGCAGCGGCCGGCTGGCCGCAGCATTCGAGCAGTTCAGCCAGCTCGGCGCAGAGTGTGGCGACTTCACAGTGATGTTCCAGCAACCCGCCGTTGCGGCAATCGTAGAGCACCGTCAACGGGTTGATGGCACAGTTGAGCGCCAGCTTGCGCCAGAGTCGGGTGAGGATCTGGGTGTTCCATTCATGGGGAATGCCGGCGAGCGTCAGGTCATCGAGCCAGTAAGGCGGTTGGGGATGGGTGACGTCCCCCAGCCAGGTGAAACCATGACCGGCGAATACCACGCGCCAGTCACCGTCGCGAAAGGCGCCTTCGGTACTGGAGGCGAACAGGCACCGCGCGTGCGGTACCCGGGCCGCGACCGCGTCCTGGCTGCCGAGGCCGTTTTGCAGCAGCACCAGCTCGGCGCCGGGGGTGAGTCGTGAGGCGAGGCGGGCGACCGCCGCTTCGGCGTCGTAGGCCTTGCACGCCACCAGCAGGCGCTCGATGGGGGTGTCGGCATCGAGGGTCTGGGCTGCAATTGCAAAACGTTGTTCCTGGCCCTGTTCGACCAGGGTCAGGCCGCCCGCCGCTTCGTACGCCGCGAGCCGCGCCGAATCGCGCAGGATCAGCTTGACCGGCAGGCCGGCCCTGGCCAATCGGGTGGCCCACAAGCTGCCCAGGCTACCGGCGCCCAGTACATGCCAGTGGATGCTCATCAGCTACGGGCCGGCAGGCGTTTGGCGCTGACCACGCCGCCGGCATAGGACTCGAGCAGCAATTGCTCGGCTTCGTCCATCAGGGTTTGCGGGTCCAGCGGGAAGCACTTGCTATCCAGGCCGACCAGGCTGATGCCGGCCTTGAGCTCGACGGAGCCTGCGTTGGTCATGAAGGTCTTGAGGTTCAGGCCATCATGCAGGCGCTTGAAGCTGCTGGGGGCACATTCCTGAAGGTCGGGCGGCAGGGTCATCAGGACAAAATGCCGCTCGTCCAGGCGGGCCAGCACATCCAGCGGCCGCACCAGTTGTTGCAGGCGGCGGGCGATGGCTTGCAGCAGTTCGTCGTAGAGGTCGATGCCATACTGGCGTTGCAGCGACTCGGACTCTTCGATACCGATCAGCAGATAGCAGATGGCACCGCCGCGGGCCTGGACCTGGCGCAGGCTGTCATTGAGCTTCTGGCGCAGGTAGCGAGCGTTGCCCAGGCCGGTCAGGGAGTCCACCAGGTTGCGCTGTTCGAGGCTGGCGATGTTCTGGCGCAGCAGGCGGTTTTCCTGGCGCAGGCGCTGCAAGGTGCTGCACAGGCGGTCGGCGGCGAGTACCCGGGTCTGCAGGTGGCGATCGACATCGGCAGAGGCGAGCAGGTCGTCGATGCCGTTGTCCGAGGTCTCGTCCAGCAGGAGCGAGGGCGATTGTTCGCTGATGAGGATCACGTAGGTGTAGTGATTGTTCATCTCGTCCCTTTGTCGGACCTTGGCGGTCAGCGCCAGACCTGCGCTTCCCGCGCAGATCAGCAGGCCGGCGGCCCGCTGGTCGAATTGCTCCAGTGCAAGGACGCTGTCATTGGCCTGACGAATGTCCTGATAACCCATGCGCTGGAGGCTGCTGCCCAGCGTACTGCTGACCAGCTTCTCATCACTCACCAGCAAAATGCTCAGATCCGGGTTCGGCATGGGAGGCTCACAAGTGAATGAGTGGGAAGAACCGCTATAATGCCCCCGGATTTTAACCGTCAAACCAGGCGCGCTCCATCGGTATTGAGCCGCGCCGACTTTATTTTGGAGAAATGCGATGCCGTCGTTCGACGTGGTATCCGAACTGGACAAGCACGAAGTCACCAACGCCGTCGAGAACGCCGTCAAGGAACTGGACCGTCGTTATGACCTCAAGGGCAAGGGTTCCTTCGAGTTCAAGGACAAGGAGCAGACCGTGACCATGACCGCCGAGGCCGAGTTCCAGCTCGAAGCCATGCTGGAGATCCTGCGCATGGCCCTGGTCAAGCGCAAGATCGACGTCAAGTGCCTGGAAGTCAAGGACGCCTATGCGTCCGGCAAGGTCATGAAGCAGGAAGCGACCTTCAAGGAAGGCATCGACAAGGACACGGCGAAGAAAATCGTCGCGCATATCAAGGACGCCAAGCTCAAGGTCCAGGCCGCCATCCAGGGCGAGCAGGTGCGGGTCACCGGCAAGAAGCGTGACGACCTGCAGGAAGCCATTGCCAACCTGCGGGCCAAGGAATTCGACGTGCCGCTGCAATTCAACAATTTCCGCGACTGAACCCGTCTGGCAGGGAACCTCTGGGAGTTATCGGCGTCGGAGGGCCCAGTCACGGTGAAACGCTGGGCCGCACGCTGCGGCAAGCGTTTCGCCGGGTCATCGCATGGTAACCGGAGAGAACAATGGATTTGAATGCGCAAGTGGATCATCTGGTCAAGGTCTCAGAGGCCTGGATCCCCATGATCATGCAATACGGCAGCCGTGTGCTGCTGGCTGTCGTCACCCTGTGCATCGGCTGGTGGCTGATCAACGGCCTGACCCACCGGGTGGGCAAGCTGTTGGCGCTGCGCAATGCCGACCTGGCGTTGCAGGGGTTTATCAGCAGCCTGGCGAACATCGCCCTCAAGGTGATGTTGATCGTCAGCGTGGCGTCGATGATCGGCGTGGAGACCACCTCCTTCGTCGCGGCCATCGGTGCGGCGGGCCTGGCCATTGGCCTGGCATTGCAGGGCAGCCTGGCGAACTTCGCCGGTGGGGTGTTGATCCTGCTGTTCCGACCGTTTCGCCTGGGCGACACGATCACCGCGCAAGGTGTTACCGGCACGGTCGACAGCATCCAGATTTTCCACACCATCCTGCGGACCGGCGACAACCAGACAGTGATCCTGCCTAACGGTAATCTGTCGAACGGCATCATCACCAACATCAACCGCCAGGCCACCCGCAGGGTGGTGTTCGATGTCGGGGTGGATTTCCAGGCGAATCTGCAGGAGGCCCGCGAGGTGCTGTTGGCGATGGCCAAGGATGGGCGGGTGTTGGCCGATCCGGCACCGGTGGTGGTGGTCGCGACCTTGGGGGCTCACTCGATCACGATGTCCTTGCGGGTGTGGGTCAATGCTCCCGATTACTGGGATGTCATGTTCCAGTTCAATGAGCAGGCGCGGGACCGCCTGAAAGCGGCGGGGATCGAGATTCCGTTTCCGCAGCAGGTGGTGCGGATGCTGCCGGAAGAGTCGACGAAGTAATCGAGGTCTTGATGCCTGGCCGGTGGGGCAGGCATCGAGGGGTCAGAGTGCGTGGCTGATGTTGTGAATGCCAGTTCGAAAGCACGCTGGCCCTTGTAGGAGCCGGCTTGCTGGCGATGAGGCCCGCAAGACTTGCCTCGCTCTTGCGGACGCTATCGCTGGCAAGCCAGGCTCCTACAGGGTTTCGCGGTGTTTTCAAAATCTCAGTTATTCAGCGGACCGGTATGGGGGGGGCGAAAGCCCTTTTTTTGTGCCCGTAGTTAAGGGAGGCGGTGGTCGGGAAACTATGATGCTTGCTATTTATTAGTTACCTATCAAGTTTCCGTGCTCAATCGCGACGCAATAAAAAAGGCCCATCACCAGGATGGGCCTTTCTTTAAACGAGTGTCACATCATCCAGCAAGTAATCAGGCGATTACAGGATGGTGATTGGGTACGAAGTGATCAGGCGGAACTCGTTGATATTGCCTTCAGCCTGGTCGGCGTTGCCGCGGTGCCAAGCTTGACGTGCACGGAAAGACAGATCTTTCAGAGGACCAGACTGGACAACGTACTTGGCTTCCAGGTTGGTTTCGAAGTGGTGACCGTCTTCGCCGTAACCATAGGCACGGTAAGGGCTGGTAGCATCCATCTTGGTACCGTCGATGCCATCACCGTGAACATAACGAGCCATGAAGCTCAGGCCTGGGACACCATATTCAGCCATTTTCAGGTCGTAGCGCGCCTGCCAGGACTTCTCGCCAGGACCGTTGAAGTCGGAGTACTGAATCGAGTTCGCGAGGAAGATCGAGTCGCCGCCACGGTTGTTGTCACCCACACCGATGTAGTCGAATGGTGTGTCGCCGTTGATCTTCTGGAATGCCAGAGTAACGGTGTGTGCCTTCAGGAACGAATAGGCCGCTGCGATCGAGAAAGCGTTGTTGTCGATCTTGCCTGCCTTCGCCGCACCGGTGTCGGTGGTGCGATAGAAGTTGAAGTCGAAGTTCAGGGACTGATCGCTTGCCAACGGAAGGGTGTAGTTCGTGTTGGCGTAGTACTGGTTCCAGGTATCTTTGAACTTGGCGCCGTAGAGGGATACGGTCAGGTTCTCATTGATACCGTATTTACCGCCCAGGTAATCAGCGCTTTCGACCTTGGTGTTAGCGTATTGGGTCCAGAGATCACCTTGCAGAGTGGTTTTATCCTGGCTGCTACCGGCGTAGAAGTGACCTGCTTCCAGATCGAGGTCTTTGATCTCGCTGCTTTGCAGTTGGAAGCCACGAGCGGTCTGTTGGAACAGACGGCTGCCGCCCACGGCGAATACAGGTGAGGTGCTTGGGCTGAAGTCACCGAATTTCAGCTCGGTTTTGGAGACGCGAACTGCAATGTCAGCACCGGCTTTACCGAAGCTGTTGTTGACGTCGCCGTTTGTGGCGGTGCTCATGTTGCCAGTGCCCGCTCTGCCGTTAGCACCGTCCAGCTTGTAGCCCGCATCGCCAAAGCCTTCAACCTTTACCCCAACAGTACCTTGGGTGTAGCCGGAGCTGAATGTGCCCAGGAAGCCTTGGGTCCAGTCTCTCTGGTCATGACTCTGCGGAGCCAGCTTGTGTCGGTTGAAATAGTAGTTCTTCAGAACCACGCCAGCCGAAGCGCCATCAACGAAACCCTTCGCATCAGACTGAGGGGTTACGAACGGGTCGGCCATAGCCACTTGCGAACCTGCTGCGGTAACAGCCAGGGCGATCATGCTCCACTTCATCACGCGCATCGTGATTTGCTCCTTTGGTTTTTAGGAAGAGTACTGCCGTCCCACCTGCATTTTTGTCTGGGCGGCTCTTTCTTTTTTGTGTCGGCGCAAACTTATATCACGTCGACAAACTTGGCGATACTTGCACACCT
>JACXTT010012648.1_pt1 | contig 11192 bp, 7 predicted proteins | sample 9270951 | NCBI WGS metagenome assembly JACXTT01 (sample SAMN15532306, study PRJNA645909) | rock metagenome | isolation source: weathered quartz diorite | place: Puerto Rico | collected 2017-06-21 | reverse complement strand
CCAAAACACCCACCACATGCCCAAATATTTTTTCCCCACCATAATTACAAACAACTCTAAACTCACACAACCCGCCCCCCAAAACCCAACCTGCTAAACGATTTTTTGAAACATCCGGTGCTGTCTCGCCTTTACTGGGCCATGGCCCGGATGGATGGCAAAACCGGCGAATCCTTGCTGCAATTCGCGGGAATCCCCAGGCTGCTTCCCTTTGCGCCGGTCCTTGACTTTTACGGCAGTCACATCTTGATTCGGAATGGACGGGTAACGGTGCCGGGCGGAGCGCCGGCGGAACCCGTGTGGAAGACCCTGGCCGGCGCGGACCCCGGATCGGCGAAGGATTTTGTGGCCCGGTTGCTGGCAAAAGATGACGGCTGGCTGGTCGCCTATTTCGATACACTCTCCCGGCTGACTCCCGCACAACAGGTTTATTTTACCGACGCTCAGCGGTTGCCGCGTTTCTATGATGCGCTGCGCGGCCGGGATATTTCCCCGGGACCGGCTCGTCCCGTGTTCCGGCCCGACCCCGGATTACTGCTGCTGGTGACGCGGCTTCAGTTCGACCCTGCCGGCCAGCCCAGCGTCCCTGGCAATCTTGAGGTATGGGGGCAGATTCTTCAACAGAAGACTGACTCCAAGATCGTGCGGCAGTGGGCCAAGCATGCGAACCACTGGAAAAGCCCGGACCAACTGGTGGAAGCGATGTTCGCCTTGTCCCGGCAGAGTTCGGAAGACGGACCGCTGTCCCTCTACCTCATGCTCAGCGCGATCGATAACGCACGGCCGGCGGATCAGCGCTTGAGTCCTCAGACGATTCGTTTGCTGGGCGATAAGTTTTCCCGCTACGGCAACCAGTACCTGATTTTTTCTGAATTTGAAGGTCTGAACGATGCCTCAATCACCCGCTTTCTCGGGGTGGTGGACGCTCTGGACCGCACGTCCAACATCACACTGCGGGCTAACGCCTTGGGTATTTTTCAAGCCGACGTAGGTCTTTGGCAGATTCTTGCGCGACAGGGCCAGATCACTCCGCACGATTTGAACGATTCCTGGCAGAAAGTGATCGGTCCGTTCGCCGTCGGGGTATCTTCCTCGGCTCAGCTTTTTGACGAAGCCCAAGTCTCCATTCATGACCTCTGGCGGGCGGCAGCCGGCAGGGCGAATCTTTCCCAGGGTGAAGTCATCTCGCTGCTGGCGGGCCCCAGGCAGTCCCACCCGGCCGGCCAGCAGGTGCGGCAAGAACTGGCCAACCGGATTCGCTCCGTCATGGACGGCCAGCGCCTGGTTTCTCTGGACACGTTGCTGGCTCTGGGAAACGGCTTGAGCGAATTGGCGCAAGGCAAGGCCGTGGCCGACACCCTGGTTCCGCTGGCCGGGGAGTTGCGGGAATTTGAAATGCCTCGGCCCATGTTCACCAGCAGCGAACGCAGTGAATGGGCTGCCGGGTTCTACAACACCCGTCATAGCTCCTTACAGACCCGCACTGATCTGGTGAAGCTCATCAAGTCCCCCAACTCGCATAAAGAACTGGCGGACGCGCGCGGCATTGTTGCTCCCTTCCTGCGAGACACCCTGGTAGGTTTGAACTACGCCTATTACGAGCCGCCGGGAGCTCAAATTCTTCTCAACAATCCTCTGTACGTGCGCTCGCATGACTTCTCTGGAGAAATGGCGATGGGAGGAGGACAGTCCTGGCATGTGCCGCACGTATTTGGCTCGGGCCTGCCGGCAGGCGGCGGCGCTCATTTGGCCGGTTCGCTGGCGGATCTGCCTTTTGTGCTGGCCGAGGCGGAGCAGGACTTCATCGTTCCGGAAAATGTCCAGGCCCTGATCTGGCACGAGTTAGTGCCCGGCCTCGTGAGCAGTGCCACCCTGCCCCGCTGGTGGGGAGTGAGCCAGAACGAATTGCACGCCGTCACCCTGTACCAGCGCACCGGTGAGGAGCTTCTGGCGGCGTCCGCAAAGGATGAAAGGCTGCGAGCGACCGTGTTGAGCATCCTTTCCGAGCGCCTGGTTCCGCAACGAGCGGCGCAACTGGAAAGGGCTCTTCAAACTGGAGCCGTAAACGAGGCGCTCTCCCGAGTGATGCCGGGCGAAACCTTCTATCTGGCGGCCGAGTTTCGGCGGAGATTTCCTGGAGAGAGCAATTCCTGGGGAAAGGCGGGTGAGGAGCTGGAAAACCTTGCCAGCCGCTACCCGGCGGAAGTCAGCTGGAAGCGGTTGTCTGAGGACTTTGGCGTACCCCATCCGGCGTTGGCGCAGAGCTATAGCCGCGAATTGCTGAACGTGAAGCCCTTTCCCGCGTTCATGGGTTACTCCAGCCGCCTGCTGGCTGAGTCCTGGGACTCGAATAATTTGTACTGGGCTCGTCTGGCGGACGAACTGGGCTATCCGCCGGTCATGTTGAACCGGCTGGTTCCCGAACTGACATACCGGATGGTGGAGAAAATTTTTGCCACCGACTTCGAAGACTGGGCGGCGATGCTGCGCGCGATGCGGGAGACCGGCGACGAGTTCCGGCAGGGCAAGATCACTTCGCTGCCCAAAGTCGCTCTGAGTACGGCAGTTCAGTAAGGACAATGGTTCGGTAGTTGGTTTTGAGTTTTACAAATTCTTAAGATTCCGCGTCCGGATCAAAGGCGCGGTGTGAGTGATGGCGGGGTCCTATGGCAAAGCGAATTCTTCTTGCTCTCGTAGTTTTTTCCGCATTTCTCTTCAGCTCGACTCGTTGGACGGCAGCGCAGGAGGGCGAAACCAGCATTCGTGTCGAAGTTGACATGGTGCAGTTGAACGTGGCGGTCATGGACAGCAAGGGAAACTACGTGACTGGCCTCAAACCTTCCGATTTTGAAGTGACGGAAGACGGCATTCCGCAAAAGGTTGCGACCTTCGGCGAGGGTAATGAAGCTACTCGAAGAGTGGCAGTCACTGCCGACGAGGACCAGCCCGGTCAACTTCGCATCCGTTCGGCGAATGGCGCTTCGGGTTCGGAAACGTCGTCCGAGCTTGGTTCCGAGCTGGGATCGGCGATGGCGGGCGCCAATGTATTCATCTTGTTCGATACCAGCAACTACATGTATCGCGGTTTTGTTTTCGCCCAGGACGCGATTGCCGAGTTCGTGCGCTCCCTGGACAATCCTGACCGGGTCGCATTTTACTCCTACAGCCGCGACCTCTCCCGGGCTACCACGCTCACCCCCGACCGCAACCAGGTTTTGCGCGGCGTGCGCACCACCGTGGCCGGCGATGACGCCGCTCTCTACAACGCCTTGCTGATGACCCTCAAAGATGCGGGTCAGAATACGGGAAGAAAAGTGGTGGTGGTGTTCTCCAACGGACCGGACAACGCCAGCATGGTGCCACCCGAGGACGTGGCCGAACTGGCCCAGTCGAAAGGCATTCCTATCTATATGATTAGCACCCGGGAGGCCAAGCTGGAACCGGTCTCCAGCACTGTCTTCAAGCGGATGAGCGCGGCCACCGGCGGCGAGGCCTACTTTGCCAAGACCTGGAGAGAGCAACAGAAAGCTTTCGCTTCCATCCGGAACGATCTGGCGCACCTTTATGCAGTGAGCTACTATCCTCAGCCCAATCCGAACCGCGGGTGGCGAACCATCACCGTCAAGTTGAAGGGAGAACGCGCGAGAAGATGCCGGATCCGCACGCGAAATGGTTATCGGCCGGAGTCTTCGCGGGTGTCCGCGGAGCGGGTCGCGCCGCCTGCGGTGATGGAGGCCGCCCCAGCCCCAGCTTCCTCCAACTGATATTTCCTTGAAGATGTTCGGACAAAAAATTGTGGCGCGAAGGCTGGTAAACGTTTACTATTCGTCCGCGTTCACAGTTCTTTCATTCACAACCATTCGCCAGGAGATCACAAACATGTTCTCGGCTAACCGACGTCGTTTCTTGGGTCAGGCTGCCGCTGCCGGAATTGCGTGCTCCACCGATCTGGCCTTTGGCAGATTCACGCCAGCGCAAACGCCGAGCCCGAGCCCCAGCGAGGCAGTGCGCGTTTACCTGGACTCTCGACGGACGGTGGCCCCGCTGGACCGCAATCTGTTTGGCTCGTTTCTCGAGCATCTCGGGCGCGCGATCTACGAAGGAATTTACGATCCGGGCTCGAAGCTATCCGACTCCAACGGCTTCCGCAAGGATGTGATGGACGAGATACGCCAGCTTGGCGTTCCCATTGTCCGATATCCGGGAGGGAATTTTGTTTCGGGCTATAACTGGCTTGACGGCGTCGGGCCGAAGCAGGACCGTCCCCGGGTGTTGGACAAGGCCTGGAATTCGCTCAACACCAACCAGTTTGGCACTAATGAATTCCTGGCTTGGTGCAAAGCCGTCGGCACCCTGCCCCTGATGGGTTTGAATCTTGGCACCGGCACTCCTGAGGAAGCAGCGGCCCTGGTGGAATATTGCAACGTCGAGAAAGGAACGAAGTGGAGCGAACTGCGCCGCAAGCACGGATTTGCACAGCCCTACAAAGTTAAGCACTGGTGCCTGGGCAACGAGATGGATGGGCCCTGGCAAATCGGGCACATGACGGCCACCGAATACGGGCTGAAGGCCCAGGACGCGGCCCGTCAGATGCACTATGTCGATCCTTCGCTGCAACTCATTGCCTGCGGATCGAGCGGGCCTTTCATGCCTACGTATCTCGAGTGGGACCGCGAGGTTCTTGAGCAATGCTACGACTATGTCGACGGGCTCTCCTTGCATCGCTATTTTGGCAATACACCCGAAGACACCGGCGCCGACACTACAAAGTTTCTGGCCATGAACCTGAGCATGGAGAAGCAAATTGCGGAAACAGTGGCCGTCTGCGACATGGTGCGCGGACACAAGCGGTCGCCGAAAAAGCTTTGGCTTTCCTTCGATGAGTGGAATGTCTGGTACCGGGCGCGTAGCGGGGACGCGGTGAACGGCTACGAACAGGAAGCGCCCCATTTGCTGGAGGAGGTGTACAACCTGGAAGATGCCCTGCTGGTCGGCGGTCTGGTAAATACGCTGATTCGCAATGCGGATCGGGTGAAGCTGGCTTGCCTGGCTCAGCTGATTAATGTCATCGCGCCCCTCATGACCAATGCGAACGGTTTGCTCCGGCAGACCATCTATTACCCTTACAGCTGGGCTCTTCAATTTGCCCGCGGCTGGGTGCTGAATCTCCTGGTCGAGTCGCCCACTTATGAAGTCAAGGGGATGGGGCAGGTTCCGTACCTTGACGCAGCCGGAACGGTTGACCCGGAAAGCGGTAAGATTTCCGTCTTTGTGCTCAATCGCGATTTGGCCAAGGCGCATACGGTCGAGCTGAACTGGCAGGACAAAGCGCCGGCGCGTGTGTTGTCCTCTTTCCTGCTGACCGGAGACGATCTCAAAGCCGCCAACACGTTCGAGGCGCCACAACGCGTGGTTCCGCGAGCCCTGGACAAACCTTCCACCGCGGGAGGCCGAACAAAATTTGAAGTGCCGCCTCGCTCTTACAGCCTGCTTCAATGGGGCGCCTGATTGAGGAGCGTGATTTGATTGGACGCCGGGAATTTATCCGCAGCAGTGTGATGGGCGCTAGCTGCTTCCTGTTCAGCCGGACCGCGCCCTTTGCGGGGGCCAGTCCCGCTGGAGCGGACTCGCGCATCGAGGTTCTGCTGGGAGAGCCGCTGGGAACCATCTCACCCAACATCTACGGACACTTTGCCGAAAATCTCGGCGGCGTAATCTACGACGGCATCTGGGTGGGCGAGAACTCAGCAGTCCCTAATGTTAATGGCATCCGCAAAGAGCTAGTCGAGGAGATGCGGAAGATCAAGGCCCCGGTGGTTCGTTATCCCGGAGGATGCTTTGCCGATAGTTATGACTGGCGTGATGGCATCGGTCCGGCCGATAAACGTCCTCGGCGGACCAACTTTTGGGCGCAGGAAGAGAGCGCCGCCGGTCCCGCCAACCATAAGTACGACCCAAATCAGTTTGGCACGAACGAGTTCATTCACTTCTGCAAGCTGATCGGAAGCCAACCTTACATTGCAGCCAACGTGCGCAGCCTTCCCGCCGAGGCGTTTTATCAATGGGTGGAATACTGCAACTCCCCGGCCGGCAGCACCACTTTGGCGGATGCTCGCGCTTCCGCCGGATATGCCGACCCCTTCGGAGTACGTTTCTGGGGCGTGGGAAACGAATCGTGGGGCTGCGGCGGAAATTTCACCGCGCAGGAGTATGCAGTGGAATTCCGCAGATACACAGCCTGGGTGCCCCGGTATGGGCAGGAGCTGTCGTTCATTGCGTCCGGGCCAAGTGACGATGGCTGGGATTGGACGCGCGGGTTTCTGGAAGAGATGGTTCGCAAGGGCTCAGGTGAACTACGCGATATCTACGGTCTGGCGCTCCACTACTATGCCTGGAACCTGAGCCGGGGGCGGACCAAAGACTGGAACGAAGGCAAGGGTGATGCTCTCAAGTTTGGCGTTCTGGACTGGTATGAGCTCATCCGCCAGGGCGACGTGATGGAGTCCCTGATCAATGGGCATTGGCAGGTAATGGGAGAGTTTGACAAGAACCATTCGATCAAGCTCGTAGTCGACGAATGGGGGCCCTGGTACCGGCCGGGCAGTGAAGCGACCCCGGGCGACATACTCGAACAGACGCCTACTCTGCGAGACGCTGTTTTCAGTGCCTTGACGCTGGACACCTTTAATCGCCATCCCGATAAAGTCGCCATGGCCAACTGCGCCCAGTTGATCAACTGCCTGAACAGTCTGTATCTGGCGCACGAGGACAAGTTTTGCGTAACCCCGGTCGGTCATGTATTTGCGATGTATGCGGCGCACCAGGGTGGGCAGGCTTTGCGGACAATTTTCTCCTCACCACCGGTAAGCTATGACCGTGATGGCAAACCCGCCTCGTTCTGGGGGCTGAAGGGCTCCGCTTCACTTCACGACAAAGATCTGGTGCTGACCGTGGTGAATCCACATGTTAGCGAAACTCGAGAGACGGAGATTGGGATTCGAGGTGGGAGTCTGAGATCTGGTTCGGCAACGACACTTACTCACTCCGACATTCACGGCCGCAATTCCTTCGCGGAACGGGACGTCATCAGTCCGAAGACTAGCGTTGTGGATTTCAAGGGAAAGGCTCTTACCTACAGTTTTCCGCCCGCGTCGGTGACCAGGCTGGCTTTGACGCTGGGGTAGCGGGCCCCCGTATCTCTCGCTGGCGTCCGGAGAGAACGGGTTCTCAGCGTTGACCGGGCCTCGTCCGCAGCCGCCTTTCGTCGATCTTCGCAACTCCCGAAAGCAGGCTGGTCGATTCGCGCAGCACCAGACTCGTCTTGAGCAGATACTCAGTCCCGTTGGGCGCCGGGGTTTCCCGCTCCACATCGGCGAGGAGTGCGTTGAAAGCCAATCGCGCCAGCTCGGATTGCGACATTTGCACCGTGGTCAGCGGAGGCAATACGAACTGAGCCAGTCGGATGTCGTCGAATCCCACCACCGAGAGGTCACGAGGAATCGAGATGCCCGCATCATGGCTCTCTCGCATCACCCCGATTGCGGTCATGTCATTCGAACACAGAACGGCAGTCGGCCGGACCGGCCCCGTGAGCAATCGCTTGAAAGCGCCCATTCCACCTTCCATGGTATGGTCGCCTTCCACGACCAAGGCGGGGTCCGATTCGAGTCCGATCTCCTGCATCGAACGAAGAAAGGCCTGCTGCCTGGCCACGGAAGATTTCAGGCGCAAGGGGCCGGTGATAAACGCGATTTTTTCGTGGCGCAGGGCAGCCAGATGCTGCACCGCCTGCCGGATGCCAGCGAGATAGTCAATTCGAATATTGCTGACCCGCGGGCGAGGCGGCCCGACGTCCACAAAGACCAGCGGCACTTTCCTCGATTTCAGATCCTCCAGCAGCAGCTCTTCCATGCCGAAGGTCATGATAGCGACGCCCTCGACGCGGCGTTCGATCATCCGGCGCACCGAGCTTTCCATGCGCTTGGGATCATTTCCGGTGGAGGTCAGCATAATCTCATAACGGTGCTGGACAGCAATGGTTTCGAAAACCTGCATGATTTCCGGAAAGAACGGGTTCGTCATCTCAGAAACGATAAGGCCAAAAATCCGGCTACGCCCGGAAACCAGGGCTCGCGCCTGCGTATTCGGATAGTAGCCAAGCTCTTCGATTACGCTCCAGACGCGTTTGGCCAGTTGGGCATTCACGGTGGGAACCCGGTTGATGGTGCGGGACACCGTGGCAGTCGAAACCCTTGCCCGTTTTGCGATCTCCCGGATATCCATAGGCACTGTTTTCAGTATATTGGGATTAAGCCCGGATTTTAGCACGGCAAACGTTATCTCGGTCGTCCGGGAGGGCAAATCGGCCGGGTAGTCTCGTGGAATCCAAAAAAGTGATATCGTGGTGCGGTTTGAGTATGCACAAGACAATCATCGCATTTCTGGTCCTGCTTGGACTTTCTTCTACCGCTGGCGCCATCGACCGCTGGACGGTGAAGCAGGCTAACGACTGGTATGCCCACCAGCTGTGGCTGGTGGGAGGCAATTTCATTCCGAGCACCGCCATCAACGAGCTCGAGATGTGGCAGGCGGACACATTCGACTTGCCTACCATCGACCGTGAGCTGGGTTGGGCGCAGACCCTGGGAATGAACTCTATGCGGGTGTTTCTGCACAACCTCGTGTGGCAGCAGGAATCTGCGGGATTTCTTCGCCGCATGGACCAGTTTCTTCAAGTTGCCGACAAGCACCATATTCGCATCATGTTTGTGCTTCTGGACTCGGTCTGGGACCCTAACCCCAGGCTGGGCAAGCAACGCGATCCCAAGCCCCATGTTCACAACTCCGGCTGGGTGCAGGCTCCCGGAGCGCAGATCCTGAAGGACGAACCCCGCTGGAACCAGGAACTGAAGCCGTACGTCGCAGGTGTGATCGGCCATTTTCGAGACGACCAGCGAGTTCTCATGTGGGACCTGATGAACGAGCCGGACAATGAAAATGGCCCCTACAAGGCCCAGGAGCTTCCGAATAAGGCCGAGGTGGCACTACGATTACTGCGAGAAGAATGGAGCTGGGCCCGCAGCGCCAAGCCGTCACAGCCTTTGACCAGCGGCGTATGGCAGGGCGATTGGTCGAGCGATGACAAGCTGAGCGAAATGGCAAGCCTGCAACTGCAGAACTCCGACGTGATTACCTTTCACAGTTATGAGCCTCCCGACGAGATGAAGCGACGCATCGGATCGTTACGGCGCTTCGGCCGGCCCATTGTGTGTACGGAATATATGGCACGGCCGCGCGGAAGCACCTTTGCCGCGATCCTGCCGCTGCTGAAGAGCGAAAAAGTCGGCGGGTACAACTGGGGCCTCGTGAACGGAAAATCGCAAACCATCTACCCCTGGGATTCGTGGGAGAAGGCCTATACCGGGGAGCCGCCAATCTGGTTTCATGACATCTTTCGCCAGAACGGGGCTCCGTACGATGCCAGGGAAGTCACTTTGATCCGGCAGTTGACCCAGTAGCTGCCAAGCTTGGGGAAGCGGATTAAGAAAACGATTACCGCAGACGCGATCGAGCCCAGCCCCCTTTGCACGTGTACGTTAACGGGAAAGGAATTACGCGGGCACAATAAATTCCTTGATTGACAAACGGTATCGCGTGCTCTACCTTCTCTTGTTTGTCGTTGGTAAACGATTGCTAAGGCTGGATTTGAGCGGGCGGTGGGGAACGACCTGATATGCTTCTGCCGCGGCTGAGGGAAGAAGTGCTGGAAGCAAACCTGGAGTTGGTGCGAAGGGGCTTGGTGCTTTATACCTTCGGCAACGCCAGCGGCATTTCCCGTGAGCAGAAACTGGTTGTCATCAAGCCCAGCGGCGTTCCCTACGAGAAGATGAAAGCGGAGCACTTGGTGGTCACCGATTTGGAGGGCAAGATTGTCGAAGGCGATTTACGACCATCCTCCGACCTGCCCACTCATCTTGTGCTTTATCAAGCCTTTCCGGCAATCGGTGGTGTCGCTCACACCCATTCCGAGTATGCGACCTCGTGGGCGCAGGCACGCAAGCCGATTCCATGCTTTGGCACCACTCATGCGGACTACTTCTATGGCCCCATCCCGGTGACGGCAGTCATGAAAAACAGCGAGATTGCCTCTGAGTACGAAAAAAACACGGGGCATGCGATTGTCCGGGCATTTAAGAAAGTGAATTATGCCGCGGTTCCCGCGGTGCTGGTAGCCAACCATGCTCCCTTTGCCTGGGGTCCGGATCCTGCGGCGGCCGCGCACAACGCCGTTATTGTGGAAGCCGTAGCGCGGATGGCTTTTTTCACCACGACCATCAATCGGGCAGCCCAGCCGGTTGGCAAGGGCTTGCACGACAAGCATTACCTGAGAAAGCACGGAGCGAGCGCGTACTACGGGCAGCCAAAGGATAAGAAATGATCCCAGCGATTGCGATGTTTGCGGAAAAGCAGCTCGTGCATTTGTCCGCCGTGGATGTGGTGATCATCACGTTCTATTTCTTCATGGTTTTGGCCATCGGGTTTTATCTGAAAGGCCGGGCCAACACCGGCGAAGACTTTTTCATGGCCGGCCGCGAGATGACGGCCTGGGTGGCGGGTCTTAGCTTTCTCTCCGCCAATCTGGGCGCGCTCGAACTGATGGGCTGGGCCGGCTCGGCCTATCAATACGGCATTCTGGCGACGCACTGGTACTGGATCGGCGCCATTCCAGCGATGCTGTTCCTGGCGCTGGTGATGATGCCGTTCTACTACATCTCCAAAACCCACTCGGTGCCGGGATATTTGAAGTTGCGTTTCGGCGAGCCCAGCCGCGCCCTGTCGGCGATTTCGTTTGCTTTCATGACCGTGCTCATGAGTGGCGTCAACATGTTTGCCATGGCCAAGGTCATGCAAATCGTGCTGGGATGGGACATAAATTTCAGCATCTGGGTCTCGTCTCTGACGGTTGCCATTTACGTGACGCTGGGCGGGCTGCGCTCGGCGATCTTCAATGAGGTACTGCAGTTCTTCCTCATCTGGGCGGGTGCTCTGCTGATTCCGATCCTGGGCTTATACGAAGCCGGAGGGTGGGGCAACCTCAAGGTGCAAATTGCGCAGAGAGCATCGGAGCAGTACGTCCATCTATGGTCTGGCTTGGGCTGGTTCCCCGCCAACCACATGGGAATTCACTGGAC
>JACXTT010012647.1_pt1 | contig 11193 bp, 9 predicted proteins | sample 9270951 | NCBI WGS metagenome assembly JACXTT01 (sample SAMN15532306, study PRJNA645909) | rock metagenome | isolation source: weathered quartz diorite | place: Puerto Rico | collected 2017-06-21 | reverse complement strand
GTGGCGGCGCCGATGCCCGCCCACTCCGCGGGACGCCGTGTCCAGCGGGCGAGCGCGACGAGGAAGTCGCGCGCGCGCGAGTCGGCGTCCGCCGATGCCAACAGGCTGCGGCTCGCCACCACGATCAGGCCATCCCCGACGCGGCTCGCCGCTACGAGTGCCGTGCCGCCGCCGCGCGCCAGGGTCTGGCTCTTGTCGCGAATCTGCAGGGGATAATTGTGGCCGGCCGGGAAGGGAGCGAAGCCGGCGTTGTCCAGCGCCGAATGCGGCAGCGGTGTCGCGTCGAGCAACTGCGCTCCTCCCGCGCCGGACCCACCGCCAATGGCAATCCCGGCGCCCTGCGACGCGAGCCACTGGTCCATGATCCAGCGGTCGAGGGCTCCTCCATCTTCGGCGTATGCGAGCACGACGACGCCGTCACGCCGGACCCACTCGTTCAGAATCGCGAGATCCCCGATCGTGAGCGCGTCGGAGAGACTCTCGGGCTGGCGGCCGCCGAGGACGAGCACGGTGCGGTAGCGGGTGAGATCCTGGCGGGTGAGGTGCGGATAGAAGCGGCGGTACTCGACGCGGTACCCGGCCTCATGCCACGGGGCCGCGGTGGTTTCGATGGTAAGCGGATCCGCGAGTGTCAGGTCAACGACGAGAAGGCGCCACGCCTCCGTCTGGCACGCAGCAACGAGCACCAACAGGAAAAGACACAGGCTCCTCACCGTCGCGGCTCGACCAGGCGGTTGTACTTGCGGAGCGCGGCGCGCAGCCGGTCGTGCGGCAGTGCGTACACGCGCAGGCCGTTGATTCCCGTCATCGTCTCGGCCGCCACCATCGCGTTGACAATCGCTTCCTCTGTCGCCTGGATTGTGGCCGCGAAGAGGGGATCGATCCGTTCGTTCGGCAGCATCGTCACGCTGACATTCGCATCAGGCTTTGCGGCGCCCGGGTTGGCGGTCGAGAAGGCGACGAAGATGTCGCCGGACGGGTTTCCGCCCGTGCCACCCAGCCGGCCGACGCCGAGGGCGGCGCGCTTGGCGATGCGCTTGAGCTGATGCGGCAGCAGCGGTGCATCGGTGGCGATGACGATGATGATCGACCCCCTCTCGCTGGGCATCGTATCACGGGTCGGCAGCAAATCGGGGATCTCCTGTCCGACGGGGACGCCGACGATCGACAGACGGGCGCGCGAGCCATAATTGCATTGCACGAGAACACCGATCGTGTACCCCCCACGGTCCGCGGGGAGCCGTCGCGACGCCGTGCCGATTCCGCCCTTGAATTGATTGCAGATCATTCCCGTCCCGCCACCGACGGCGCCTTCCGTTACGGGCCCGCCCCGCGCGCTGTCGAGCGCCGCGAACGCGTTCTCCCTGGTCACGTGAAAGCCGTTGATGTCGTTCAGCGCTCCGTCCCATGTCTCGGCGACGACCGGGAGCGACCAGTCGAATTCGAATCCCTTGCGCACGAGCCACTCGATGACCGCATCCCGGACGATGCCGACGCTGTGCGTGTTGGTGATCATCACGGGCCCGGCGAGAAACCCCGACTCCTCGAGCCAGGTCGTGCCGGTCATCTCACCATTGCCGTTCAAGGTGAACCAGCCGCCGAAGACCGGATCGCCGTTCGTCGCGCCGCGCGGGAAGATCGCGGTGACGCCGGTGCGCACCGGACCCTTCCCGACGACGAGCTTCCCGTCGCCCCTGATGATCGTGCTGTGCCCGACCGTGACCCCCGCGACGTCGGTGATGGCGTTGAGCGGGCCGGGCGCGCCGTCGAACGGGACGCCGAGGTCGCGCGCGCGCGGGCGTGACTGCGCGGTCAGGAGCCCGGCTGCCAAGGCCAATCCGAGCAGAACCGCAGGAGCTCGCATGTGTTACGTCACCACCGCGTAAGGGAGCAGCGCCTGCCGCATGTCCGGGGCTGTTTGCCAGCGCGCCTCACGCGCTTTTGAGAGCGCCTTCATGACGGTATCGCTGAGCGCCCGTGGCACGTCGCGCCGCAGTTTGCGGAGATCCGGCGCCGGCGTATGCTGCTGCATGTCGAGCACGGCGGCCGCGCTCGCCGCGGAGAACGGCGGCCGGCCGGTGAGCGCCTCGAACAGCACGACACCCAGCGAGTACAAGTCGGTCCGGCCGTCGATATTGGGCGAGCCGCCCGCCTGTTCGGGGCTCATGTATTCCTCCGTGCCTACGACGAAGCCGCTGCGTGTCACCCGGTCTTCGCCCGAGCTGGCGATCGCGCGCGCGATCCCGAAGTCCACGAGAATAGCGCCGCCGCTTTCTGCCGACAGCACGATGTTGTCGGGTTTGATGTCGCGATGCGCGAGTCCGTGGTCGTGGGCGTGGCCGAGCGCGTCGAGCACTTCGGTGGCGACGCGCACGGCGCGTTCGATCGGCAGCGTGTGCTCGCGCCGGACCACCTGCCGCAGCGTCTCTCCAGCCACGAACGGCATCACGAACCAAAGCAGATAGTCCGTTTCCCCCGAGTCGAGCAGCGGCGCGATGTGCGGATGGTCGAGCGTGGAGGCGTAGCGGATTTCGCGCAGGAAGCGATCGGCGGCGACCGAGACGGTCAGCTCGGGATGCAGCACCTTGATCGCGACTTTGCGGCCGTCCTTGTCGAACGCGCCGAACAGCGTCGCGTTGCCGCCGCGCCCCACCTGGGTGATGACGGTGTAGCGGTCGCCCAGCGCCTGGCGGACTCGGCCGATCAGATCGCGAGCCATCGCGGCACAATAGGCGGCCCGGGCACACAAAAAGGAAGGGCGACTCAGAAAAGAGCCGCCCTTCGTGCAGCGAACCGCGCGCGCTAGTGGAGATAGACCAGCGCCATCCCGCCCCGGCCCAACTCTCGATCGATCACATAGTGATCGGGCAACGCCGCGTTCAGCTCTGTGAACGAATCAGTCACGCGAGTAACGATAGTTTTGGCGAACCTGCTCAGCGAGCGCCCGGGGCAGCGTTGGCAGGTCCGCAACGGCCCATGGCCGGTCGGTGGTGAGGAGCACGCGCCCATCGCCTGATGCGACCAGGATCATTTGCACCCGGACCGAATCGCGGTTCGTGGCAATTGGGTCGATGCGTCCATAGATCGCCAGGCCGGCGCTCGTGCGGCGAGCGAGATCCATCGCGGCGAGCTCGGGGCGCGACTGTCCGCTCCAGCGCTCACGCACCACATCCTGGGACACCGCGGCGGGTGGCGGCATGCTGTCGAGCTGCGCCGTCAGGCCCTCGGCCAAGCGCACGCGCCAGGGCTCGAGGCCGGGCACGAAGATGTCGAATGGCGCCACGGCGGCGAGCTCGGGATTTGGCCTGTGCCGTTGCGCGTAGCGCACGAAGCTCACCGCGCCCGCGATGGTAAGCATGGCGACCAGCGCTGAAAGTCCGATGAGCAGACGTCTTGAGGTCAATTGGCGCCCTCCACGGCGCGCGGGTAGCTTCGCATTCTGCTCACCCGTTCACAAGGAGTCTCTCGCGTGTGGCGCTCCACTCTCATGATCCTGCTCCCCGGCACAATCTTCGCTCAGCAACCAGGAACCCCTGACAGCGTACGCCTTCACCAGTTATTGGCGCAGCGCTGGGAGTACTCGATGCGCGAGTACCCGGAGTTTGCTACCTCGGTGGGATACCCCGGGCAGAACGCGCGCTGGACCGACTACTCGCTCGAGGCGATCGCGCGGCGCAAACGCGAGCTCAACGATCCTTTGAACACGATCCGCACGATCGATCGCGCGAGACTCGGCCCAGCCGATCAGCTCAATTACGATCTCTACCTTCGCACGCTGACACGCGCGCTCGAGGAAAGCCGCTTCCCCGAAGAGCTGATGCCGATTACACAGCTCGGCGGCGTGCAGCAGGATGTCCCCAGCACGATCGCCAAGATGGCGGCCGGCACGGTGCGTGAGTACGAAGACATCCTCGCCCGGTTGCGGGGCGTTCCGGTCCTGGTAAACCAGACGATCGTGCTGCTGCGGCGCGGCCTCGAGGCCGGCATCACTCCGCCGCGGATCACGCTGCGCGACGTGCCGTCGCAGGCGCAGGATCTCGTGGTGGAAGATCCCCTCACGAGTCCCTTGCTCAGCGGCTTCACGCATTTTCCGGCTGCCCTGCCGGCGGCTGAGCAGCAGCGGCTGCGCGCGGCGGCGCTCGCCGCCTATCGCGATTCCGTCGCACCGGCGTTTCGGAAGTTGAGCGCGTTCCTGCGGGACCAGTATGTCCCGGGGGCGCGCACGACAATCGGGATCCGGGATCTTCCCAACGGGCTGGCGTGGTACCAGGTCCGGGCGCGCGCGTCGACCACGACCGACCTCACGCCCGAGCAGATTCACGCCATTGGACTGGCGGAGGTGAAGCGCATTCGCGCCGCCATGGACAGCGTCATCACCGCGAGCGGATTCAAGGGCAGTTTCGCCGACTTCGTGCAGTTCTTGCGCACCGATCCGCGCTTTTTTTGGACGACGGCTGACGATTTGATCCATGCCTCCCGCGAGCTCATGAAGCGCATCGATCCCAAGCTCACGAAGCTCTTTGGCACCCTTCCCCGCCTGCCGTACGGCGTTTCGCCTATTCCTTCTTATTCCGAGCGCTCCCAGACCACCGCGTACTATCAGCCGGGAAGCCCGCTGGCGCATCGGGCCGGCACCTATTTCGTCAACACGTACAACCTCCCCGCTCGTCCGAAGTGGGAAATGGAAGCACTGTCGCTCCACGAAGCCGTGCCCGGTCACCACCTCCAGATCGCTCTGGCGCAGGAGCTCGAGGGTGTGCCGGAGTTCCGCCGCTTCGGCGGTTACACCGCCTTCGTCGAGGGCTGGGGCCTCTATAGTGAAAGCCTGGGGGAAGAGCTCGGCCTGTATGCCGATCCGTACAGCAAGTTCGGCCAGCTCACCTACGAAATGTGGCGCGCGATCCGCCTCGTCATTGACACGGGGATTCACACGATGGGGTGGACGCGCGAGCAGGCGATCGACTACTTCAAAGCCAACAGCGCCAAGACCGAGCACGACATCACGGTCGAAGTCGACCGCTACATTGTCTGGCCGGGGCAAGCGCTCGCCTACAAGATCGGCGAGCTCAAGATCAAGGAGCTACGCGCCTACGCGGCGAGGACATTAGGCGACCGGTTCGATGTGCGCGCATTCCATGATCAGGTGCTGGGCGCGGGGGCAGTGCCGCTCGATGTGCTCGACGCCCGCATTCACGCGTGGGTGGCGTCGCTCCAGTAAGACTTGGGAATGCATCGCAGCCGAGCGCCAGCGCGCTGAGGGCAAGGAGAGCGTGTTTTTGCATAGGCCCCGTACAGAAATTCACCGGTCGCCCGGCATCGCGCAATGCAATGCCGGTGACCACCAGTTGAAACGCATGCGCTACCATGGTGGCGCATGGTCACCGTCTGCACGGTTCTCCCTCCGCCTGAGCGCCCGCGCATCGACGCGGCGGGTGACGGCTGCTTCGACACCCTGCATGCCGACTCCCTGAAGGAGGCGCTGTATGTCGCGCGCCGCCGCCGCGTAGACGCCGTAATCATTTCCGTGCACCGCTGTCACGGCGAGGCGCTGCCTGCCGTCGCGCGCTTCGTCCGAGAGTTCCCCGCTATCCCCGCCGTCGCGCTCGTCTCGCGGCACGACCGCGAGGCGACGGAGACGCTGCTGCGCCTGGGCGCGACCGGTGTGCGCAACGCCGTCGACTGCACCGAGCCGGATGGCTGGCGCCGACTGCGCGATCTCGTGGGACATCCCGCCTCACCGGTTGCCGCCCGCATCCTCGCGCGACTCGTTCCCGCCTTGGGCGACCCGTCGGAAGAGACGCGACTGTTTTTCGAGGCGGTGGCGAGGCTCGCGCCGGCGCTGAGCACCGTACGTGGGTTGGCTCGCCATCTGCGCGTACGGCCCAGCACGTTGATGTCGCGCTTCCAGCGCGCCGGCATTCCTTCGCCGAAGAGCTATCTCGCGGGCATGCGGTTGCTGCACGCCGCGTTCCTGTTTCAGAACCCCGGCCTCTCCGTGTCGGACGTGGCATACCGCATGGATTACTCCTCACCGCAGAGTTTTGGCCGTCATCTGCGCGCGGTTCTCGGCGTTACCGCTGGAGAGTTTCGGCGTCGTTTTCCTTTTGACGTCGCGCTGGCGCGCTACATCGACCTGCTCATCACCCCGTACCGGGAGGCCCTGCGAGCGCTACACCCCTTCAACGCGGGGTCGTGGGACCAAGGCCCGAGCGCTGTTGCGGTCTCCCGGGCGGGGTGATGGGCGCTAGTCGGCTGCGGGTCTGACCTGATGTTCGACAGTGCCTTGATCGCGCCGCAGCATTGAGAACCGGGCGATGCCGCCGCGCAGTCGCTCGGCGAGCTGGGCAAGCTGCTGCGATGTTGCCGTCAATTCGCCCATAGATGTGATCTGGGCTTCGGTGGCGGCGGCCGTACTGTTGGCGCTATCGGAGGATGCTGTCGAGATACTGGCGACTTGCTGTAACGATTGTGCCAGGTCGGCGAGCCGCTGCGCCTGGCTCCGCGAGACCTCCGCCGTCGCATTGACCAGATCACCCATCAGCTGGACGCCCTGATGCAGCTCCTGGAGTGCGCCGTCTGCTTCGGCTGCGACCGCGCCGATGTCGCGCACCTTGGTCTCCCCGGACTGCATCGCGCGCGCGGCCGCATCGATCCCGGTGCGCAGATCGCTCACCAGCTCGGCGACCTCACGCGCCGACTTCCCTGCCTCGGCGGCGAGCGTGCGGACTTCGTCGGCGACAACGGCAAAGCCCTCGCCGTGTTCCTCGGCGCGCGCCGCTTCGATCGCCGCGTTGAGGGCGAGGAGGTGCGTCTGCCGCGCGATGCGCGCGATTGTTTGTGCGAACACCCCGATCCGCTCCGACATCCCGGACAACCCGGCCACCGTCGACGCCGTGGCGCACACTTCCTCTCCCACCGCGCGCAGCGTCGCGCTGGCACGCGCGACGCGCTCGCGTCCCCGCTCCGCCGTGCTGACGAGCCGTGACGCGTCGACCTGCATCAGCTCCGCGCGGACGCGCAGCGATTCCGCTTGATCGGCGGCCTTCGCGCTCTCGCCGCGCGCGCCGTCCGCGAGGCCGCGCTGATGGCCGAGGTCGCCGGCCAGGCGCTGCGATGTCTGCGTCAGCGATTCCGTCGTGGCGTGCAGCTCCTGCGCGGCCGCGGCCAGCTCCTCGGCGAACGCAGCGACTTCGTCCGCTTCGCGCTGTACCGACGAGATCGTGGTGCCGATCTCTTCGAGCATGCGGTTGAAACTCTTCTCCAGGAACCCGAGCTCGTCGGCCTCCGCGGCGGCCGCACGAACGGCGAGGAACCCCTGCTCTGCTTCCCCCATCACACTGCGCGCGCGGCGAATACGCTGGATCAGCGTCGCGGGAATCCGCTTGAGCGCCATCGCGACGACAATGAAGACGCCCGTTTCGAGATACGCCATCGTGTCGAGACCGGAGCCGCCCGGAGAGAGCTGGCCGTGCGCCCAGGTCGCGAGCAGGTACGCGATGGACGCGACGAGCACGAGGAAGTCGCCGACGGCCTGGCCCTGATCGAACGCGTAGGGCAGCACGGCGATGAACAGCGCCGCGACCACGCCGCCGTGACCGAACCACACGACGAGGACATTGACGAGCACAACGTCGAGCAACGGCAGGAGATAGATGAACCACCAGCGGTACCACCCGCGCTCATTGATCATCCCGACGATCGCATTGATCACGGCGGCGCCGCCGGCGACCAGGACGATCGTGCCGAACCGCGTGCTGCTGATGCCGCCGAGTCTCCCGAGCATGCCGAGGACGAATAGCGCCGCGGCGATTGCCCAACGGCGGCGGTGACTCCGCTCGAACGTCTCGAGGTCTTTGAACCGTTGCTCGAGCGCCGTGGCGTCGTCGTGCCATCCGCGCGCGCGGGCGGCGAACGACAAGCGGCGGGCCGGCTCGGTCACTTGGGGAGTCCCAGGCCAAGATCCGACGCAGTGAGAAATGCTTCGACGAGATAGCCTTCGCGTTCGATCGCCTCGCGGCCGCCTTCCCCGCGGTCCATCACCGCCATCACGCCGAGCACGTGCCCGCCTGCGCTCTCGACGGCACCGATCGCCTCGCGAGCCGAGCGTCCCGTGGTGAGGACGTCCTCGACGATGACGACCGGGAAGCCCGACGAGAAGCACCCCTCGATGCGCTGACCGGTCCCGTGGTCCTTGGGCTGTTTGCGCACCGTAAACGCGTCCAGCAGTTGTCCGCGGCGGCGCGCCGTCAGGGCGAGCGCGTAAGCGATCGGATCGGCGCCAAGGGTGAGACCGCCGACAGCGCGGGGACTCCAGCCCCGCACGGCCATGCGATCGAGCCCCAGCCCGCCAATGACCGCGAGGCCGTCGCCGGACATCGTCGTGAGCCGGGCGTCGACATAAAAAGAGGAGTGGCGGCCGGACGAAAGCACGAAATCCCCGTGCTTCACCGAGCGCACCAAGAGGAGATCCTTGAGCGTGTTTTTGAGGTAGTAGTAGTCGCTACTACTATTCACTTCGCCGCTTGCCGACAATGTTCTTGAGCGCTCCCAGCAGGCCGCCGGGCTTGGGCGCGTCCTTCGTCTTTGCAAGTGACGCCTCCAGGTCGTCGGCAAATGCACTGACCGTTGGCTGGCGGTCACCCGGGTGCCGCGCCAACCCTTTCATGACCGCTGCCTCGAGCGCCGGCGGGAATTTGCGATCGCTCGCCTCCGACAGCGGCGTCGCCTTCCCGCTCAAGAGCTGCTGGAACAGCTCGCGCGGGCTGCGGCCATCGTGCGGATGTCGTCCTGTCAGCATGTAGTACGCGATCTTCGCGAGGCTGTAGATGTCGGCGCGGCCGTCGACCAACTCGCCCGACAATGCTTCCGGCGCGACGTACTGCAGTGTCCCGACGAAAAACCCCGTCTTGGTCAGCCGCTCTTCCGGCGGCTGCTCGGCGTCCCGCGCGATTCCGAAATCGAGCAGCTTCACCGTGCGCGCGCGCGGGTCGTACATGATGTTCTCGGGTTTCAAGTCACGATGAATGATGCCGGCGGCGTGCGCGGCTGCCAACGCGTCGGCGAGCTGACGCACCAGCGCGACGGCATCCGCCGGAGCGAGCGGGCTCTCCCGGTGTAAGAAATCGGCGAGCGGTTCTCCGGTGGCCCACTCGAGGGCGAGGTAGTAGAGGCCGTCGGATTCACCGAAGTCGTAGGTGCGAACCACACCCGGATGCACGACGCGGGATCCATATCCCGCTTCCCGCAGGAATCGTTTGACCACCGTGGGGTCGCCTCTGAGGCGCTCGCGCAATACTTTGAACGCACAGGCGCCGCGCTCGGGATGTTCGGCGCGATACACCTCCGCCGTCCCTCCTTCGCCGACGCGCTCGAGGAGACGGTAGCCGGCGATCGACCTGCCGGCCAGGTTTTCGAGAGCCATGAGGTTTGTGCGCGAAACTAACGTCCCGATTTGAGGCTCGGCAAGTGATCCGATGCGTAACACTCGTGCTGACGGCCATACTCGCCGCGGGCTGCGGATCGTTGCAGCGTGCGGGGACTGATACCGGGCCCCGCCGTGGCAACGCATTGCCGCGCCTCTTCGATGCGTCATCGGTCTACCGGGCGATGGGGGCGCTCGTGGGCGGCGGCGCGTTGCCGTTCGTCGCGTCCGTGCGCTATCTGGCCGGACCGACGCCCGACTCCACGCTCGCCCTGTTTTCGGTTTCGCTCACGAATCAGACGCTCACGTTTGAGCGCCGCGGATCCGAGTTTGTCGCCGAGTATCACGTAGAGGTGTCCTTCCGTACCGACAGCACCAGTCTGGCGGCGGTGCGGCAGATCGGGAGCGACGAGCAGGTGCGGGTGCGCAACTTTCAGGAGACGCTGCGCACTGACGAGAGCGTGATCTATCAGCAGTTCATCATATTGCCGCCCGGCGTCTACTACGTCATGGCGATGGTGCGCGATCGCAATGGGCCCGCCTTCGCTCGCGCCGAGCGGGCCGACACCGCTCCCCGCTTCGCGGGGCTGGCGATGACGAAGCCGATCGCGGTCTACGCCGCTGATGGCCGGCCCCAGCGCAATGCCATTCCGAAGGTGGTCGCCAACCCGCGCGCGACGCTGCCGTATGGCCCCGATTCGATGCGCTTCTACGTCGAGCGCTATGCGACGCCATCCGGCGGGGGACCGATTGTGGCGCGAGTCGTCGACGCCGCCAATCACGAGCTGTGGCGCGACACTGTGCCACTGACCGGCGGTCCCGATGTATCATCGGCGACGATCGTTGTCGTGCCCTCGAAACTGCCGGTTGGTCAGGCGGAGTTGCAGACCCTGCCGATCGCGGGGGGGGATACCACTCGTACTCGCTTCCTCGTGAGCTTTTCGAATCAATGGGTGATCACGAATTTCGATGAGATGATGAGCCTGCTCCGCTATTTCCCGCGCCAGGAGTGGGTGGACTCGCTGCGCCGGGCCTCGGCGGAACGCCGCCCGGAAGTCTGGCGCGAGTTCTGGAAGGCCACCGATCCCGTGCCGATGACTCCCGAGAATGAAGCCATCGACGACTACTTCCGGCGCGTGCAGCAGGCGAACATCCGATTCGCGGACGAAGGCGGGCCGGGATGGCTGACCGAGCGCGGTGAGGTGTTCATCTCCCTCGGCGAGCCCGACGAGACGCTCGATCTGTCGAACGGGATCGATCGCAACGGCATGCGGGTGCTGCGCTGGACCTACGCGGCAGAGCGGCTCGTCCTGTACTTCCAGGATCAGACCGGGTTCAGCCGCTATCGACTCACGCCGTCGTCACGCGCCGAGTATCAGCGTGTGCTGATGCGAGTCAGGCAAGCCGGAAGGTGAGACACTATCGCGCTCTCTGGATCGCGGCGCTGGCTGGGGATGTGCTGCTGGCCTCGTCGAGCAGGGCCCAGACCGCCGTGCCACCCGATCACACCGCCACCTACCGCGCGGACTCGCTGCGCCTGTCCGGGCGGCCCTGGCACGCCGCCGAGACGCTGCTCGCCGCCGCGCGGCGCGACCCGAATCCGAACGCATTTCTGATCGTCGAAGGCGCCAAGGCAGAGGTCAATGCCCGGCGTTTCGAGCACGCGCGGACGTTGCTCGCGGGGCAACCGTGGCTGGTCGATTACCTCGACGGTGAGGCGTTGGCCGTTCTGGCGCAGGCCGAGTTCGGCGTGGGCCGGCCCGCCGAGGCGG
>JACXTT010012646.1_pt1 | contig 11194 bp, 10 predicted proteins | sample 9270951 | NCBI WGS metagenome assembly JACXTT01 (sample SAMN15532306, study PRJNA645909) | rock metagenome | isolation source: weathered quartz diorite | place: Puerto Rico | collected 2017-06-21 | reverse complement strand
GTCCGTGAGCGGCTTCATGCGCCTGCCGCGGCGGCGAGCTGGGCACGGGGACCGAGCCAGCCTGCTGGGTCGGCGAGAAACGGCTCGAGCGCGAGCTCGGCTGCGCCGACGAGCGGGGCATCGATCCCGAGACCTGCCGGAGCGACGCGGACCAGCCCTCGTGGTCCCCTGAGCGCCGTCCGGTCCAGCTCTCGATCGAGCGCCCGATCGATGAACGGGAACGCCTGGGCGAACAGGCCGCCCAGGATGATCACGCGTGGGTTGAGGATGTTGACGAGGTTGGCCAGGCCGATGCCCAGCCAGCGGCCCACCTCCCGGAACGCTCCGAGCGCCCGGGCGTTGCCGGCGGCCGCGTCCGCGAGGACCGCGTCGACCTCGTCGGACCCGCCGTCGTCAGGCCGGCCCGCGAGTCGGAGCAGCGCCCCCTCGCCGATCTCGGTCTCCCAGCAGCCGATCGAGCCGCAGCCGCAGCGGCGTCCGGCCGGGTTGACCGACATGTGCCCGACCTCGCCCGCGTAGCCGGCCGCGCCAGTGACGGGCTTGCCGTCGACGATCAGCCCGCCGCCGACCCCGACCTCCCCCCAGACCATGAGCAGGTCGTCGGCGCCGCGCGCCGCCCCGCGCCGAAGCTCCGCCATCGCCGCGAGGTCCGCCTCGTTGGCGACGAAGATGGGCACCTCGAGATCCAGCACCGCGGCGAGCCGCTCGCCGAGGGGCACGTCCTGCCAGCCCAGGTTGGGCGCCCGGGAGACCATGCCGTCGGCGCGGCGAACGAGGCCGGCCATCGCCACCCCGACGCCGACGATCGCGTGGCGATGTCGGCGAACCGGCAGGCGCTCGGTCAGGTCGCGCAGGTCGGCCACGATCTCGTCGACCGAGAAGTGGCCACGCGGCCGGCTGATGCGGATCCGCTCCAGCGGCGTGCCGCCGACGCCGACGAGGGCGGCGGCGAGGGAATCGACCGCGACCTGGATCGCGAGGACGAGCACGGCCGCCGGCTTCGGTCGCACGAGCGGCGAGGGCCGGCCGGGCGCGCCCGCGAGCGGGCGGCGCTCCTCGACGAGGAGCTCTCCGGCGACGAGCTCGCCGATCAGGGCACGAATCGCCGTCCTTGTCAGGCCGGTGCGTGCGACGAGCTCGGAGCGGGACTGGGGGCCGCGGACGTGGAGCTCGCGGACGATGGCGGCAAGGTTCGCGCGGCGGACGGTCTCACTGCGCTGGCCGATCGAGTCCGCGGGCAACACCGGATCGCACCTGCAGCTGAAGGTCGTCGGCTCGGGCCTCGCCGGGGCGACGCCATGGGTCGCGAAGGAAATCGAAGGGGGGTTTGTGCTCCTGTCTTCCAAACCGCCCGTGGTAGGCTCATACATCCCCCGCCCGGTGTCAAGACGCGACGCCTTGAGGGCGGTCCGGGGCAGGTCCCGCGGCCTCTGGAGGAACGGCGATGGGCAGCCTGGATCGGCGTGTCGTCACGGAGGCGTCGTGGGGCTGAGCCGTAAGCTTCGCTGGGGCGTGCTCTCGACCGCGGACATTGCGCGCAGGAAATGGATCCCCGGGGTGCGGCACGCACCCGACCAGCGCGGTGAGGTTCTGGCCATCGCGTCCCGCGACGGGGAGGGCGCGCGTCGTATCGCGGCGTCGCTCGGGATCCCGCGGGCGCATGGCTCGTACGAGGAGCTGCTCGCGGATCCCGAGGTCGATGCCGTCTACATCCCGCTCCCGAACCACCTCCACCTCGACTGGACGCTCGCCGCGGCGCGCGCCGGGAAGCACGTCCTGTGCGAGAAGCCCATCGCGCTGTCATCGGCCGAGGCGCAGCAGATGGCCGACGCCTGCGCGTCGGCCGGCGTCCTCTTGATGGAGGCGTTCATGTACCGCCTCCACCCGTCATGGCGGGCCGTCCGCGAGCTCATCGCCTCGGGCCGGATCGGGCGCCTCCAGACGGTCCAGAGCTGGTTCTCGTACTACAACGACGACCCCAGGAACATCCGCAACCAGGCGGACGCGGGCGGCGGCGCGCTCATGGACATCGGCTGCTACTCGATCAACCTCTCGCGCATGCTCTTCGGCGCGGAGCCGGAGCGGGTCGAGGCATCGATCCTGCGCGACCCCGACATGGAGATCGATGTGCTGACGTCCGCCCTGCTGGTCTTCCCCGGCGGCGGCACGGCGACGTTCACTTGCTCGACCCGCTCCGAGTCCGACCAGCGCGTACACATCTACGGCACCGAGGGCCGGATCTCGATCGGCATCCCGTTCAACATCCCGCCCGACCGCGAGACCCACGTCGACGTGACCCATGGCGGCGACCCGCCGGTCACCCCGGACACGCGGACCCTGACCTTCGCGGTCGCGGATCCCTATGGCGTCGAGGCGGATGCCTTCGCCGCCGCGATCCTCGACGGCAGCCCGGCCCCGATCCCCGCCGCCGACGCGGTCGCGAACATGCGGGTCATCGAGCAGGTCCTCGCGGCGGCCGAACGAGCACCGGTCAGCACATGACGTCGATCGCGGCGCCTGCCGCCAGGCTCGGCCCCGTCGACCTGCCCGACTTCGGGACCGCCCAAGAACGGCCCGAGCTGCCCGCGGCGCTGTACGTTGCGCGCCTCGCCCGGCTGCGCGAGCGCGCCGCGGAGCGCGGCTACGACGCGCTCGTCCTGTACGCCGACCGTGAGCACAGCGCGAACGTCGCCTGGTTGACCGGCTTCGATCCCCGGTTCGAGGAAGCGATCCTCCTCGTCCGGCCGGCCGGGGCGCCCACGGTCCTCGTCGGCAACGAGTGCTGGGGGATCGCAGGCGACGCGCCCCTGCCGATGGAGCGGGTGCTGCACCAGGACCTCAGCCTGCCCAGCCAGCCGCGCGGCCGGTCTCGCCCCCTCGGCGAGGAGCTGCGGGCCGCAGGCGTCCGTCCGGGGGCGAGGCTGGGCGTGATCGGCTGGAAGCCGTTCGCCGATCGAGCCTGGCTCGACGTCCCGTCGTACCTCGTCGACGCGCTCCGTTCCGCCGTTGGCCCGGGCGCCAGCGTCGACAACGCGGTCGACCTCCTGATCGACGCCGGCTCCGGCCTGCGTGTCACGAACGAAGTCGAACAGCTCGCCGCGTTCGAGGCTGCCGCGGCGCGGACGTCGTCGGGCGTGCGGAACCTCGTCCGAGGGCTGCACCCCGGCCTCCGCGAGCGCGAGGCCGTCTCGTTGTTGGGCTGGGACGGCACACCGCTCTCCTGCCACCTGATGCTCACCGCCGGGCCGCGAGCCAGATACGGGTTGTACAGCCCGGGCGACCGGGCAATCGAGCGCGGCGATCCATTCACGACCGCGTTCGGGATCTGGGGCGCGCTGAATTGCCGCGCTGGCTGGGTCGTCGAGGACGCCCCGGAGCTCCCGGGCGACATCCGCGACTACGTCGAGCGCCTCGTCGGGCCGTACTTCGCCGCCATTGCCGAGTGGTACGCGGCGCTCCGGATCGGCGCGACGGGCGGCGACCTCCACGAGGTCATCGCCCGTCGCCTCGCGGATCCGTTCTTCGGCATCTTTCTCAATGCCGGCCACCAGATTTCGCTCGACGAGTGGGTGAACTCGCCGGTCTTCGCTGGCTCCACCATCGAGCTCCGGTCGGGCATGTATTTCCAGGTCGACGTCATCCCCGCGACCGGCGGCGCGTACTTCACGACGAACATCGAGGACGGCGTCGCCCTCGGTGACGCGGCCACGCGGGAGGGTCTGGCGAGCCGCTACCCCGAAGCCTGGCGTCGGATCCAGCGCCGGCGCGCGTTCATGGCCGACCAGCTCGGCATCGAGCTCCACCCGGACGTCCTGCCGTTCTCGAACATCCCTGCCTGGTTGCCGCCCTTCCTCCTGGACGCCGGGCGGGCGATGACCGTCGCCTGACCCCGGCGATGCGCACGCGGGCGCGGCCGCTCGTGCTCGCGGTCGCTCTCGTCGCGGTCGCCGGGGTCGTCGCCGTGGGCGCGACGCTGCTCGGCGTGGCGCCGTGGCTGCCGCCGACGGCCGGGCCGGCCCCGCACTTCGTCGACGAAACGTCCTCGTCCGGACTCGACTTCACCTATGACGGCCCATTCACCTATGCCTTCGGCGGCGGGGTCGCCGTCTTCGACTGCAACGGCGACGGCCGCCCGGACCTCTACGTCGCGGGCGGGGTCGGCCCGGCGGCGCTGTTCCGGAACGACAGCCAGATCGGCGGCTCCCTGCGCTTCAGCCGGCTGCCAGACCCGGCCACGGACCTCGACGCAGTCAACGGCGCCTACCCGATCGATGTCGACGGTGACGGCATTACCGACCTGATCGTGCTGCGAGACGGCGAGAACGTCGCCCTTCGAGGGCTGGGCGACTGCCGATTCGAGCGCGCGAACGCGACATGGGGCTTCGACGGCGGCGCGGAGCTCACCGAGGCCTTCAGCGCGACCTGGGAACCCGGCGCCACGCGCCCGACCCTCGCCATCGGCAACTACGCCGTGCTCGAGGGCAACGACCGATCGAAGCTGTGCCAGCCGAACTTCCTGATCCGGCCGGCGGCCTCGGGCGGAGCGTTCGCGCCGCCCATCGAGCTCCGTCCCAGCTTCTGTTCCCTGTCGATGCTGTTCAGCGACTGGGACGGCTCGGGCCGGATGGATCTCCGGGTCAGCAACGACAGGCACTACTACGACCCACAGCTCGGCGAGGAGCAGCTGTGGCGCGTCGAGCCCGGGGCGGCGCCGCGGCTCTACTCCGCCGCCGAGGGTTGGCAACGGGTCCAGATCGAGGGCATGGGCATTGCCAGTCAGGACCTCACGGGAGACGGCCTGCCCGAGGTCTACCTCACCAGCCAGGCCGCGAACCGGCTGCAGACACTGGCCGCCGGCCCCGGCCGACCGGCCTACAAGGACATCGGCGGGCAATACGGCGTCAACGTCGCCCAGCCGTTCGCAGGCGGCGAGCACCTGCCCTCGACGGCGTGGCATCCCGAGTTCGAGGACGTGAACAACGACGGGCTCCTGGACCTCCTGGTCACCAAGGGCAACGTTACGACTCAGCCGGACTACGCTCAGAAGGACCCGACGAACCTGCTTCTCGGCCAGCCCGACGGCACGTTCAAGGAGGCGGCCGACGTCGCCGGGATCCTGACGTTCGATCGCGGTCGTGGTGCAGCCCTCGCCGACTTCAACCTCGACGGGCGGCTCGACCTCGTGGAGGTCATGTACGGCGCCCCGGTCCGCCTCTGGCGCAACGACGGGCCGACGGGCGGGATCGGTTCAGGGGCCACGGCGAGCTGGCTGGGTCTTCGGATCGGCCAGATCGGACCGAACATCGACGCGATCGGTGCCGTCGTCGAGGTCCGCTACGGCGCCGCTGGTCGCGTCGACCGGCGCGAGGTGACGATCGGTGGCGGCCACGTGGGGGGCCAGCTCGGCTGGCTGCACTTCGGGCTCGGTGCGGCGGATTCGGCGGAGATCCGGGTAACGTGGCCGGCCGGCGAGACGAGCGATTGGCAGCGCGTCGCCGCGAACAGGTTCTACGAGCTGGAGCGCGGCGGCGCGCCGGTGGGCTGGACGCCGCCCGCCGGTGCGGAGTAGCCGTTCGCGGCGATCTCGGCGGCACGGCCGCGGTAGGCCTCGGTGGTCGCCGGCGTTCGCGCACGGAAGCCATCGACGAGCCGGTTGTACATCGAGAAGGCAGACGCGATCAGCACCGCCAGCTGGACGTCGGCATCCGTGGCGCCGGCCTGGCGCGCCGCCTGGACGTCGGCCTCGGTCAGGTCGAGGGCACGTCGGCCGACCGTTCGCGCAACCCGGAGCAGCGCCTGCATCTTCGGTTCCAGGCCGTCGACCTGGCCGAGCTTGACCGCGTCGAACACGGCGGCGTGACGCGCATGCGCGCCTTCGCCTTCACGAGCGAGGACCGCCGCCGCGTGCTCGGCGTGCGAGTCCATGCAGAAGAAGCAGTCGTTCGCGGCCGACACCGCGGTGGCCAGCATCTCGCGCTCCGCTCTGGTCAGCGACGAACCGGGGTACGGATGGACGAGGACCGCGTCCGCGAGGCCGCGCAGGTGCACACCGAGCTCCGGCGTGAGCCGCATCGCGACCCCGATCCCGGGCACCTCCGGCAGCCCGCCGACGATCGGCTCCTCCTGGGACCGCGCGATTCGCGCCGCGTCGAGGCGCTCCGCCGCCATGCGCTCGATCTCGCTGGGCATCGCCGCGAGTCTGTGGCTCAGCCGAACTTCAGGTTGATGTTGAGCTTCAGAACGACGATCGCGACGAACCACACGACGACTGCCACGAGCGAGATCAGGATGCGGGCGATGCCCTTGTCCGTGGCGGTCGTGTTCGCGGCCACACGCTCGCTGAATGCCGCGAGGGCCACGATCAGAAAAGCGATCAGGCCACCGAAGATCGCCCCGAGCACCAGCATCGCCAAGACGCCGCCGGTCATGGCGAGGACCCGCAGGACGAAGGTCGCGCCACCCCGCCGGATACCCTGCGACCGCTCCACCTGATCCTGGCCGATGACCATGCCGGTGAGGATCGCGATTGGCCAGGCAAGACCGGTGAACAGCGACGTGACGCCGATCGCGAACCCGATGATGGCGTGATAGGCGAGGTTGAGTCGCTCGGGAGCGGCTCGAGGCGCGGGTGGTTCGGGGGTCGCCTGTTGTGTGGGGGTATCCATGCGCCGGTCCGTCCCTCCGGGTTCGACGATCGTAGCGTGGCGTGCAAGGCTCATCGAGGCGATCTCTGCGAGCATGGGGCCTTCCATTGGAGGAGGTCCGGTGTGACCGTTTCGACCACCACACCCGTGGACATCGACGCCCTCCGTGGCCGGATCGACGGCCGGGTGATCGGCCCGAGCGACGACGACTACGACGCGGCCCGCGAGGTCATGTACGGCGGCATTGATCGGCATCCGGCCGCGATCGTCCGTGTCGCCGGCGTGGACGATGTTCGCGCGGTCATCGCGGCGGCTCGCGACAGCGGCCTCGACCTCGCCGTTCGGAGCGGCGGGCACAGCAACAAGGGCGACAGCACGACAGAGGGCGGCATCGTCCTCGACCTCCGCGACATGACCGCGATCGACATCGACCCGGACATGAAGACCGCCTGGGTCGAGGGTGGCGCCACCGCGCTTGCGGTCTCGGAGGCGGCCGCGAAGTACGGGCTCGCGCTCGGGTTTGGCGACACCGGCTCCGTCGGCGTCGGCGGGATCACCCTCGGTGGCGGCGTCGGCTACCTGGGCCGGAAGCACGGCCTGACGATCGACAACCTCCTCTCGGCCGAGGTCGTGACCGCCGCCGGCGATGTCCTGCGGGCCGACGAGGACACCAATCCGGACCTTTTCTGGGCGATCCGCGGCGGCGGTGGCAACTTCGGCGTGGCGACGCGGTTGCGGTACCGCCTGGCCGACCTGCCCGGCATCGTTGGCGGGCTGCTGATCCTGCCCGCGACCGCCGAGACCGTCGAGCGGTTCATGGCGCTCTCGAGCGAGGCACCAGAAGAGCTCGGGACCATCGCCAACGTCATGCCCTGCCCGCCATTGCCCTTCGCCGATGCCCAGTGGCACGGAAAGCTCGTGATCTTCGGCCTCATCTGCTGGGCGGGCGACGCCGAGTCGGGCGCGAACGTGCTCGAGCCGTTCCGCGACCTCGCCAGGGTTGGCGGACTGGATGCCCCGATCGCCGACATGCTGAGCTCGGGTCCGTACACGGTGATGTACCCGCCCGAGGACCCGAACTACCACCCGCTGGCGGTCAGCCTCACCGGGTTTCTCGACCGGGTCGATCGAACGACGGCGGAGACGATCATGGATCGGCTGGAGACGTTCGACGCACCAATACGCGTGGTGCAGCTGCGGGTGCTCGGCGGCGCCATCGCCCGCATCGCCGACGGCGCGACGGCCTATGCCCATCGTGCGAGCGAGATCATGTTCAACGTGGCCGCGTTCTACGAGGGCGACCGCGACAGGGCGGAGAAGCTCACCTGGGTCGACGGCGTCGTGGGCGCGATTCGGCAATCAGACGACGGCGCCTACGTCAACTTCCTGTCCGACGAGGGCCCCGCGCGGGTGCGGGCCGCCTATCCCGGCAAGACGTACGACCGGCTCGTCGAGATCAAGCGCCGCTACGATCCGGACAACCTGTTCCGGCTGAACCAGAACATCCCGCCGGCCTGACGCCCGCGGCGTCGGCGAGGCACAATCGCGCCCATGCCGCAGTACGACCTCCTGACCTGGATCGTCATCGGGCTTCTGGCGGGCAGTATCTCGGGCTGGTTCGTCGGCACCCGGAGCGTCCAGGGTTGCCTCCCGACGATCGTGGTCGGCGTCCTCGGCGCAGTCGTCGGCGGCTGGGTGATGCGCTCGCTCGGCAACGGCGACACCGAAACGTTCATCGGCTCGGTCGCGGTCGCGATCCTGGGCTCGATCATCGTCCGCGTGGTCCTGCGCGCGATCGAAGACGACCGCCGCCGCTGAGGCGGCGGCCGACGCGCCGGTTGGTGTCGAGGCTCGCGCTCCTCCACCCCGCCGTCCTCGGCATGGGGCTCAGGGTCGCGGCGGTTCGGGCGCGACGCGCGGTCCGTGGCCACCAGCGCCATGCAGGCACCGCCGCGGAGATCCTCCGCGCCGGCCTCGAAGCGTGTTGGACCGGCGAGGTCCTGACCGCGAGCCCGGGCACCTACCGGCACTTCTGGACGCGCGACCTCGGCTTCGCGGCCCCGGCCCTGATGCGGCTCGGCGGACCCTGGGCGGATCGCCTGCACTCGAGTCTCGCCTGGGCGCTCGGGGCGTGGCGCGGCCGTGGCTCGCACGTCACGACGACCATCGACCCGATTGGTCGGCACCCGGTCGACGTGTTCGACTACGGCGTCGACTCGCTGCCGCTGTTCGTCAGCTCCCTGCGCGCGGCGAGCGCCGGCGACCTCGCCCGAGAACATGCCGCCTGGCTGGCCGCGGAGGTCGCCCACTTCGTCGACCGTGTCGTCGATCCCGCAACAGGGCTGGTCCGCGCCGACCGGCACCTCTCCGCCCACCGCGACACGTTCAGGAACGCCTCGACCGCGTACGGCAACACGATGGTCGCGCTGCTCGGCCGGGATCTCCTCGAGACGGGCTGGGCACCGGATCTGCTGTCGCACCACTTCCGCCGGGCTGGCAGCGAGGACGGCGCGCCCGACTGGTCATTGCTGCTGCGTCGCGACTTCTGGCTCGGCAACCGGTTCCGCGACCGCCTCCGCACGGATGCGACGTCCGGCGAGGCGAACGTCTGGCCGTTCCACGCCGGGCTGATCGACGACGCGTCGATGTTGGCCGCCGCGATGCAGACCCTCCGGACTGAGGGCTACACCACGCCGTACCCGCTCAAGTTCGAGGTCGACCATCGGACCGACGGCCAGCTGTGGGCCTTCCGGTTCTGGTCGCCCGATTACCAGACCACCACGTCGTGGACCAGTCTCGGCTCGATCTACCTGTCGCTGCTGCGCCGTGTGGATCCTGCGGCTGCGGACGTCGAGCTGGGGCGCATGCGCGGGCCGATCGAGCGCGACGGCACCCTGTGGGAGGTCCTCGACGGCCGCGGCCGGCCGTGGCGCAGCGCCAGCCGCGTCGCCGTCAGCGACGCGTCGATGCTGTGGGGCGCGATCCTGCTCGACCTGCTGGAGGATGGCGCCGGGGGCTAGCGCTCCGGGCCCGAAGCCTGCGGCGCGGCGTGCCTGGCACGGGGCGCAGCGCCAGGATCGCGGCACTAGGATCGCGGCGTGCGCGAAGCGTCGCCCGACATCCATCTCGACGTCGCGGGCGAGGCGCGGCTGCACAAGGCGCTCCGGCGGTGCTGGCAGCCCGTCTGCCACCTCGACGACCTCGCCGGGGAGCCCCTCGCGGCGAGCCTCCTCGACGAGCGCCTCGTGGTCGTTCGCCTCGGGAGCGAGATCGCCTGCTTCCCTGACCTGTGCGTCCACCGCGGAACGGCGCTGTCGCTTGGCTGGGTCGACGAAGGGAGCCAGCCCGCGCCCGATGGCTCCGGCACCGTCGGCGAGGCGTGCCTCGTCTGCGCGTACCACGGCTGGAGCTACGACCGCCGCGGGATCGTCCGCCGGATCCCGGCGGTTCACGGCCGGTCCATCCCGAATCGCGCGCGCGTGACGCGCTACGCCACTGCCGTGGCGGTGGGCCTGGTGTGGGTCCTCCTCGAGCCGGGTCCGGGCGGGTGGGAGCAGCCCGAGGGCCGCTATTCCCTACCCCAGGCGGGCTCGTGGTGGGGCGAGCCGGACTACCGGACGATCCGGATCGATACGTACGACTGGGCATGCTCGGCCGCGCGCCGGATCGAGAACTTCGTCGACTTCAGCCACTTCCCGTGGGTCCACCCGGGCGTCCTCGGCGACCGGTCGAAGCCGTTGAGCCCAGAGCACGAGGTGCGCGACGACGGCACCACGATCTCGTTCGACGTCGCCCTCGAGGAGCCCCAGGCCTCGGTCAAGGGCGACGTTCGGCCGGGCGAGAAGGTCCAGCGCGATCCGACGACCTATACCCTGCACCTGCCGCTCTCCGTGACCCTCGACCAGCGGTTGCCGCCCTCCGCCGAGCGGCCGAACGGCAACCATTTTGTGCTCTTCCTCGCCTGCGCGCCGCTGTCGGCGAAGCGCTGCCGCTCGTTCACCTGGAACGCGCGGACGTACCGGCTCGACCCGTCGGCCGACGCGGAGCTCGCCGCCTTCCAGGCCGTGATCCTCGACCAGGATCGCCCGATCGCGGAGTCGCAACGGCCGGAAGAGTTGCCGGTGGACCTGTCGCAGGAGCTCCATATCGCCGGCCCGGACAAGGCCTCGATCGCCTACCGGCGCCGCCTCGCCGAGCTCGCCGCGGGCGTGGGGCCCTCGGCATGACGGGTTGACGACAGCGGCCCGGCCCTTGGCATGGCCCACGTCCGCAAGATGAGCAAATTCGAGGCTTGGACCGCCGTAAGCATGCGCGACCAGCTACCCAAGCGGCGAGATCTGCCTCGTTGCTGGGCCGAATGTTCTCGGGATGGACATCGGGGGTCACAAGGAGCACGGGTCGCGGGCGTTGAGCCCGTTCGTACCCCAGAAATGATCATCTTGCGAACATCGAGGGGCCGAACGCATGCCGGGGGCGCCGAGGGGCCGAACGCATGCCGGGGGCGCCGAGGGGCCGAACGCATGCCGGGGGCGCCGAGGGGCCGAACGCCG
>JACXTT010012645.1_pt1 | contig 11195 bp, 12 predicted proteins | sample 9270951 | NCBI WGS metagenome assembly JACXTT01 (sample SAMN15532306, study PRJNA645909) | rock metagenome | isolation source: weathered quartz diorite | place: Puerto Rico | collected 2017-06-21 | reverse complement strand
CGCACCAGGTCGCGTACGCGAAGGGCGACACCGTGTTCAACGAATCGTTCGCGACCGCGGTCGAGCGGCTCGGCGTGGAGCGCTGGCTGCGCGAGCGTGCCGACGCCGCGGCGCGCGAGCAGTACGAGCGCGGCGAGGCGCGCCGCGCCGACTTCCAGGCGCTGACGATGCGCTACCGCGAACGCTTCCAGGCGCTCTATGACAGCGCCGCGAGCGAGGCCGACAAGCGCCGCGACAAGGCCGCGCTGCTGGCCGCCCTGCGCGCCGACTACGCGCTGCTCAAGCGCGAACGCTGGGGCGGGTATTCCGGGTATGACGGCTGGTTCGAGCGCGCCAACAATGCGGCGCTGGGCGTGCTCGTGGCGTACCACCAGCTCGTGCCCGACTTCGAGCGGCTGTTCGAGCGCGAGGGCGGCGACTTCGCGCGCTTCTATGCCGAGGTCGCGCGCCTCGCGGCGCTGCCCGAGGGCGAGCGGCGCGCGGCGCTGGCGCGCTGAACAGCAACAACCAGTCTGATCGACGAAAGGCCCTCGCGATGCCTGACATCCACATCCGCCGCGACCATGCGCTCGGCCTGGCGCGCGCGCGCGAGGTCGCGCTGCGCTGGGCCGAGGACGCCGAGCGCCGGCTCGACATGGACTGCACGATCGTCGAGGGCGACACGAGCGACGTCGTCGAGTTCACGCGCAGCGGCGTCAAGGGCACGCTGCTGGTCGAGGCCGACCGCTTCGTGCTCGATGCGACGCTCGGCTTCCTGCTCGGCGCGTTCCGCGGCACGATCGAGTCGGAGATCGAGAAGAACCTCGACGCGCTGCTCGGCGCGGGCGCCACGAAGGCACCGGCGGCGAAGAAGGCGGCGGCGAAGAAAACCGCGCCGGCGCCGAAGAAGAAGCCGCGCTAGGCGCGGCGTGCGCGCTACTTCAGCGACTCGATCAGGTTGATGTAGCTCTGCTTCGCGCTATCGCTCGCGGTGCCCTTCAGCGCATTCCACGCGTCCCACTTGGCGCGCCCGACCATGTCGGAAAAGCCCGGCCGCTTGCCGTCGGCGTCGCCGCTGCTGGCCTGCTTGTACAGCGCGTAGATCTTCAGCAGCGTCGCGTTGTCGGGCTTCTCGGGCAGGCTCTTCGAATCCTTGACGGCTTGCTCGAAGGTCGCGTTCAGGTCGGCCATCGCGGGCTCCTTTGCGTGAAAGTGTGCATTGACGGCGGCGATGTTAACCAGCATCTTGCGCGCACCCCAACGCACGGGTGATGGAGAACCCCCGATGACCCCCACTTCGCAGCGCATGTCGCGCGTCGACACCGCCTGGCTGCGGATGGACAACGACGTCAACCTGATGATGATCGTCGGCGTCTGGCTGCTGCGCCCGGCGATCACGCACGCGCAGCTGTGCGAGCGGGTCGAGGCGAAGCTGCTGCAGTACGAGCGCTTTCGCCAGAAGGTCGTGCCCGACGCGATCGGCGCGGTCTGGGTCGGCGACCGCAAGTTCGACCTGCACCACCACGTCGTCGAGCAGGCGCTGCCGCGCGCGCGCGGCCAGAGCGAGCGCGAGGCGCTGCAGGCGCTGGTCGGCGAGCTCGCGACGACGCCGCTCGACCCCGACCGACCGCTGTGGCAGTTCCACCTGATCGACGGCTACGAGGGCGGCAGCGCACTGATCGCGCGCGTGCACCACTGCATCGGCGACGGCATCGCGCTGATCTCGGTGATGATGGCGATCACCGACGGCGGCGCCGACCCGCCGAAGCGCCGCGCCCGCAGCGCCGACGCCGATGGCGGCGACTGGCTCGCCGATGCGGTGATGAAGCCGCTGACCGATCTCGCGACCAAGGCGATCGGCATGTACGGCGACGGCGTGACGCGCTCGGTCGAGATGCTGTCGAACCCGCAGCAGGGGCTCGCGGGCGGCGTCGAGATGGCGCGCACCGGCGCGAAGGTGCTCGGCGACGTCGCCGCGATGGCGCTGATGGCCGACGACTCGCCGACGCGGCTGAAGGGCAAGCCGAGCGGCGAGAAGGTCGTCGCGTGGGGCGAGCCGCTGCCGCTCGAGCAAGTCAAGGCGGTCGGCAAGGCGCTCGGCTGCTCGGTCAACGACGTGCTGCTCGCATGCGTCGCCGGCGCGATCGGCGCGTGGCTGCGCGAGCAGGGCGACGACCCGACCGGCCAGCAGATCCGCGCGATGGTGCCGGTCAACCTGCGCCCGCTCGAGCACGCGTGGCAGCTCGGCAACCGTTTCGGCCTCGCGCCGCTGACGCTGCCGATCGGCATCGACAACCCGGTCGCGCGGGTCTACGCGGTGCATGCGCGCATGCGCGAGCTGAAGGACAGCTACCAGCCGCTGCTCGCGTTCGCGGTGCTCGCGGTCGCGGGCCTGCTCGCCAAGCCGGTGCAGGACGGCCTGCTCGGGCTGTTCGCGAAAAAGTCCACCGCCGTGATGACGAACGTGCCCGGCCCGGCGCAGCCGCTGAAGCTGTGCGGCGCGACACTGCGCCAGACGATGTTCTGGGTGCCGGCCTCGGGCGACATCGGCGTCGGCGTGTCGGTGCTGTCGTACGGTGGCGGGGTGCAGTTCGGGTTGATCACCGACCGGGCGCTGTGTGCGGATCCGCAACAGATCATCGATCGATTCGAGCCGGAGTTCGAAAAGCTGGTGCTGTTGACGATGATGCTGCCGTGGGGCGAGGGCGCCGCTTGATCTGCCGAAGTGGCGGCGAGCGGCCCGGCGCAATTCACCAGAACACAAGGGGAGGATGGATGGAGAAGCAGTTTGGCCACGGTTCAAGAGGTCCATTCGCGCACGCACACGGCGCGGCGGGCGTCGTTCGGCGTCGGGTCATCGGCCGGCTCGCGAGCGCGGCGCTGCTCGCGGGCGCGAGCGTCGCGATGGCCGCGCCACCGGTTTCCGTCGCCGACTTCGTGCGGCTCGGCAACTTCAGCGCGCCGTCGATGTCTCCCGATGGCAAGTACCTCGTGGTTACCCAGCGCACACCGGCCCAGCCGCGCGACCAATACGCGACGGTGGTCTATGAACTCGCAGGAATGAAGCTGGTGAGTGCGGTGCGGGTGGCCGAAGCGGGCGACATCCCCTACCGTCACCATTGGGTCAGCAACACACGCTTTGTGACCGTGCTCGGCCAGGAATTCGGCACCGTCGGCGAGCCCTATCTCACCGGCGAACTCGTCGCCGCCAACGTCGACGGCCGCGGCGGCAGCTACCTGTACGGATATCGCCGCATGAGCAGCCGCACGTCGACCTCGTTCGGCACCTTGACCAACGACGAGGGGGCGGGGATTTTCTCGGGGGCCTCGCGCGCGCTCGATGGCCACATCCTGATGAACGAACGGCCGTGGGGTTACACCACCCGCTCCAGCCGCCTCTACGACATCAACACGCTCACCGGTGGCCGGCGCACCGTCGCCGAGTTCAATCAGGCGGGGTTCTCGTTCGTCTCGCAAGCCGACGGGACGCCGCGGTTCGCCTACGGCTTCGACGACAACGCCGACGTCGCGGTCTACAAGTTCGACGATGGCAGACGCGAGTGGCAGCCGTTCGGCACCTCCGACAAGGGTGATCTGCGGCCGATCGCCATCAGCACCGACAACAAGAGGCTGCTCGCGCTCTTGTCGACGAGCGGTGGTCCGCGTTCGCTGGTGCGCGAGGGTCTCGACGGCGACAGCACCCGTGTGGTTCTCGCACAGAGCGCCGCGGGCACGATCGACCAGATCGAATGGGGTCTGTTCGAGCAGGGGCCGTTCGCCGCGGGCACCCGCGTCGGTGCGCCGAAGCTGACCTACCTTGAGGTCGAGCGCAGCGACGCGGCGCTCCACAGGACGCTGAGCGCGCAATTCCCTGGCGAATACGTTCATTTCGTCGACGTCACCCGCGACGGCAAGCGCACGCTCTTCAACGTCAGAAGTGACCGCGATCCCGGCGCGTACTACATCTTCGACGCCGACACGGGCAAGGCGACGCTGGTGTTCGAGCTGCAACCCTGGATTCAGGCCGAGCGCATGGCCGAGCGTCGGCCGATCCAGTTCAAGGCGCGCGACGGCGTCGAACTGCACGGGTACCTGACATTGCCCCCCGAGCGCGGCGACGGCAAGTTGCCGCTGGTGCTGTTGCCGCACGGCGGGCCGCACTTCGTCGCCGACGGATGGTTCTACGACACCGATGCTCAGTTCCTCGCCAGCCGGGGCTACGCCGTGCTCCAGATCAACTATCGCGGCTCGGACGGGCGCGGGCCGGGGTTCGAGGTCGCGGGCTACCGCCAGTGGGGCGGGCGCATGATCGACGACCTGATCGACGGCGTGCGCTGGATCGTCGCGCAGGGAACCGTCGACGACAAGCGCATCTGCGCCTTTGGGGCGAGCTTCGGAGCGTACGCCTCGATGATGAGCGCGATCCGCGCGCCCGAACTGTTCAAGTGTGCGGTCGGGTACGCGGGTCTCTACGACCTCCCGCTGATCTACGAAGAGAGCAGTTCGAAGGCCGGTGGAAAGACCTATCGCTACCATCAGAAGGTCATCGGACAGGATGCGACCGAACTGGCGGGCTTCTCACCCAGCCGCCAGGCCGACAAGCTCAAGGTGCCGGTGTTGCTGGCCCACGGCAGCGCCGACGAGACGACGCCGCCGGTGCAGTACGACGCGATGCGCGAAGCGCTCGTGAAAGCCGGCCGCCCGCCAGAGACGATGTACGTCTCCGGCGAAGGCCACGGGTTCTACAGCGAGAAGAACCGCCAGATGTTCTACGAGAAGCTCGAGGCCTTCCTCGCCAAGCACATCGGCAAATGACCGCGCGGCGCAGCAGCGTAGGGGCCGCTCAGTCCTCCAACTCCGCCTTCGCCATCTCGACATCGAGCCGCTCCATCGCGTCCATCGGCGTCGTCGCGGAGGCGTCTTCGTAGAGCTTGGTCGCCTCCTTCATCTTCTTGTCGCCCTCGAGCATCACGAGGCCGTTCGCGTACTCGACCATCGCGATCGCCGAGGTCGGGTTCAGCTTCAGTGCGGTCTTGTACATCGCCAGGCCCGCGTCCTTGCTCGCGCCCTGGGTGCGGCCGAGCAGCGAGCCGACCTTGTCGATTACTTCGGCGTGGAACGCGCCGAGCGCGATGTGCGCGTCGGCGTGCTTGGGCGCGAGCTTGATCGTGGTCTCGAGCGCGCTCTTGACCTTGCTGCCCAGCCCCTGCGCGAGCGCCTTGGCGATGCTGATGCCCTGGCTGTAGCGGCCGAGCGCGTAGGCCATGAAGTAGTAGGCGTTGGCGTTGCGCGGCTCGGTCGCGAGCTGCGCCTCGGCGCGCTCGGCCACTTCCATGAAGAGCGCGAGCTTGGTCTTCTCGCTTTTCTCGAGGTAGTTGGCGTAGATCGCCTGCGCCTTGTTGGCGACGGTGATGCCGGCGCCGCCGGCTTTCAGGCCGGCGTCGTTGGCCTTCTGGAACTCGCCGGCGTGGAACAGCGCCCACGCCGCGAGCACCTTCGCGTCGCCGGGCAGCGGCTCGGCGTCGCCGGCGTGCAGGCGGGCCCAGTGCTTCTTCAGCGCGGCGCTGTCGTAGTCGTACGCGGCGGCGTCGTGCGGGAACGCGGTCCATTTGGCCATCACGGGTCTCCTCGTTGGTCTCGTCGGTAGGGGCTGGCGAGCGCGTGCAGATGCTCGCGCTGGGCCGGCTCGAAATACGGCGCGAGCAGCGCCAGCACGTGGAACGCGCCGCGCAGCAGCGCCGCGCCGGCGGCTTCGGGCTCGAGCGCGCGGCGCGGATCGCGCACGTACTCGAAGCTGAGCCAGTAGGTCAGCACGACGACCATCGCGGTGGCGACCGGCTCGATGTCGCGCGCGTCGATCCGCATCGCGCCGTGCCGCGCCAGGCCGTCGAGCAGCTGGCCGACCGCCTTGCCCTTGTTCTTCAGCACGAATTGGAAGTGGGTCTCGAGGCGCCGGTTCTTCGACAGCAGGTCGTTCAGGTCGCGGTACAGGAAGCGGTACGCCCAGACCAGCTCGAACAGCATGTGCACGAACAGCCACGCGTCCTCGACGTTCTCGACGCCGTCGGCCGCGCGCAGCAGCTCGTTCAACGCGCGCTCGTAGCGGTCGAACAGGCTGTTGATCAGCTCGTCCTTGGCCGGGTAGTGGTAGTACAGGTTGCCCGGGCTGATGCCGAGCTCGGCCGAGATCAGCGTCGTCGACACGTTCGGCTCGCCGAAGCGGTTGAACAGCTCGAGCGTGACTTCGAGGATGCGTTCGGCGGTGCGGCGTGGCTTCTTGGGCGGCGTGGCCATCGGGCAGGTGCGGCGGTGCAGGCCGGCACCCTAGCACCATCGCCACGCGCGCCGCATCGGCATCTCCCGCAGGGTCGCGCTGTGTACAGGGCGGCACACTAGAATCCCGCGCCACATGACCGCGATCTCATTCCAGGACGTCGCGAAGACGTACGCCGGCGCCCGCGGTGCGGTCCACGCGCTCGATGGCGTCGGCTTCGACATCGAGGCCGGCGAGTTCTTCGGCCTGCTCGGGCCGAACGGCGCCGGCAAGACCACGCTGATCAGCATCCTCGCCGGGCTCGCGCGCGCGAGCCGCGGCCGCGTCACCGTGCTCGGGCACGACGTCGTCGCCGACTACGCGGCGGCGCGGCGCAGCCTGGGCATCGTGCCGCAGGAGCTGGTGTTCGACCCGTTCTTCAGCGTGCGCGAGGCACTGCGCATCCAGAGCGGCTACTTCGGCGTGCGCACCGACGCGCGCGCCAACGACGCGTGGATCGACGAGCTGCTCGCCAACCTCGGCCTGGCCGACAAGGCCGACGCCAACATGCGGCAACTCAGCGGCGGGATGAAGCGGCGCGTGCTGGTCGCGCAGGCGCTGGTGCACCGGCCGCCGGTGATCGTGCTCGACGAGCCGACCGCCGGCGTCGACGTCGAACTGCGCCAGACGCTGTGGCAATTCGTCGCGCGGCTGAACCGCGAGGGCCACACGGTGCTGCTGACGACCCACTACCTCGAAGAGGCCGAGGCGCTGTGCGGGCGCATCGCGATGCTCAAGCAGGGGCGCGTCGTCGCGCTCGACCGCACCTCGGCGCTGCTCGCCGGCACCGCGAGCACGATGCTGCGCTTCAAGACCGACGTGGCGCTGCCGCCGCAGCTCGCGGCGCAGTCGCGCGTGACCGGGCGGATCGTGCAGATCACCGCGCACGACGCGGCCGAGGTCGAGACGATCCTCGGCGTGCTGCGCGCGGCCGGTTGCAAGCCCGAAGACCTCGAGATCGGCCGCGCCGACCTCGAAGACGTGTTCCTCGAGATCATGAGCGGCGGCGCGACCGCGCCGCGCGTCTCGAAGGCTGCGGCATGAGCGCGGCGACGCCCGCCCACGGCGTGCTGACCGGCGCGCGCACGCTGCTCTACAAGGAGGTGCTGCGCTTCTGGAAGGTCAGCTTCCAGACCGTCGCGGCGCCGGTGCTGACGGCGATCCTGTACCTGCTGATCTTCGGCCACGTGCTCGAGGACCACGTCAAGGTGTTCGGCAGCGTCGGCTACACCAGCTTCCTGATCCCGGGCCTGGTGATGATGAGCGTGCTGCAGAACGCGTTCGCCAACAGCAGCAGCTCGCTGATCCAGAGCAAGATCACCGGCAACCTGGTGTTCGTGCTGGTCGCGCCGCTGTCGCACTGGGCGTGGTTCGCAGCGTACGTCGGCGCCGCGGTCGTGCGCGGCGCGGCGGTCGGCGCCGGGGTGCTCGTCGCGACCGTCTGGTTCGCGCCGCTGCCGCTCGCGCAGCCGCTGTGGATCGTCGTGTTCGGGCTGATGGGCGCGGCGATGATGGGCGCGCTCGGGCTGATCGCCGGGCTGTGGGCCGAGAAGTTCGACCAGATCGCCGCGTTCCAGAACTTCATCATCATGCCGATGACGTTCCTCTCGGGCGTGTTCTATTCGGTCGGCTCGCTGCCGCCGTTCTGGAAGGGCGTGAGCCACCTGAACCCGTTCTTCTACATGATCGACGGCTTCCGCCACGGCTTCTTCGGCGTCAGCGACGTCTCGCCGTGGGCCGGGCTCGCGGTGGTCGGTGCGAGCCTCGCGGTCGTGTGCGGCATCGCCGTGCACCTGCTGCGCATCGGCTACAAGATCCGCCACTGATCGCGGCGGCGCGCCCGTTAGCGCGCGTAGACCGCGTCGAGCGCGCGGAACCCCTTGATCTCGATCGGGTTGCCCGATGGATCGGTCAGGAACATCGTCCACTGCTCGCCCGGCTCGCCCTCGAAGCGCACGCCGGGCGCGATCACGAACGCGATGTCGTCGCGCGCGCGCAGCCGCTCGGCGAGCGCCTGCCACGCCGGCAGCGCGAGGATCGCGCCGAAGTGCGGCATCGGCACCATCGCGTCGCCGACGCGGCCGGTGCGCGTGGTCGCGAACGGCTCACCGAGGTGCAGCGAGAGCTGATGCCCGAAGAAGTCGAAGTCGACCCAGCTCGGCGCACTGCGGCCCTCGGTGCAGCCGAGCGCGTCGCCGTAGAAGCGGCGCGCGGCGGCGAGGTCGTGCACGTGGAAGGCGAGGTGAAAGATCGCGGCACTCACGCGGCGATCGTAGCGCGGCCCGGCCGCCGGGCGCGCCCGGCTAGAATCGCAGCCACCATGAGCGATCCCACCGCCGACGACGTGCAGCGCTTCATCGCGCAGGGGCTGCCGTGCGAGCACCTCGAGGTCGAGGGCGACGGCCAGCACTTCTTCGCGACGATCGTCTCGGCCGCGTTCGAAGGCACCAGCCGTGTCGCGCGCCAGCGCCGCGTCTACGAGGCGCTCGGCGATAGAATGCGCGAGCAAATCCACGCGCTGTCGATGAAGACGCTGACGCCGGCCGAATGGGCCGCATCCAATCCGGCCGCCGAGCCCGGTTCCGCTTCGGCCCACCACCACTGACCATCCGCCGCAGCGTTCGCGGCGGCTGACGGCAAACGTGTCGGCCCGGGTGCCGGCCCCGCTGCCGAAGGCGGTGCGCGGGCTCTGGGCGCCAGCAAGCCTATGGACAAACTCCTGATCCGCGGCGGCCGTCCCCTCGAGGGCACGGTCACGATCTCGGGCGCGAAGAACGCCGCGCTGCCCGAGATGTGCGCCGCGCTGCTGACCGACGAGCCGGTGCGCCTGGCCAACGTGCCGCGCCTGCAGGATGTCGCGACGACCTGCAAGCTGCTCGACAGCCTGGGCGTCGCGGTCGAGCGCGCCGACGACGCGGTGAGCCTGCGCGCGCACCGCCTCACGTCGCGCGAGGCGTCGTACGACCTCGTCAAGACGATGCGCGCGTCGATCCTCGTGCTCGGGCCGCTGGTCGCGCGCTTCGGCGAGGCGCGCGTCTCGCTGCCCGGCGGCTGCGGCATCGGCTCGCGCCCGGTCGACCAGCACATCAAGGGGCTGCAGGCGATGGGTGCCGAGATCACCGTCGAGCACGGCTACATCGTCGCGAAGGCGAAGCGGCTGAAAGGCGCGCGCATCACGACCGACATGGTCACCGTCACCGGCACCGAGAACCTGCTGATGGCGGCGACGCTGGCCGACGGCGAGACCGTGCTCGAGAACGCCGCGCAGGAGCCCGAGATCCCCGACCTCGCCGAGCTTCTGATCGCGATGGGCGCGAAGATCGAAGGCCACGGCACAAGCCGGATCCGCATCCAGGGCGTCGAACGGCTGCACGGCGCGACCCACACCGTGATCCCTGACCGGATCGAGACCGGCACGTTCCTGTGCGCGGTCGCGGCCACCGGCGGCGACGTGCGGCTGATCCGCACCTGCGCCGCGCACCTCGAGGTGCCGATCGAGAAGCTGCGCGAGGCCGGCGTCTCGGTCGAGCCGAGCGGCGACACGATCCGCGTCGTCGGCCGCGGCCGCACGAATGCGGTGAGCTTTCGCACCAGCGAGTACCCGGCGTTCCCGACCGACATGCAGGCGCAGTTCATGGCGCTGAACTGCATCGCGAACGGCACCGCGGTCGTCACCGAGACGATCTTCGAGAACCGGCTGATGCACGTCAACGAGCTGATGCGGCTGGGCGCGCAGATCGAGGTCGACGGCCACACCGCAGTCGTCCACGGCGTGCCGCGACTGTCGGGTGCGACCGTGATGGCGACCGACCTGCGCGCGTCGGCGAGCCTGGTGATCGCCGGGCTGGTGGCCGATGGCGACACGCTGGTCGACCGCATCTACCACCTCGACCGCGGCTACGACCAGATGGAAGCGAAGCTGCGCGCGATCGGCGCCGACGTCGAGCGCGTGCGATGAGGGCGCTGACGCGCGCGGGCCGAGCGCCGGGCCGCCAAGGGCCACGAAGTGGCCCACGGTGTGGCCCACGGCCGGCCCGCATCCCCTCGGGGGATCGGCCGCGGTACGCCGCGGGCGAGGGGTCGTCATGATCACGTTCGCGTTGCCGAAGGGCCGGATCTTCGACGAGGTCGTGCCGCTGCTCGCGGCGGCCGGTATCGGCGTCGCCGAAGACCCCGAGAAGACGCGCAAGCTGATCGTCGGCACCGGCCGGCCCGACGTGCGGCTGGTGCTGGTGCGCGCCTCCGACGTGCCGACCTATGTGCAGTACGGCGGCGCCGACCTCGGCGTCGTCGGCAAGGACACGCTGCTCGAACACGGCAAGCGCTTCGCCGACCCGGCCGCGGGCAGCGGCCTGTACCAGCCCCTCGACCTGAACATCGCGAAGTGCCGGATGAGCGTCGCGGTGCGCGCCGATTTCGACTACGCGGCCGCGGTGCGCCAGGGCTCGCGGCTGCGCGTCGCCACCAAGTACACCGAGACCGCGCGCGACCACTTCGCCGACAAGGGCGTGCACGTCGACCTGATCAAGCTCTACGGCTCGATGGAGCTGGCGCCGCTGACGGGGCTGGCCGACGCGATCGTCGACCTGGTCTCGACCGGCCACACGCTGCGCGCGAACCACCTCGTCGAGGTCGGGCAAATCATGGATGCCTCGGCGCGGCTGATCGTCAACCAGGCCGCGCTGAAGCTCAAGCGCGAGCCGCTGCGCGCGATCATCGACGCGTTCGAGGCCGCGGTGGCGGCGCGTCGATGAGCGGCGGCGCCGTCACGATCCGCACGCTCGACACCGCGGCCGCCGGCTTCGAGGCCGCGTTCGCGCGCGTGCTGCACTGGTCGGCCGAGACCGACGACGCGATCGAGAGCGCGGTCGCGCGCATCCTCGCCGACGTTCGCACGCGCGGC
>JACXTT010012644.1_pt1 | contig 11196 bp, 10 predicted proteins | sample 9270951 | NCBI WGS metagenome assembly JACXTT01 (sample SAMN15532306, study PRJNA645909) | rock metagenome | isolation source: weathered quartz diorite | place: Puerto Rico | collected 2017-06-21 | reverse complement strand
TCACGGTCCAGGTGTTCCCGAATCCATGCTGCCCGAGATTTTCCAGCCATTCACTCGCGCATCCGCCAACGGCCGTGATTCCAACGGCGCCGGCCTGGGTCTCGCTATAGCGCAACGTGCCGTCGCGGTCCACGGTGGAACGATCCATGCGGTCAACATGGTGGACGGTGGACTCAGGGTGGAGATTCGTTTGCCAATGAAACGCTCGGTTTCAACATGACGTTCTGAGACAATCCGTGGGGATGAAGAGTAAATGTGTGATCGCGGTTCTTGCCGTTTTCCTGTTCGTTGCCGGCGCACCGGCGCGCCAGAATCCCTCAACTCCAAAGAACGACGAGCAGACCATATCCGTCAACGTCGACCTGGTCAACGTGTTGTTCACGGTCGCCAACAAGAGCGGCAAATTCGTGTCGGGTCTCAAACAGGAGTCATTCAAAGTCCTTGAGGATGGAAAACCGCAATCCATCACCAACTTCAGCGCAGACACCAACCTGCCGTTGACCATTGCGCTGCTGATTGACACCAGCGGCAGCGTTCACGATCGGCTGCACTTCGAGCAGGAAGCGGCGATTGAGTTCTTCCGGTCCACGTTGATTCGCGGAAAGGACAAAGCCGTCGTTATCGGGTTCGATTCCGGAATCGACCTCATTCAGGACTACACCGACGATCCTGGCGCGCTGGCGAAATCGATCCACACTTTACGATCCGGCGGGGGGACATCGTTGTACGACGCTGTTTTTCTGGCGGCGTCCGAGAAACTCGCGAAACAAGACGGCCGGCGAATCATGGTCATCATCAGCGACGGTGACGACACCTCGAGCCACTCGGCAATTACCTCCGTGCTTGAAACGGTTCAGCGGACCGATGTAGTGATCTACACCATCAGTACAAATTCCGCCGGGCTTGGCGGCGAGGGCAATCGGCTCGGCGACAGAATCCTGAAGCGATTTGCGACCGACACCGGTGGAAGGATGTTTTCTCCGTCGAAACTCGAGGACTTGAATTCGAACTTCCAGAATATTTCCGAGGAACTTCGCGTTCAGTACGCCCTGGCTTATCAGTCGACCAACGGTTTGCGAGACGGCGGGTTCCGGCGCATTCGAATCGAGACCTCGGACAAACGTCAGGTGGTTCGCGCGCGCAACGGCTATTACGCGCCGCGGTCGGCTTCGAACTGAAGATCGCCTAAAACAATCCATGAAGTGCTTGACGGGCGCTTCAACGTCAATTATATTACCATTAGGTTATACAACATAGCAGTTATGCAAACGGCAGACGCTCGTCTCAATTTGACTTTCGCAGCGCTCGCGGACCCGACGCGACGCTCCATCCTGGCCCGTCTCGCGACGGGCGAAGCTACAGTCAACGAACTCGCCGAGCCGTTCGATATGACGCAGCCGGCGATCTCAAAGCACCTGAAAGTGCTCGAGGCCGCCGGGCTCATTTCGAGAGATCGCGACGCGCAGCGCCGGCCAAGCCGCCTTGAATCCCGGCGGCTGGCAGAGGCCAGCGCGTGGCTGGACCAATACCGTCAATTCTGGGAGGCGTCGTTCGCCCGGCTGGACCATGTGCTCGAAGAGCTGAAACCAAGGAAAAAGAAGCGCAGTCAATCTTCCCGCTAACGTCAAAAAGGAGGGGAATCCATCATGTTGTTCTATCCCGATAGCTTCAAACTGTCCACGCCCAGCGACCTCGAAATCGTCGTCGAGCGCGACTTCAATGCTCCACGGCAGTTGGTGTTTGATGCGTTCACGAAACCGGAGTTGGTGCGGCGGTGGCTTCTCGGTCCCGACGGTTGGACCATGCCCGTCTGCGAAATCGACCTCCGAGTGGGAGGCGCGTACCGCTATGTCTGGCGGAAGGAGTCCACGGGAATGGAAATGGGCATGGGTGGCGTGTTTCGCGAGGTGGCTCGGCCGGAAAAAATCGTCGCGACGGAGAAGTTCGACGAATCGTGGTATGCCGGCGAAGCCGTGGACACGACGGTGTTCGAGGAAGTGCGAGGTGTCACGAAAGTCAAACTCACCGTTCTGTATCAGTCGAAAGAAGCTCGCGACACCGCAAGCCGCTCCGGCATGGAGCGCGGCATGATCGCGGGCTATAACCGTCTCGAGCAGGTGCTGGCGTCCGTCGGCGTAAACGGCTAAGCTTTTTGAAGGCGCAGAGAGCGACGGAGCGACCAATCAAAGGAGACGAGCAAATGACGGACACCAACAACGGGCATTTCGTTTGGCACGAGTTCCTGGCCAGGGACACCAAGGCTGCTATCGCGTTCTACAAAGATGTCATCGGCTGGAAGACCGAGCCGTTTGGCGACCAATACACGATGTGGGTCGGCAGTCAGGGACCGCTCGGCGGTGTGATGACCATTCCCGACGAAGCTGCAAAGATGGGCGTGCCGCCGAACTGGACGGGTTACATCCAGGTTCAGGACGTCGATGCAACAGCCGGACTGGCGAAGAAACTCGGAGGCAAAGTCTTAAAGGAACCCGACGATATTCCGACCGTCGGTCGGTTCGCCGTCATCGCGGATCCTCAAGGCGCGGTAATCGCAATTTTCAAACCTCTGTCGGCGATGACGCTTCACGACACGACGAAGCCGGAAGAGTTCTGCTGGAACGAGCTCATCACCAGCGACAACATGGCCGCATTCAAGTTCTACTCGGAGATTTTCGGATGGAAGGTCATGCAAGACATGGATATGGGCCCGATGGGAACTTACCGCATCTACGGAATCGGCGACAAACAGTTCGGTGGAATGATGACCGCACCAAAAGGATCACCGATGCCGCCCATGTGGATGTTCTACATCGAGACCGCCAACCTCGACGCCGCCACCGGCCGCGCAACGAAGAGTGGCGCCAAGGTCATAAACGGACCCATGGAAGTTCCGGGTGGCCACATCGTCCAGATGATCGACCCTCAAGGCGCGGCCTTCTCCATGCATCAACTCGCCAAGAAGTGACCGCGAACAGTTAAGCAGCGTCGAATTCAAAACGAAAAAGGGCCGGCTGACCACCGGCCTTTTGATTGAGAAACGCAATCAGGACTATTCGGCCCTGAGCGCTTCCATTGGATCGACCGATGACGCACGGCGCGCGGGCAAGTATGCGGCGAGCACTGCGGCGGCGATGAGAATGAATGGGACGGCGACATACGTCCAGGGATCGAGAGGGCTGATGCCGAACAGCAGTGATCTCATAAACCGCGTCGATGCCGCAGCGGCGCCGAGACCGATTGCCGCACCAATAGCGGCCAATGCCAAACCGTGCAGCACGAACATGCGTTGCACAGCTCGTTGTTCGGCGCCGAGTGCGATTCGAATCCCGATCTCGCGAGTTCTCTGGGAGACGGTATAAGAGATGACGCCGTAGATTCCGACGATTCCCAGCAACAGCGCCATTGTGCCCGCAATAGCCAGCATGACCAACGTGAATGAAGTGCTCGCCATCGAGCGTCTATAGATGTCGTCGAGTGTGCGTACGGATGCGAGCGGCAAATTGCGGTTCACCGACCACACCGCGCTCCGAACTTCATTCAGAAAACTCTCGCTGCCCGCGCGACCGCTATGCATGACAAACACGATCGAGCGGGTGACGTTGATGGGATTACCGTAAAAGTTTTCCATCAGGACCGGCCAGAACACGATCCTGGGCGCTGCCTCCTGGACACCGTTCTCGCGGACATCTTCGGTGACGCCGATAACTTCTCGCCACACTACGGGAAGACCCGGGCCGCGCAGGCGCTTACCGATGGCAGCCGACGGATTGCCCCACAGTTCGCGCGCCAGATTCTCCGATAGAAGCGCAACCGCGTGATGATCGTAGATGTCGGTCCAGGTGATATCGCGACCGGCAACCAACCGCGTGCCGATCGTCTGAAAGAATCCGGGCGATACATACTTGAATCGCCGCATTGGGGGTGTTTGTCCGGGCGTGTACGTTTTGTCTTCAACGAAAATGGGATCGGTGTTCATGACACCTTCCATGGGTACCCCGTTTGCGAACGCCACGGAAGAAATGCCCGGGATCGCGGCGATCCTGTCGGCGATGGCCTGTTGGGTTCGCGTGACGCGCTCGGGTTCCTGTACTTGAAGCGTGGGAATGGTGATCCGCATCGTTTGAATCTGATCCGCCTGGACAAATCCCGGCCGGACGGCTCGTAACGCCTGGAACGTTCGAATCATCAAACCGGCACTGACGAGCAGAACGAGGGCGAGGGCAACTTGCGTGATGACGAGAACGTCGCGTGTGCGACGCCGCTCGCGGCTCGGACTCGAAGTCCTCGATCCGCCGCGCAACCCGACACCGATGACGGACCCTGTGTATTTCAGAACCGGCATGAATCCGAATAGAAGGCTCGATAACAGCGAGACCACGAAGGCGAAAGCGAGAACCTGCGCATCCATGGTAATTTCACCGAGACGCGGAAGATTGGCCGGACCAATCGATACGAGTAACCGAAGTCCCGCATAAGCAAGAGCGACACCCAGGACACCCCCGGCAAGTCCGATCATCAGACTCTCCAGCAGCAACACGCTGGCAATGCGACGGCGGCTCGCGCCGAGCGCCGTGCGAATCATGAGTTCCTGTTGGCGTCCTTCCGTTCGGACGAACAACAGGTTCGCTACATTTGCACACGCGATGAGAAGCACTAACCCGACGGTTGCCATCAACACCCACAGCGTATTTCCAGCATTGCCCACCACGTCCTGTTTCAACGGTCGCAGGGCCGGTTGCACGCTCCAGTTCACAAATCCCTGGCGGTCTGCTCCCGGCGCCGGCGGCCACGCCTGAAGCCAGATCGGAAGGATTCGCTCAATATCCTTGTTGGCATCCGCGATCGTGACCCCGGGTTTCAGCCGGGCGATGCCTTGGTAACTGAAGTTGCCGAGGAAGACACGATTGCGATCGAAACGCAGCGTGAGGATCAGTTCGGGATCGGCGTTCAGGAATCGGAACTCTCGCGGCATAACCCCGATAATCTGGCGCAATCGCGAATCGATGGTAACGTCGCGTCCGATTACAGACCGGTCTCCGCCGAAATGCCGTTGCCAATAACCGTAGGTCAGGATGACCGGATTCTCGGCCGTGCCTGGTGTATCGTCCAATGAAGTGAACCAGCGTCCAAGGGTCGGCTGCACGCCAAGCGCTTGCAACGTGCCGTAGGTCACCCACAGGGTCCGTACCTGTTCGGGTTCAGCGGCGCCGCCGGTCACGCTTGTACTGCCGGTTGTCCATAGACCGACACTTTCCAAGGTTCGGTTCTCATCCCGGTACGTGAAAAACATCGTGGGCGAGCAATTCACATCGCCCGCGGTTCCCAGTCCGGGCGCTCGGTGCCAGACTCCCACCACCGCGTCCGGATTCGGATACGGCAATGGCTTGATCAACACTCCATTCACGACGCTGAATATCGCCGTATTCGCACCAATCCCGATCGCAACCGTGAGTATCGCCATGAATGCAAAACCAGGCTGGTGACGGATTGTGCGCAGTGTGTAACGGATGTCGCGGGAAAGAGCGTCGATGAATGAGGTGTTATCCATAAGCGCGTAATACTTCAGTCGAAGTCGAACGTTACAATGCATGATTTGCGGACTTCGGAGTTCTCAGCAATTACCGTGACGTGAAACCGTGCATTGCACACTGAAAGCCTGGGGAACCGTCAAAACCCCGTGGCGCATGCGAATGGTCTCATGCTATAAGTGGCATCCCACGGTAAGTTATCTGCGATGAAAAAGTTCTCCGTCTTTTTTGCCGTCGTCACTCTGCTCTTACCCGTTGTGTCCTCTACGGATGACGCGATTGCCCTCCAGGACGGATGGTTCAATGCGGATCCTCTGGACGACGGCATTTCCAAGGCGCCTCATCGGCTGAAGCACTCGGACGATGATTCCCTGGTCGTCGCGACAATGCTCCGGCAACTCGACTCTTTCCAAATCGTCGCGGTTGTCATGTTGCCGTTCGTTATTCCTACTGGCGCGGCAATCGTTCGTTACGACTTGGGCGGTTCGCAATCAAGCATTGTTCGCATCGCCGGCCGGTCACCGCCCCTTTCGTAGAAGTCGATATTCGACTGATTGACTTTGCTCGAAAGGAGTTTTAATGCGTCGTGTGTTCCTGACGGGCGCGACAGGTTTCCTCGGTGGGGAACTGGCGGTCGCACTCTCGGAGAGTGATTCTGTAGAACGGGTTTATTGCCTTGTGCGTGACAAGGCGGGCGATCGTGCCGGGGACCGGCTCGAGTCGGTTTTCAGGCTTCACGGAGATGACTATAACCCCGATCGAGTTCGTCCGGTCGCAGGCGATTTGAGCGATCCGCTGCTCGCCGAAAAACTGAAGCGGAATGATGCGCTTCACAACGTCGACGTTGTGATTCATGCCGGCGCCAACACATCATTTCTGCCTCAAAAGTATTCGGCTGTTCTCGACGCGAATCTTGGCGGAACCTCCAAACTTATCGAATGGGCCAGGACGCTGCGATCGCTCGAAACATTCGGCTACATCGGTACCGCGACCATAGCCGGTTCCTCGGAACGCGTCACCGGACGGATGATTTTCGAGCACGAGTCCCCGGATCCATCGGCGACCCACATTGTCGGCTATACCGAATCCAAGCTGCTGGCGGAGTTGAAACTGCGCGAGGCATTTGATGGCGGCCAATTGCTTGTGATTCGCCCGTCGATCATTCTGGGCGACACGCGTCCGATAGTTCCTCGCTCTTTCGACATTGCCTGGATCATTGTCGCGGTGCAACAGCTGCGGATGTTCTTCAGCAATCCGGATGCGGCGTGCGACATCGTGCCGGTGGATTATGCGGCGGAAGCGATTCTCAAACTGTTGATGTGCCGGCGCCGTCGACACGATACGTACCACATCAGCGCCGGCGCGGCTGCGACCACTTCACGCAAACTGATTCACGCCCTCGGAATCGGCATCGGGCAGGACCCGCCTCTGGCTTTGTGTTCGGCCTCCGAACTGGACCTGCTGAAGGACTGGTTGCGCAATGGACAGGTTAAGCCCGATCCGTCACTGGTCCGTTATTCGGAGAATCTGAATTACATCACTCATCACATCGGAAAGAAAAAGGCGAGACTTCTGTTAGCGGGCCTTGAAGCCTACTGGCGGTTCATCGATTTAGACCAGCGATTTGATAATCAGCGGCTTTTGTCCGACACTGCCATCAGCATGCCGGAGCCGGCGCACGATTACGTGCAGCGTGTGGCGGGGTTTCTGGATGCATTCGATCCATGTGAAATGGCCGTCAATCCGTAAGACAAGTCGCAAACGGCCGAGGAGTCTGAAGAATGAAGCCAGTCTTGTATTCGTGTGTAGCGGTTCTTTTTTACGCGCTCGGAAACGTGATCACGGAACAGAAGCTGAAACCTTATACCCAGTTCGGCATCATGATTTACTGCTACGTTCCCATGGTGGCTCTGACCGCTGCCGCATTGACTTTCCTGAAACTGCGGAAACAGCCTGTTGCGTTTCCAGAAGGCAACGCGTTGTATGTTGCCGCCACGATTGCTCTGGTTTTCTTCATCGCGGATACCTGCTTCTTCAGCGCGTATACTAATGATGCCGACGCGTTCACTGTCTCATCTATTGTTCTGATGTTTCCCGCGGCGGCCTCCCTGATCAAGTATCTCTGGACGAGAGAAGTTCCAAACCGATACCACATTGCCGCCTACATTTTCGCTATAGCGGCCGTGGCATTGGCTGAGAAAGCAAATGAACTCCGGGCGCATTAGACCGGATTCCAAGGCGCCTGGTGAATGATGAATAATGAGACGGTATGAGTTTTCGTCGTGTCGCATGGATATTCACATTCACTTTGATTTCCGGCATATCGAGTTTCGCGCAACAGACGACGGCAGAAATCAGCGGCCGCGTTGTGAACTCACGCGACAGCGAGCCGTTGGCGCTTGTTCAGGTTGAACTCGCAGGTACATCGCTTCGTACCGTCTCCGCTGCCGATGGGACGTTTCACTTCCAGGGACTTGCGCCCGGCAACTACATCCTGCAGGCAAACACGGTTGGCTACTACTCGAACAAGGTGGAGTTTGCTTTAGGTGCCGCAGAAACGAAGATCGTCGAGATCGCGATGACATCTTCCACGGCGAAACGCACGGACACTGTCGAAGTCGTGGCGGATGTTTTTGACGAGGACGTCGAAAGGAGCGCCTCCGGTTTTACACTCGAAGGCGAAGAGCGAAAGAACCTCGCGAGCGTCCTTGCCGATGACCCGTTGCGGGCCGTTCAAAGTCTCCCCGGCGTATCTTCGAACAACGATTTTTCATCGGAATTCTCTGTCCGCGGCGCACCGTTTTCGCGTGTGGGTCTCTACCTCGATGGCGTGCTCCTCCATGCGCCGTTTCATACGACGGACGGTCAGGCCGACAACGGATCTCTGACGATTTTCAACGGCGATCTTACCGATGCAATGACGCTGTACGAGGGCGCGTGGCCTGTCCGTTACGCGGATCGCACCGCCGGTGTTCTCGCAGTCGATACCAGGCAGGGAAACCGTCAGACCCTTCAAGGCGAATTGAGCGCGAGCGCATCCAATCTGGGCTTGTTGCTGGAGGGTCCGCTCGACAAACAGAAACGTGGATCGTGGTTCGCCAACTTCCGAAAAAGCTATCTTCAATACATCTTGAACCGGATCGATTTTGGTGATCAGCCGCCAGTCGCGTTCGGCTTTACGGACGGTCAGGCCCGGATTGATTACGATCTTACGGCGCGTCACGCAGTCAGTCTCAATTACCTCGACGGTACTTCAGGTATCGATCGTGTCCGGTTTCGAAACGAACTCGGGGTCAACTCGGTGATGAAGAGCGGATTCCGCTTTACGCACGTTAATCTGGGTTCGCGCTACACCCCTGGTCCGCATTGGCTGGTCACCAATCACGTCGCATGGTCGGGCGAAACGGGCGGGAGTTTCAATCGCGACGATGCCGCCTTGTCGGATCAAAACTACGGCCAGTGGACTTGGCGAGGAGATTTCAATTTTTCGTGGCGTCCAAACAGCACGCTCGAATTCGGAGGCCAGTTCCGGCGCCCGCATCAAAGCGGTATCCAGCGTCAGTTTGTTTATTCGCCGCAGTTGACACCTGCGCTCGATACATTTCGCCGGGTCGCCAATGAAGGCGGCGCATACATCCAGCAGTCCCTGGGGTTCGCAGGTGCGCGAGGTCATCTGTCATTCGGTGTTCGGTCTGACGCGCATAGCGGCACGCAAATTCAAATCACATCACCTTATGCGAGTGCATCGTTCGAACCGTTCGCCCGAACCCGAGTGCAGGTCGATTGGGGCGAGTACGGACAGTTTCCGGAGTTGAGCCAGCTGTCATCCGTGTTTGCTCGTCACCGTCTGCTGCCCGAACGAGCCATTCACTACGACGCCGCCCTCGAAGAAAGGTTGAATGAACGCACGCGGCTTCGTCTGGAGTTTTATGACCGGCAGGATCGAGATTTGCTGGCGCGTCCGGCACTGGATCCACGCCTGATCGGCACAGGAAGCGTCGTCGATGCGGATCCCAACGCGGAATGGCTGAACTCCGAACGAGGCTATGCGCGAGGTGTTGAAGTTTTCATTCAGCGGAGGACGGAAAACGGATTGACCGGATGGCTTTCCTACGCGTACGGCCGAGCGATCGTGCGCGACGGTGCGCTGGGTTTGAAATTCCCGTCGGATTACGATCAACGCCACACGTTCAATGCATACGCAAGCCGTCGCGTTCGTCCAACGGTCAACGTCAGCGGGCGGTTCGTTCTGGGCAGTGGCATGCCGCTGCCCGGGTTTTACCGCCGGACAACGGACGGTTATGAACTGTCGGCAAGCCGCAATTCACTGAGAGCTCCGATCTATGAAAGGTTCGACCTCCGTTTGAATAAGGCCTACATTCGACAGAGATTCAAGACAACATTATTCGGCGAGGTGGTCAACATCACGAATCACAAAAATCGCGATTTCGACTCGCCCGGTCCTTACGACTCCCGGTCGGGCCGCACCTTTCCAAATTTCTTCAGCATGTTTCCGATTCTCCCTTCCGTCGGCATGCTTTTCGAGTTTTGACACAACGTGGGGTAAACCCTGTGCGAAATCCCGTTTCTGATCGGAGGAGGTTCATGAAAGCACTATTGAGGATGGTCCGAATCGTTGCGCTGATCGGATTGGCCGCAATCGTTATCAGTTCGATCCAGACGGATTCTGCAAGCGCGCAGGGTAACGGGCGAAAGGGGACGATCGCTTGCGAGCAGTTGGGGAGTCTCAAACTGAAGGACGTCACTTCCATAACGGCGCAACCGGTAACGACCGGGACGTTCACGCCGCCGCAGAGTCAACCGATCGCCAATCTGCCCGAGTTTTGCCGTGTGTCGCTGGTGATCAAGCCCCAGATCGTCGTCGAAGTGTGGCTTCCGGCGACGTGGAACGAGCGCTTTGAAGCGGTCGGTGGTGGTGGCTACGCGGGAGCGATTTCGTGGCCTGCTCTTGCGAATGCGTTGCGCAATGGATACACAACAGCTTCGACAGATACGGGTCACAACGCGGCGACGCAACAGGGCGGGAGTTTCGCGCTGAATGCCGACGGAACGTTGAACACGCAATTAATCGAAGACTTCGCGTCGCGTTCGCTTGACGAGATGACGAGCAAGTCACAGGAATTGATCAAGACGTTTTATGGCGTGCCGTCGAAGTATTCCTACTGGAACGGTTGCTCGACTGGCGGCCGGCAGGGCTTGATGCTGGCGCAGCATATGCCCGCTGCCTACGACGGGATTTTGGCCGGAGCACCCGCCATCAATTGGGATCGCTTCGTACCCGCTGAACTCTGGCCGCAGATCGCGATGAAACAGGAAGCCGGTGGTCCCATCGCCGCATCGAAGCTGAACGCGGCGACGAATGCTGCCATTGCCGCGTGCGACAGCTTTGATGGCGTGATGGATGGTGTACTGGAAAATCCGCGCAGCTGTAAGTTTGATCCCGTGGCGTTGCAATGTCCGGCCGGCGCCGCCTCCGACGGCAACTGTCTGACAGCCGGCGAAGTCGGAGCAGTCCGCAAGATCTGGGATGCAGGGCCCCGTCAAAGTTCCGTAATTGAAACAATCCAGTAGTAAAGATCTTCGGACTGGCTTTTTGCGTAGAGATTTGATAGGTTCCGGGCATGAGCGATGGGGCGGTTGCCGCACC
>JACXTT010012643.1_pt1 | contig 11196 bp, 14 predicted proteins | sample 9270951 | NCBI WGS metagenome assembly JACXTT01 (sample SAMN15532306, study PRJNA645909) | rock metagenome | isolation source: weathered quartz diorite | place: Puerto Rico | collected 2017-06-21 | reverse complement strand
TGAGTTGGGAAGTTGTGAACGGGGGAAAGGACGAGGAAATGGGCTACACCACGCGCATTTCGATGTGGCTAACTGAAACTGAACAGCGACGCCTGCTCGGGGACGGGAGGCCTTGCTCGCCGTCTTCTTCCTGACAGGGATTCAGGTCTCTGTCCGAAGGCGACGACAGACGTGTTGTCGAGAGCGGACTCGACGAGGCAAGCTGGGTCGAACTGGCTCTCAATCAGAATGCCTGGTGGGTTGGCAGCGGGAATATCACCGTTGGAACCGGTGGTCGTTGGGAACAGCTTTTGATTTTCTGTGTTCAGAGCTTTCCAGATAGCGTCGGCTGTTTCGCCAATTCCGTTCCGTTCGACCAGTTCCCGCGCCATTGCAGAAAGCATGTCGTCATCTTCATCGATATTTTGCAGTCCTTCGCCGGCAAACTTGCCCTCCATGGTGAGCGCCACGAGAAGTTTCTTTCCCATGAGGCGCAAACATGCCGTCTGCATGGTGCCTTCGTAGCAGAGGAACTTCACCCGCACCGGGCGCTTCTGGCCGATACGCCAAGATCTCCGGCTGGCTTGCCGCAACGTGTGCAGCGAGTAGCCCGATTCATAAAAGATGATGGTTGGGAAATCCAGCAAGTCGAGACCTGTTTCCACCAGCTTGGGGTGAGAGATCACGACCTGTACGCCCTCTTTGAGCTGTCTCGCATACCAGGCCTCACGCTTCGATGTGTCAACGCTTGCCCGCAAGACTGCTGTGCGGATACCTTCATTGCTCAGGATGCGCTGCAGCCGGGCTGTAACATCATGCTTCTGCGTGTACACCGCGAAGACCTGAGAGTGGCGCCCTTCCGCCAGCTCTGCCTTGATCTCATCGATTAGTCTCCGTTCCTTGGAGTACAACTGGTCTCCCGGAAGGTCCCGGGTGTCCGCGATAACGAATCGAATATTCCGCTTGAGTTCGCTATCGAATTCCGTCCCGTATAGAGTTCCAATTCCGTAAGGGTGGTCCGGATACAGCAGGAGGGTGTTCAGCATCGTGCTCAGCACGGAGCGGTTGCCCTTGTGGGCCTTCAGTGCCTTGCGAATTTCATCTTCCAGTTCGCGATACGTTTCGAGCATCGGCGGTTCCATCGGGACGCTCACGTAGCTTTCTTCGTACGGTTGGAGTTCTCCAGAGATGTCCTCCAGGAAGACAAAGGCACACAACTGCATCAGGAATTCGCCGAAGAGTAGCGGAGACGCACCTGGCTTTCGGCGGACCGTGCTGGTTGTTTTGGCTTTGGAACAGGCGTTGTCAGCGGGTTCTATTTTTGTGATGGCTTCAAGGACTCCGTAATCCTGAGTGAAGGAGCTTCGGCCTGTTGTGCCCCACTCGTATCCGTGTTCCTTCATCCTCCCGGCTTCGAGCCGGAACAAGGTGTTGAACAGGTCGTCTGCATATCCGCCCAGGAGCGTTCCGGTTAACCCCACGATCCGGTCGGAGCAAGATGCCAGCGTGCCGAGAGCATTTCCCTGGGCCGTATCGCCGGCCAATTGGTGAATCTCGTCGCAAATCGTGTAGTCAAACCAGCCCGGCATATAGCGCCCGATGAACTCAATCGGCGCCATGCGCCGAATCTTGTCCGCATCCGCTTGCCAGAGCGGGCTGTGGAATGGACGGCAGGATTTGTCGCCCCGGGATTCGATGGACTCATGGATTTTGACCTTTTCAAATTCGGCGACAGTCAGGCGGCTGTCATCCACCATGACTGGTTTGCCCGTGTCAGAATTCACCACGCAACCCAGGTACGGGCCTGAGCGCGGCACGCGATAGGCATGCCGCCAGAAGTAGCCGAGCTTCGCCCGCTCACGACCCACGATGAACAATGAAGGTCTCCCACACAGCGACAGCCAGCGTTTCCGGGAACTCGTCGATTCCTTCCGTAGTCGCAGTTCGCTCAACGTGGTGCGGAACCCCTCTCGTACGATTCGACCCTGCCTCAGCCGCACCTCGTTCACCCCGTGAAACTTGTTCTCGTCGCCTCCATTACGCAAATCGTCGATCAGGAATACGCGTATTCCGGGCAGGGTGAAGAACGCTTCCCGCGCCCACTTTTCAACCAGGTGCGGTGGAACCATCGTTAAGGCGGTAAACGGACTCCCTTGGCTGTGGACATGGATCGCTCCCAGCGAGATCAGGGTCTCACCGGTGCCGCATTCCGCGATCACCATTGCCGTCCTCGCCTGTTGCCAACGTTTGGCCACTCCCATGATGGCGATGGTTTGCGCAGGAAAGGGCTTTCGCAGCAGCCCGGCGATCCGGGGTGAAACTGGATCGTCGAATGGATGGAGTGCGGGATACTCCTGCAAAATGCGTTCTCCCAGGAGATTCGCATTTGCGCGCATGTAGTCGTAGATCGTGAAAAGTTCGGGCATAGAAGTCCTCAGTGGAAAAACGAAGGAATTTCGGTAGAGAACGAGACGAAGAGGAAAGAGTGGAAAGGAGAGAAGTTGTACGAAGGGTTTAGCTGGCTGGCAGGAAGAGGTCCGTCAGGCTCAAACTCGGCCAGCGGATCGAACCAGTTTCTGCCGGAAACCTTATGGCCTCACTCTCAACGCCCCAGCTCAGCCAGTCGAGAAACTGTTCTTTCTCGCCTTTAACTAGCACCGGATTGCATCCGATCCCGAGCGCTCGGACGATGGCCTTGTGCGAGCCGAGCTCACCGGCAAACCAGTCCGCCCATTCCGGCACTCCTGGAATTCCGTGGATGTGAGTCACAGACGCCCAAATAAATCGGTTATCCGAACCTGCCAATAGAGTTCGTCCCGAACTTGTCGACATGTTGCTGGAAGCGAATTCTTCCGACAAACCAATCAGGTGGCGGAGCGGTTTCCTGCGTCCAGGGATTTGCACCGAGCCCTTGAAACACTGCGCATTCCGCTCCAGGCATACCCGAATCGGTTGCACACTTGGCCCTTCCACCGTGAACCTGTCTCCCAGCGAAATCGCTGCGCTAACGGCCGCAACCTGCGTGTCCCCGCCAATCACTGACATGAGATGTGCTTTGGCCTGCCGCGGAGGGTCAGGCAGGACCTCTCCAATGAAGCGGTCTAAGCGCAACTTGATGCTGGTTGTCGTCTTTTCTGTGCACTTCACGTAAGTGAGCCAACCGAAGCGAAGGTGAGCGTTCTTCATTCGGACTCCTTACTTTTCGTGAGTGAGAACCTGGGTCTTTCCGTTGGCAAAGACAAGTGTCAGTTCGTGAGAGAACCTCTCCCGGTCATGCAAGATTCTGGTTCCGTCTTCTTCCTCTTCCTCCCAATGGTCGGTGAACTTGACCGAGCGCCAGTGGGCAATATGTCGAGCCTCTCCCTCTCCGAATACCCCGTTGAGCATTCCTGCTGTGCAGAGCAGACCCACATGCCCACCATGAAGCGGTGTGAGTGGCTGGCCCCTGATATGTCCGAGCCTGGGCAGGAGGACACGGCCCGCCTGACGATATGCCGCTGACACCAGCAACAAGTCCTCTACTTCGTCCAAGGGAATGCCCATGTTGGTCAGTACGACCGGTTCGGAGGCAGGAACTTCGTAACGAACATCAGCAACGTCTCCTATAGGGTCTAGATTGGCTCTTTTGAAAGCATTTCGAGGTATCGCACGCCGTCCAATAACGCCGTATCGGAAAGACGGGCATGTCGTTTGCGGCGGGTTGCTATGACAACGATTTGCTTAAATTGCAGGCAAGCCGGTTCAGTGAGCCGGAAGACCCGCAAGTCGACAAACTGCTCACTCAGCAGCCTCGCACATTTCGCCAATCGCAGCTGGGGAATCACGAAGAGCAGAACTCCTCCAGCCTTCAGCCAGCGGTAGGTATGTTCAAGGAAAACAAATTCCAATCTCTGATTGTTGCTCTCTCCCGCTTCCCAGTCATACGGAGGGTTCAGGTACAGCAAGGACACCGCCTCCGGCGGGCATCGGACTTCCATGGTGTTAGCTTGCAGAGTCTCGATTCCCTGGGTTCTCGCCTGCTCTACACGATTGGCGTCGATCTCAATTCCGTAGCGATTGCAGGCCACGTTCTGAAGCAAATGAGTGAATGCCACACCATCTCCGACACAGGGATCGAGTGCCGAGAATGGCTCCGAAAAGCTCAGCCAATTCTTCAGCCGCTTGGCTTCCGCCGCGGGAAGAGGGAAAAAGCCGAGCTTCGTCTGGCCATGGGGGCGCATCGCAACCTCCTTTGCGTCTTCGGTCGGTGTCGTGCGAGTAAGATTGGAGTTTGCAGGGAAACATGAAAAACGTGGAGATTCACTGCTGCCCAGTGTGACCGGTCAAGAATGCGATGGCTGCCCGTGTGGCAGCCCAACTGAGGAACGAACCAGACGTGCACGTTCAAACTGTTGAGGGTGGGCTCGGCGAGCTTAGTGTTTCAATACAAGGTCAGAAGGTCATCGACACGAACCCGCTCTGGTATCCACGGCCGAGCAAAGTGATTCGCAAGGTGCGCACATTGCTTGCTGAACAGGGGTCGTAGGGATCTTTTGCGTAACAACCTAGCCGAAATGAGAAGGAGAATTCGGGAATCAGCCGCTCTCAGCCTCACCATTTGAGTTCTGAAGTTTGCGCACTTCTTCGGGAGACAACTCTACGACTTTGCCGTCACGCCAAATGTAGATCGGCAATCCCAGACGGGCGCGTTCGTCGATGGCTTTCGCGACGGCTATTTTGAACGCGATTTCGGCACGTTCCTCCAGGGGCAACCGCAACACATCTTTTGAAGGCTTGCTCATATGTGACCGTACCGTTTGACCAACGCGCTAAAGAGGCCTTTGTCCATTATACGGACCTCTTCGCCCTTCTTAGACGCGACCACTTTGGGGGTCGCTTCAGAGTTATCAAACAGCGTCCAGACATCCGCAAGCTGTCGATAGTGAACCAGGAAGTTTCCGATCGAGCGATCGAATCGTCGCCGGATCACCGGTTCTGGCACATCGTGCCCACCTCTCGAAACCCGCTCTGCAACTCTCAATAACGCAAGCTCTACGGTATTGACCCACAGAAAGAACAGATGCACCTCATATCCTTGATCCTTCAATCGCCGAAGCAAAGCCCATGTAGCTTCGGCCAGAAAGCGTTGTTTCGAAGGCAAAGGGCACTCGCCGCTTGGCGAACGATTGAATTTCACTGAGCATCATCCGTCCCGCCCTTAGCGCGGCTGTTTCGGGAGAAAAAGGCGCCATGCCTTGAGCTATCAGATCGGCATTGACGAAGTTTTTACAGTCTGCGTAGTCCGGAAGAAACTCTCGTGCGAAAGTCGTTTTGCCGACGCCATTCGGACCCGCAATAATGTAAAGCTCCATGAAGTTCCCTATCCTACCCAATTTCCACAGCTTCGTCCCGCCTAACGGAAGACAAGCCATCGAATGTCGGCGCAACTCTCCAATTCGGAAACGGGTTCCTCGCCGATTGACGGAATTTGCTGATTAGCCACCGTATGACTCCACGGCGATGGTGCAGCGCATCCACCAGACGATGCAGGCCGTCTCGCTCTCCTTCATACCACTCTTCTGGAATGTCGGCAGCGCACCGCCAGATTGTGTCTGCATTCATATCTTCTGCCCAGGTCAGTGCTGGTTCAAAAGCCTCCCATCCCGTAACGCCCGCGTACACACAATTGTTCGCGTAGACGCCTCGCAACGGATAATCAGGGAAAGTCCACTCGCCGGCATTGAAGCAATATCCCTGGTCAATGAACGTTGCGTCGTATCGCAGGCTTCGTGGCGTTTTACGAACGTAGACTGCTTGCCGGCCATCCGCATTGCATGTCCACTTGTCTAGGACTAAAATCCGGGCGAAGTCCGCCACATTCCGCACTCTCGTAAGCAATGCCTGGGGTAAATAATCCAATGTCATGCCGGGGGAGCCCACGTACTGCGATCCCAGTTGCTTGCCGCTTTGGCACGGAATCCCCTGCCCCGCAAGCTGGATTCGCAGATCTTCTGTGTGGTCGATGAGCCAATCGGATACTTCCAGGACTTCCACTCGCGGCATGGGCAGACCAAGCGCCAAACCCAACCGCGTCGCTAGCATTTCGTTGGCCAGCACTCGGATGTGTTGAGGGTTGTTCTTGAACTTGGTGACGTAACAGCAGCCGTCAGACGCTCTTAGCAGGTGAGACTGCGCGCCGCCCCGAAGTGGACGCAAGTGTTGGACTGCGGAGATGCATGAATTCACAAGCACCTCCTTGAGTTCGAATCGCGGCTATTAGAAGAGGAGAAAACAACGGGCGAGACGTGGAAATCTAGGCTGAGGGTTTGCAGCGAGCCTAGTAGAAAGGCATCCTTTAATAACGGTCACTGGTATTAAAAGGATAGTGGCCTATCCCTTAATAAGGAAAACCCGATTCAGTGGAGAGCGTCAAGGTGCGGGCGATTTCTCAGCGGATGAGGTGCGGAGCTATCACACTGAGAAATTCACTTGAACTGATGATCTTGGTGTTTTTCCAAAACTTGGGGAAATGCCGCTGGTTGCCTGTCACCAAGTAGTCTGCGCGAGCGGCGTCAGCGCATTCAACGAAGATATTGTCATCCGGGTCAGCGGTGATTTGAGCTAAGCATGACGGCGCTATGACGCGAGCATGATTCTTGATCAATTGCAACAATTGTTGCCGTAAATTCCTGCGAATCTTGAGTTCAGGGCGGGCAAGCACCATGGCGTATTCCGACACAATCGCATCGGAAACATACCAACGAGCGGGCTTGGTCATGGCGAGCAGGACCACGGTCCGCTGTAGCCCTTCCGGTTTGAGCGCTGCGGACACGACCACATTTGTGTCAATTACAAGTCGAAGCGGAATCATCGGCTCTTAGATTTGCGAGCAGCTTTGACGATCTGGTCGATTTGCTTGGCACCCAACCGATTCGTCCCCTTCTGTTTGGATTCCTGTCCGATGATTCGAAGGACCTCGGGCTCAGGAACCGCGAGACGCACATAGTCCCTGATGCTGAGTAGCACCGCTCGGGGGCTACCTCGCTTCTCTATGACAAGCGATCGGCCCTCATCCTCGACACGGCGAAGAAGCTTGCCGAAATTCGCGCGCGCGTCCAGAGCCGTGACGACAATTCCATCGTTCATAAACTCTCCATTTCGTCCAATTAAACTGTACAGTTCATGTCGAATAGATGTCAACAATACTTTCCGTAGCCCTCCATCCGGAAGTCACTATTGCGGCGCATACGGAAGGTCTTTCCGCTTCATATCTGTGAGGAGGTTCCAGTGGGCAGCGGCGCTTGAGCGATGCTCTCGCAGCCATACTCTCTCAGCCTGGGTGATCGAGTCATGGCAGAAGGTGCCCTCGCGCGGAAGGCGCACGCTTTCCAACAACTCCAACCACTGCCGGAGCTTTTGGGCCCGCTCGCAGTCGTTCTTGTTCTCTGCTAGTTCCCTGGCCAGAGAAACTGCAAACCCCAACCGGTTTTGCCGCTCCCGTAGTTTGACATTTCGAACGAGCCAGTCCCAATCCATGTCAACGTAGGTCATGACCAACCACGGCAAGCCTTCGGCAACTCGGGTATCGAGGTCCGACTCGCTTAGCGCGTCAAGCAAGACCTCAGCAGGGTTCCGCCTCATGTTCCGTTTGAGATAGGAAAATCCCGGATATCCAAGTGCCCCGAGTTCCGCGGCGAAATCGCGCTTTCGCAAAGGCTCTGTCATGCGTTTCCTTGGACCACAATGTCAGCGGCAGGTTCGACACCATGAGAGGCCATTCCGGACCCTGGTAGACGCTGCTCAATATCACGTTGAATCTACCCTTGTTAAATATCCAATACGATTGGATATTTTGCAAAACGCCCTTGCGATCCTCTAACAAACGCACCCTGCATCTTGAAGGGTAGCGCTCCAACATCAATAAAGCGTGCAACTTGCGTCGTCGAGACCTGCGCACGCGGCTGCGACCTAGCGACCGATTTCCGCTGCTCTTTCAACTTCGAGCACTACTCTTTTGAGGCTCTCCAAACTGTCCACTTGATCGAGCGAACTCAGTCTCAAGGAGCGGAGAATGAGAACCAGAGTTTCGGGCCCAACTCTGTTCAACGCAGCGTCCAGGCGCCGCAAGCCCCGTTCAGCCGCCTGCATCTGCTCCAACACCTTTCGCAGAACGTCGGCCTCGCGAATCTCTGTTGGATTCCAGACTCTTGCCACGGTCTTCAATAGCCCGCGATACAGCCGTCTGCCAAGCGGTTCTGCCATCGCCTCAATCCGGCGAAGGAAAGCGCTTGCATCTTCGGGGCTTACATCTCGCCCATGTGGTGTGAGCTTCGTCTCGGCAATCCCACTCGGAACTGGATTGGACAACGTGGTGTTCGTTTCCATGCCGGGCCTCTGCCCCTCCCGCCAGCCCTGCGGGGTTGCCCAGCCGAACAACTTGGGAATGCTCTTGGGTCGTTTTCGTTCGTCGAGATCGACCCATATTCCCGAGAAGTAGTACAGATAGCGCCCCAGACCAAAGCACGAGCAAGCCCGTTTGAACGCCTGCGCCTCAGCCGCCGTACAGGCATTATCGTTATCCGCCCATTCTTCCCCGGTGGCTGAATGCGCACCCAAGCCAAAGATCGTCAGTTCGCAGGTGACCAGTACCTTGGCTACGATCTTCTTGGCCTTGGCCCGCTCGAAGGTCGCGCTGGTGTGGACTGCGTACTTTCGTGTCCAACCAGCAGGCGTGAAGATAGTGTTGAGCCGGTCCGTATAGGCTCGTTGGTCCGCGTAGGGCACTACTTGGCCCCGCGGTTGCCCATTTGCTGTGTTCGTGACCCGCCACTCGATGACTGACGCATCAAACGGGACTTCCAACTCCGCCACAAGCGCCTTAATCCTCTCTGGACTGAATCGCTGTGCTGGTGGCGTGTTCACCAGAGCCGTGTTCAGGACAGAATGAGCCGCGTTGTTTTTCAGCGAACCCCTGCTCGGGTCCGCACGTCCATTTGCACCACTCATGGCTATTCTCCCAGAATTGAAGTGAAAGGAGGGGATGTTGCGGTTAAGAAGAACGGAATCCGCTCAAGGGATTGTTTCAGCCTTGCCTAAGGATCTCTTGGCATCTTCGGTCGAGCAGTTGTGCCAGGACTTCTGCATCGTTTGCCGCGTCCACTGGGTCGCGGGCTAACGCAGAACGGAGAGCATCTTTCAACCAGAAGGAAGCTGCCCGGTCTGCCAGAACTTGCTCGATCTCAACCTGCTTGGTCATAACATCGCTGTTCCGGGCAAACCTCGCTGCGACTCCCAACCGTCGCCGGCTGAAGCAGATGTGAATGACGGCATCCGACACAACTGACAGCGGCCGTGATGCGGGCGACGGCATCGTCAAATACTGCTGGAGGGGCCGCCGGTTCGCCGCTTCGGCTCAGAAACAGAGGACGAACAGCGCCACTGAATCCCGAATCCTTGCCGCACAGATCCATCTCCAACGTGCCCCGCCTGCCGTAAAAGACGACTGAACTTTGTAACGCGGGTCGCTTCACACCATCGACCGCCGCCAGCGCGTGCTTCGTAATCAGCAGATCGTACGTGTGTCGCACGCGTACCAATTGCAGCCGCACGAGCAGCGGCGCTACAACCACCGCGTGGACACCGTTGACCGCAATACTGTCCACTCGCTGCAACCAGGAGATCGGCCTGCCGGTCGCCTGTACAAAGCTGCAATACGCTCCCAGGTCAGCCACCGCTCCGCCTGATTCCACGCCTCGCAGTACGTAGCTGCCCGCGAGATGCTGATGCTCGATGGAAACTGACGGCTGGCAATAAATCCCCGCGGCTTGCAACCCCTTTAAGGTGATCCCCGGCAAACGCAATCCCCGGAGCGCCAAGATCTGGTTGTGATTCATCGACAGCGACTGCATTCGTACTTGGTCATTCATAGTCAACTCGCCATTCTGCTCCGGATGGGGCAGCCCACCGCCGCCCGGATCATTTCCTTCGTGCATCCTGCCCAACACTTGTACTTGCGCGGATCAGTGACACAGATGGCCAAGTTGTCGCCACTTCGGTCTCGGCCCTGCTCGGCACATGACGGACAGCGTACCCAGAAGTTCCCCGACCGGCGCCGCAAAGGTCGTACGTGATCGAGGATTCGAAACTCGCGGCGAGTGGGATCGTAGGGTGGTAGCACCGTCCTCGGCTTGGGCTGAAATTCTTCCGGCATCGTCAGCCCCGCGACCAACCGCGTCATTTCGTCTTCTGTGATCTTCCTGAGCCGGCTGAGGTACTCAAGCTGGGCCTTGAAGCCGTAGTCGGCGCCATAAAACCAGTAGCGTTTCCTGACGGCACGATGGATTCCCAATGGGCCGCGGATCGCGTTGCCGAATTCCTGTGCTCCTAGTTCATCCTGGCGCGGGAATACCTCGATCCCCTCCGCCAATCCAGCGCCGCCTTTCACGGGCACTCGCAAACGTCTAGCCAGGTTGTAGACGTAAAGCCGACACTCACGGGCAAGCACCGGCTTGTCGGCAAAGATCCACAAGTGGGCGCCACGGTGGGACTTTTCTAACGCTGCCTCAACTCGATCTTTGTGAAGTTCCCATTGGAGCTTGAGCAGGTCCTCCAACGCGTCGGCGTAATCGGCGTCGATGACGGCCCATTTGGAGCGCTGAGACTTGGGGTTGATGGCATAGAGGCCGATAGTTATCTGTCCATTCAGATGTTGCTGGATCGTTTCGAGCGACAGGCGATGTCCCTCTTTCGGCCGGTAGTAGTAGTGCTTGCCGTTGTCTCCCGGTTTTTCGGACTGCACGGTATGGGCCAAACGGTTCACGAACAGATCCCAATACTGGGCTGCCACTTCGGGAGTGGCAGAACCCCCTCTTTCCATGGCGTCACCTCATTGGAATGCTTCTTACGACAGGTCAGAAGCTCGGTCAAATCGGTTGGAAATCGCTCAATTCAGGCGATTGCAGGCTGTTGGACCGGGCTTTGAAACAGGGCGGGGTTCGCGGCGTAGTCTATCAGACGGTACTCACCGAGCAGGATTTCGAACTCCTCCACGGTGAGCGTGTCGTCCGCTCCCTCGAAGGAAACCAATGAGAATTGTTGCCCCACTCGGTCGTATAGGTAGATGGCACCGGAAGCAGGGTTGTCAGGCACCATGACGAGCAACAGCATTCCCTTGGGCATCTGCATCCAGCGTGCAATGATGGCCTCACTGATCTGCAGAAAGACTTTGACCAAACGATC
>JACXTT010012642.1_pt1 | contig 11197 bp, 9 predicted proteins | sample 9270951 | NCBI WGS metagenome assembly JACXTT01 (sample SAMN15532306, study PRJNA645909) | rock metagenome | isolation source: weathered quartz diorite | place: Puerto Rico | collected 2017-06-21 | reverse complement strand
CAGCGGCGCCGTCTACACGCTCTCCAGCTCCTGCCCCCCGGGCGGCCTCGGCCAGAGCAAGGTCGCGACGCTGCCCATCATGCTCGATCCGCTCAGCACCAGCACCAACACGCTCTCCGGCTCCAAGCCGTGCCCGGGCCAGACGCAGGACGACGCCTGCGGTGGCTCGGCCTGCACCGCCTCATGCCCGGCCGCGCCGCCGCTCAAGGGCGGTCTGAGCCAGTTCTGCTGCACCAACGCGCAGCACACCCCCTGCTTCCCCACCAAGACCGGAGCGATCACGCGCACCGGGCAGCTCGAGGTGGCGATGCCCGCGTGGCCCGATACGACCTATCCCAAGACCGGCAGCGGCGGGCCGACCGGCGAGAACCTCTCGTCGGTGTTCTGCATCGCGAAGACCAACAGCACCAGCGCCGGCGTGTCGGGTCTCCCCGGTCCGGGCTCGCTCATTCTGCCCGTCAAGCAGTGCTACAAGAAGCTCGGACAGGCCTGTCCGTAGCTACCCGACACACCTCCATATCCACACGGCTCGAAAACGACGGGGCCCCGAGCAATCGGGGCCCCGTCGCATTGCAAACCGTAGATTTTCGCGCTAGCTAGGCGCCGCCTCGCAGACCCGACGGCAGCCCGCATGGGCTCGCGCAAGGAGGGGGAGATGTCGGATCGTCGCCTGGTTACAGCGGCTCTCTACGCCGTGCTCGCGGTCGTGCTCGCGTGGCCCCCGCAGCGGGCGAGTGCGACGCAGAAGTGGGGGCCGCTCCAGATCTCCGGCAACCTCCAGACGCAGAACCTGATCCGTCATCCCGACGCGAGCCACTTCGAGTTCATCCAGAACCGCAACACCGCGCACATCCGGCTCGACTACGACTGGGTCCAGGGCGGCAAGCTCTACAGCCGGTACAACATCCCCTTCATCGAGAGCTCGCACCTCTTCCTGCTGTACCGCGGGGTGTACGACAGCGTGTACGACAGCACGCCCGGCTTCGTGCAGAAGACCGACATCCACGGGAAGATCTACACCCCCGACGGCATCCACCTCACGAACTACTACGACTACGCGATCGCCACGAAGGGCTGTAAGACGCATCCGGGTCCGGGGTGCGTCACCGGCAACACGTTCGAGCTGTCCGGGATCCCCAAGGAGGCCCGCGATGCCTACCGCTTCGAGGACGCGATGCGCGAGGCGTACGCCGACATCAAGTTCCGCGGCGTGCCGCTCACGATGCGCGCCGGCCGCCAGCAGATCGTGTGGGGCGAGACCGACAACTTCCGCATGCTGGATCGCGCCAACCCGCTCGATCTGACGTGGCACCTCCAGCAGGAGATCCCGGCGCCCGCCTTCGGGTGGGACGAGATCCGGCAGCCGCTCTGGATGATCAAGTTCCTCTACGACCTGGGCGACATCGCGTCGCTCTCGCAGAACTACCTCGAGTGGTACTGGAACCCGGGCGACTGGCGCCCGGCGAAGCAGGCGTTCCTCCCGCGGCCCTGGGGCCTGCCGCTGCTCGACCCGCTCACCAACCCGGTCGACGGCGCGTTCAACCTGGGCGTCTGCGCTCCGGTGCCCGGCAAGAACGGGCAGACCCCCGGGCACTGCAGCCAGCTCATGAACGGCACCAAGCTGTTCAAGCACGGCGACTGGAACGCCGGTGCCTTCGAGAACAACCAGGTCGGGGTGCGCTACCACGGCATCATGCCCTTCGGCATGGAGTTCACGCTCAACTACTTCTATCAGCGCTGGTCCGGCGACGACGGCACGAACTTCGCGCAGCTCCGCGCGCTGCCCAACACGGTCGCCAACCAGGCGAAGCGCGACCAGCTGATCCAGAACGCGACCTTCCCGGCGGAGTACATCGCGCCCTACGTCCACACCGTCGGGCTCTCCGCGAACTACTCCGACGAGGCCTTCACGCAGGCCGTCCTCCGCATGGAGACGGTCTACGACTTCGGCGTCCCGTTCTACGACGTGAGCCGCGTCACCGTCATCAACAGCCCGACGCTGCCCGGCATCACCAGCAAGAACATGTGGAAGGGGATGATCGCGTTCGACCGGCCGACGTGGATCAAGACCCTGAACAAGAAGAGCACGGTGTTCCTCACCGGGCAGTTCTTCTGGCACTACATCCCGAGCAATCCGTCGTGCAAGTTCGCCCCGCAGCAGATCGCGAACATCACGAACCTCGATCCCAAGGACCCGACGAAGCGCATCGGCCCCGACGGGCAGGACGTCGGCTCGTGCCTCGTCGGCGGCCTCGACCTGCCCTCGTCGGCGCGGGACAACAACCGCGCCTTCCGCGACAAGATCCGCAACTGGGAGACGCTCGCCACGTTCGCCGCGTTCACGTTCTACCGCGGCGGCAGCATCGTGCCGGTGCTGGGGCTCGCCGTCGACACCACGAACAACTTCAACATGGAGCCGTTCTGGGACGTCGACTACATCGTCAGCGACTCGTTCGTCGTGAACCTCGGGCAGCGCTACTTCTTCACCCCGCGCGGCCACAGCACGCCGAACTTCGAGACCTGGGGCATCGCCGGTCTGAACGCGACCCGCTCCGAGACCAGCATCCGACTCTCGTACCAGTTCTAGCCGAGCGCGATTGAAAGGGAGCGGGGGGCCGGATAGATTCCCCCCGCTCCTGATGCGCGCCAGCCCCACCCGTCATCGCGTTGCGCTCGGCCTGGCGCTTGCCGGCGTGGCGCTGAGCGCGTTCACGCTCGTCATCCACGAGCGCATCGCCGGCGGCGGGTACACCAGCTTCTGCGACGTCAACGAGTCGATCAGCTGCGACGCCGTCCTCGGCAGCCGGTTCGGAGAGATGCTGGGCGTTCCCGTGCCGGCGATCTCGCTGCTGGTCTTCGTCGCCGGCGTGCTGTTCGCGTTGCCGGGCGCGATCTCCGGCGCCTCGGGCGGGCTGCCGGACCTGGCGCTGCTCATCCTCGCCGCCGGCAGCCTCGGCACGGCCATCGTGCTGGCGGCGATCGCGGTCTTCGTCCTGCGGCACCTCTGCCCGCTCTGTCTTTCGATGGACGCGGTGATCCTCGCCTGGGTGGTGACGGTCGCGCCGCTGGTCGGCCGCTTCGATCGGCCGGGCCCGCCGGTGGTTCGCGCGCTCGCTGCGGGCGCGCTGCTGGTGGCGATCGTCGGAAATTACCTCGTCTTCCGGCGCACCCCGCCGCCCACGCCGCGGAACGTCGCCGAGATCCAGCAGCAGGATCCCAAGTTCTACCAGTTCTACACCTCGCTGCCGACGCAATCGCCGGCCGAGGTCGTGGGCGGGGCCCGGCACGCAAAGGGCAAGAGCGACGCGCCGGTAACGATCGTCGAGTTCTCCGACTTCGAGTGCCCGGCGTGCGGCGCAGCCTTCCCCGACCTGCGCGAGCTCGCCCACGCCCGCCCCGACGTGCGCATCGTCTTCCGCCACTTCCCGCTCGACTCGACCTGCAACAGCGCCGTGCCGCGCGCGCTCCATCCCTACGCCTGCCTCGCGGCGTTCGCCGCCGAGTGCGCCGGCCAGCAGGACCGCTTCTGGGAGTACCACGACCTGTTGTTCGCGAATCAGCGCACGCTCGATCGCGAGAGCCTGTTCCGCTACGCGCGTCAGCTCGAGCTGTCGATCCCGACGTTCCACGCGTGCCTCGACGACCCGGCCACGCGCGCGCGCATCGCCGAAGACATCGAAGCGGGCATCAAGGCCGGCATCATGTCGACGCCCACCCTGTTCATCAACGGCCGCATGCTGCAGGGGGCGCTCGATCGGACCTACTACGACTACGCGCTCATCATCGAGAAGAGCGACCACGACGCACGCGCCGTCCGCGGCGGCTGACGACCCACCTGGAGGATGCACATGGAGCTATCGGAAGATCTCAAGTACCGCCTCGCCTACCTGACGCTGCGGCTGGCGTTCGACGCGACGCTCTCGAAGGCCGCGCCGGGCAGCCATCCCGGCATGCTCGCCTTCCTGGACGTGCTCGCCGGCACGCAGATGGCCGAGGACGCGGGCGGCAAGAAGTACGCGTCGCAGCGCGAGAAGATCGAGAGCTTCATCGATGCGGAGTTCGGCGAGGAGATCCTCGAGCTGGTGAACCGCGCCGTCGGCGAGATTGCCTAGCATCCAGCAGCTTCGCTTCTGGGCGCCGGTCGCCCTCTGGGCCGGGATCATCTCGAGTTTCTCGACGGGGCTCTTCACCGGCGAGAACACCGGCGGCGTCATCATTCCGATCCTCGCGTGGTTCTTCCCCCACGCGCGTCCCGAGACGCTCGCGCACGTCCACCAGCTGATCCGGAAGAGCGCCCACTTCGTCGAGTATCTGATCCTGAGTGTGCTGCTGTTCCGCGCGCTCAGACGCTCCTCGCCGCGGAGCCGTCTCAACGCGGCGGTGACGGCCATCGTGATCGCCGGACTCTACTCGATCGGCGACGAGCTGCATCAGTCGTTCGTCCCCGGACGCACGGCCGCCGCGCTCGACTGCCTCATCGACCTCTCGGGTGCGGCCGCCGGCCAGGGACTCGTGGCGGCCGTCGGCCAGGTCTTCCGGCGCTGAGCCGGCGCTAGTCGCCGACGGAGCGCTTCAGGCGCCGGACGCCCTCGAGCGTCTTGGCGAGCGTCGCCAGCTCGAGCTGGAGCGCCTCGATGGCCGCGAGCCTGGCGTCGAGGTCGGCCGTGGAGATGTCTGCGAGCGCGCTCTTCACGCGCGCGTGCAGGGCCAACGCGCCCGCGATGCCGGCGACGCCGGTCGACTGGAGGCGGCCGTCCAGCTCGGCGGTGAATGCCATCAGGGCGTCGAGCTGCGGGAGGAGATCGTCCATGGAGTCCCCGGCCTGCCCCGCACGCGCGAGGGCCAACCACAACACTGACGACGAATCGAGCAAGGGCTGTGCCACGAACGCCCCACGCGGGCCGCGGGACGGCGATCGGGACTCGCGCGCGCCCGTGGCGACGCGTGTCAACGCGCCGACGGATCGTCCCGAAAAATTGACTGCCTCCGGGCCGTGGGCTATGGCTCCGCCGCATATGAAGAATCTCTGCCTGCTCGTGGTGGCGACGACCCTGGTGTTCGCAGCATGCAACCAGCCGAAGGACGGGGGTGGCGGGGCCGGCCCTGCGGCGAGCGAGGCGCACACCGGCGAGGTGATCGCGTCCTACGCCGGCAAGAACGTCACCAGCGGCGACATCCTGAAGGAGATCGAGCGACTCCCCGCGCCGTCGCGCGCCTATCTCGCTGATCCGCAGCGCAAGCGGCAGTTCGTCGAGAACATGGCGCTCAACGACCTCCTCTACATCGAGGGGACGAAGGCCGACCTCGACAAGGACCCGGAGATCGATCGGCAGGTGACGGATCTCCGCAAGCGCCTGGTGGTGCAGCGGGTGATGCGCCAGTACCAGACGCCCCCCGAGATCTCCGACGCCGACGTGCAGAAGCAGTACGACGACAACCCGAACCTCTACTCGACGACGCAGGTGCGGGCGAGCCACATCCTGGTGAAGGACGAGGCCACCGCCAAGGAGATCCTCGCCGAGCTGAAGGAGCACCCGGAGAAGTTCGAGACGCTCGCGCAGGAGAAGTCGATCGATACCACCACCGCCAAGAAGGGCGGCGACCTCGGCATGTTCGGCCAGGGCCGTATGGTGCCCGACTTCGAGAAGGTCGTGTTCTCGCTCAAGGTCGGCGAGCTGAGCGACGTCGTGAAGACGCAGTTCGGCTACCACGTCATCAAGGTGACGGACCGCAAGGAAGGCGAACGCAAGCCGCTCGACCAGGTGAAGGAGCAGATCCGCGCGTCGATGCGGAACAAGGCGATGCAGGACCGCATCCAGGGACACTACGATCAGCTCAAGAAGGACGCCGGCCTGAAGATCGACGACGACGCGCTCGCGAAGGTCACGCCGCCTCCACCGCCCCCGGTCGGCGCCCCCGGCGCGCCGGGCGTGCCGGTCATGCCGTCGGGCGGACACTGAGCCGCGTCAGCGGCGCAGGCGCCGCAGGTCACCGACGCGCACCGTGAACCCGGTGCGATCGCACCAGTCGAGGAACCCGATCGCGAACTTCCGGCTGGCGCCGATCAGGTCGCGGAAGGCGCCCGCGGTGATCTCGCCGTGGCGGCGGCAGTGCTCGCGGAGCAGCCCCTGCGCCGCCGCGGTCACGTCGGCGGCGTAGTACAGGTCGGGCGCGATCCGGGCGACGCGCCCCTCCCCTTCGAGCACGCGGAGCACGTCGAGCAGCTGCCGTCTCTCGACGCCGGTGGCCGCTTCGAGCTGGCGGACGTCGGGGGGCGTGAAGCGTCCCTCGGCGAGCAGCCGCACGATGCGGTCGCCGAGCCCACGCGCCTCCTCGTCCAACGCCACGCGATGCGACGGCTCGCGAACGAGGCTCTCCTCGCGCACCAGATGCCCGGCCGCGACCAGCCGCTCGACGACCCAGCGAAAGACCTTCGGTGCCACGTCCCACGGAAGCCTGGTCCGCAGCGACTCCATGTCGACGCCCGGCGCGAGCGGCTCGGCCGCGTGCGCACGCGCGACCGCGGCCCGGAGGTGCCCCTCAAGCTGCTCGAGCCTCGCCTTGGTGGTGTACGACTCGGGCGCGCGCGCGTCGGGGATGGCGACCACGTCGGACACCTCGGCGAGCGCCGCCGTCACGGCGTCGCCGGGGCGGCCGAGCGCCTCGGCGAGCACCTCGGTCGCGAGCGCGAAGCCGGGCAGCAGATCGAGGAGGACGCGTCCCGCGATGCGAAGGTCGCCGGTGCGCAGCACGCCGAGGCGCTCCAGGAGGACGTCGTCGCGCCGGCGGTGTCGCGCGGCGAACGGGAGCACGACCTCCCCGCCCCCGAGCGTCCAGCGAGCGGTTTCGTCCCGCAGGATGAAGCGGTCGCCGCGCAGCGCGACGACCGGCTGGGCGAGCGCGAGCTGTACCCAGGTGCTCGACCGCGGCGGAAGCTCGGCGCGGCCGTCGAGCATGATCACCTTCCCCAGCACCTCCGCCGTTCCTACGTGCACTCGGACACGTCCCTGGTGCCGGAGCGAGCGGCGCGCCCCCGGCCGGACCTCGACCCAGGCATCGAACCGGTCGGTCGCAAGCGTGAGCCTGGGATCGACGACGACATCGCCGCGGCGGAGGTCGGCGCGATCGACGCCCGCGAGATTGACGGCGATGCGCTGCCCGCGGCCCGCGCCCGGCACCGTCGTCCCATGGGCTTCGAGACCGCGCACTCGCGCCGTCGTCCCGCGCGGCAGGATCCGCACCGTGTCGCCGCTCCGTACTTCCCCCGCGACGGCGGTGCCGGTGACGACGACGCCGTGGCCGTGCATGACGAACGCGCGGTCGACCGGCAGGCGGAAGTACCCCGGCGTCGGGGGCGGCGAGGAACGGGCCAGCTCGGCGGCGATCGCTGCCCGGAGCCCGTCGAGGCCTTCGCCGGTGAGCGTCGACACCGGCACGACCGGCATCCCCGCGAGCGTCGAGTCGAGCGTCAGGATATCGATCTCGTCGCGAACCGCGCGGATCCGCGCCGCGTCGACCAGGTCGGTCTTGGTGATGACGAACACCCCACGCCGCACCCCGAGCAGGTGCAGGATGTCGAGGTGCTCCTCGGTCTGCGGCATCACCCCGTCGTCGGCGGCGACGGTGAACAGCACCAGGTCCATCCCGTGCGCACCCGCCAGCATGTTGCGGATGAAGCGCTCGTGCCCGGGGACGTCGACGATGCCGACGCGCTCGAGGCCCGGGAGATCGAGATAGGCGAAGCCCAGATCGATCGAGATCCCGCGCGCCTGCTCCTCGGCGAGGCGATCGGTCTCCTGCCCGGTGAGCGCACGCACCAGGGCCGTCTTGCCGTGGTCGATGTGCCCGGCGGTCCCGACCACCAGTGGCATCGTCAGTCGAGGACGAGGTCCAGGTCCGCGGGGGCGAAGATGCCGCGCAGGTCGATCAGGAAGCGGCCGTCGTGGATGCGTCCCAGGAGCGCGGGGCGCGCGTTGCGGAAGCGCGCCGCGACCTCTTCGGCGGAGGCGTCGGCCTGCTCGACGGCGAGCGCACGACTCCGCAACGTCTCGGCCGGGGCGGCGCCGCTCCCGACCTCGGCCTCCGCATCGACGAGGGTGACGCGCCAGCCGTCGCCCAGGCGACGCGCGAGCGCCGGCGCCGCGATCGCGGCGACGGCGTCCATCTCCTCCAGCGGACGCGTGAGCCAGCGCAGCGTCGGGAGGACCGCCGGCAGATCCGGTGCCTCGCGATAGAGGCGGAGCGTGGCGCCGAGGGCCGCGAGCGTGAGCTTGCCCGGACGCAGGGCGCGTCGCAGCGGGTGGCGAGCGAGCCGATCGACGAGTTCCCGCCTGCCGACGACGATCCCGGCCTGTGGGCCGCCGAGCAGCTTGTCGCCGCTGAACGTGACCAGGTCCGCGCCGGCCGCGAGGCGCTCGCGGACGATCGGCTCGCGCGGCAGGCCGTACTGCGAGAGGTCGATCAGGGCACCGCTCCCGAGATCGTCGACGACCCGCACGCCCGCCTCCCGCCCGAGCGCCGCCAGCGCGGGAAGCTCCACCGTCGCCGTGAAGCCGACGACACGGAAGTTGCTGGTGTGGACCTTCATGAGGAGCGCCGTCTCGGGACCGAGCGCGCGGCGGTAGTCGTCGACGTGCGTGCGGTTGGTCGTGCCGACCTCGCGCAGCCGGGCGCCGCTCGCCGCCATCACCTCGGGCATGCGGAAGCTGCCGCCGATCTCGACCAGCTCGCCCCGCGACACCACGACCTCGCGCCCGGCCGCGAGCGCGGTCAACACCAGCAGCGCCGCGGCCGCGTTGTTGTTCACGACCAGCGCCGCCTCCGCGCCGGTGAGCGCGCAGAGGTCCTCGCCGACGAGCGTGTCGCGGTCGCCGCGTCGCCCGGTGGCGAGATCCAGCTCGAGGTTCACCGCGCCTCGCGCCGCCTGAACGAGCGCCGTCACCGCAGCCTCCGCGAGCGGGGCACGCCCGAGGTTCGTGTGCAGGACGATCCCGGTCGCGTTGACGACCGGCTGGAGCGCCGGCGCCGCGCCTATGCGGGCCTGGACCCGTGCCAGCAGCTCCGCGTCCGTCGGGACCGTGGCTCCGGCGCCGGCGCTCCGCCGCACGTCGTCGAGCACGACTCGCACGGCGTCCGCCAGGTGCTCGCGCCGGTAGCGATCCAGCGCCGGGATCGCCGCCGCCCCCTGGAGCAGCCGCTCGACGGACGGGATCAGACGGCGCAGGTTCGCGGGGGTCGCCACGCCGACATCGTGCCTCACGGGGGCGTCGAGCCACAAGCCGCTTGAACGCCGGGGAGCCGCGTGCGAGGAACGGCGCATGCGTGCGCTCGTGTGCGACGTCAGCGTCCCGCGGCAGATCGTGTCGGGTCTGCTCGGCCGGCTCGACGCCCGGTTCTTCTTCGGCCCGTTCTCGCCCGCGGCGTTGAAGGACATCCCCGAGCCCGAGCTGCCCGCGCCCGACTGGCTGGTGATCCGCACCCGGCTGTGCGGCATCTGCGGCAGCGACTACAAGCAGATGTTCCTGAACGGCAACATGGACAACCCGATGACCGCGGTGATCTCGTTCCCGCAGGTGCTGGGGCACGAGGTCGTCGGCATCGTCGAGCGCGTCGGCCCCCGCGTGCGGACGCGACGGGTCGGGGACCGCGTCGTGCTGAACCCGTGGCTCTCGTGCGGGCCGCGAGGGATCGATCCGCCGTGCGCGGCATGCCGCGACGGGCAGTACTCGATCTGTGCGAACTTCGCGCGCGGCCACATCCCGGCCGGCATCCACACCGGCAACTCGAGCAAGGCGACGGGCGGCTTCGCGCCGCTGGTGCCCGCGCACGAGTCGATGGCGATCCCGATTCCGGACGGCGTCACCTGGGAGCAGGCGGTGACCGCCGATCCGTTCTCGGTCTCGCTGCACGGGATCCTCAAGCGCCCGCCCAAGCCGGGCGAGACGGCGCTGGTGTACGGCTGCGGGACGCTCGGGCTCCTCGCGATCGCGATCCTGCGCGCGTTCCATCCCGAGACGCGCGTGCTCGCGGTCGCGCGCTTCCCGCACCAGCGGGCGCTGGCGGAGCGCCTCGGCGCCTCGCTGGTGCTCCCGCACGCGCCGGCGTCGGCGATCGTCGAGCTGGTGGCGCGGGAGACCGGCGCGCAGATCATGAAGCCCTGGTACGGGATGCCGTGGCTGTACGGTGGCGGCGTCGACGTGATCTACGACACGGTCGGCTTCCCGGAGACGGTGGAGGTCGGGATCCGGATCGCGGATTCGCGCGGAACGATCGTCGTCACCGGCGTCGAGATGCCGAAGCGCTTCGAGTGGACGCCGCTCTACTTCAAGGAGATCGCCGTCATCGGGTCGAACGCGTTCGGCGTCGAGGAGTTCGAGGGGAGGCGGCGGCACTCGATAGAGATCTACCTCGACCTGGTGCGGGAGGGCCGCATCGACGCGACACCCATCCTCACCCATCGCTTCACGCTCGAGCAGTACCGCGACGCGTTCCTCGCCTGCGGCAAGCAGGGGGAATCTGGCGCCGTGAAGGTGCTCTTCGACTACGCCGATGCCGGACCGGGGGCAGATCGCGACTGATCTGGTCCGGCGGCTGCGCGCCGCCGGACACCAGGCGTACCTCGCGGGAGGCTGCGTCCGCGACCGGCTGCTCGGCCGCGAGCCGCTGGATTTCGACGTCGCCACCAGCGCGCCGCCCGACGCGGTGCAGGCGCTCTTCCGCCGCACCGTGCCGGTGGGCGCCCAGTTCGGCGTCATTCTGGTGCTCGTCGACGACGCGCGCTTCGAGGTCGCGACCTTCCGCTCCGATGCGGCCTACGTCGACGGGCGGCGGCCGAGCGCCGTCCACTTCGGCACCGCGGAGGCTGACGCCCAGCGCCGCGACTTCACGATCAACGCGCTCTTCGAGGATCCGCTCTCGGGCGAGGTGATCGACTACGTCGGCGGGCGCGAGGACCTGCGTCGGGGCGTCATCCGCGCGATCGGCGACGCGGGGGCCCGCATCGCCGAGGATCGGCTCCGCATGCTGCGGGCGGTGCGTTTCGCGGCGCGGTTCGGATTCACGATCGAGCCGGTGACGCTCGACGCCATCCGGTCCGCCGCGCCCAGGCTCCCCGACATCTCGCCCGAGCGCATCGGCGACGAGATCGTCAAGCTGCTCACCGAGGGCAACGCGCGCCGGGCCTTCGAGCTGCTCGACG
>JACXTT010012641.1_pt1 | contig 11198 bp, 9 predicted proteins | sample 9270951 | NCBI WGS metagenome assembly JACXTT01 (sample SAMN15532306, study PRJNA645909) | rock metagenome | isolation source: weathered quartz diorite | place: Puerto Rico | collected 2017-06-21 | reverse complement strand
GGGACCGGCACCATGGGGCGGCTATCGGTGGAATGCTTGACGGGCCCGTCGACCCAGATGAGCGGCTCGCCGGGTGCGATCGCGGCGTCACTCATACCGCATCACGTCGACGGGGGCGACGCGCGAGGCGCGCGAGGCGGGATAGAGCGTCACCAGGAAGCACACCACGAAGGCGGCGACCGTGACCGCCGCGAAGTACTCGGGGACGATCACCACGGGCACGGTCTGCACGAAGAACACGCCGTGCGGCAGCGGCAGCTTGTACTTCGAGATGAGCCACGAGATGGAGAGGCCGCCGACGTTGCCGAGGATCGCGCCGAAGAGCCCGATCACCAGCCCCTTCAACACGAAGATGCGCGCTATCGATCCGTCGGTCGCGCCCATCGACTTCAGGATCGCGATGTCCTTCCGCTTCTCCATCACGACCATGATCAGCGTCGCGAGGATGGAGAAGCCGGCGACCACGAGCATCAGCGACAGCACCAGGAAGTAGACGAGCTTCTCGAGCCGCAGCGCGATGAACACGTTGCGGTTCATCTGCATCCAGTCGCGCGCCTCGTACGGGAACTGCACGGCGTCGTGGGCGATGCGCGAGGCGATCGCCGGCGCGTCCTCGATCCGCTGGGTGCGCACCTCCACGCCGGTGACCGCGTTCTGGATTCCGGCGAGCGACTGCGCGTCGGCGATCGACATGTAGATGAGGCTGCCGTCGAACTCGGCCATGCCGGAGTCGAACAGCCCGACGACGACGAAGCGCTTCACGCGCGGAATCATGCCGACGGCCGACGGCGTGCCGATCGGCAGGATCACGGTGAGCGGGCTGCCCTCGGCGATGTTCAGCTGCTTCGCCAGATCGACGCCGATGACGACGCCGTTCAGCGTGACCTTGCGGTCTTCGCTCTGCTCGCGGATCACGACCTCGTGCGGCTTCCCCATGAGCGAGAAGTCGCCGCTCTTCAGGAATCGCTTCACGTCGACCACGTCGTTCGCGCGCGCCGGATCGACCCCGCGCACGAACACGCCGCTGACCGACCCGCCGTACGACACCATCGCCTGCACGTAGACGTAGGGCGCGGCCGCGACCACGCCGGGGACCTTCGCGATCCGTGCCTCGACCTGCTCCACGTCGGTCACCGGCCCGGCGTAGCTCGTGACGATCACGTGCGGCGTGAAGCCGAGGATGCGGTCGCGCAGATCATTCTCGAAGCCGGTGGTGACCGAGAGCGCGATGTCGAGCGTCATCACGCTGATCGTCACGCCGAGGATCGAGATCAGCGTGATCAGGCTGATGAACGCTTCGCTGCGCTTGGCACGGAGGTAGCGCAGGCCGATGAAGAGCTCGTATCTCACGGATCGTTTCGGTCGGTACGGCGGTGCGGATGGAGCGGACGGCGACGAGCGCTCGCCTCGGGCCAGCAGGGTTCGCCGCCGCTCATCCGGTCGAGGGCGCTAGGAGCGGGCCGCTCCGGGCGCGGGTCCTTTCCTCGGCTTCACGAGCGGCCGCTCAACCGCCTGGCCAGCGTTCGTCGGAACTCCACCCGACATTGCGAAGAGAGGTTCGCGCATCAGCTCATGCCGACGGACGGAGCAGCGGGAACAGGATGACGTCGCGGATCGAGGATTGGTTCGTCAGCATCATCACCAAACGGTCGATGCCGATGCCTTCGCCCGCGGTCGGCGGTAGGCCGTGCTCGAGCGCGGTGACGAAGTCTTCGTCCATGCCCTGGGCTTCCTCGTCGCCGGCGGCCTTGGCGCGCGCCTGCGCTTCGAAGCGGCCGCGCTGATCGTCGGGATCGTTCAGCTCGGAGAACGCGTTCGCCATCTCGCGCCCGGCGATGAACAGCTCGAAGCGGTCGGTCATCTCGGGATCGTCGGCGCTGCGGCGCGCGAGCGGCGAGACTTCGACGGGGTAGCCGATGATGAACGTCGGCGCGATCAGCTTCTTCTCCGCGAACGCCTCGAACAGCTCGAGCAGGACCTTGCCTGCGCCCCAGTCCTTCTGCAGCGCGACGCCGCGCTTCGCGGCGAACGCGCGGATCGCTTCCTCCGAGCCGAGATCGGCGTCGGTCGCGCCGCCGTGGCGCTTCACGGCGTCGCGCAGCGTCAGCCGCTCCCACGGCGGCGTGAGATCGATCTCGTGCTCGCCCCAGCGGATGATCGTTCCGCCGGCGACCTCGCGTGCGAGCGTGGCGAACAGGTCTTCCGTCAGCTGCATCAGCGTCCGGTAGTCGGCGTACGCCATGTAGAACTCGAGCAGCGTGAACTCCGGGTTGTGCTGCGTCGAGATGCCCTCGTTGCGAAAGACGCGCGAGAGCTCGAAGACGCGGTCGAAGCCACCGACCACCAGACGCTTCAGGTAGAGCTCGGGTGCGATCCGCAGGAAGAGCTCCAAGTCGAGCGCGTTGTGGTGCGTGACGAACGGCCGCGCGGCGGCGCCGCCGGCCAGCGCTTGCATCATCGGCGTCTCGACCTCGAGGAATCCGTGGCCGATCAGGAAGTCACGGATGCGCTGCAGGATCGCCGCGCGCTTGCGGAACACATCGGCGACCTCGGCGTTGGCGATGAGATCGAGGTAGCGCTGCCGGTAGCGGATCTCGGTGTCCGCGAGCCCATGCCATTTCTCGGGCGGCGGCCGCAGCGCCTTGGTGAGCATGCGAAAGGTCTTCGCGTGCACCGAGAGCTCGTCGGTGCGCGTGCGGAAGATCGTGCCCTCGACGCCGACGACGTCGCCGAGGTCGGAGTTCCCGTAGACCGCGAACGTCTCGGCGCCCACGTCGTCCCGCTTGAGGTACACCTGAAGACGGCCGACGCGATCCTGGATCGTGAGGAACGCGGACTTCCCGTGATCGCGGACGCTGACGATCCGGCCTGCGATGCGGACGCTCTCGCCGCGCTGCTTCAACGCCTCGGCGTCGAGATCGCCGACCCGCGCGCGGACCTCCGCGGTGGTCGTGTCGGGGACGAAATCGTTCGCGAACGGCGTGACGCCGGCCTCGCGTAGAGCCTCGAGCTTCCGCCGTCGTGCGACGAGAAGATCACTGGCGGAATCGGACATCGAGTGGCTGATGTAACCGAGGGTGAACGGGCAGTCAACGCGAGGGAAAGCCTCTCTCGAGCTTGCGCGGAGCCTATTTGCGGGCCAGCGACGGGATGTACGCGACCGGGTCGCGCGGCGATCCGTGGTCGCGGATCTCGAAGTAGAGACTCGGCGCCGAGACCGGGCCGGTGGCCCCGACCTTTGCGATCGGCTGGCCCACGTCGACGGCTCCGCCACGCTCGACGGAGAGCTCCGACGCGTAGCCGTAGATCGAGTACAGGCGATCGCCGTGATCGAGGATCACCATCTGTCCGTAGCCCGCGAACCAGCCCGCGAAGACGACCTGCCCCGCCTTCACGGCGAGCACGGGAGTCCCCTCGGCGACACGGATCTCGACTCCGTTCCGTGCCGCGACCACGTTGCCCGCGTCGCCGCGGAGCGGCGGGCGCATGTGCGCCCCGCCGGTCGCGGGCGGCGGTTCGAACGGTTTCTCCTTCGCCGCCTCTTCCTCGCGCTCGATCAGATCGTGCAGGCGCTCGGCCGATGCCTTGAGCTCCTCGAGCAGCTTCGACTGCTTGTCGCCTTGCTCGCGGAGCGAGGCGAGCATCGTCTGCTTGGTGTCGCGCTCCCCCTTCTGCGCGGCCAGCTCCTTCTCGGCTTCTATGCGTTGCGCAGCCAGCGCGGCCGCGTGCGCGGCGGCGTCCTTCCGCGCCTGCTCGGCGTCCGCGCGGTTCTTCTTCACTTCGCGCAGGAGCTCGTGATCGCGCGTGACGATCGCCTCGAGGCTTCGCCGGTAGCGCGTCGAATCGCTCCAGTCGCGCGGCGACTGGAAGACCACGGGGCCGAGCCCGCGATGGCTGAGACGATGGAGCCCGCGCGCGCGCGTCGAGAGCTTCGCCATCAGTTCCGGCAGCGCGGCGTCGAGCGCCTTACGCCGCCGCTCGGCCTCGTCCCGCCGCTTCTCCGCGGTACGCATGCCGTCGGCCATGGTCTTCAGCCGCCGCTCGTGCGTGGCGATCGAGCGGTCGAGCGTGTCGATCTCGCCGAGCGCACCCTGCGTCTGATCCGCGATCGAGCGTGCCGCGTGCTCGGCGTCCTCGATCTTCTTCTGGACGTCCTTCAGGCGGTCGTCCGCCGCCGGGGCGGCCGCGAGGCTCGCGGCGGCGGCGATCGCGACCAGCAGACGCGCCGACGGCGATCTCACAGTTCGATCCCGCGGAGGAAGCGGCGCGCGGATCCCACTCCGCCGATCGCCCCCAGCAGCGGACCCGCCGCTCCGAGCGCGAGCAGGCTGTGGCCGCCGAGGAATCGGACCGTCGAGAGGAAAGGCGCGAGCAGCGGATCGCCGACGAGCGAGCGTCCGCCGACGAAGAACGCGAGCGCCAGCGCGCCGAGCCCGAGCAGCGAGCCGACGAGACCTTGGATCGCTCCTTCGAGGAAGAACGGGGCGATGATGAATCCCTCGGAGGCGCCGACGAGACGCAGCACCTCGATCTCCTCCTTGCGGGTGAGCGCCGCGAGACGCGTCGAGTTGCCGATGACGAGCAGCGCTCCGAAGCCGAGGATGACCGCCCAGCCGATGCCCAGCCAGAGCAGCAGTTTGCCGAAACGCTCGAAGCGTTCGAGCCAGCTGCTCTGCGAGTCGACCGCATCGACGCCCTCGAATCCGGACAGCCGCGCCGCGACCGAGGCGACCACCTCGCGATCGACGACCTCGCCGCGGAGCCCGATCGTGAACGTCGTCGGCAGCACGTCCTTGCCGTCGATGCCCTCGAGCACGTCGGATTCCTCGCCGAGCGAGCGGCGGAGCTCCTTCAGCCCTTCCTCCGGGGGCGTGGCGTGCACGCGCGCGACCTCGGGGAGCTTCTCGATGCGGCGCGCGAGCGCGTCGACCGCCTGCGGCGCGAGACCGCGCTTGGCGTAGACGACGATCGGGTCGCCCTCCCCGGCCCAGCCGACGAGAGCGCGGTAGACGTTCTCTCCGGTCAGCAGGAACGCACCGAACAGGAAGATGACGATCGCGATCGTCGCCGCGGTCACGGCAGCCGGCAGCGGAGCACCGCGCAGGTTGGTCACCGCCCTGCGCAGGAAGTAGAGCGGGCGGAGGCGGATCACGCGGGTGGCGCCTCGTCGGGCTCGAGGCGCCCGCCGCGGAGCGCGATCTGCCGGCCCGGCACGGCCTGCAGCAGATGCGGGTCGTGCGTCGCGACGATCACCGTCGTGCCGCCGCCGTTCGCTCGCACCATGAGGTCGAGGATGCGCCGCGCGGATTCTTCGTCGAGGTTGCCGGTCGGCTCGTCCGCCAGCAACAGGTTCGGGTCGTTGACGAGAGCGCGCGCGAAGGCGACGCGCTGTTGCTCTCCGCCCGACAGCGAGCGTGGATAGCGCTTGACGAAGTCCTTGAGCCCGAGGTCGCGGAGCAGTGCGAACGCCTTGCTACGCGCCTCCTTCGAGGTCGCACCCGCGGCCTCGGCAGGAAGCGCGACGTTCTCCAGCACGGGTACGGCGGGCAAGAGCTTCGCGTCCTGGAACACCATGCCCGTCGAGCGGCGGAGCGCGGTGATCCCGGCGCGGCCGAGCCGCGCGATGTTCCGCCCCTGGATGACGATCTGACCGGCGGTCGGCGCTTCGGCGCCGAGCAAGAGTCGCAGCAGCGTCGTCTTCCCGGCTCCGCTCGGTCCGGTCAGGAACGCGAACTCTCCCTGCTCCACCTGCAGCGAGACGTCGGTGAGCGCGGCGAATCGCGGCGGGTACACCTTCGAGACGTGGTAGAGCCGGATCACCCGGGCGGGATGGTAGCGCGCGACTCCATGGGTTGCCAGGCGCCCGGCGCGTGGGCGGCTTGGCAATGCTCTGCGGATGCCACAGGATATCGGCGTGCATTCCCACGACGGTGCGCATACCCATTCCGCGGGGGCAGCGGAGGACCGCGGCGCTCGCAAGCGGCGCCTGCGCATCGCGCTCGGGCTCGCGGTTGCGTGCTTCACGATCGAAGTCGTCGGCGGCTTCGTCGCCGGCAGCCTGGCGCTGCTCGCGGACGCGGCGCATCTCCTGGCGGACGTCGCCGCGCTGGTGCTCGCGTACGCGGCGATGACGCTCGCCGACTTCGTGCCGACGAAGCGTTACACGTTCGGCCTCTACCGCGCGGAGATCCTCGCGGCGTTCGTGAACGCCGAAGCGCTGCTCGCCGTCACCGCGTTCATTCTTTTCGAGGCGTATCAGCGGATGTTCTCGCCACCCGAGGTCCACACTGGCTTGATGGCGGGCTTCGCTGCAGTCGGGCTCGCCGTGAACCTCGCCGCCGCCAGTCTGCTCCGCGAGGACCAGCAGCACAGCCTGAACTCGCGTGCCGCCTACCTCGAGGTCGTGAGCGATGCGCTCGGCTCGCTCGGTGCGCTGCTCGCCGCGGGCGTCATGCGCCTCACCGGGTGGCTGTGGATCGATCCGTTGATCTCCGCCGCGATCGGTTGCATCGTGCTACCGCGTGCGTTGTCGTTGCTCCGCCAGTCCGCGCACGTCTTGCTCGAGGGATCGCCGCACGAGGTCGATTCGACCGAGGTCCGCACGCAGTTGCTGAAGCTCCCGGGAGTGATCGAGCTCCACGATCTGCACTTCTGGACGCTCACGTCCGGCGTTCACGCGGCGAGCGTTCACGTGCGCACCGCGGACGAGCGCGGCGCGCCTGTCGTCTTACGGTCGGTCCAGCAACTCCTGAAGGAACGCGCGGGAATCGACCATTCGACGATCCAGGTGGAATGCGATCCGGACGCGCACTGCGCGACCGGCGATCACGCCTGACGAGCGGCGCCGCCCGGCGGCACCGCCCCCGCGGGTGCCCCGAGGCGCGTGCCGCGCGAGAGATGCAGCATCGCGAAGATCGCGAGCGCCACGAGCAGGCCCTGGAGCAGCAGCGGCTCGAGGTACGGGAAGATGCCGAGCCACTGTTGCAGCGCCAGCGAATCGGGAATCCACGCGACCGCGGTCTGCGGTAGCGATGCGGCTTCCTGGAGCTCACGGATGCCTGCTCCCGCGAAGCGGAAGGCCATGAAGTAGAGGAGCGCGCCGGTCACGGTGAAGAACGCGCGCATCGGGATCTTCGCACCCGTGAACTGGAGCAGGACGTAGAGCACGGTGAGCGTGGCGCAGCCGCCGAGGAATCCGGTCAACAGCATCGTCTGCCCGCCCGGGCCGACGGCACGCGCGGCCACCGCTTCGTAGAAGAGCACGGTCTCGAACCCTTCGCGGAAGACGACGACGAACGACAGGAACGCGAGGCCGAGCATGGCGCCGCGCCCAACCGCCTGCTCGACCTGCTTCCGCACGAAGGCTTGCCAGTGATCGGCCTCGGCCTTCGAGACCAACCAATACGAGACCCAGAAGAGCACCCCGGTCGCGACGAGGATCGTCCAGCCTTCGAGCGCCTCGCGGCTCGAGCCGCCGAGGTCGAGGACGCTGCGCGCGGCGAGCCACAGGAGGCCGCTCGCGGCGACCGCGGAGGCCGCGCCACCGTAAAGGTAGCGAAGCCGATCACGCTCGCCGACGCGCTTCAGGTACGCGGCCAGCGCGGAGACGACGAGGATCGCCTCGAAGCCTTCGCGCAGGATGATCAGGAAGGAGTCGAAGAAGACGCTGCCGGCCGCCTCCGCGCGCCGCGTGCCTTCGCCGAGCAACTCGATCACGTGTTCGCCCTGCGTTCGCACGACGTCGACGGGAGCGCCCGAGTCCATCGACCCCATGAGCTTCATCCACTCGCCTTCGAGCCCGCGATAGAAGACGGGGTCGCGCGCCGCGAGCTCGCGGTCGAGGTCGGATCCCTCGAACGTGAAGAAGGCGTCCGCGGCGGCGCGCTTCGAAGCCTGCGCTGCCGCCGGAGAATACTTCGCCACGATGTCGCGCAGCATCGTGACCGTGTCGTGCCCGGACGCCAACGCGACTCCGGTCAGCAACGCGACGGCCAACGCACTGAAGGCTGCGAGTCCCCGGCCACGTAGGATAGTGAGAATCATTCTCAATTCATTCTCTAGCCGCAGTCGGCTTCGGCGGTCAAGCGCGACTTCCCGAAACGGTGCATTCCCAAAAAGCCACGCAGGCAACGTTCAGAACGAAACGAAAAATGCTGGCCGCGCGCAACTCCTTGCGCAGAATTCGCCCGGTTCTACCTACGACTCGGCACAAAACTCAGGAAATGCGTTGGAGTCCCGGCACCTCGTCGGAGTTTGCAATCACCCCGAAGCTTGCGGCACGGTCGTTGCTCGACACCCTCGGCAGAGCGGAGGGCCGGATGCACGAGGGACGACGACAGGGGGCGATGCATGGATTGGGATGAACTCGCCGAGCAGCGGATGCGCATCGGCGCCGCGCTGGCCGTCGTGATCGCCGTGGCCTGGTACTTCTTCGCGTACCAGGCACGCCGCGCCGAGCTCGACGCGCTCGCGGCGCAGGAGACGACGCTCGCCGCCGAGCGATCGCGCGTGCTCGCGGAGATCGAGCGCGAGCGCATGCGGCCGGAAGAGCGCCGCGTGATGCCTTCGCGCGTCACCGCTCCTCCCGGTCCCTCGATGACGCCGGTCGAGCGGCTCAACTACTTCCTCGACAACATCACCAAGCCCGCCAACGCTCTCGACCTCAGCTACTTCACGGTCACGCCGCTGCCGCCGCGCTCGGGCGCGAACTACGAGGAGCTGCCGTTCTCGATCTCCGTCGTCGGCTCCTACGCCGCGCTCGCCGACTATCTGTACCAACTCGAGTACGCGCAGAGCTTCGTGGTGCGAAACCTCGTCGCGGTGCCGAAGGACGGCAGCGTGCAGGCCGACTTCCAGCTCTCCGCGATCCTCGTCACCGACAAGGGCGCGAAGCCGAGCGCGGCGCCGCCGAAGGATCCCGGGCATCCGACGAGCCTCGAGCTCGCCCGCGATCCGTTCGTGCGTCCGCCCGCGAAGCTCGCGGAAGGGCCGGACGGGAAGAGCTACTTCCTGAACGTCCCGCCGGGCCTGGTGCTGAGCGGCGTCATGCACGCCGACGGCAAGGCCGTGGCGATCATCAACCACGAGCCCTACCGCATCGGCTCGTCGATCGAGAACAAGACGATCACGAAGATCTCGGAGCGCGGCGTCGAGCTCTCGGACAAGGTCCGCTCCTACTTCCTGGAGATGGAACGCCCGCAGGTCTCGACCGTTGCCCGAACCAAGGAGAACGCCTCCCGATGAAGCCCTCGGACGCTCGCCCCATGCGGCGCTCGCTCTCGTCCCTCCGCGGCACGCTCGCGGTTCTCGCCGCGACCGTCTCCGTACTCTGCGGCGTCGCACGCGCCGACTTCCCGCGCTCCACGGTCTCCTTCGACCTGCGGGACGCCGACGTGCGCGACGTGATCTGGGCCTTCGCCAAAGAGCACAAGATGAACGTGATCATCGGCGAGGACGTGAAGGGCAAGGTCACCGTCAGCCTCCGCAACGTCGCCGTGCGGACCGCGTTCGAGTCGATCCTCGACAACGCGAGCCTCGGCTTCCGGCAGAGCGGCGGGATCATCCGCGTGAACACGCTCGAGACGATCAAGAAGAACCAGGCGGTCGAGCCGCTGGTCACGCGCATGGTGACGCTCAACTACTTCACCACGAGCTACGGCGGGCAGAACTCCACGACCGGCTCGAACTCGCAGGTCGGCAACCTGAGCACCGGCTCGACGCAGGACAGGGAAGACAACGACGACCTGAAGCAGCTTCGCCTCGCGCTCGAGAAGCACCTCTCCGGCGTCGCGGGATCGTCCGTCACCGTGGTGCCGCGCACGAACTCGCTGATCATCACGGACGTGGCGTCGAACGCCGACCGCATCATCGAGATGGCGAAGTCGCTCGACGTGCAGACGCCGCAGGTGCTGATCGAAGCGAAGATCATCGAGGTCGATGCGAGCTACAGCCGGAACCTCGGCATCACCACGCGCTTCAACTCCGCCAAGACGACGAATACGCGGATCGGCGGCGGCGCGAGCTCGAGCCTCGCGGGCAACGGCAGCACGATCGGCGACAACGGCGCACTCGTCGCCGATGCCGGCGCTTCCGCGTTCGACTTCTTCCTGAGCTCGATGAGCGGCGGCACGATCACGAACCTCCAGGTGATCCTCGACGCTGCCGAGTCGAACGGCCTCGCGCACACGCTCGGCACGCCGCGCATCACCACGCTGAACAACAAGGAGGCGATCATCTCGAGCGGCCAGCGCATTCCGTTCACCACGCTCGGCTCGATCAACGCCCAGGGCGGCACGAACCTGGTGGCGACGGTCGAGTTCGTCGACGCCGCGCTCCAGCTCGCGGTCACGCCCCACGTCACCAACGACAACAGCGTGATGATGAAGGTGCGTGCCACGCGCAACACGGCGGACTTCGACAACACCGTCTTCCAGAACCCGTCCATCACCACTCGCGAGGCACTCAACGAAGTGCTAGTGGCCGACGGAGACACGGTGGTGATCGGCGGCATCTACACCAACGACGACTCCAACGATCACTCGGGAACCCCGTTCCTGCAGGATGTGCCGGTGCTCGGCCACCTGTTCAAGAACAACAGCCGCACCAAAGACACGCGCGAGCTGATCTTCCTGATCTCCCCGAAGATCATCCGCAACGCGAGCGTGATCCGGCCGTCGATCAACCCCCCGGGCGGCGACGGATCGCTCGCCCTCGGCGGCGCGATGACTCCGCCGGTCGCTCCTCCCGCCAGCGGAGCGCGGTGAGCGACGCGGCAACGAGCAGCGCGCCGGCTCGGCCGGATGCGACGAGACCCCCCGGGCGTCACGAGACGCTCGGGGCGATTCTCGTTCGGCGCGGCGTGATTTCTTCCGAGGTGCTGCAGAAGGCCATCGACCTGCAGCGTTCGTCGGGGAAGCGCCTCGGCGACGTGCTCACCGAGACCGGTCTCGCGGATGCCGAGGCGGTCTGCTCCGCGATCGCCGAGCAGCTCGGCATCCCCTACCTCGGCTCGAACGATCTCATCCAGCCCGAGCCCGCGGCCCTCGCTCTGCTGCCGGAGACGCGCGCGCGGGAGAACCGCGCGCTTCCGCTCCGCGTCGACGAAGACGGCCGCCTGCACGTGGCGATGGCCGATCCGCTCGACCTCGTCGTCCGCGACGACCTCGCGAAGATCACCGGCAAGAAGATCGCGCCGGTGA
>JACXTT010012640.1_pt1 | contig 11198 bp, 7 predicted proteins | sample 9270951 | NCBI WGS metagenome assembly JACXTT01 (sample SAMN15532306, study PRJNA645909) | rock metagenome | isolation source: weathered quartz diorite | place: Puerto Rico | collected 2017-06-21 | reverse complement strand
TTGAGGAACCCCTGCATTCGAAGCCTGCCGTCGCTGAGCAGATCCTCGGCCCATGTCTTTAAGGGTCCACGGAGCCAGGTCCCGATCGGTACAGCAAAGCCCGTTTTTGGGCGATCAAACAGGTGCTGAGGCACATACTTCGACAGAACTTGGCGCAGCAGCCACTTGCTGCGACCGTTCTGCATCCTCATCCATGGTGGGATACTCCAGCAAAACTGCGCAACTCGAGGGTCGAGAAGCGGCACACGTGCTTCCAGGCTGACGCCCATGCTTGCGCGATCCACTTTCACTAGAATGTCATCGGGCAGATAAGCAAGCGCATCGAGCAGCATCATTTTGTGGATCGCGCTCAAATTGTTGACGCTGTCAGGGAGGGCGATGGGTCGAGCCGCTGCAGCGCTGGTTCCGTGCACTACGTCGCTTGCGACATCCCAAAGGGACACCACCGAGTTGTAGGTGTCACTCAAGCCAGTCCGAGCGAATACGTCGCCAAGGCGATGAAGCTTGTCGCCGAGGTGGCGCTCGGCAGCGCTGTTCGGCGTGACCATGTGGTACACCCAGTCCCACGTCCTGGGAGGCAGCATTTTGAGCAAACGACTGATGAAGCGCCGCAAGGGCGGAGGGCTTCGGAATATCAGACGCCACCGGTCAGAAGCCAAGCGGTACCGATTGTACCCCCCGAACAGCTCATCACCGCCGTCACCCGACAGACTGACGGTGACATGGCGTCGGGCCAGCGACGATATCAGGAATGTGGGAATCTGCGACGAGTCGGCGAAGGGCTCATCGTATAACGCAGGAAGACGGGGAACTACCGCCATCGCATCTGACGGTGAGACGTAGAGTTCTGTGTGTCGAGTTCCTAGATGCTCGGCCACCCTTTTAGCGTCTTCGGCCTCGTTGTACGGCGCCTCGCGAAACCCGATTGTGAATGTCTGCACCGGCTGCGCCACCAGACGCTGCATGATTGCCACGACCGTGGACGAATCAATTCCACCTGATAGAAATGCGCCGAGAGGAACATCCGACTCCAACCGGAGGCGCACTGCGTCCTCCAGGAGGCACTCCAACTCGTTCGCCGCTTCGGCCATCGAACCACGGAATTGGGCCTCGATGGATGCCAGTGCTGTGTCGATTGCGGACCAATAAACATCAGGGGATCGCTCGTAGTCGAGCCGATCGCCGGCGAGCTTCAAGACCGTCCCGGCTGGAAGTTTGCGAACGGAGCGGTAGATGCAGTATGGTGTGGGGACATATCCATATCGCATGTACAGGGCTAGGGCGTCACGGTCAATTTCGTCGCCGAATTCTGGATAAGCGCGCAGCGATTTCAGCTCAGAACCAAACACGAGGGTCCGATCGAACCAACCATAGTACAGCGGCTTTTCACCGAACCGGTCCCGGGTCAGGTAAAGCGCCCGTTCATTCCGATCCCACAACGCGAACGCGAACATGCCGTTGAATCGTCGGAGAGCATCGATCACTCCCCATTCCATTACGGATGCAAGAATCACCTCTGTGTCAGAACGGCTTTGAAAAGCATGACCTCGTTTTTCCAATTCAGACCGAAGGGCGCGGAAGTTGTAGATCTCGCCGTTAAAGACTATGACGTACCGTCCAGACGTCGAGTGCATCGGCTGGTGCCCAAGAGGGGACAGGTCCAGTACGGATAGTCGCCGGTGTCCAAGAGCTACGCCCGCCGACGGGTCGACCCACGTACCTGCATCGTCAGGCCCCCGATGTCGTAGTACGTTTGCCATCCGAGCGGCGGTCGAGCGCAGCTCTTCACCGGTTGTCGTCGGTGACCATCGCACGAGCCCCGCAATCCCACACATCTAGAGCGTCCTCCCGTCTGTTTGTGCAGCACGCGTGAGGATGCTGGCTAGGAGTGGCGCAGTGATTTGAGTTGAATAACTTGTTTCAACCTTCCGACGGCCTTCGAACCCAAGTCGTAATCTGAGCTCTGGCGCTCTTGAGAGTGTCTCTAACGCCGAGCGCCATTTGGTAGCAGTTCCGGCGAGGAACCCGTTGATGCCTTCGTCGACAATCTGCGGATTGACTCCGACTGGAGAAGCGATCACAGGGCGCGCACATGCCATGTACTGAATGAGCTTGTAGCCGCATTTCCCCCGTTCCCAGGGCTCGTCTGGGAGGGGCATAAGACCGATGTCAAATCGGAGAATTTCCTCGACCTCGGTAGATTCCGACCATGGTTTGAACGTCACGGGCACTCCGTCCAAGGGCGCCTCGCGGGCACCGACGACCACGACCCGCGCCTTGTTCTCTCGGCAGAAGTCCGAGAGCACTGGCTGGATTAGTGAGAGATATCCAGCGGTGGACGGGGAACCGATCCAGCCGAGCGTTGTGACCTTTCCTCCAGCAGGAGGAGTGGCTGGGTATCGCTCGAGGTCGACAACAGTTGGCAGGTACTCGACGCGCCGCGCGCCAGCTGTTCGCGCACGTTCACCGAGATAACTGTTCCCTGCGATAACGACCGTCGCGTTGCGCATTATCAGGTCGATCTTTCTACCCAACAGACGCCGCACGATCCAGTTACGATGGAGCTCGTACCGGTGGTAGATGGCGTCGTCGTAGTCGACCACATAAGGGATTCCCAGACGAGCGAGAAGACGTTCGCCGAGCGCAGGCAACCAGGGAAACAATTCATACTCTATCCAGGCTAGGTCGAACGATCGTAACCGTAGAAGCCGCAATAGTCGGAGCAGGTAGGCCGCCGCTATCCGGCCCGAGCGACGAGCTCGTCCAGCGTATAGGTCTTGTTGATAATAGTCTCCGAGGAGTGGAGCGCGCGTTACGTCGAAGCCATGAGATCGTAAGTAAGGCAAATACTGGTAGGCACGAACGCGGCTGCTCGCGCCGAGAGACCCATAACGCGTCAGCAGTAAGACTCTCAAACGTGGTCCGGGGATCCCTCGGCAACGAGACCGCGCGGGAGCGCCCGCCAGAGGAGTGCGTACGCCTTGATGGTCTCCGCCATCTGAGACTGGGACCGTCTGACAACCGCGAGGACGAGGCGTGAAACAGGCTCAAGAAATAGCGTCCCGAGCGTCACGAGCGTCGCCGTCCAGGGGGCGAAATGCTTGTAAGCGTAGAGGATTCGACTACGTAGAGAGTAGAAGAGGCGTGCAGCCTGCATCTGTTTTCTCACCTCTCCGCTTCCGTGATGATACGCTTGGGCGGTGCTCAGGTAGAACGTCCGCCATCCAATTGCCCGGGCGCGAAGCGAAAAGTCCACTTCCTCGAAATAAACGAAGAAGCGTTCATCAAAACCTCCCAACGCTTCGAAGACGGAGCGCCGGACGAGAAAAAACGCCCCCATGACCTGATCGACTTCACGGTTCTGCCTGTGATCCCATTCGACCATAAAGTGCGGTGGAAACATAGCTGGGAATGCTCGGTCGAGTCCGAGCATCGCCGCGAAGAATCGTAAGCAGGTAGGAAATCGGGCGCAGGTTCGCGCGATGTGACCGTTCGAATCCAGCAGCTGGATACCTAGAATGCCTATGCGCCGGCTCTCCGGTCGTTTCATGAAGATCACGGAGTCCGTCAAAGAATCAGGTAGCAAGCTGGTGTCCGGATTCAGGAATAAGACAAACTCTGCCGCCGAGTTCTTCGCAACTTGGTTGCACGCCGTGGCAAACCCTCGATTCTCCTTGTTCCGAACGACTGACACTGGCAGTCGAGCGATGTCTACGGTTGGTAGCGAGCCGTCGGTTGACGCGTTGTCAACAACTGCGACGCGTTGTAGGTCTATGACTCTTCGATTCGCGGCCGCGATCGATTTCAGGCACTCTACGAGCTGCGGCCCAGCGTTCCAGTTGACGATGATGATGTCGATCGAGGACGCCATGAGAGTGACTCCCCCAGCTCCTCACCCAACCGCGTGTTGAAGCGCATGACGTTTGCGTCGGCGTTCGTTCAGGACCAGCAAGAACAAGACGGCATAGGTCGTATATTGAATCCACAGTGACAACAAACTGAAGTACATGTCCTGAAAGGCTTGCATGGCGAGCGGAAACAACGAAAGGGTGAAGAGAAATACCGCAATCGCGTCGGGATTGCGGACAGTCGCGCGCCGGTACAGGACAGAGTGGATGAATCCTATGAGGAAAACGGCTGCCAGCGCGCCTGGGACTCCGAAATCTTGTACGTACGGTTGATACACTGTGTAGACGTTAGTTGGCATCGGCACATCGACCCATGGCTGAACGAGGGGGGCCGCCGTTGTATGGAATCCCACCGCTCTCAGAACGGCGAAAAGGCTTCGTAGAGTATTCCGACCGAGGTCCAGGTCAGGTCCCTGGTTGTCTAGAACAGTACTCAGAGCGGGGATCCCTCCCACGGCGTAGGTGAGGAACGACTCACGCAATGTTCCCGATACACCCGTAATGTCGCCGCTGAAGGTGCCTCCCTTTCCAACCGCAAGACCCACGACCGTGAACAGGAGCAAAGTCATGGCCGCTACAATGGCGCCAGCCTTGACCGCCCTGGTCACGCGGAGTGCTGCTGGGATACCTAGAACTAGCACGAAGAGAGGAAGCAACGTGCTGCGCGCGGCCCAAAGAACGCCAAACACGCACCCGATCAGGACGGTGACAGCAACTGCGGTTCTCGATGCCATTGGGCGGCCCAGGCCGTATCTCCTGAGGACAAAGATTGCTGCGAGCAGATACGAGAGCGGAACAAAATACGCAGCGATTCCGAACCCGCCTGTCTCTGCCTCGTTCACACTGACGGCGTACCGCAAGTTGATGAACCAGTTGCTGGTCGGGCCCGACAACGCGAGGTCCCTCGCGCGGCTTAGATACAGTATCAACCCGGAAACAACCGCGACCGACAGGCCCGCGACAGCTCGATTGCCTGGAAGCGTTCCATCGGCGAGCTGGTTGCGCATCAGATATGGTCGGTGCTGGTAGGACCCGAGGAACGCACCCATGCTGAACAGAGTGACGCCCGCTACAAGCAGGATGTACATGCTGCTGGTAACGGGCACAAACATCCTTTGGTTGATTAGGAGGACCGAGACCGCGAGGAACCAGAGAAAAGCTTGAAGAAAGCCGGGGTACAGCGGATCACGGTGAAGGAGGTAGTTAGCACAGGCAAGCAAGAGCATTAATACGGCTGCGAGAAGAGCCACGTGACTCAGCGATTCCTCAGCAGCCCAACAATCCAAGCGCGTCGGCCACTGGCTAGAGTCCAATGCCAGGCAAATGCGACCACTAGGATCGCGAGTGTCGATGTAAGAAATAGTTTCCGTAACGGTGATTGAAGCAGGAGCCCCGATCCCAAGGCCACAGTTAGGCCCGTGAATAGAGCGATGTCACGAAACCATTGTCGCCCGACGGTGCGCAGCTGCCGACCGGCGAACCAGTAGAGCAGCGTCATGTCAACGGTGGTGCGAGCGCACCAAGCCATGGCAGCACCATTGATGCCGTACTCTCGAATCAACCAGAACATGAGTAGCAGGTAGAGAGGTGCCTCACCAAGGTGGATCTTGGCAGTCGTGTCCGAGCGGCCAACGCCCTGCAAGAGCGCGAACGCGGAGGAAGCCATGCTGTTCATCAGGACTCCGACTGCAAGCCAGCGAAGCACTACGCTGCTTTGCGCTGCGAAGTCCCCCCCCAACCAGAGTCTGAGGAGCTCTGGTGCGAACGTCATGACAAGAAAGACAACCGGGTACATGGTAAGGAGAAGAGTCCATGTCCCCACTCTGAAAAGCCTCTCCATTCTTCCTCGGTCAGCCACAGCAGCAGCGGAGAACGCAGGAAATAAGACCGCCGTAATGGCGCTCGGTACGATTAGGAGCTTTGTGACCGCCTCGAAGGGCGTCGCGTAATACGATACAGCAGCCAGAGAAATGAATGCCCCGACGAAAAATCGATCCATGCTCACCATCAGGGGGCTTACCACATTCGATACAGTCATCCAGGCTCCAAAACTGAGTAACGTGCGAGCGGCGTTGCCGTCGAGCCGGGCCGGAGCGCCGTGAGGCTGGATTACTCGGTGGCAGATGACCGCGTAAACGATAGCACCAACAAACCGTATGCCGAATAGCACGAGGACAATGGCGGCTAAGTTCCGCGTAAACGGAAGTACCAATAGGGGTGCGACGAACGTAAGCACGCCAGTAGGAATCTTTACGAAGCTCGTCAGCTTGAACCGCTGGGCTCCCTCGAGTAGCCCGCGAAAGCCCGCCGATAGGATGACGATAGGGATGGACAACGCGAGCAGGTAGAACGAGCGCGAGGTCTCTGCGCGCAGTTCCGGAGGAATCTTGATGGCGCTCCCGACGAGCCAGGGCACAAGTGCGGTCAAGACAAAGGCGCCGACGAGTCCGAGCGCCAGCATAAGGTACAAGGCCGTCCACATCATGCGCTCGATATCGGCATGCTTGGCTGAAGCGAGAAATTCGGCAGCGAACTTGGTGACGGCCCGGCCCAACCCCAGATCGAATAGACCGAAATAGCCTATCACCATCCAGGCGAGCGTGAGCACGCCGAAGCGCTCGACGCCTAGCCCCCGAACGATGAACGGGATGGTCACAACGCCAGCGACGGCCGGGATCGTTTGTGCCGAGAGGCTCCAGAGCGCACTCGCCGCGAGAATACGGCCGCTCAAGAGCGGTGACGTGGATTCGACGCCCTTCACCCTCGGCGCGCTCGATCGAAGTACTCGCTACCTGCAGCCCAAACCGCGCCTACCATTGCGCCGAGCACGAGGGCAGTGACGACCAGAAGCGTCCTCTGCGGCTTCGATCGCTTGGTGGGTGGCTTGGCAGGATCGATCACGGTAATGACTGGAGTGTCGTTCACCTCCTGCATTCGCGCCGCTTCATACTCCCGCTGGAGGGTGAGGTAGACCTCCTGTCTGATATCTACCTGGCGGCGCAGGCGTCCTTCTTCGAACGCCAGCTGGGGTGACTGCTGCCACGAACGATTGCGCTCATAGAAGGTTCGGAGGTCCTCTTCGGCGCCCCGGAGCGCGCGCTCGCCATCAGCGAGACGCTGCTCGACGAACTTCCGCTGCTCCCGGGCCTGGGACTGGCGATACTGAGCGTTGAACGCGTTAAGGTTAGCGACGATTGCGTTCGCCACGGCTGCCGCGAGGGTTGGGTAGTGAGCGTCGACCCTGAGGGTTACGATATTCGTCTGACCGTCAACGGTGACCGACACGAGCCTGGTCAACGTCTTGACTCCTATATATAGACTGTCATCCGAGTCTCGCCCCTTCACTTCCAAGAGACGGAGTAGGGTTACAGAGTCGTCCCCAGCCTGTTGTTTCTGGCGTGGATCCGCGTAACGACTCAGCAGCACGTGCTCCATCAATTCGCGACTTCTGACCACCTCTCCGTAGAATTTTGGGGACTTGCTAGCTTCGGAGCCAAGCGTAATACCAAACTGTGTCGCTAGGCCTGCCAAACCTGACGGCAGCCGGCCCTGAGGACTCGCCTCGGGCACGAAGGTGGTGACCGCCGTGTAGGTAGGTCGAATGAGTAGCGTGATGACAGCCGTTATGAGGGCCACCACGAGAGGAAAACCTACCGTCGCCCGCCGGTGCCGATCGAGCATCCTTAATACATCCACGAGGCTGTCTCCACCGCTGCGATATGCTTCTGTTGGTGTCACCTCGACTCCCCAACGTGAGTGTTTCAGAGCTCCACGGCGCCCGCGCGGCGCGCAGTCCTAACCGCGCACGTCGCGATGAGGACGATCTGAGGGAAAAGGGCTGGTGAGACGCCACTCGGCCTCTGGGGACCAGGCGCCTGAGTTCCTTATTTCCTCTGATCCAGCCGCCCCCTCGGGTCCCGATTTCCACGAGCACGCGACGCAAATATGATAGGGCAATTCCAGGTCGAGGTACTGAATTAGCAGGCCGGCCTTGTCGACGACCTTCAATGAGAGCTCGGTATCGAAAACATGATGATGCAGCGATCGGTATCGAATATTGTTCACGACTCGAGTGACAAAGGCTTCTCGAGTTCCCGCTCCCGGATCGCGCGTTAAGTCATGCAGGTCGAGAATCTCCGGAATGTGCGTGTTGTCGGTCTCGGGCACGTCCTTCACGAAGTCGCTCACAATGTGATCCAGCGAGGTCACCGGCCGACGGTGGTCAAACGTGCCGTCGCGGTGGGGAATGATCAGGATCATCGTACCATCGTGCCCGATCACCCTTTTCCAGGTCTTCAAGGCCTTCAGCGGGTTTGCGATGTGCTCCAGAACGTGAGACGCTAGCAGGCACTGGTAGGCTGATGACTCCACGTCATTCATAAGCGCCGCTTCGCCAATCAACAGACGACCGTGCGGTATCGTGCCACCGACAGCGCTAATACTAGGGCGTGTGAGTCTGGACGCGGACCAGATCGTTTCCGGCGCAAAGTTGTAGATGTCGAGCGTTTTCAGGACGGGATACAGAGGCCACAGGTTCCATCGCCGGAACACTGCGCTGGGTCCTCCGATCTCGATACCACGACGGCCGCGTAGTGACTTCTGCAGCGCACGGAAATCTTGATCCGGGACCAAACGCCTAACGCGTCTTGCGATCTTCTCTGGCAGTGTCTCTGCTCTCAGCGGCATGGCGACGATCGGTTCGGCAAGGGCCGAGGGCTGCGGAGGCGCGCGGTCACTCACAGGGGTGGGGCGCGCCTCCACGCGTACGCGTTTGAAGAGTCATCGTTAATGCGCGGACTGCGATACTCCTACATTTTGAGTGATCATTTTATTCGTGCCAGCCGAGGAGTCATCGAGCGCCGTAGTCGCATTGCCCTGCAGGTCATTTCCCATGATCACCAGGAAATCCGTCCCCACTGCGCCGATGGCGATACCATGCTTCTGTTTCCTGGGTAGGGTGAAAATGAAATCACCGCAGCGATTGTTTACGATACGCACGCCCGTCACCTTGTTTTCGATGCTTATGCCGCTGTATGTGGTGCCTGCCTCTTGACTGTTGTTCGAGCACGTGTTGCCAGTCAACATGACACCCGTGCCACCTGCGACGACGATCCCGTGCCGCCCGTTTGAGAGAGACAGGCTGTCGGAGATGGTGATCGAATCGCCGCCAGTCACTTCGAACCCATTGCCGCCATTCACTGCAGCGTGGCACGCACTGAGTCGCACGTCACGTGCCGCTTGGATCAGCCACCCCGTGCCTGTGCAGCTCTCGGTGTAGCAATTAGTGAAACGACATAGTCGTGGTCCTGTGTGACCAGCTGTTTGTGCGCACCGCCAGCCTATACCAGCGTGAAGGACTTGAGAATTGATAAAAATGATCGTGTCGCAATCGTAGTCGACCCGTACGCCTTCGCCAGCGAACTGCCCGGCCGTTGACAACATCACCATTTCGGTGAACGTGTTCGAGACGCAGCTATTCATCAGCATGGCAACGCTCTTGACCGCGCCGGCAACGGTTTGCATCACGCGTACATTGCGAATCTGTGAACTGTCAAGGTACTGGGAAAACCACGGCGTCGGGGTATTCTGAAGCCGCACGTTCTCGATTATGAAAGTGTCGCTGTGCACGCCGGGCGTGCCGATGATGCTTATACAACCTCCGGACGCGAATGCAAACGCCGCCCCGAGCCACAGGTCACGGATGGTGATGTGAGAGCAGACGCCTGCAAAAGACAGCACTGTGACGCCATTTGCATTCATCTGTAGACGTGTTGCGGACACACCTGCTCCTACGAAGGTCAGATTTGTACGTGCGTTAACGACGATTGATGAGTTGAGCAAATACACGCCTGGCGGGAAGTAAACTATTCCGCCTTGACCTGGCACGGCAGCGATAGCAGCCAGGATAGCTGGCGCGTCGTCGGTGACTCCGTCGCCCTTCGCGCCGTAGCTCTTGACGCTGAATACGCCGAACAAGCTGGCGTAAACGTCTGGGCTCGCGTCATCGACTTTCGCGGCCGTATCACGAGGTCTTTCTATGTTAGCGGTGGGAAAGGCGTTCGTCCCGACGGCCCCTAAAGCTGCCGCAAGCAACGTTCGGCGGGACATCGTTGCCTCATCCATCAGCGAATCCTCACTCTTTAGTCCCTTTTGGGCAGCTAATCGTTCACAACGAAAGGGTCATAGTTTCGTCGCCACCACGATTATTGCGACTGTACTGGCGAGCACTTGTGCAATCGCGCCAAACAACGCGACATAGTCAGTGTGCGGCGCGTTCGGATCCTTCGCCGGCACCGACACCTCCGACCCCGGCCCCGGACGCGGATCACTCGTCCCAAAGATGTTGTGATGACGCGTCTTCACTTCACCGTTCGCATAACGGACGCTCACGGCACCCTTATTGGCCAACTGCGCGAACCCACCTGCTGCGCTGATGTAATAGTCCAGATCCTTCCCCTGTTGCCACAACACACTCCCGGGTGAGTTCACGGCACCCGTTACCTTCACGCTCGGCTCGTACTCGGGGATTTCGATCGAATCGTCAGGCTGCAACAGGATATTGAACCGCGATGTCGTGTCCTCGAGCGCGCGCTTCAGCTCCACGTTGATCCGCCCCACAGCGCTCTCACGCCGTACGAACCGAATTCCTTCCGCGTACGCCTGCGGCGTCAGACCGCCAGCCCGAGCGATCACGTCGGACAGCCGATCGCTCTTGGTACGCAGCGAATACGCGCCGGGATACCTCACCTCGCCCGTCACGATCACGATGCGCTGGTAGTCGAATCCCGGCTCCCGCAAGATCAGCACGTTGTCGAACGGCTGCAGCGACACGTCCGGCGCCCCGGTCGCAGGCACCGCCACGCCCGGCGGCCCCACGTAGCGGCCGAGCGAGTCGCGCGCGAAGAGATACGAGGAATCGAGCGGGATGCGGATCGTGGTGGCCAGCTGGCCCTGCGCCCGGTCCTCGGGCAACCGTGCCACCTCGGCTTCCTTTAGGTCCGCTCCGACGCGAGGCCCGCGCGCCAGCAGCATCAGATCCCGCAGCGTCATCCCGGGATGCCACGGATACTGACCCGGCTTCATCACCATCCCCGCGATCCCGACGTAATAACCCTCGGCCAACGGGGGCAGGGGATCGACGACGATGGAATCGCCGTCTTCCAATTGAAGCGTGGGAATGCGAACGGAGCCCAGTGGGTCGTCGGATGCTCCTACTTCCTGCTTCCGGCTCCCTCCTCCCGGCGTCAAGGCCACATCAATCGCGACCCGTCCCGACGGACTCGACCCCCG
>JACXTT010012639.1_pt1 | contig 11198 bp, 7 predicted proteins | sample 9270951 | NCBI WGS metagenome assembly JACXTT01 (sample SAMN15532306, study PRJNA645909) | rock metagenome | isolation source: weathered quartz diorite | place: Puerto Rico | collected 2017-06-21 | reverse complement strand
GGCCCACCGGGCACCGGCGCTGCCCGTCCGGGCACATCGTGACCGGATGGCTCTCGCCGTCCCCGTCGCTGCGACGGAGCCTCGAGTTGAAGACGCGCTGGCCGACCGGCAGCGCTTCGATCGAGGCGACCGTGCGGTTCAGCAAGCGCTCGTTCGTCACCCGGTACGCGCGGACCGCGAATCGCTGGAGCGCCGAGATCACTCCCGGCTCCGCGTCGCCGCCGCCAGCGACCTGGGCCCGCAGCGTGCGGCTTTCCTCCTTCAGATCGACTCGCATCAGCCAGGGGCCGACGTTGGGCAGGAACCACACGATGAACGCGGTGCCGATCAGGTAGGTGACGGCGTAGGCGACCGGGATGTTGTTCGCCAGCGCCGTCTTCTCCGCCGCCGGCAGATCGAGCCGGTTGATCGCGTCACCGGCCGTCCCGATGACCGTGGACTCGGTGAACGCTCCGGCCAGGAGCCCGGCCGCAGTGCCCATGTCGTACCCGAGGAGCTTCGACGCCGTGAAGGCGCTGACCAGGCACGTCACGCAGAGGACCACGGTGACCACCAGCTGTGGCATCGCGTCTTTCTTGAGGCCACGGAAGAACTGCGGCCCGACCTTGTACCCGACCGTGAACAGGAACAGATCGAAGAAGACGTTCTTCACGGTCGCCGGCACCTTGACGTCGAGCTGCCCGATGAGCACCCCCGCCAGCAAGGTTCCCACGACGGTGCCGAGGCTGAACGTGCCGATCCGGAGCTGGCCGATGAAGAAGCCGACCGCCAGGGTCAGGAAGATCGTCAGCTCTTGATGCTCTCGCAGGGCCGTGACGAGATGGTCCATCGCGCACTCCTCAGCGAACGACCAGGAACAGCCAGGGCGTGCCCAGCAGCAGGAAGACGAGGAGGCAGAAGAGCGTGGTCAGCGACCCGAGCTTGTAGAGCTCGCCCTGCGTGAGGTAACCGCTGCCGACGAAGATGACGTTCTGGCTGCCACCCTGCGGGGTGATCGTCGAGAAGTAGCTGCTCGCAAAGAGCAGCGCGAACGCCATCAGAGGCACTGGCACTCCCGCCCGCTGCCCCACCTCCACGAACACCCCGAAGAGCGCCAGCACTTGAGACGACTGGCTGACGAACAGGTAGTGCATCAACACGTAGAGGACGAGGAGCGCGACGTAGGCCGCCGGCCACGGAACGCCCGCGAGCGCGGACGACAGGCGGCCGCCGACGTAGCTCATGAAGCCGAGCTCGTTCAGCTGTCCGCTCATGGCGAAGAGCACGGCGAGCCAGAGATAGGTCTCGAGCGTTCCGCCTTCCTTCTTGATGTCGTCGAGCGTGAGCACGCTCGTCGCCAGGAGCACGCCAAGGCCCGCGAAAGCGACGGCGGTGAGGTCGAGCTTCAGCGCGCCCGCCGAGACCCACCCGGCGACCATCAGCACGAACGCCACGCCTACAACCTTCTCGTCGCGGCTCAGCGGCCCCATCGTTCGCAGGGCTTTCCGGGCGGCCGCCGGCGCACCGGGCGTCCCGCGCACACCCGGAGGGAACAGCCAATACAGCACCAGGGGCAGAAGGAGCACCGCCGCGAGCGCCGGGACCGACGCGGCGAGGAGCCAGGAGCCGAAGTCGACCTTCAGACCGAACTGCCGCGCGATCTCCACGCCGATCGGATTCACCGAGGTGGCCGTCATCCAGAGCGCCGATGAGACGGACAGGCTCGCCATGCCGCAGAACATCAGGTAGCCGCCGACCCGTCGCGTGCCCGCATCATCCGGCTTCGAGCCCGCGCCCTGCGCGAGCGAGAGGACGATCGGAAAGAGCACGCCGCTGCGGGCCGTGTTGCTCGGGAAGGCCGGCGCGATCGCCGCGTCGGTGAGAAAGACGCTGTAGGCCAGTCCGAGCGTCGACCGGCCAAAGGCGCTCACGATCAGGTAGCTGATGCGGCGGCCCAGCCCCGACTTCACGACGCTGCTGGCGACCAGAAACGCTACCACCACGAGCAGCACGCTGCCGTTGGCGAAGCCGGCAAAGGCCTTGGCGGGCACGATCGTGCCCGTGAGCACCGCGGCCCCGGCCGCCAGCATCGCAGCGGTCAAGAGCGGGAAGGCGGTGAGGATGACCGAGACGATGGCCGCCGCGAAGATGGCGAAGAGGTGCCAGGCCTGACTCGTCAGCCCCTCGGGGATCGGCGTGACCCAGAGCCCGAGCGCGAGCGCAAACGTCGCGACGCGGGCGAGCAGCACCCGCCGCCCCGAGTGCCACGAGGCCGCCGAGGCGGCCGCGAGCGCGGACGCGGATCCCGTCACCGGCCGGGTGCTCCCGCCGCCGGCACCGTCGCGCGCCCCTTGAGGCCGACGGCGCGTCCGGTGATGGTGCCATCTTCGGCCTCGAGCACGTACTGCCACTGGAGCTGGTACTCTCCCGCCACCCCCGCCCAGCGTCCGGTGCCCCCGGTGATCGTCCCCAGGACGCGGCTGCCGGTTCCGAGCGACTCGCCGCGCAGGTGGCTGAAGACCTTGTCGCCCCGCTGATCGGTCCAGACGGCCTGGCCCGTGCCGCCGACCTTGCTGTCGGAGAATCCGATGACGTCGCCCTGGACGCCAGCGCCCAGACCGAGTTCGCCGGTGAGCAGCAGCGATCCGGTCAGGTTGAAGATCGACGCCCTATGGCCCGTCTCCAGATCGAGGGTGCGCCGGGATCCCGACGCGGTCCACGTCCCTTCGAACGTGCGCGTCTCGCCGGGAGCCGGCGCGCTCCGGACGTCGTTCGCTCGCCCGGAGCACGCCGCCGCGAACACGAGCACGAGCGCCGCGCCCAGCCACGGCGAAGGCCCCGCCCGCGCGGTGCCACGACGAGCCAGCCGTGGTCGACGATGGCGCATGTGAGGAGCGCGGAGCTCGCTACGTCTTCGGCGCCTTCTTCGAAGCCTCGTACGCGTCGCGGTAGCCGCGCGCGATCGAGCGCACGCCCCGGCCGATGTCGTCGTACACGTCGTCGGCCAGATTGGCGAGCGAGACCCGCAGTGACCAGTCCGGCGCGTCGAAGCCGCCGCCGTTCAGCAGCACGATGCCGTGCTGCTCGGCGAGGCGGAAGGCCAGATCGAGCGGATGGATATTCTTCTTCAAGTACTGCACCGCCTCCTCGCCGAGGTTCTTCTTCGCCCAGAACTCGAAGTCGATCAGGCCGTAGTAGGCGTCGTAGAGGTCATGCGTCGCGTCCTCGATGCCGAGCCCCTCGATCATCGCCTTCGCGCGCCGGTGGACGATCTCCATGCAGGCGGCCTGGTAGGCCTTCGTGGTGTCCATCAGCTCGTAGAGCGAGAACAGGCTCATCATGACCTGCTGCGGCAGCGAGAGCCCGGCGGTGTGGTTCAGCGCCACGTCGCGGCTGTCGGCCACGATGCGGTCGATGAACTTCAGCCTGCGCGGCGTGAGGGTGATCGGCCCGTACCGCTTGTCGAGCGCCTTGAGCTCCGCGTCCGGCAGCTTGGCGATCGCCTTGTCGTAGAGGTTGTCCTCGTGGACCGCGATGACGCCGAGCCGCCAGCCGGTGCAGCCGAAGTACTTCGAGTACGAGTAGACGCCGATCGTGTTGTGCGGCAGCTCGCCGAGCAGCGACCGGAAGCCGTGGACGAACGTGCCGTACACGTCGTCGGTCAAGAGCATCAGGTCGGGGCGCTTGGTCTTCACCAGATTGGCGATCTTGCCGATCGTCTCCTTGCTGAGCGCCACGCCCGTCGGATTGGCCGGGTTCACCACGAAGAACGCCTTGATCGTCGGGTTCTCGAGCTTCTTGAGCTCGGCGTCGGTGAACTGGAACAGCTGCTCCCGCTTGGCCTCGATGCTGACGACGTTGAGCGCGTAGTCTTCCAGGTGGGTCATCTCGATGTACGGCGTGAAGATGGGCGTGGCGAGCGCGATCGTGTCGCCGGGCTTGAGCAGCCGGTTGGCCTTCAGCGATTTGAAGATGTAGCACATCGCCGCCGTCCCGCCCTCGACCGCGTACAGATCGAACTTGCCCTTCGGGTGCGGATTCCCGCACATCGCCCAAATGAGGTACTCGTGCGTGATGCGCTCGTTGTGCACCAGCATCCGGTCGGGCACCGGATAGTTGTCGCCGATGATCGAGTCGACCAGCTCGTGCACGAGGGCGTCCGGCTCGAACCCGAACAGCTTCACCGCGAACGGTACCATCGCCGCCAGGAACTCCGCGCCCGGCATGTCCTTGTGCTTGGAGAGGTACTGCGCCAGGCGATTCGCGATACCACGCGCTTCCGGCATCCCGCCGACACCGGCCGGATGCTCCATCACCCGCTTGCTCTCGGTGATCGCGAACTGGCCGAGCAGGAAGAAACCCTCACGCGGCGTGGTGGCGATCCAGTTGGGGTTGCCGCGGCCGGCGTTGAGGAATGCCGACTGCGCGGTCCGCGAGGTCTTCTTGGCAAGCTTGATGAGCTCGTCCTTGATCTCGAACGGGCTCAGGGTCTCGAACTTCTTCAAAGTCATGATATCAGCCATTTCGATCACCTCCGCTTACGGGTCGCCGCGGATTCAGGTCGTCCGTTTTCTCGTCGCCGGTCACGACAGCAGCATGACGACGACCATGCCCCAGATCGTCAGCAGCGTGTTGCCGACCGCATAGGTCACGGTGTAGCCGAGCGCCGGCACCTGGCTCCGGCCGGCGTCGCAGACCAGGCCGAGCGACGCCGTCGTGGTGCGCGCGCCCGAGATGATGCCGAACAGGAGCGCATCGTGGAACCGGAAGATGAACTTGCCGACGAACATGCCGAGGATGATCGGGACGGTGGTCGCGACGGCGCCCCACAGGAACAGGCCGATGCCCTGCGTCTTGAGGCCGTTGACGAAGCCAGGGCCGGCGGAGATCCCGACGACAGCGATGAAGATGTTGAGGCCGACCGAGTTCATGAACCACACGGTCGAGGACGGGATGCGTCCGAAGTAGGGCCGGGTCGAGCGCAGCCAACCGAACACGATGCCAGAGATCAGGGCCCCGCCGGCCGTCGAGAGCGTCAGCGGGATCCCCGCCACTTTCCACACGAGTGCGCCGACCAGCGCGCCGATGGTGATAGCGCCGCCGATGAACGCCACGTCGGCGACGTCGGTCGGCCGGTCGGGCACGCCGAGGTCCTTGGCGGCCGCCGTCGTGTCCTGCGTGCGACCGACGAGGGTCAGGATGTCGCCGCGCTGGACCGTCGTGTTGGGCAAGATCGGGATCGACGTCGCGGTGGCGCCGCGGGTGATCTTTCGCAGGAAGACGCCGCGCGCGGAGGGCCGCTGGGCCAGCTCGGTGAGCGTCTTGCCGTCGATCTCCCTGCTGGTCACGTAAACGTCGATGCCCTCGACCGGGACGTTCAAGAGCTCGGGATCGTCGACTTCCTTGGCGCCCTCTCCGACCAGCCGCAGGAGTACCTCACGGGCACCGGCGACGGCCACCACGTCGTCCGCGCGTAACACGGTGTCGGCGGTGGCCTCCTCGATCTTCCCGGCGCGCCGAACGCGCAGCACGAAGACACGGGCGTCGGGCACCATCGCCTCCGCTTCGCCGACCCTGAGGCCGACGGCCTTGCCACCGGGCTGCACACGGAATGCGCGCACGACCCAACGGTGCCAGGCCGAGCCGGCGCCGCCCATTTCCTTCGTGCCGCCGTGCTTCTCCTCGTACTCCTTGCACGCCTTCACGAGGTTGATCCGCATGAGTGGCGGCCCGACCAGCGCGATCACGATCGCCGAGCCGACCGTGCCGAAGATGTAGCTCACCGCGTACGCGATCGGCATCGCGTCGAGCAAGGCCTTGGACTGCTCGCCCGGGAGACCCAGCCGGTTGATCGCATCGGTCGCGAGGCCCATCGAAGCCGAGATGGTCTGCGATCCGGCGAAGAGCCCGGCGGCGTAGCCGAGGTCGTAGCCGACGAACTTGGCGACCGCGATGGGGACGGCCAGGCAGAACAGGCACTGGACCACCGAGAAGATCGCCTGCGGCAGTCCGTCCTTGGCGACGCCGCGGACGAACTGCGGCCCGACGCCGTAGCCGACCGCGAACAGGAACATCAGAAAGACCGTCGCCTTGAGCGGCGTCGAGATCGTGATGCCGATCTGCCCGATGATGACCGCCGCGAGCAGGGTCGCGGTCACCGATCCCAGACCGATGCCCTTGAAGGTGAAGCCGCCGAAGTAGTAGCCGAGCCCGAGCGCCAGGAAGATCGCGATCTCCGGGTACTGACGCAGGGTCGCGAAAAACCATTCGATCATGACAGGCCTCCCTTCGCCTTCCGTGCGGCGAGCACGTCGGGCTTGAGCAGCTTCAACCCCTGCGCGGCGTGATAGCCGTGGATCTCCTTCACGTCGAGCTTGCGCATGAAGGTGATCGTCTCCTCGGTGATCACCTGCCCGGGCACCATGATCGGGAACCCCGGCGGGTACGGGATCACGAAGTTGGCCGAGACCATCTCGGGGCCATTCTTCAGCCGGGTGTCGATGTCCTTGCTCGCGAGCCTCACGAACTCGCAGTTCGCCTCCTCGTAGGCCATGAAAAACGCCGGCCGCATGTGGCCCTCGTTGCTCACGCCCTTGGCGTTCTCGCGGAACACGTCGTGGAAGCGGCTGAAGTTCGGCAGGTCCGGGACGTCCGTCATCAGCGACTTCACCCGCGCGGCGAAGGCGTCTTGCTCGGTCTTGCCCTTCTCGGCCAGGTTCTTCTCGATCTCGCGCGAGAGCTCGGCCAGCACTCGGATCAGGTGCGCGGCATCGCTGCGCGTGTTGTTGATGTTGGTCTGCACGAGGATGCTGTTGCGCGACGTCTTGTTGATCTGGATGTCGAACCGCTCGGCCAGGAGCCCCTTGAACTGGGTGCCGTCAAAGCCGGCGGCCCCGCAGACGACCGTGAGCCGCGTCGGGTCGAGCGCGAACTCGTCCTTGTCCCACGAGTCGAGGACGTCCTTCCAGCTCGAGTTCGGCGGCCCATAGTCCTTGATTCCCGACGCGCGAAACTCCGCCGGCACCATCTCCTCGGCCGTCGCGACGTGGAAATACTTCGAGATCAGCGGGTGGCTGTTGACCTCCCGGCGGATCTTCAGCGCCAGCTCGGTCATCCGCATCGTCAGCTCGTAGCCCTCGAGCTCCATCTGGCGCCGCGCGACGTCGAGCGAGGCGATGATCTGCAAATTCGGCGAGGTCGAGGTGTGCGTGAAGAACGCCTCCTCGAAGGTGCCTTCGACGTGATGGAAGTCCTCGTCCCAGATCAGGATCATCGAGCCCTGGCGGAGCGCCGACATCGACTTGTGGGTCGAGTTCGTCTGGTAGACGCGGATGCGCACCTTGTCCGGGTCCGGGAGCAGATGCATGTCGAGGAGCTTGTCGTTCTTGGGATCGAGTGAGCCCGCCTTCGCCGCGAACGCGGCGTATTCCTGGCGGTAGGCCGGATCGCGATAACGCGCGGTGAGCGCGGCCGCGGCCCCCAGGCCCGTGCGCCGCCGGTGGAACGGATTGAAGCGGGCGAAGCCGAACCACGCCTCGTCCCACAGGAAGATCAGATCCGGCTTGATGGCGAGGCATTCTTCCATCACGCGCCGGGTGTTGTACATGTGGCCGTCGAAGGTGCAGTTGGTCAGGTCGATGACCTTCACCCGGTCGAGCTTGCCCTCGGCCTTGCAGTCGAGCAGCGCCTTCTTGATCGTCCGGAGCGGCACGGCGCCGTACATCGAGTACTGCGTCAGCGGATAGGCCTCGACGTAGTACGGCTGGGCGCCCGAGAGGACGAGGCCGTAGTGATGCGACTTGTGGCAGTTGCGGTCGACGATCACGATATCGCCGGGCTTGCAGATCGCCTGCACCACGATCTTGTTGGACGTCGACGTTCCGTTCGTCCCGAAGTACGCGCGCTTGGCGCCGAAGGCCCGCGCCGCCAGCTCGTGGGCCTTCTTGATGTTGCCGGTCGGCTCGAGCAGGCTGTCGAGCCCGCCGGTCGTCGCCGACGATTCGGCGAGGAACAGGTTCGTGCCGTAGAAGTGGCCCATGTCGCGGATCCAGTTCGAGCGAAAGACCGACTTGCCTCGTGCGATCGGCAATGCGTGAAACGTACCGATCGGCCGCTGCGCGTACTTCTTGAGGTTGGCGAAGTACGGGGCGTCGTAGCGCTCGGCGATACCATCGAGGATCGACAGATGCACTTCCATCAGCTCCTCGACGGCGTGGAAGATTCTCCGGATGGGCGCCGCCTCGTCGCTACCCGCCAGCTGCTCGACGGCCCGGTCCGTGAGGAGGTAAACGTCCAGCTCCGGCCGGAAGCTCTTGATCGCCCGGGCGAGCGTGGTGGCCAGAGCGCCCGGCGCCACGCTTGTCGGGTCGACGTGCAGATGCCGCAGCAGGAAGTCGCGCATCACCGGCAGGTCGTGGCGCGAGCGGAACTCGAAGCCGTCGTAGAGCACCACGGCCTGGACGTTGGTGTTGAAGATGGCGCCGACGGCGCCGTCCTCGAAGCTGCCGACCTGCACGAGCTCGTAGACGAACGGATCCTCGGGGCGCCGCAGGCGCCGCAGATCGTTGCGCGAGCGCTCCCAGCTCCGCGGGTCGTTGGGCGTCACCACCAGGGCCTCGAAGTAGGGCTTGCGGGCCTCGCCCGGCTGCACGTCCGGCGGCAGCAGGTCGGTGACGCGACCCTCGCCTTCCTCGAGCGGATCCCAGGCCGCGGTCTCGTGGCGGTAGCTGCCGGTGAGGAGCGCGTTGGAGATCTTCTGCACGATCCGCGCGAACACCGCGGCGTTGCCTTCCTTGAGCGCGTCGCGGACCGTCGTCATGAGGCGCGGGCCGGGATAGGCCCAGTAGTCCTCGAGGACCGCCACCTCGCCCAGGAGCTTGGCGGCCTCCTCGCGCGACGACTCGTCGGGCTTGCCGCGCGTCACCGAGCTCTCCCAGGCGCGTCCGACGGCGCTCATCTGGCGCCAGCGGTCGGTCCTGGCCTCGGCCGCGGAGAAGAAGTCGCGGAGATCGATCGATCGCGCGCGCGACGTCGAGTCAGCCATGGTGCCCCACCTAGTCCTGGAAGCCAGGCATCAGAACAGATCCCGCTCCCAGTTGATGATGATTCGGAACTGATAGCCCGTGACCTTCGCGTCTTGCTGATCGAGGACCGCGGCGCGCGCGCGGATCCAGAGGCCCCGCAGCGGCGTGGGCGTGATCCACGGCGGCCGGTAGTCGACGTTGAAGTCGTACTCGCCCTGATTCGGGGCGGCGCTCCGCGTCGCCGGGTTGATGGCGTCGGTGCCCCAGGCGAACTTGATGTACCCGCTCAACCCCGCGGCGATGAGCTTCGAGAAGTCGTAGGCCGCGCCGATCAGCCACGCCTTTTCGTTGGCGCGGTCGAAGTCCTGATCGATCATCGAGAGATATCCGGGAAAAGAGCCCCAGGGCGACTGGATGGTGTTGCCGGCGCCCGTGATCGAGAACCCGGTGGTGAGCGTCAGGGCGTCGTAGATCAGCTGGACCTGCACGCCGCCTTGCTGCGTCGCCCAGTATCGCTTCGCGGCGTTGTTCACGAGCGCGTCGCCCACCGCGCGCTCGTCGGTGAACTGGGCTCCCACGCGACCGGACCACCCGCCGCCCAGCGGCGCCAGGTAGTCGGCGGCGCCGTAGATGGTGTTGAACGTGTTGACGCCGTACTGGTTGCTCAGGTCGAATCTCAGTCCCTTGAACGGCGTCACGGTGACGCCCGCCAGACCGGCGCCGTCGTTCGATCCCTTCGCGCCGGCCTGCTCGGACATGCTGATGAAGTCGTCGGAATTGCGCGGCTTGATCTGCCAGAGGTAGCCGCCGAGATACTTGACGATGTCGATCTTGCCCCCGAGCGTGACGCCCTGGAAGGTGTTGGGCGTCATCCGGTTGTCCTGGGGGTTGATGTAGCTCTGATCGACCATCTGGCGGTAGCCGGTCAGCAGCGCGTACTCCTTGTAGCGCAGCGCACCCCACGCCTCGCCCGGGGCGTAGTAGCCCTTCTGTCCCGGCTGGAGCAGGAGGGTCCCGTCGCGATCCGCGGGCGCGTACAGGGGCGCCGAGCCGAACAAGGTCGCGCCCATTGAGAACGTGTCCAGGAGCCAGCCCGACTTGAGCCCGATCCAGCCTCCGAAGGCCCAGGCCTCGTTGACGGTGTCGTCGGGCTTGGTGCGGTTGAAGTAGTAGGTCCTGAGGTGCAGGGTGAGGTCGGCGTCGCGCAGGAACGGTGGAAGCTCCTGCCGCTCCTCCTTGAGCTGGGGGATCACGCGCTCGAGGAACGGTGCCAGGGGCGGCGGCGGCGCGTCCTCGGCGGATGCCCAACCCGTCCATCCCCCCGCTGCGGCCAGGAGGGCCAGTGCTAGCGCAGTCGCGGATCCGCACGCCCTGCGTGCTCGGCGGATTGCAGTCCTCACGCCCGGCCTCCTCTCATTGCCAGCCACTCGTGGCGTCAAATCTCGAGCGGACTACCGGAGCGGCGAGCCGCCGCGCGAGCCAATCAGTAAAGTGAGTTGCCATTCCTGACAATGCGACCTTGGGAGTACTGCCCTACTCACCTTGCCGGAGCGCTGTGGCGCGGCGTCTCGTGGCGCCCCGAGTCGCCGGCAGAGCTCGTCTCGGCCCGGGCGCGGTGTCTTTCGAGCGCCATGAGGAGCATGAGGAAGGTGTCCATCATCCGGCCATTGGTGTCGAGAGCGGAGCCGATGGTCGCCTTGTGCTGATCGGAGGCCTCGGAGACGGTGGGAGGCGGGGGGCTTTTCCACTCCCATCTGCCCGCGATGTAGGCACAGATCGAGCCCAGGATCAGGACACCCAAGACTATGGCGGTCCGCCGTCTCATCTGAGCCTCCCGCACAGCGCGAAGCATGTGCAGGCGGCAGACTAGGAGCGAATCGGCGCGCGGGCTACTGGTAGAAGTACCAACCGCTATGCTGCGAAAGCGACAGTGCCCGAACGGAAGGCGGCCGACTCCCAGGCGAGCCCGGCCGAGATGGGATAGGCTGATGCCGCCATGCGCGTCCGCGACGCGGCGATGCTCGGGGCTCTCGTGCTGTGCGCGGTCGTCCTCTCCGGCTGTCAGGATCTGGGCATTCACGACACGGCGAGCCTCCTCGCCCCGAGATTTCAGCGCTCGGAGATCGTCGGCCTCGTGGCCGGCGCTGGAACGACGTTCGCCGCGCTCCCCGACCTGATCGCGATGCTCCGGCGGCG
>JACXTT010012638.1_pt1 | contig 11198 bp, 9 predicted proteins | sample 9270951 | NCBI WGS metagenome assembly JACXTT01 (sample SAMN15532306, study PRJNA645909) | rock metagenome | isolation source: weathered quartz diorite | place: Puerto Rico | collected 2017-06-21 | reverse complement strand
GCAGGTTTCATCGGCACGACGCTCGCCCGGCGGCTCGTGGACGCGAACGAGGTGATCGCGTACGACAACCTCCACCGCGACGCGCTCAGCGGCACGGGGCTGGCCGATCATCCCGGCTTCTCGTTCGTGCAGGGCGATGTCCTCGACGCCGCCGCCGTCACCGCGATCGCGCGCGGTGTCACGCACATCGTCCACGCGGCCGCCATCGCCGGCGTCGACACCGTGCTCGCGAGCCCCGTTCGCACGATGCGCGTCAACCTGATCGGCACGTACAACGTGCTCGAGGCCGGAGCGGCGACGCAGGGGACGCTCGAGCGCCTGATCGAGTTCTCGACCAGCGAGGTCTTCGGCCAGCAGGCCTTCAACGTTGCGGAGGGCCACGTGACCGCGATCGGGTCGGTCGGCGAGGCGCGCTGGACGTACGCGGTCTCGAAGCTCGCAGGCGAGCACATGGCACACGCCTACCACGACGAGTTGGGCCTGCCGACCGTGTCGGTGCGCCCGTTCAACATCTACGGCCCCGGTCAGATCGGTGGCGGCGCCATCCGGGCGTTCATCGAGGCGGCGCTCGAGGGACGCGACCTGACGATCCACGGCGACGGATCTCAGATCCGGGCATGGACCTATGTCGACGACATGGTCGACGGCCTCATGCTCGCCCTCGAGCACCCGGCCGCCGTCGGCGAGAGCTTCAACATCGGCAACGCCCGGTCGGCCGTGACGATCTACGACCTGGCGACGAGGATCAAGCGGCTGACGGGCTGTTCCGGAGAGATCGTTTTCCAGCCCCTGCACTACACGGACGTCGAGCTGCGGATCCCCAACGTGCAGAAGGCGCGTGAGCTGCTCGATTTCGAGGCGAGGGTGGAGCTCGACGAGGGTCTCGAGAAGACGATCGCCTGGTACCGGCAGCGCGCTCTGGCGCCGTCTGCATGAGCCATGAGATCCGTCTAGGGCGGCCCGACGTCGGCGACGCGGAGCTGGCTGCGATCGGTGAGGTGCTGGCGAGCGGGCAGCTGACGATGGGGTCGCGCGTCCCTGCGTTCGAGGAGCTCGTCGCGCGGGCGTGCGGCGTCTCGCACGCCGTTGCGGTCTCGTCGGGGACCGCGGCGCTGCACCTTGCGCTGCTTGCGCTCGGCGTCGGCGAGGGAGACGAGGTGATCGTGCCCGCGTACACGTTCCCCGCCACGGCGAACGTCGTTGAGCTGTGCGGCGCGAGGACCGTGCTCGTCGACGTCGACCCCGAAACTTTCAACACGACGCCCGCGCTCGTCGCTGCTGCGCTGACGCCGCGGACGCGGGCGGTGCTGGCGGTGCACCTGTTCGGCCGCCCGCTCGACTGGGACGAGCTGGAGGCGGCCGCGGGCGAGGTGCCGTTGATCGAGGACGCGGCGGGGGCGCTCGGTGCGCTCTCGCGGGGCCGGCCCTGTGGCTCGCTCGGCGTCATGGGCTGTCTGTCCTTCCACCCGCGCAAGGTCGTGACGACGGGCGAGGGCGGCGCCGTGACAACCGACGATGAGGGCTACGCCGACTCGGTGCGGCGGCTCCGCCATCACGGGATCGTCACGCGCGGTGCATTCGACATCCCGGAGCCGGGTCTCAACTATCGGCTCTCGGATGTGCTGTGCGCGCTCGGGATCCCGCAGCTCGAGCGACTCGAGGAGCTGCGTGCCGCACGCGAGCGAGTCGCCGCCGGCTACGGCGAGCGGCTGGCGGGGGTCGTCGACGTTCCCGGTGCGGCCGCGGGCGACCGGCACGGGTGGCAGGCGTACGTCGTCCGGGTCGACCGCCGCGACGAGGTGCTGGCGGCGCTACGGGCTGCGGGCATCGAGGCACAGATCGGTACGTACGCGCTGCACCGCCTGACGGCGTACCGCGAGCAGGGGCCGTTCCCGGGGGCCGACGCGGCCTTCGAGCGAGCACTCGCGCTGCCGTTCCACAGCGGCCTCACCGACGCCGAGCTCGACCGAGTCGCCGAACACTTGACAACGCACGCTTGTGAGTGAATACTCACTACTGTGATGGCCACGACCGCCGAGCGAAAGACCGCCGAAGAGCGCCGTGAGGCGGTGCTCGAGGCAGCGACGGCGGCGTTCGCGCGGTCTGGCCTGTATGGAACGTCGACCGAGGAGATCGCGGCTGCCGCAGGCATCTCACAGCCCTACCTCTTCCGCCTCTTCGGCACGAAGAAAGCGCTCTACATCGCCACGGTCGAACGCTGCATGGCGCAGACCCTGGAGATCTTCCGGACCGCCAGCCGTGGTCTGCGAGGCGAGGAGGCACTCCGTGCGATGGGCGAGGCCTATCACGATCTCGTCATTTCCGACCGCACGAGGCTGCTCGGGCAGCTGCAGGCCTACGCGGCCTGTGACGATCCCGACGTCCGCACCACGATCAGGCACGGCTACGGCGAGCTCTACCGCTTCGTCGAAGCGGTCGCGGACGTTCCGATTCAGGTCGTCTCGCACTGGTTCGCGACCGGAATGCTGCTCAACGTGATCGCTGCCATGGATCTGCACACGGACCCCGAACCGTGGGCCCTCCAGCTCATGGCCGGCTGCAAGGACAACCAGGACTGATCCCCTTTTTTCACCATTTATGAAAGTGATTACTCACAAGGTAAGGAGTTGAGATGAGCAAGCGAACCCGGATGCTGTGGACGTTCGCGATCAGCTCGATCGCGCTGTTCATGGTCACTCTCGACAACCTCGTGGTCACAACCGCGATCCCCGTGATCCGGAAGGACCTGCACGCGTCCCTCTCGAGCCTCGAGTGGACGGTCAACGCCTATACCCTCACCTTTGCCGTCCTCCTCCTGACGGGGGCCGCGCTCGGCGACCGGTTCGGCCGCCGGCGCGTCTTTGCCGCCGGCATCTCGATCTTCACCTTCGGCTCGATTGCCGCAGCGCTGGCGCCGAACGTCGAGCTGCTCAACGTCGCACGGGCCGTCCAGGGGCTCGGCGGCGCGATCGTGTTGCCGTTGACGTTGACGATCCTCTCCGCTGCCGTTCCGGCCGAGAAGCGCGGTGTCGCGCTCGGCGCGTGGGGCGGCATCTCCGGTCTCGCGGTCGCCTTCGGTCCGCTTGTCGGCGGCGCCGTCGTGCAGGGCATCTCGTGGCAGTGGATCTTCTGGCTCAACGTGCCCATCGGTCTCGTCCTTGTGCCGCTCGCGCTCGCCCGCCTGGACGAGAGCTACGGCCCCGAAGGAAGGCTCGACCTGCCGGGCCTCGGTCTCGCCAGCGCGGGCCTGTTCGGCATCGTCTGGGGCCTCGTCCGCGGCAACGCGCTCGGTTGGGCCAGCGCCCAGATCGTGACGGCGATCGTCGCCGGGCTCGCGTTCGTGGCCGCCTTTGTCGTGTGGGAGTTGCGCACCGAGCATCCCATGCTCCCGATGCGTTTCTTCCGCAACCGGACGTTCACGCTGGCGAACGTGGCGTCGCTCTTCATGTACTTCGGCATGTTCGGCTCGATCTTCCTGCTGGCGCAGTTCTTCCAGACCGTCCAGGGCTACTCGCCGTTCGGCTCGGGTCTGCGGATCCTCCCGTGGACGCTGGCGCCGATGTTCATCGCCCCGGTGGCCGGTGCGCTGTCGGACCGGATTCCGGCCAAGAACATCATCGGCGTCGGTCTGACGATGCAGGCGGTGGCGCTGGCCTGGATCGCATCGGTGTCGACGCCGACGACGCCGTACTCGCACATGGTCGCGCCCTTCATCATGGCCGGCGTCGGCATGGCGCTCTTCTTCGCGCCTGTCGCCAATGTCGTCCTCTCGGCGGTGAAGCCGGTCGAGGAGGGGAAGGCGTCCGGTGCCAACAACGCCATCCGTGAGCTGGGCGGCGTCTTCGGTGTCGCGGTGCTGGCGTCGATCTTCGCCCACCTCGGTGGCTACCGGACACCGGACACGTTCGCGCACGGCATGAATGTCGCGGTTGCCGTCGGCGCCGGCGTCGTCGGGCTGGGCGCCGCCGCGGCATTTGCGATCCCGCGCCGCCTCCGCGCCACGGCGGAGGTACCGGCGATCGCACCGGAGCTGGTCTACGAGGCCGACGCCGCCTGAGGCAACGTCGCCGATCGGGGGAGTCGAACGTCGGCTCCCTCGATCCACGCGATGCCGCACTGTCTGGGACGGCAACAGCCGCGGAACGGGGCGCTGGCCAGCGCCCCCACTATATTCCGGGGGTTGGCTGAGTCAGCCGAGCTCGATGCCGCGTCCGCCGCGTCCGTTCCGATTGTCACAAGGACGGTGATAGCCGTTGCGGGGGGCTATGCGGCGGCGGTCGCAGCCCTCTCCCTCCTTCGCTACGAGGTCTTCGCCTCCGATTTCGATCACGGCATTTGGACCCAGTACGTCTGGTTGCTCGGACATCTACGCGATCCGTTCAACACCATCGACTTGCGCACGCTGTTTGCGGATCACGTCGAGCCGGGATTGGTGCTGCTTGCGCCGCTCGGGACCGCGGGCATCGCAGCGCCTGGTCTCCTGATCGTCCAAGCGCTTGCTCTCGCGGCGACGGCCCCGCTTCTCTTCGTACTCGCGCGGACGAACGGGGCAACTCGCTGGGTCGCGGCGCTCCCGGCGCTGCTCTGGTGTGCCTCGCCCGTCATCTTTCATCCCGCGTTGCAGGACTTTCATCCCGAGACGCTTGTCGCCCCGGTCCTTGTGGCCGGCTGCATTGCACTGACGAGAGGACGCACTGGGTGGTTTCTCGTCAGCGCGGCTCTCGCCTGCTCGTTCCGGGAGGACGTCGCCCTCACCTACGCTGGGTTTGGAGCCTTGCTGTTCTGGATGGGGCGGCGTGGATTGGGGGCGGCGCTCGCCGCGGCGTCGATAGTGTGGGGCCTGATCGCGGCTTTCGTCATCCTGCGCGCGTTCGGCAACGCCGGCCAGCAGGAGTTCGGCCCTCGCTTCGCCGGCTACCGCGGACGCTCGGTCGGCGACGTTCTGCACTACATCGCCGCTCATCCGTTCGCGACTGTCAACTCGGCATTGACGCCGAACGACATCGGCATCGTCGTGCTGCTGATCGCAACGACCGGTGGCCTCTGCGTGCTGGCGCCGCGGTGGCTCGTCGTCGCCGTGCCGGCGACCGCCTTCAACCTGCTCTCGGCCGATCCGCTCGTGCACACGATCGACTACCACTACTGGATCGTCCAGGCGGCGGCCGTGGCGGTGGCCGGAGCGGTGGGCGCCGGCCGCGTCAGCGCGAGGACGGCTCGCTCATGGCTGTGGGGTGCAACGGTGACAGGGTGCTTCATCAGTTTCCTCACGGTGGACTGGGCAAACAGCATCGTGGACCAGATCCGCTACGAATGGCCTCGACGAGCAGATCGCGCTGCGGTGATCGCCTCGATTCCGGCTACAGCGAGCGTCGCCGCCCCGATGAAGGCCCTGCCGCACCTGGCCGAGCGGACGACGGTCTACGTGCTCCCGGAACCGCTCATTGCCAACCGGAAGGGGACGCTGTGGGGTGCGACGCAGCGTGCGGAGGCAGCGCACGAACTGGACTACATCCTCTTCGACCCCGGGCTCAGAGTCGAGGGCAACCTCACAGACGCACAAGTCGAGCGTGCGATTGTCCAGCATGGCTTCCGCGAGGTGATGCGTCGCGGCGAGACGCGCCTGTACCGGCGACGATCGCTGTGATCGGGGCGGGCCCGAAGACACCCCACGCAAACGGAATGCTCAGCGATCGGCGGGCGCAGTGCTCGTCGTCCTCGCTCCGCGATCGTGCTCGCGCGTCGTTTCGAAGCCGAAGGTTGCTCGGAGAATGTAGACAGGGCGTCCTTTCACCTCGTTGAAGACCCGACCGAGGTACATGCCGATCACACCGAGCACGATCAGCTGGACGCCCGCGAGAAACGCGAGCGGCGTGAGGAGTGACACCCAACCGGGCACGACATCGGCACCGGCGAGCTTTTTCACGATCGCCCAGACTCCAATCCCGAAGGCGCCGAACGCGATCACGACGCCCATCGCGAGCGTTCCCCTGAGAGGGACGTCCGAGAAGCTGATGATCCCGTCCATCGCAAGCCGGACCAAGCGGCCGAACGTGTACTTCGGACGGCCAGCCGCCCGCTCGGCGCGCTCGTAGGTGACGGACGCTTGCCGAAAACCGACCCAAGCGATCATGCCCCTGACGTAGCGGTTGCGCTCGTGCAAGCTCCGAAAGGCGAGTACGACGCTGCGGTCGACGAGCCTGAAGTCGCCAGAATCGACCGGGATGGGCACTGCCGCCGTGCGCTGGAGGACGCGATAGAAGACGCGCGCGGCCACCCGTTTCGGCAGCGGATCACGCCTGCTCGCCCGAACTGCGAACACGACCTCCGCGCCTTCCTTCCACCGGGCCACGAGCTCCGGGGCAACTTCCGGCGGATCCTGACCGTCACCGTCGATGACAATGACCGCGTCTCCTTCGGCGACGTCGAGACCGGCGGTGATCGCCGCTTGATGTCCGAAGTTTCGCGAGAACTGGAGGACACGTACCCGTACGTCGCGAGCCGCCAATCCCCTGAGCAGGACGGGCGTCGAATCAGTGCTGCCGTCGTCCACGAAGACGATCTCGGTATCGCCGTCCAGGGAGTCGACGACGTTCGCGAGTCGCGCATGGAACAACTCGAGGACGGCTTCCTCGTTGAAGATCGGAACGACGAAGGAGTATCTGGGGCGGGACATCGCGCGCCAATCGGCATCGAATGATCTCAGATCGGCAGTACGCGCAGCGTTCCCCTCCGGGTCGTTTCGCTATTGATCGCCCGATGGCAACCGTGATCGTGCGCCGGGCCCGCTGGATCCTCGCCCTCACGGCTGTCTTCACGGTCGTGTCGCTCGCGCTCGGCGGCTCTGTCGTCTCGCGGCTGAAGAGCGGTGCCAGTCTGTTCCAGGATCAGCACTCCGAGAGCGTCCGCGCCTTCGACCTCCTGCAGCGCGCCTCGGGCGTGGAGCCCGATCCCGGCGTCGTCGCCCTCGTCGAGGCGGGTGACCCGGGTGCGGTGCGTGCCCGCATCGCGGCCGATCCCGAGGTCGCCCGGACGCAGATCGTCGACCGCTTCGTCTTCGGCTTCTTCCGGCACGGACTCGACGTTCGCTCGCAGCATGCGGCCACGCGTCTTCGGCGCGTCTTTGCCCGTGACACCGGTGTCGTTCTTGGCGGTGGTCCGATTGCCAACCAGGAGATCAACGCCACCGTGCGCTCCGATCTGGCGCGCGCCGAGCTGATCGCGTTGCCGATCGTATTGCTCCTGTCGCTCCTCGTCTTCCGGGGCGTCGTCGCGGCGCTGCTGCCGCCCTTCGTCGGCATCGTGGCGATCGGTGCGACCACGCTCGGGCTGCGTGCCGTCGCGGGCGTGATGGACGTCTCGGTGTTCGCGCTCAATCTCGTCACCGGTCTCGGTCTCGGGCTGGCGATCGACTACAGCCTCCTGCTCGTCTTCCGCTACCGCGAGGAGGTCGAACGGCGCGGCCCCGGTGTCGAGGCGTTGCGCGCCACGCTCACGAGTGCCGGGCGGACGATCGTCTTCAGCGCGCTCACCGTCGCCGCAGCGATGGGGTCGCTCGCCGTCTTCCCGCTGCGATTCCTCTCCTCGATGGCAGTCGGCGGGGCGCTGGTGGCGCTGACCGCGATGGGTGCAGCGCTCGTCTCGCTCCCGGCGCTCCTGGTCGTGCTCGGCGACCATGTGAACGCGCTCGCCCCGGCGCGCTGGCGGCGACCGCCGTCGGGACGGGCCTGGACGCGGATTGCACGCGGCGTGATGCGGCGCCCGCACCTCGTCGTGGTCGTCAGCGGTGGGCTCCTCGTGCTCCTCTCGCTGCCGGCGTTCGGCGTCCGCTTCTCCGGCATCGACGCGCGGGCACTGCCGGAGTCCGCCAGCGCACGTCAGGTCGCCGACGCGCTGCAGGCGAGTGGCCTGCGCGGGGCGGCTTCGCCGCTCAACCTGGTTCTGCGCCGGGCGCCGACCGCCCAGGACGTGGAGCGGATCCGCACGCTTCCAGGCATCGCCTCGGTGACCCCGCCCGTTGCCGCAGGGCATGGCGTCTGGCGCATCGACGTCGCTCCGTCCGGATCACCGCCCTCCGGCGCGACGCAGGACCTCGTCGGCACGCTCCGTGCACTGTTCCCCGGCGGCCTCGTCACCGGTCAGGGCGCTGCAATCGTCGATCAGCGAGCGAGCATCGTGTCGCACCTGCCGTGGGCGCTCGGGCTGCTCGCTTCGACTACGTTGGTCCTCCTCTTCGCGTTTACGGGCTCGGTCGTGCTGCCGCTGAAGGCACTGCTGATGAACGTGGTCACGATCGGATCGGCGTTCGGGCTGCTCGTCCTGGTCTTCCAACACGGAGCCGGCGTCGAGGGTCTCGAGCAGACGCAGCCCGTCCTGCTCGCCGCCACGGTCTTCGGGCTCTCCACCGACTACGCCGTCTTCCTGCTTTCGCGGATCAAGGAGGCGCACGACCGCGGCGAGGGCAACGTCGCCGCCGTCGCCTCGGGTCTCGAGCGGACAGGGCGGATCGTCACCGCGGCGGCACTGCTCTTCTGCGTCGCAATCGGCTCGTTCGCGACCTCCCGGCTCGTCTTCGTCCAGGAGCTCGGGCTCGGGACGGCTGCCGCGGTCGCGCTCGATGCGACGATCGTGCGGGCGCTCCTCGTCCCGGCGCTGATGGCGATCCTCGGCGACTGGAACTGGTGGGCGCCGGCGCCGCTGCGGCGTTTGCATGCGCGCCTGCGCCTGGGCGAAACCTAGAGCCGGTCCCAGCCCTCCGGCAGCTCGGGCACGGGCCAGCTCGGGTCGGGCGTGTAGGTCTCCCAGCCGGTCGGCCAGGGAGGCGACGCCAGCGCCGACGCCGCGTCGCGGCGCACGGCGGCGACGTCGACGAGGCCGAGTGCCCCGGCCTGCTCCAGCTCGTCCTCGTCCTTCCAGACGAGCTCGCCGTTCGGCCGCACGATCAGGTCGAGCTTGTGGTCGACCGAGTCGTAGGCCACCCGGCTCCGCCCCAGGTACTCCTCGAAGTTGACGTACCAGTGCCCGAGGACGCCAGGCTGCTCGAAGAACAGCCACAGCGTCCACGGCGCGCCCTCCTCGCAGACGACGACGATCGGGCGCTTCGACGTCCGGAACGCGCGCCGGAACTCCCTGCGCGGCATCCGGATCTCCTTGCCCGAGTCGTCCACGGGGAAGGCCGCAGGCGTGCCCTCCGGCGCCCAGAAGACCGTCCGGGAGGGCGTGTCTTCGACGACGATGCCGGTGAAGGCGCGCCAGACGGCGTCGAACCACACGTCGCGCAGGGCGACGACGTCGCCTCTAGACCACATCCCAGCCCTCGGGGAGGGGTTGAGTGACCCAATCGCGCGGAGGCGACCGACGTGACCAGGCTTCGTCCCACCACTGCGCGCCGGCGGCGAGCATTGCCCCGATGCGCGCCCCCTCACCCTCGGGGATGTACGACGCGAGCAGGCGCGGTTCGTCGACGACGACGAAGACCGTCGTGGCGGGCCACGGCTTGCCGCGGAGAACTTCCCGGCGGACGATCGATTCGCCGGGTTTCCACGGCATTTTCCCAGTTTAGGTTGCCTGACCGGCGATCCCTCGCCGCGCGGATGGTGGCCGAGACACATCGCCGTTGTCGCCGATCGTCCTCGCCCGTATGCACCGATACGCGCTGCGGCGATCGTCGCCAACAGCTGGGTCTCGGCCATCCCCGCATCGACGGTGATCACCGGTCAGGCAACCCGGGTGTACGCTGGCGCTCTCGATGCAGCAGCTTGACGTCCTGGGGGCAGAGGCGCGAGAGAGCCGAGACGAACCGAGACCCGACGTCTCGGTCGTCGTCACGCTGTACGACGAGGCGGCGACCGTGGAGGAGCTCTATCGCAGGGCCGTGATCGCCCTCGAGAGCCTGGGCCGGCCGTTCGAGCTTGTATTCGTCGACGACGGCTCGACCGACGGCACTTTCGCCGTGCTCGAGCGTCTGCACGACGGCGATCCGCGCGTGCACGCCGTGAGGCTGAAGCGCAACTTCGGCCAGCACCCGGCGATGCACGCCGGCATCGTCCGGGCGCGCGGCGACGTGGTGGTGACGATGGACGGCGATCTGCAGAACCCGCCCGAGGACATTCCGAAGCTCGTGGAGGCGGTCGACGCCGGCTGGGACGTCGCCAGTGGGCGGCGTGCCGTGCGCGAGGACACGTGGGGCCGGACGCTGCCGTCGCGCGTGATCAACGGCATGCTGCGGCGCTTCACCGGTGTCGCCATCGCCGACTTCGGCTGTGCGTTCAACGCCTACCGGCGCGGCGCGCTCGATCCGATGCTGGGCGCGATCGGGCGGCAGAAGTTCACGAAAGCGCTTGTCCTGTCCGCGGGTGCGTCGGTGGTCGAGGTCGACGTCGGGCACGCTCCACGCGCCGGCAGCTCGCGGTACACGCCGCTCCGGCTGACCCGCGTCACCCTCCATGTCCTGGCCGGGTTCTGGCCGCAGCCGATCCAGTGGGCCGGCGTGACGCTCGGCGTCGTCTGCACACTGGCCGCGACGGCGCTCGGCGCCTACGGCGTCGTCTTCTGGGTCGGAGAGTCGAACTTCCCGGGACCGCTCTTTGGGGGCGTCGCGATCCTGTTCGTCCTCGGCGTGCAGGGTTTCGTCCTCGCCCTCGTGGGAGAGCACCTGGGACGCATCCAGCGGGTCGTCGAGCACCGTCCGCTGTATACGATCGACCGGGAAGTCTGAGCAGGCGACACGGGGAGGCGTGAGCAGGGGCCGTGCGGGCGAAACGCATACTGGTCACCGGTGGGGCGGGCTTCATCTCGTCCAACGTCATCCGCCACCTGCTCGCGCACACGCCCTACGAGGTCGTCTCGCTCGACGCGCTCACGTACGCGGGCTCGCTGGAGAACCTGGCAGGCGTGATGGGGCACGAGCGGCTCGCGTTCGTCCACGGCGACATCCGGGACGCAGCACTCGTGCGCGACGTGGTCGCGGGAGTCGACGTGATCGTCAACGCGGCTGCCGAGTCGCACGTGGAGAAGTCGATCGAGGAGGGCGCCTCCGAGTTCGTGACGACGAACGTCGAGGGCACGCAGATCCTCCTCGATGCGATCCGGGAGGCGCCCGTCGAGCGGTTCCTGCTGATCTCGTCGAGCGAGGTGTACGGGACGTCCGAGTACTGCCCGATGGACGAGGAGCACCCGCTCAACCCGCGCAGCCCGTACGC
>JACXTT010012637.1_pt1 | contig 11199 bp, 12 predicted proteins | sample 9270951 | NCBI WGS metagenome assembly JACXTT01 (sample SAMN15532306, study PRJNA645909) | rock metagenome | isolation source: weathered quartz diorite | place: Puerto Rico | collected 2017-06-21 | reverse complement strand
CGTCATGGTGACCGGCGACGGCCGCGCGACCGCCGAGGCGGTCGCGCGCGCGCTGGGTATCGACGAGGTGCACGCCGAGGTGCTGCCGGAGCGGAAGGGCGACATCGTGAACGCGCTCCGCGCCGAGGGCCGGGTGGTGGCGATGGCGGGCGACGGCGTCAACGACGCGCCCGCGCTCGCGGCGGCCGACGTCGGCATCGCGATGGGCACCGGCGCCGACGTCGCGATGGAGGCAGCCGGCGTGACGCTCCTCCGCGGCGACCTCCGCGGAATCGTGCGCGCGCTCCGACTGTCGCGCGCGACCATGCGCAACATCCGGCAGAACCTCTTCTTCGCGTTCGCATACAACGTGCTCGGCGTGCCGATCGCGGCGGGCGTGCTCCATCCCGTCCTCGGACTGCTCTTGAGCCCGATGCTCGCGAGCGCCGCCATGAGCCTCAGCTCGGTGTCGGTGATCGCGAACGCGCTCCGCCTTCGCGGCGCGGCGCTCTGAGGGTCACGACGCAGCGCCGCCCCTGGATTCACGCCAGGGCGCGTGATACGCGAGCGGGCCGATGCGGCGGGGGGGAACGGGACGACGGCGCGCGCGGCGGGAAGCGCCGATACCGCTCGAGCCCATCGACCTGCTCGCGGGGCTCGCGCCCGACGTCGAGCTGCACGCCGACGATCTGCCGCCCGGTATCGATCCGCCGGGTCTCGATCCGACCGCCGGGCCGACCCCGGCGACGATCAGCGTCGCGGCCGCCGGCCGTCAGCTCCGATCGGGCGACGCGACCGTGCGCCGCCTGATCCGCACGCCCGTTCTCGCGCCTGACGAGACGGTCGCGCCGCGTCCCGGGGACGTCGATCGCGCCGGCGTTCCGCCGCGCACGCCCGACAAGCCGGGCGAGTAGCGCACCCCGCACAGGGTTGTACCGCGCGCGAGCCGATCCGTTCGCGCGTGTACCGCGCCGGGCAGCGCGCCGGGGAAAAATCACGCACCGACGGGCCGCAGGGTCCGGGCATGCTTCTCGCTCTTCCGCCCCCACGGGGAGGGCATGCGATGACAAGAACGAACACGGTCCGCATCACGAAGAAGCCGGCGCCGCGACGGCGCCTGATCGCCGTCGGCAAGTGGGTCGACGGACGCTGGCAGGTGCGGACGAGTCTCTGGCGCTATCTCGCTACGACGGCGCTCTCGCAGCAGTAGCTCGATCGAGTCCCTGCGCGCGTGCCTCGATCCAGTCGAGCACGCGCGCCGCGAGCGAGACGCCGTCCAGCCGGTCGACCTCCTGGATGCCGGTCGGGCTCGTGACGTTCACCTCGGTCACGAGCCCGCCGATGACGTCGAGCCCGACGAACCAGAGACCGTCCGCGTCGAGGCGTGCCGCCATCCGCCGGCAGATCGTCCGGTCGCGATCGTCGACGGCGGCACGCTCGACACGGCCGCCGACGTGGATGTTGCCCCGGTGCTCGTCCTCCTGCGGGACACGGGCGATCGCTCCGAGCGGCTCGCCGGCGAGCACGATCAGCCGCTTGTCGCCGCTCGTGCGCACCGCCGCGAGGTAACGCTGTGCCATGACGAGGCGCGTGCCGTTCACCGTCGACAGCTCGAGGATCGCGTTGAGGTTGCGGTCGCCACGCTTCACGTGAAACACCCCTGCTCCACCGCAACCGTCGAGCGGTTTCACGATCATCTCGCCGCCGAGCGCGTCCATGAACATCTTCAGCCGAGCGGCGTCCGCGCTGACCAGGCTCTCGGGGATGAGATCCGGGAAGTGCAGAGCGTAGAGCTTCTCGTTGGCCTCGCGGAGCCCGCGCGGGTCGTTCATGACGAGGGTGCGGCCCCGGTCGACGAGATCGAGGAGCTGGGTCGCGAAGTAGTAGGCGAGATCGAACGGCGGGTCCTTCCGCATGAAGACCACGTCGAACCATTCGAGCGGGACCGTCCGCTCCTCGCCGAGCGTGTAGTGAACCGCGGCGCGCCGGACCTCGACGTGGCGCACCCGGCCACGCGGCACGGCGCGCTCGACGAAGAGATCCTCGCTGCCGCACTGGTGCTGCTCGTGCCCCCGCCGCTGGCCCTCGAGCATGAAGGCGAAGGTGGTGTCCTTGTCGATCAGGACGCGCGACAGGGGGTCCATCACGTAGAGGAGGCGGAGGACGCGCGCCATGTGGCGATGCTAGCGCACGCCCCGCGTAGTTGACAGGTCGCCCCAGCGGTGGAGGCAGAGGGCCGCGGCGACGATGGCGGCGGTCTCGGCACGGAGCACGCGTGGGGCGAGCGTCACCGTGACGAAGCCGTGCGCGCGGGCGTCGGCGATTTCGTCCTCGGCGAACCCGCCCTCGGGGCCGACCGCCACCACGACGGCGTCTGCAGGGGTGGGAAGCGCGGCGAGCGGGACGTCGCGCTCGCTCTCCCAGGCGATCAGCCGGAGAGCTTCCCATGGTCGCCGCACGAGCTCGGTGAGCGGAAGCGGCGCCTCGACGGCGGGGACCACACTGCGCCCCGACTGCTTCGCTGCCGCCATCGCGATCCGGTGCCAGCGCTCGATCCGTGCGCCCCGGCCGACCGCAAAGCGGGAGAGGACCGGCAGAATCCGGCGGGCGCCGAGCTCGGTCGCCTTCTCGATGACGAGGTCCATCTTCACACCCTTGAGGAGTGCGGGCGCGAGCGTGAGGTCGAGGGTGCTTTCACGCGCCGGGCGGTCGGTCGCGACGATGCGGGCCTCGGCGGCGCGGCCTCCGAGTCGCTCGAGGCGGACCTCGTGCTCGTTGCCGTCCTCGTCGAAGACCGCGAGCGGCTCGCCGGGACCCAGGCGGAGAGTCCGCAGATGGCGCAGCTCTGCCCCCACGATGCGAACGCGCGTGCCCTCGACCTGGACGCGTGGCACGAACAGCCGGAGCATCTAGCGGGCCCGCTCGAGGGTGAGCGTACGCCACTCGTCGCCCGCACGCGTCTCGGTGATCGTCCAGTCCGCGTAAGCCGCCGCCACCCGCGGCAGCTGGCGCGCGGTCAGCCCGGAAAGGACGAGGCGTCCGTGCGGCGCCACCGCGGCGCGGAGCGCGCTCGCGTCGGCGACGATGGCATCCACGAGCAGGTTCGCGACCACCAGGTCGAAGAGCCCGCGCACCGCCGCGGCCGCGCCGCCCGCGAGGAGGACCGAGCCCGCGCCGTTCCGATCGAGATTCGCACGTGCGAGCGGCAGGACCGCCGGATCGACGTCGACGGCGACCACCCGGGGCACCCCGAGGCGCGCGAGCGCCATCGCCAGGATCCCCGACCCGGTGCCGCCGTCGAGTGCCGAGGTGACTGCCTTCGCCGGATCGCCGGCCGCCACGAATGCGTCGATCGCTTCCAGGCAGGCGCGGGTGGTCGCGTGCTGACCGGTGCCGAACGCCATCCCCGGCTCGATGACGAGGAGCTCGCGATCGGGGGACGCCGGGACGTCCCAGGGCGGAGCGACCAGGAGGCGCCGCCCGACGGCGAACGGCCGATGGTACCGCCGCCAGACGCGATCCCAGTCGACCGCGGGGGCAGGCGCCGTCGCGACCCGGATTGCCCGCGCGCGCGGCTCCAGCTCGGCGAGGCTCGCGAGCCAGCGCCCGAGCGCGGCGCTCCCGTCCTCGGGCAGCGCCGCCTCGAGGATCGCGTCGTGGGGGCCCTCCTCCTTTGTCAGCACGCCGCTCGCGCCGCGCTCGACGAGGAAATTCGCGACCGCGTCCGCGAGGTCGAGTGGCGCCGTGATGCGGAGCGCGACCCAGTCGCTCACGCCCGACCGTTTCCGAGTTTGGGCAGAGGGTGTCAACTCGCGGCGCGCGGTTTGACGCGCCCGACCCCCCCGGCCTAGATCGGTGCCGTGCCGCTCGTCGTGATCGCGCACCGGGGAGCGAGCGGAACATGCCCGGAGAACACGCTCGCCGCCTTCCGGCGCGCCGGCAACCTAGGTGCCGACATGATCGAGCTCGACGTGCAGCTCACCCGCGACGGCGAAGTGGTCGTCATCCACGATTGGACGCTCGACCGGACGACGGACGGCGATGGCGCGGTGCGCGACGCGAGCCTCGCCGAGATACAGCGGCTCGACGCGGGCGCGTGGTTCGGGCCGGAGTTCCGTGGCGAGCGCGTCCCGACGCTCGCCGAGGTGCTCGCCGCGACGACGGTGCCGCTGAACGTCGAGCTGAAGCCGGTCGGTGATGATGGGCTCGAGGCGCGCGCGCTCGCCGCGGTGGTCGACGCGGGCGCCGGGGAGCGGGTGGTGTTCTCGTCTTTCGACGCCGGTTCGCTCGCCCGCCTGCGCGGCGCGGCCAGCTGGGCCGAGATCGCCATACTGTGGGAGGAGGCGCCGATGCCGCAGGCGGTCCGATCGGCGGAGCGCGTAGGTGCGAGAAGATTGCACGTCCGCAAGGACGCCGTCACGGCGGCCGCGGTCGCGACCGCGGCCGCCGCCCGGCTCCCGGTGCTGGCGTGGACCGTGAATGATCCGGGTGAATCCGTTCGACTCACCGCGGCGGGGGTGGCCGGCATCTTCACCGACTTCCCGGAGCGGTTCTTGCACAGTGCCCCCCGCGAGTGAGGCGGGCACGAGAGGCAGTGCTGCATCCCCGGCCCAGAGGTTTCAACTACTTCACCTTGACTGGCTATCCCTTTTGTCCCATGGTGCCGCTTTTCCCGCGGGGGGACCGGCGCATGATCGTTCGGGTTCCGCTCGCCCTGGGAGGGGGTGAAGTCACGACATGGCAGGGGTTCGGGTCAAGGACAACGAGCCCATCGAGAGCGCGATCCGTCGCTTCAAGAAGCAGTGCGAGAAGGCCGGCATCCTCGCCGAGCTGCGCAAGCGCGAACACTACGAGAAGCCGAGCGTGCGGCGGAAGAAGAAGGCCATGGCCGCGCGCAAGCGCGCGATGCGCCGCGCCTCGCGTAGCACCGTCTAGCACCCCCCTCCGGTGCCCGCCGGCGCGGCCGGCGGCGGGGAGCGGCGCGTGAATCAGCTCGACGTGCTGCTCCTCGTGTTGCTCATCCCCTTCGCGCTGCGCGGCTGGTGGCGGGGCTTCTGTCGCGAGACACTCGCGACGGTCGGGCTGGTAGGCGGTACGCTGGCGGCGGCGGCGCTCGGCCCCGAGCTCGCGCGGACGCTGACCGAGCAGTACGCGGTGCCCTCCCGTGCCGCCCTCCCGGTTGCCTGGGGAGTGATACTCCTCGCGACGTGCATCGTCGCGGCGGTGCTCGGCCGGATCGCGGATCGTCTCGCGCGCGCCCTCCTGCTCGGCGGCGTCAATCGGATCGCGGGCGCGGTCTTCGGCTCGGTCAAGGGTGCGGCGCTACTCGGCTTCGTCCTCCTGCTCGTCGAACAGTTCGCTCCGTCCCCCGGACTCACACGAGTGATCGCCGGCTCGCGGCTCGGCCGGCCCCTCGAGCAGATCGCGGGGAGCGTCGTGGCGACCGGGCGTGAGCTCGGCGCGACGCCCCGGGAGCGACGCGCGTGATCCGCGAAGAGGCGATCCGGGCCGTGCGGGACCGGGCCAACCTCGCCGAGGTGGTCTCCGACGTCGTCGCCCTCCGCCGGCGCGGGCGCGGTGCCGTCGGGCTCTGCCCGTTCCACACCGAAAAGACGCCCTCGTTCACGGTGAGCGAGGAACGTGGCTTCTATCACTGCTTCGGCTGCGGTGAGCACGGCGACGTGTTCGCCTTCGTGATGAAGACCGAATCGCTCGCGTTCCCCGACGCGGTCCGCCGGGTCGCCGAACGGTTCGGGATCCCGCTTCCCGAGGAGCTGACCTCGGCGGCGCGGACCGCCGAGCCTCTCGCGGCGGCGAATGCCGCCGCGGCGGCGTTCTTCCGCGCCGAGCTCGCGGCGGCGGGCGGTGCGCGCGCCCGCGCCTATCTGCGCGAGCGCGGGCTCGACGAGGGGACGATCGTTCGCTTCGGTCTCGGCTGGGCCCCCGGGAACGGCGATGCGCTCGCACGCCATCTCCGCGCCCGCGGCGTTCGCCAGGACGACGCGATCGCTGCCGGCCTCGTCCTCCGCCGCGACGGGCGCGAGGGTGTCTTCGACCGCTTCCGCGAGCGGGTGATCTTCCCGATCGCCGACGCGGCGGGCAAGGTGATCGCCTTCGGAGGTCGCATCCTCCCCGGGGCGCCGGTAGGTCCCAACCCGCCGCCCAAGTACCTGAATTCCCCCGAATCGCCGCTCTTCCGCAAAGGGCACACACTCTACGGGCTGCCGCAGGCTCGAGAGGCGATCCGGCGGAGTGGCCGCGCGATCGTGGTCGAGGGGTACCTCGACGTGATCGCGCTCGCGGAAGCCGGCATCGCCGAGGCCGTGGCCCCGCTCGGCACGGCGCTCACCGTCGATCAGCTCCGGCTCCTGCGCCGCTTCGCCGACAACGTGATCGCCTGCTTCGACGGCGACGCGGCCGGACGTCGGGCGGCGGCGCGGAGCTTTCCCGTCTTTCTCGAGGCGGGTCTCTGGGGCCGGGGCGCTTTCCTGCCCGCGGGCGAGGACCCGGATACGTTCGTCCGCCGTCAGGGCCGGGACGCGCTCGAGGCGTGTCTCGCCGCTGCCGAGCCGCTCGTCGAGGCGTTCGTGGTGGAGCTCGCCGGGCCGGACCGCGAGGCGGTCGGTCGGCGCGCGGACGCGGCGCGCGAGGTCGCTCGGCTCCTGCGTCGCGTCACCAATCCGTACGAGCACGGGGTGCTGGCGCGGCTCGCGGCCGAGCGGCTCGGGGTGCGCGAGGAGATGCTGCGCACCGAGGGTGCGCCCGAGACCGCAGGGTCCACGCCACGGATGCCGGCGGGGGAGCCGACGGGCGCGGAAGCGATGCTCGTCGAGCTCATGGCCGAGGACCCGTCGGTCGCCGATCGGGTTGCGGCTTCGGGAATCATCGCGGAGTTCCAGCACCCCGAATGGCGCCGAACGGCCGAGACGCTCGCCGCCTCGGCCCGCGAGGGTTTGCCCGGCGCGCTCCTCGACGCGCTACCGGCGCCGATGCGCGACCGCGTGGTCCGCCGGCTGCTCGAGCCCGCGGACGGCACCGACGATCGCGAGCGTGCGGTGGCCGACTGCATCGCCGCGATCCGCCGTCGCCGCCGCCGCGGAGCCGTCCGCCGCGTGCGCGAGGAGATCCGCGCCGCCGAGGCGCGCGGCGACACCGCGGCGATCGAGGCAGCCATGCGCCGGCTGAAGGGCCTCATGGAGGCCGATCCCACCGAGAAAGTCTCGACATAGGAGCGCACCGTGAATACCCATCCCGCCACCAAGACGATCGTCCCGCCTCCGGCGCACGCGGCGCTCGCCAACCAGCCCGAGGAGGCGGAGCTCCTCCCCGACGTCGACGACGAGCTCGACGAGACCGAGGCGTCCGAATCGGAGGAAGCCGAGGAGCCCGCGCAGCCCGAACCGGCCGCCGATCGCGAGCCGTCGCTGGCGGCGAGCGTCGACGCGGTCCGCATCTATCTGCGCGAAGCCGGTGCGGTCGCGTTGCTCACGCGTGAGGGCGAGGTCGAGATCGCGAAGCGCATCGAGGAAGGCGAGCGAGCGCTCGTCCGGGCGCTGTTCGGGACGCCTCACGCGCTCGCCTACGTGGTCGGGCTCGCCGACCAGCTGCGCGCTGGCGAGGTCCGGCTCCGCGAGCTCGTCCGGGACGAGACCGACGAGGACGGTGACGGTGCGGGGGACGAGGACCTCCGACAGCGGCGGCGGTTCCTGAAGCAGCTGGCCCACATCCGCCGGCTTCGCGCCGAGCGCGACTCACTTGCCGGCCGGCCCCTGCCGGCGCGTGGCAAGGCCGCCGCGCGGCTCGCGCGCGTCGAGGAGCGGATGCTGAAGGCCCTCTGCGGGCTCGGGCTGAACCGACGTCAGCACGAGCGCATCAAGGGTGCCCTCTACGCCGCGTCGGCGGCGATCCGCGCCCAGCGGGACCGTCTGCGGGCCCACGAGACGCGAACCGGGCGCGGCGCCACGGAGCTCGTGCGGCTGACCGCGGCAGTGGCGAGCGCGGAGCCCGGGTCGGCCGACCGGACGGCCCTCACCCGGGCGGCGCGGCTCCTCGGCATGAGCCCCGAGGCCGTGCCGGGGTTCGCCGCCGAACTCCGCGCGGTGCGTCGGGAGCTGCGTGACATGGAGCGCGACCTCGGCATGCGGCTCGTCGTGTTCGAAGCGGCGGTGCAGACGATCCGGACCGCGGAGCGACGGGCGCGCGACGCCAAGCAGGAGCTGATCCAGGCCAATCTCCGCCTCGTCGTCTCGATTGCGAAGAAGTACATGAATCGTGGGCTACAATTCCTTGATCTCATTCAGGAAGGCAACATCGGCCTCATGCGCGCCGTCGACAAGTTCGAGTATCGCCGCGGCTACAAGTTCTCGACCTACGCGACCTGGTGGATCCGCCAGGCGATCACGCGCGCCATTGCCGATCAGGCGCGGACGATCCGCATTCCGGTGCACATGGTCGAGACGATCAACAAGCTCGTCCGAACGTCGCGGCAGCTCGTCCAGGAGGTGGGCCGCGAGCCCAGCCCGGAGGAGCTGGCGGCGCGCATGGACCTGCCCGTCGAGAAGGTGCGGCGGGTGATGAAGATCGCAAAGGAGCCGATCTCGCTCGAAACACCGATCGGCGACGAAGAGGATTCGATCCTCGGTGACTTCATCGAGGACAAGTCGGTCATGGCGCCGGCGGACGCGGTCATGAATATCAACCTCCAGGACCACACACGCAGGGTGCTCGCCACCCTCACGCCGCGCGAGGAGCAGGTACTGCGCCTGCGCTTCGGCATCGGGGAGCGATCCGACCACACGCTCGAGGAGGTCGGAATGCGGTTCGCGGTGACGCGCGAGCGAATCCGGCAGATCGAGGCCAAGGCGCTCCGCAAGCTGCGCCATCCCACCCGTGCGCGCCGGCTGCGCGGCTTCTCCGAGAGCTGAACGCCCTTGCAGAAGGCCCGCGTCGGTGCTTCACTCGCGCCGAGCGGGCCCATAGCTCAGGCGGTCAGAGCTGCCGGCTCATAACCGGTCGGTCGTGTGTTCGAGTCACACTGGGCCCACCGTCACACCCGCAGCGCGCATTCCGGGGAACGGAGGGAGACTTGCCGACGCAGATCGAGGTGCTCGCCTCGTTGCAGGAGCTGGATCGGAGCCTGCGCACCAAGACGCTCGCCGTAGCAGAAGGAGAGGGACGCGTGGCCGCGCTGGAGGAGGCGGTTCGCGGACAGACGTCGGCGGCGACGGTCGCGCGGGGCGACCTAGCCGCGCTCGCGACGCGCCAGCGCGATCTCGAGGGCAAGCTGTCGGCCGCCGAGGCCAAGATGAAGGATCGGCGCATGCGCATCACGCGCATCCGGAACGACAAGGAACTCGGTCTCGCGCGCCGCGAGGTCGAGCTGTTGAAGGAGGAGATCGGCACGCTCGAGGGCGAGCTGGTGTCGGTGATGGAAGAGGCCGAGGCGGCCACCGCGAAGCTGCAGGGTCTCGAGAGCGAGCTCGCCCGGTTGAGCGCGGAGCGCGATGGCGAGGCGACCGCCCTGCGCGATACGCTCGGACGGTTGGGAGGCGAGATCGAGCGCGAGCGTGCCGCGCGTGGCGAGCTCATGCAGAACGTCGAGGACGAGCTGCGCCGCAAGTACGAGATGATCTTCCAGCGACGCGGTGGTCTCGCCGTCGTGGAGGTGCGCGGCGGCATTTGCCAGGGCTGCCGCATGCGTGTCCCGCCCCAGCTCTACAACGAGATCCAGCGCAACGAGCAGGTGATCCTCTGCCCGAGCTGCCAGCGCATGCTATTCTGGCGCGCCGAGGCCGAGGAGGCGAGCGGCTGACCCGCACTCCGGTCGGATCTTTGAAACAGGTCGCGCGCGCGACCGCGCGTGGTGGCCGTGGGAGTTCAATCCGCCGGAGGCGGTCGAGCAGTCGCTCGCCGCGCTGGCGGCGGGAGGAAAGTCCGGACTCCGAAGGGCAGGGTGGCCGCTAACGGCGGCCCCGAGCGATCGGGGGAAAGTGCCACAGAGAAGAGACGGCCCCGCGCCACGCGCGCGGAGCCACGGTGAAACGGTGAGGTAAGAGCTCACCAGCGTCGCTCGAGAGGGCGGCGCTCGGCAAACCCCACCCGGAGCAAGACCGTGCAGAGGGAGGCTCGGCCGCGAGGCCGAGCGCGGGCGGCCCGTCCGTTCCCTCGGGTCGGTCGCTCGACCTCTCGGGTAACCGGGAGGCAAGACGAATGGCTGCTGCTTCCGCTTCCTGGGCGGAAGGACAGAATCCGGCTTAAAGACCTCCTCCGGCGGAGTCCGCCCAGGGCGAAGATCCGGCGAATTAGAAAAAAGCCTTGACAACCGGCGTGTCGGGTTGCTACGAGCACGCCCGCGCGGTGGTGGTGATTTCTGGTGGGACGTGGACGGACAGGGTGGGGCGGTGGAGCCTTGGTGGTGGTTGGGTGGTGATGCACCGCGGGCACGGGCATGTTTCGCGGCAATCATCTCTACTCGGTGGACGACAAAGGACGGGTCGCCATCCCGGCCCGCTTCCGCGACGAGCTGTCGGGGCTCCAGGACAGCCGTCTTGTCGTCACCAGGTTCAAGCGGCGGAACCGTCCGTGTCTCGACGTCTATCCGATCTCGGAGTGGCAGCGCTTCGAGGCACGGCTCGGCGCCGAGAGGAGGTTCAGCCGCAAGCGGGACACGTTCGAGAGCTGGTACGTCGGCGCGGCACAGGATGTCCAGGTCGATGCGCAGGGGCGGATGCTGATCCCGCCGACGCTGCGCGACTATGCCGCCATCGGACGCGAGGTGATGTTCGTCGGCGCGACCGAGAAGTTCCGCATCTGGGACAAGGCGGTCTTCGCGCAGGTCGATCGCGAGGACGAGCACGACCTGTTCGCGGACGAGGACTTCCTGGATCAGCTCGGGCTGTGAGATCGGATGCCAGCGTAGCATGAGCCGCCGGCGGGGGCGGGCGGAGGCGGGGGCGAGCGAGGATGGCGGCGAGCGCTGGGAGATGCGAGGCGCCGCCGATGACGAGCGAGAAGGACATCGGGCCGGGGGGCGCTGCCCATGTTCCGGTGATGGTGGGGGAGGCGGTGGAGTGGCTGCGCCCCCGGCCGGGTGCCTTTCTCGTCGACGCGACCGTCGGGCTCGGGGGTCACGCCGCCGCGCTGCTCTCCGCGGCCCCCGGTGCGCGGCTCCTCGGTCTCGACCGCGATCCGGCGGCGCTCGTGCTGGCGCGCGCGCGGCTC
>JACXTT010012636.1_pt1 | contig 11199 bp, 12 predicted proteins | sample 9270951 | NCBI WGS metagenome assembly JACXTT01 (sample SAMN15532306, study PRJNA645909) | rock metagenome | isolation source: weathered quartz diorite | place: Puerto Rico | collected 2017-06-21 | reverse complement strand
ACAAGGGGCTGGTGAGGGTATTTATTCAGTGAAAAACTCCTTTGTTTTTTCCTATAGTTAGGAAATTTGGGAGAGATTGTGTCCAATTTACTGCCTTTAGCACGGCAGGGATTTTGCTCTTCTTAGGGTAAGTTGGAGCGCGTCAACGGAGACGGAAACTGATTGTCTGCGCTGCTTCCGCGACCTCCTGAAGATGGGCGCTTTCAAAGAGGTGCTGTCTTGATCGTCTTGGCGTAATGAAAATGTCATTGTCATGCTCTGGAAAGAGGGGGCTTTATGCAAATTCGAACGATTTTGGTCCCATGTGATTTTTCTGAATATGCCGAGCAGGCCTACTCCTGGGCGCTCGGGCTCGCGGAGAAGTGGCAAGCGAAAATCTTGCTTGTTCATGCGGCCCAGTTATTTACGTCGTTCGGTTATCCTGAGAGCGTCTATCTTCTTGATCTCAAGAAGATGGAAGACGAAATCCTGGCCGACGCGGAAAAGCGCCTCCGTGAATTTGTAGACAAGAAGGGCTCCAGTCCGGTGACCGTAGAAGCCCGTGCGGTGACAGGAGACCCCTTTTGGGAAATCTGTCAGATAGCAGAGCAAGAGCCGGCGGATCTCATCGTTATGGGTTCGCATGGGCGCACGGGCCTTGCTCATGTGCTGCTGGGAAGCGTCGCCGAACGTGTTGTGCGGCATGCGCCTTGCCCGGTGCTGGTGGCGCGGTTGCCAAAGACAGCGAAGAAATAAGTTGACTTTGTAGGCGACTTGCTAGAGCGTCGCCCTGCTTCTTGTGCTAGGCGGCCCCGCAGGGCATGCGTATCAATTTAAGAGCCAAGGCCGACTTTGCGGTCCCTTCTCCCCACCGGGGAGAAGGACAGGATGAGGGGAAGAGAAAAAATGCTTTTGACACCCCTCACCCTAACCCTCTCCCCTGCGGGGCGAGGGAATGGTTCATTTGTACCTCCTGGATTCCGGGTCTCGCGTTGCTCGCCCGGAATGACGGAGCGAGTCGACCTCTACGTCTATTGACGGCGTTATGGCAACTCAAAATGAAACGCCTCTGGACGCACGGTGAGCACTGAGCAGGGCGCCGCGTGTAGCACCTGTTCGGCCACGCTCCCCAACAACATGTGAGCAATTCCTGTGCGGCCATGCGTGCCGATAACAATCAAATCCGCCCCGACCTCGACGGCAGTATCAGCGACGGTTTGCGCGGCGCGTCCTTCACGTGTTTGCTTTTCCCAAAGGATCCCGTCGAGGGGAAGATCCTGCAGAAATTCTTGCCAGTCTGGTTCGAGATCGTTGGGGAGGACAGGGGGAACCATCACAGGGTCGACGCCGTACGCCGTTGGGTACATGGAGGGCAGGTCAAGCACGTGGAGAAACACAGCGCGCCCGCCGAAGCCGCGCACAAGCGCAAGCGCTTCCCGGGCCGCCTCCTGAGCGCACGTGGAGAAGTCCGTAGGAATGAGAATGGTCTTGGGTCCTATGGCGAGATCCTGTTTCGCGATCAGTACAGGCGTCGGCGACTTGCGGAGCACGCGTTCTCCTGTGCTGCCCAGATACCGCTCCTCACCGCGCGGAGACGCGCCTACGACGATTACGTCTCCTTTCCAGTCTCGACAGAGAGAAATCAGCTCAACAAATGGTTTACCAATACGCACCTCTGTCTCGATCTTGAAACGAGCCACGTCCGGACGTTGTGCGAGCTCCGTAAGCTGCGTGCGCATTTTTGTTACAATCTCTTCTAACATTTCTTGTGTGGAAGTGGTCGGAAAACGCATCTTCACATAGACTGGATAGGATTCTACAACATGGAGGAGATATAGCATTGCCTGAGAGCGTTCCGCCAACACCAACGCTGAGCGCAAAGCATGTTCGCCGTCTGAGGTAGGAGTATAACCGACAACGATGCGACGGAGTTGACTCATAGGATGACCCTTCTCGGCGCCGCCATAAGCGCCGAAATTTTATTCTTACTTATTTATCGCGGTCTCTTGTTCGAATTCTTTTAATACCGCGGCTGTTGCGTGCAGAGCGCACTCTTCAGTCAATAACCCTATTAAGGCCCCGCCGTCGACCACGGGCAAGCCATGTCTGCCGGTTTGAGCAAAGAGTTGTAGGGCCTCTCGTAAAGGTGTGTCTGGTTTGATGCTGGGCGGGTGCAAGGTCATGACTCCCCCTACACGGATCTGTTCTAACAGGTCGTTTGTCTGCTTTTCGTCTAGTACCAGCGCACTGGTGGGGCAATGCGTCCAAATATCTTGTTCATTCAGTATACCGACAAGTTTCCCTTCATCGACAACAGGTAATTCTTGCACATTGGCTGAACGCATGAGTCCACGGGCGCGCCGAAGGTTTTCTTTAGGGCCGATGGTGAGCGGCATATCCTTCATCCATGGTCGTATGCTGAGGTTTTTCATAGGCAGGCTCCTCAATTAGGATGGATATGCATGCACTATGCCAGGATAAAGGACAGGGAAAGGCTGGGAAAAAGGCGGAATTTTCTAATAACTAGGAAAAATACGCTTGCTGTTTCCTAGAATCGCCACAAATCACCTTATGACTGAGTATCGAGTGTAACGCTCAGTTCGTCCATCTTGCGGTAGAGTGAAGACAAGCTGAGCCCTAAAAGTTCCGCCGTCCGTTTCTTATCACCATCTGTCTTTTTTAAAACTGTTTCGATGTGGCTGCGTTCATAAGACTGCACAGCCTCTTTAAGATTGTCCGTGGGTGAGACAACCTCCGGGGTGTTGGCCGCGGCTTCCCCATGGGGCAAGTCGGTAGGATTGATCCACTCTCCGTCGCCCAAAATCATCGCCCGTTCAAGGATGTTGTCTAGTTCACGGACGTTGCCTTTCCATGGCAGCGACATCAGCCGTTTCATGGTGGCGTTGTCCACGCCTTTGTATGTCTTCTTCATGTCGCGGTTATGACGCTGTACGAGATAGTCTACCAGGAGGGGAATATCTTCGCGCCGTTCTCGTAGCGGAGGGACGTGTAACTCGATAACGTTCAGGCGATAATACAGATCCTCACGGAAGTGTTTCTCTTCGACTTCTTGCTTCAGGTTGCGATTGGTTGCGGCGATGATGCGGATGTCGATTTTAATGGGTGTAGTGGCGCCGACCGGGAGCACTTCGCGCTCTTCAATGGCGCGAAGGAGTTTCGGTTGTAAAGTGATAGGCATTTCGCCGATTTCATCAAGAAAGATCGTCCCGCCGCGCGCCCGTTGAAAGAGGCCTTCCTGTGCGCCCGCTGCGCCGGTGAAGGCTCCTTTCGTATGACCAAAAAGTTGACTTTCCAGCAGCGTATCAGGAATCGCACTACAATTGACCGGTAGAAAAACGTGGTCTTTTTGTAAACTATACTTGTGCACCAATCGTGCGACGACTTCTTTGCCGACTCCACTCTCACCGGTAATCAGCACGGTGGCGTTGGTGGGCGCCACTTTCTTTGTCAACTCAAACAGCGCTTGTATGGCGGCGCTACGCCCAACCATGCCATCAGAGTCGAAATGTCGGGAAACCTCGCGGCGCAACAATTGAATCTCCCAGGCTTGCCGCTTATGTTCCAGCAGACGACGGACACGATGGAGGACATCGTCAACCAGCAATGGTTTCAGAAGATAATCCTGCGCGCCCAACCGCAAAGCCTCGACAACTGTTTCGATCGAAGCGTAGGCAGTCATCAAGAGGATCATCGTTTGCGGGTAGCGGTCGCGAATAATCTGCAGCACGCCGAGGCCGTCGACCTTGGGCATTTTGAGATCAGAGAGGACAACGTCGACCTCCGTCTGTTCCAAAATGTTAAGCGCGGCTTGACCGTCAGCCGCTTCGTAAGTTTGATAGCCTTCTTCCTGCAGTACTTCGGCGATGCTCTGACGGGCAAGCGCTTCATCGTCTGCTATCAGGATCGTGCCTCGTGTACTCATAGTCCGGTCGTCTCCGCTACAGGGGCTAAGAATAGGAAAAAGTACCACGGAACCGGCTGGAACAAAACGGTGCAGCCATACCGTGTTACATCTGAGCCACCAATTTGAGCATATCGGTTTCGGTGACAATCCCGACAAGTTTAGGACCTTCGAGCACCGGCAAGCAACCAATTTTCTTTTCCATCATTATTCGCGCGGCTTCTTGCACAGAGGCGTGGGGTGCCATCGTGATGACGGGTTCACTCATCACTTCTTTAATGGCAATACCCTCTAAAAACGCACGCTGCGCTTTCTCACCGTACTTCATGACTGACCCGAGGGACGCTTTGTACAAATCCCGCTGACTGACTACTCCCACGACCTTGTCGTCTTCAATAACCGGAAAGTGGCGAACACGTCCAAGGGTCATAATATCTTTTGCGACCTGTAATGAGTCGTTACATTCTAGGGTTGTTACTTCTGTTGTCATAATCTCGCCGACTGTCTTCATACGCAGTTCTCCTTTCTTATGTCTCCATACTTGGCAGAATCCATGCCAATAGCGAACCCTAGGAAATTCAACGAAACCTGTGTTGCTTCTTCTTAAAAAGAAGAGAGCGCCCTCTCTTCTTTCTTACTCTTGAGAATATACGCCCGAAAAACCGTGAAATTCACTATCTGTATTTCGGCATGCTTCTCGCTGAAAGGCGAAGAGAGGAAGAGGGGCATTATGCTACGCATTCGATTCCATGAGCGAGGTGCTCATTCGACGCGGCGCAGTAGTAGACACAGCGAAGCAGCAAGGGAGGGTTGCTATGCGTGATATGAAGCTATGGATTGGCCTCGGTTTGGTGGCTGTGTTCTCGTTCTCTGTGCTTGGATACTACGGGCGGGAAATCTATCATCAATCGCCTCCGATCCCTGAACGAGTAATCGCCCCAGATAGTACAATTGTCTTTGGTAAACAGGATATTCTTGACGGGCAAAACGTCTGGCAAGCGTTTGGCGGCCAGGAAGTCGGGAGTATTTGGGGACACGGCGCGTATGTGGCGCCGGATTGGTCTGCTGATTGGCTGCACCGCGAAGCAATGTGGTTGCTTGATCGCTGGGCGACTGACAAATACGGTAAGCCATACTCTGAACTTGAAGAAGATACTCAAGCAGCGCTGCAAGTGACGCTCCAGCGTGAACTCCGCACCAATACTTATGATGCCGCTACCGGAGAATTGCGGGTTTCCGCCCTGCGAGCTGCAGCAATTGCCGCCGTGAGCCGCCATTATACGGCGTTGTTTGGCGATGCGCCTGAGGTGGACTCGCTGCGTAACACCTATGCGTTGCCGGCAAATATAGTTACGGACCCGCAGCGCCGGCAGGCGCTCAATGCATTTTTTTTCTGGACGGCGTGGACGTGCGTAACGAATCGCCCAGGGACATCTATTACGTACACCAATAATTGGCCTCCCGAACCGTTGATCGGCAACCGACCTTCTGGATCAATTCTGGTGTGGTCAGTCCTTAGCATAGTGGTGCTCCTCGCCGGGATTGGCGCGCTCACGTGGTATATTGCCATGCAACACCACGGAGAACGGAGCATTCCCCATGTGGTTCCTGGTGATGATCCGTTACGCGCCCTGTCGCCGACGCCCTCTATGCAGGCCACGTTAAAATATTTTTGGGTGGTTGCGGCTCTTATTGTCGCACAGGTGTTGTTCGGCGTCGTGACTGCCCACTATGGAGTAGAAGGCAACGGATTCTATGGCATTCCGCTTGCCAAATGGCTGCCGTACTCCGTCGCTCGGACGTGGCATACTCAGCTTGGAATTTTCTGGATCGCTACAGCATGGTTGGCTACCGGCTTCTTCGTAGCGCCAGCCGTTGCTGGAGGCGAGCCCTCTTACCAGCGGCTTGGGGTAAACTTCCTGTTCGTCTGTCTGTTGGTGATCGTGGTGGGCTCTATGATGGGAGAGTGGTTGGCCGTACAACAACGGCTTGGCTTTGTCGCTAATTTTTGGTTTGGGCACCAAGGCTACGAATATGTGGACCTCGGTCGCTTTTGGCAGGCGTTTCTCCTCGTTGGTCTCGTGCTCTGGCTCATACTCATGGATCGACCAATGCGGCGGGCGCTCCACCAGGCGGAGGAGGAACGGCCCCTGTTGATTTTGTTCTTTTTTGCATCAGTTGCGATTCCGTTATTCTACAGTGCCGGATTAATGTGGGGACGTCATACGAATCTTGCGATTGTTGAATACTGGCGCTGGTGGGTGGTCCATCTGTGGGTTGAAGGATTCTTTGAGGTCTTTGCAACTGTCGTCCTCGCGTTCTTGTTTACGCGGCTGGGGTTACTGGCGACTTCAACCGCAACGCAGCCTTATCGAGCTGGGGCAGATCATCCGTGATGGTGAACCACGGGGCTGTAACCTCAACGAAGCCGTTCACGTTTATTTATAATCGCAATGGAGGCGCATCCGCAGCAAGGCATTGTTAGGCTTCTATCTCTCTTGTACAATTTACCGTACAAGTCAAATAGGGAGGCTGGAAATGGATGCTATCTCATACTCTTATGCCCGTAGTAACCTCGCGCAAACGATGGAGAAGGTTTGCGATGACCATGCCCCAGTCATTATCACCCGTAAAAACCAGCGCTCGGTCGTACTCCTTTCATTGGAAGATTATCAAGCGCTCGAAGAAACCGCCTACCTTCTGCGCAGCCCCAAGAATGCCCGACGTCTGCTCGAGTCCGTCGCTGAGCTAGAGTCGGGCGGCGGCGCTGAGCGGGAGTTGGTGGAGTGAAGCTCATTTTCTCCGAACATGCTTGGGAGGATTATTTATATTGGCAACGCACGGACCGCAGAATCCTTCAGCGCATCAATATGCTGATCAAAGACACACAACGCGCTCCGTTTGAGGGCGTCGGCAAACCGGAACCCTTGAAGCATGGCTTGTCGGGGTACTGGTCACGGCGAATCAACGATGAGCATCGGTTTGTCTATACGATTGAGGCCGACTCCTTATTCCTCGCTCAGCTTCGTTATCACTATTAACACCTAAAAACGTCGTGTCCTTGATTCTCCGCCAACGTTTCCTCAATCGGTTCTAACGCTTCATCCAGATCGCCTGTCGTATCCACCACTCGGTGCTGCGCTTCTGGAAGATCGTCGAACGGCGGAAAGTCGGCTTCCTGCTGACGGGCGATCTCCCAGGTGGCGTCGGAGACCGCATCTTCACGGCGTTCTCGCTCTCGCAGCCGGCGCTCGACCTCAGCCAGCGGGGCGCGGCACTCGATGAATAGAACCGGGACGTTGAGCTGTTGCCCTAAGGCAAGAAAACTATTGCGATCGTCTCTCTGCTTACAGGTCGCGTCAATGATGACGCCCCGACCCGAGCGGAGTTCTTCCTCAGCTTGGGTTCGCAACGCTGCATAGGTACGGCGTGTCGCATCTTCGCTATAGAGGCCGCTGCTATACTCTTCACCGGCGCGTGCTGTGGGAAGGAGTCCAGCCAGGCGTTTGCGCACGACATCGGAATTGAGCACGGTGAAACCGGTATGCGCGCCCAAACTCTGAGCTATAGTAGACTTTCCGGTTCCCACGCGACCGCAGACCACGAGTAACGCCGGGGCCGGCGTCCCACGAGCATAGCGAGAGGCGAGGCGAAACGCACGACGCGCTTGCTGCCGGGCGCGTTCTTGCTCTGTAGCGGGGATCTCAGGTTCGCGACTTTTCAGACTCTCCACCTTCCCGCGCACATACGCGCGATAGCACTGATAAAAGGGCAAGAGCTGCAACAGCTCGACATCTTGCGCCTGCGTGGCGTATGCATGAATCAATTCAGCCGCGAGCGCCGGCGCGCCCTGCAGCTCCATGTCCATTGCCAGAAACGCTAGTTCTGAGGCGACATCGCAGGTGCGTAGGCGGGGACTGGATTCGATGCAGTCGATCATTTCAATGCCCTGATCAAGAAAGTAGACATGCTCACAGCGGAGATCACCGTGCCCTTCACGGATACGGTCGTGCAGAATCCGGCGAGCGAAGAGATCTTGATGTTCCGTGAAGAAACGTTGACTGAACTCTTGGATGGAACGGTATTGTTTCTCACTGATCGTGTGTCCGACAAAGGCGGTAGTCTCAGTAAAGTTATCCGCCGCCGCTTGCCAGACCACCTGCGGAGCGCCGTGGATCGCCGCATCTGTCGTCGCTGCGGTGCGATGAAAGTGCACAAGACGTGAGGCGAGAGCGTGGATACCTTCTTTCCCGACGCGTCCAGCGGCTAGCAGCGCTCCCAGTGTCCGCTCCGGCGGGAGACGCCGCATTCTGACTAGGTAGTCCACTACAATTGCGTCGTGCATGTTGACAGCTTCACGAACCCGGTAGTCGTTGCCTATACGCAGTACGGGGACCACGCCGAGATAGACCGTAGGAGCGAGGCGATGGTTGAGACGCACTTCTTCTTGACAATAGTGATGACGCTGCGCCAGGGTGGAGTAGTCTAGAAAAGAAAAGCGTACAGGCTTCTTGAGTTTGTAGACTTCGTCTCCGGCGAGAAACACCGGGGAGATATGAGTCTGGAACATTTCCACGCGCTCCGGGTGATGAGGATAACAAGACGGGTGCTGCAACGCCGTTAACAGCTCAGCGAACCCTGCGTCATCGGAAGCATGAGAGGTCTTCATACGTGTTATACACCTGTCCTGAGCAGAGAGAGCAAGGGCTGTACCAATTATCGGGGTTCTGTAAGGAAAGGCTACGTCTATCGGGAACTTTCCTATCACGAGGCGCCTGCTCAATCGTGTCATTCTGAGTCGCCCAGAGTGCTATGCACCCAGCACCTGAACAGAAACAGCCGCGGCGCGGCGCCTGAAGGTAGCCCGGCCTTTTAAGGCCGGGTGCAGAGCGACGGGCCGGCCGTCGCGTCACGTCGTGACGCGGTGACGGTGGGGGCCACAGACCCAGGCCGTAAACGACCTGGCTACCTTCGGTTGTCCCTCGGGAACGACAAGGGCTGCATAGGTCCATTGTGTTTCTGAGCAGCACGGCGAAGAATCTCACCGCAAGACCCTTTACGAAGCTTATCCTGAGCGAAATCGAAGGATTCAATTCAGGGCGCCAACCCTAGTGCACCAATCTCATGCCGCTTGGTTTAGCTTTTATCCTTCTTGATGCTGATGCAGAGCCCTCGAAGTTAGCTGAGTTATCTAACTGAGCCCCAGGGTGACTCCACAGAGAGGAACTTGGGTTACGCCAGCGCCTGGCGGGCGCTTTTGACCAAAGAGACGAGCTGCACATACACCCAGCGGGAGTCCAGGAAGGCTTCGGTTCCCTCCTCTGGAAAACTAGGGATCACAGCCTCCGCGCGCCCAAGGGCTTCTTGCAACCGTGCGGTGCTGTCTTCGATACGATCGTTATGACGCCGCGACACGTAGAAAAAGTCGTTCAGTTTTCGCCGTAACACTGCTGTTACGTTTACAATTTCAATCATGAACGGCGAGGTCTGATCGCTCGACGACGTCAGTCCAGTGTTAGGATTCTCCGCCAACACCTGCAAGCCATCGCAGAACCCATCTATGAACCCCTCTTGGTACGCCGGTCGGGAAGCAACATCGAGCAGTTCGTCGGCGGGGTAGTCTACCGCCTCCGGAGAAGCGTTGCGCTCTCCAGGCATAGCCGTAGCTCGCCGCAACCCGGAAGTGTAGCCTTTTTCATAGACAGTAAGGAATGATTTCAACATGGGCTCTTCCTATGGCATCGCTGCTAAGAACGCTTCAACCTCTTCAGCAAAGTGGGCTTTGTCGATCACTCCGGCCAAGCCGAGCTGTGAGGCTGTAACGCGGTACGGCGCCACTTCATCCAACGTCATGAATACGATGCGCGACGTGTAGGACTGTCCCCTTAACTGAGACACGATCTCCACTAGGCTCAAGGCAGGCAACTCTACGTCCAGTAACACGACATCCGGGTGATATGTCTTTACCTGCTCTATCACTTCTTGTCCCGTCTGTGCTTCCTGGACCTCTGCGATGCGGACGTTATGGCGAAGGATCAGTGTCGCAGCGTGCAGAAATGCCGGACTGGTCGAAGCGACAAGTACATGAATCGACCGCATAACTGCCCCTTTCTACCTCCGACGTACGCTGGAGTTGTACAATGAGCCAAGCCGGAATGCACGCTGAAAATGACTCTATTTTGATGAAGGAAATTACTGAAATTGAGCGAAGGAAATCCTTCATATTTGGATGAAGGGAATCTGATGAGATCAATCCAAAAGAAAACTGCTCTCTAGAAACGCTACCGCAAGATGTGGGGTGGTAGATGGACAAGAAAGAACGGCTTGCGATACCCTCGCCCCTTGGGGGAGAGGGCCAGGGTGAGGGGAAAACCTGCCTTCACCACCCTCTCCTGTCTCCTCTCCCCTCAAGGGAGAGGAAAAAACGTAGACATTGTGTACCTACATCTTGGTGTGTTTTCCCTATAGGAGTCTGTTGTAAGCTCTCCCTCACTCCTCCAGCGATGAGATGCCCATGCGGATAGCGTAACGTACGAGCCCCGCTACATCATGGATGTCGAGTCGGTCCATCAATCGTAAGCGGCGGGATTCAATGGCTTTCGGAGTGACGTGGAGTTGAGCGGCAATTTCTTTGGTGGACGAGCCGTCCGCGATGAGCTGCAACAACTCGCGTTCGTGGGGGCGAAGAAACTCCGGCCCGGTGAGACTGGGAAGGCGCACTTCTTTTTGCTCGTGCGCACGGAGATAGGCGGCGGTCACATGTCGGGCGATCTCCGGACTCAGATAGATTTCCCCCCCGGGCCACGTCCGGAGACCATGGCTCCGTTTCGGGGGGGGGCGCAGACTTTGGCACGTAGCCGCCCGGGCCGGTTCGCATGGCGGGCAACACATAGGTTTCGGTCGTGTGCATCGAGAGGATCAGGACGCGGATGTTCGGATAGTCGTTCGTGATATAGCCGGTTGTGGCGAGCCCATCTAACTCTGCCATTGATACGTCCAACATTACCACATCCACCTCGGCGGAGTGAGTTCTGAGAAACTGCAGCGCCTCTCGGCCATTGGTGGCTTCGCCAATGACCTTAACATTAGGCATCTGTTCCAGGATTGTGCGAATCCCCGCCCGTACGACAGTGTGATCGTCGACGACCAACACGCGAATTAGCACCATGGGTCACCCCTGTCTCGAAAGTCGAGCCATTCAAATTTCTCGGTGGGGGACCTTCCCTGACGAATAAATCTCAGTCCGCGCCCCGGGTTCAAACAAATAGCGAGACTGTGCGCAACTACCCGCATGCGTT
>JACXTT010012635.1_pt1 | contig 11199 bp, 6 predicted proteins | sample 9270951 | NCBI WGS metagenome assembly JACXTT01 (sample SAMN15532306, study PRJNA645909) | rock metagenome | isolation source: weathered quartz diorite | place: Puerto Rico | collected 2017-06-21 | reverse complement strand
GCGATGATCGGATAGAACGGCGAGGTCGAGCCATGCATCATGAACGACTCGTTGAAGCGGGCATGCGGGATCGCGTTGCGCCCGTCGCGCACATGGATGTAGGACGCCTGCGAGAACGCGGCCAGCAGCTTGTGCGTGGAGTGCGTGGTGAACACGGTCGGCCCGTTCGGATCGTGCTCGGAGGATGGCCCGTGCATGGCCAGCCTGCCGGAGTAGATCGGATTGAACCGCGCGTAGCCGTACCACGCCTCGTCGAAATGCACGCGGTCGACCCAGCCGCCGACCTCTTCGAGCACACGCTTGGTGTTGTAGCAGAGGCCGTCATAGGTGGAGTTGGTGACCACGACGAAGACCGGCTGCTGGTCGGCCAGGCCCTTGGACAGGCTGTTGCCGGCGACCGCGCTGCGCACGTTCGATTCGACGAACTTGTCCGGGTAGATCGGACCGATCAGTCCATACCGGTTGCGTGACGGCACCAGGTAGTGCGGCACGCCGCCGGTCATGGTGAGGCCGTGCTCGATGGACTTGTGGCAGTTGCGATCGCACAGCACCACCTGGTCGCGTCCCACGCAGGCCATGAAGATGATGCGGTTCGAGGTGGACGATCCGTTCGTCACCGTGTAGCTGCGATGGGAGCCGAAGATGCGCGAAATGTACTTCTCGCTCTCGCCGATCGGGCCGGTGTGGTCCAGCAGCGAACCGATCTCGCCGACACTGATCGAGAGGTCGGTGCGAAAGACGTGCTCCCCATAGAAATCGTAGAAGGCCCGCCCAGTCGGATGCTTCAGGAACGCCGTGCCGCCGGTATGACCCGGTGTATGCCAGGAGTATTCGTGGACCTGATTGAAGTTGGCCAACGCCGTGGTAAGCGGGCCGAGCAAGGCGGCCAGGTAGATCTTCATGGCGGCCTGCACGCGGCCGGCGACGAAGGTGGCCGAATCCTGCGAGATCCACACCAGCTCGTTGATGGCCTGCACGATCTCCACGCTGAGCGTGCGCGCCTTGCCCGGCTCCGTCAGCAGGAAGATGGGCACGTTCTCGTTGCGCGAGCGCACCGAGTTGATGAGGTCGATGGCGGCGCCGTTGTCGCCGGTGTGGCCATCCGAGGCAGGCAGGGACCAGTCGATCAGCATCGCATGCAAGGCCGTGTCGGCCATGATCAGGGAACGGGCGTCATCCACGTTGGCGGCCGTGACCGTCTCGATGTTCCTGTCCGCGAACTCGTTGGCGAGCGTACGGCAGGCTCGCCCGCCTGCGCTTTCCGTGCCGATGTGGGAATGAACCAGCAGTACGCGGAACTTCTGGCGCAGGTTTCGACGTTCGAGCATGACGTTCTCCTGGTTGGCAAGCCTGATGGGTGATGGCGTTCGGTCGGCGGGATCGCTGCGGCACGGCAGGCGCTGGCGTATCGCCCTAGGGCAGGACGCCCTGCCCCTCCTCCCGAGTAACCACGGATGCCGCCTCCGTCGCAGCGGCGCGCCGATTGAGATTGCGTGCGTAGAGCAAGGTGGTGAGCAGCGTGAGAATGAAGGCCCATACCACCTGCTTCGAGTCCGAGCCCAGGATGGCCCAGGACGAATAGATCACGGTGATGACGCCGAACGTGACGTACACGGCGCCGTGCGACCCCCATTTTCCGCGCGCGAGCACGAACAGGGAGCCCGCGGTGTAGAGGTAGGCGACCAGGGTGAAGATCACCGAGATCGAGGAGATGACGCCGAACTGCTTGCTGGCACTGGGCGAGACGGTCAGCAGCATGATGACGGTCATCGCGACGGCCACGATCACCAGCCCCTTGGCCGGCGTACCCGCCGCATTGACCTTGGCGAACACCGCCGGGAAGAGGCCGTCGTCCGCCGCGGCCTTCGCCGTCTGCCCCACCACCAGGGTCCAGCCGCCCAGTGATCCCAGGCAGCCCACGGCCGCGCAGAAGGCGACCAGCCCCGCGCCCCAGGGCCCCAGCACCAGGCCGATGGCATCGGCGAAAGGCGAGTCCGACTTCACCAGTTCGCCGTTCGGGATCATGCCCATGATCGCCGTGCACGAGGCCACGTAGAGCACGGCGGCAATCAGCACCCCGCCCACCGTCGCGATGGGGATGTTGCGCTTGGGGTTCTCCACCACCGCCGCGGCGACCGAGGCGGTTTCCACGCCGATGAACGACCACAGCGTGACGTTGAGGGTGCCCTGCACCGCCCCGAACGCGCCCTGGCCGCTGACGTTCCAGGCGGACAGGTAGGTGTCGCCGCTGAACTTCAGCCATCCAAACACCGCGACGCCAAGGATCGGCACCATGGCCAGCACGATGGCGACCGACTGCACCCGTGTGGTCAGCATCGGGCCCAGGATGTTGATGAAGGTGAACAGCCACATCACCGCGATGCCGGCGAATGCCGCCATCAAGGGGTTCTTCAGCACGGGAAGGAAGAACGACAGATAGCCCACGCCCACCACGACCATGGCCACGTTGCCGATCCACGAGCCGAGCCAGTACAGCACGTTCACTTCGTAGCCGGAGAAGTCGCCGAAGCTCTTGCGCGCAAACGCATACGAGCCGCCGGCGCTGTCCTCCACGACGCTGGTGAGCTTGGAGTACGTCATCGCAAGGGAGATGGCGCCGAGAATGGTCACCAGCCAGCCGAAGATGGCAATGCCTCCCGTGGCGGCCAGGTTCGCCGGGAGCATGAAGATGCCCGAGCCCATGATGTTCCCTGCCACCATGAGCGTCGCGGCCACCACCCCGATCTTCCCTGGTTCAGCCATGTCTGCGCCTCGAGCCTCGCCCCTGGGTTCAGTGCTTCTTCTTGGCCGCTTTCGCCGGTTTGGCGGGTGCATCCTTCTCGACGATGACGCGTACCCACATGTCGCCATGGGAGTCGGCATGCACGTTCTGCACTTCGCGACCGAAGCCGGGGAAGCGCTTGCCGTAGGCCTCCACGGCCTTGAGGAATTTCACGATGGTGCCGCCCTTGGGGTCGACGCGCTCGCCCGGCATGAGTACGGGGATGCCGGGCGGATACGGCACGATCATCAGCGCCGCGACACGCCCGGCCAGGTCGGCGATACGCACCTCTTCGGTGTTGCCATGGATCAGGTGCTGGTAGGCCTCGGCGGGCGTCAGCACCTGCTCCGACAGGATCTCGCCCGCCTCGTTGGCCATGGCCTGCAGGTCGAGCTCGCCCATCACCTGGTGCATCTCGTCGCAGAGCTGCGACAGGGTCATGTCGCGATATCGCTCGGGATACGCCTGCACCAGGTCGGGCAGCGCCTCCTCGAGGGGAGCCTTGCGGTCGTACAGTCGCTTGAACGACATCAGGGTCTCGATCAGCGTGCCCCACTTGCCCTGTGTCGTGCCCACCGAGAACAGCACCAGGATGGTGTAGTCGCCGGTGCGGGCGATCGCCTGGCGGCGCGCATCCAGGAATTTCGCCAGGATGGCGCCCGGGATGCCCTGCTTGGACAGCTTGCCCTTGGCATCCGTGCCGGGGCAGAGGATCGTGACCTTGGTCGGATCCAGCATGCAGAAGTCGTCTTTGACCACATCGTCCGGGAGGCCATGCCAGGCCTCCCCCGCCCGCAGCGTCCAGCAATCGGCCGACGACGCCAGCACCTCCAGCGGCGCCTCGTGGAAGGCGACCTGCTTGCCCTTGATGGTGACCTTGGGCGGCTGGAACAGCGTGAAGAACCACTCGCCCTCGTCCTTGAAACGCTGGACCGCGAGCGCGACGGCGCGACGGAACGCCACGGCAAAGCTGACGGTCTCGCGCAACAACGCCGGACCTGAGGGCTCGTCCATCATCGCGGTGGCGATGTCCAGCGAGGCGATCAGCGGGTAATACGGCGAGGTCGTGCCGTGCATCATGAAGGCTTCCTTGATCGGCGACCACGCGATCTCGCCCCGCTTGCTGTTGCTGACATGGACGTACGATGCCATCGAGAAGGCCGGCAGCATCTTGTGGGTCGACTGCACCGCCAGCACTGTCGGCCGGTTCTTCATGTCGCGCGGCACGCCCATCGCGAACCTATGCTCGTAGATGGGATGGAACTTGCCGTAGGCGTACCAGGCTTCGTCGAAATGCACGCGGTCGACGCTGGCCGACAGCAGCTCGGTCACCTTGTCGACGTTGTAGAGCAGGCCGTCGTAGGTAGGGTTGGTGACCACGGCATACACCGGCTCCCTGGAGCGGGCGCCCGCGGTCAGCGGCGAATCGGCGATCAGGCCCTGGATATGCGCCCTGGAAAAGCGCTTGGGCGGGATCAGCCCGATCATGCCGTAGCCGTTGCGGCTGGGCTGGAAGTACACCGGGCGCGCGCCGCACAGGGTCATCGCGTGGTTGAGCGACTTGTGGCAATTGCGATCCGCCACGACCATCTCGTCGCGCCCGATCGCAGCCTGCGCCACGATGCGATTGGACGCCGAGGAACCGGCCAGTACGTAGAACGTCCAGTCCGCGCCGAACACGCGCGCTGCCATGCGCTGCGACTCGGCGGGCGGACCCTCGATGTCCAGCCAGGAGCCGAGCTCTGCGTTGGAGATGCCGATGTCGGCGCGCATGATGTTCTCGCCGAAGAACTCGTGGAACTCGGCGCCCGCGGGGTGCTTGAGGTAGGCGGCGCCGCCCATGTGCCCGGGCGCATCCCACTGGTAGGCACCCTCTTCCGTCAGTTTCTTCAGCGCCTTGAAATACGGCGGCAGCAGGCCGCTGTGGTAATCGTCGATGGCGAACTGCAGGCGCCGGGCGAAAAACTCCGGGGTCTCGCTGCCGATGTTGACGTACTCGCGCACTTCCCGGATCAGGCTCAGCGGGACGTCCGGCGTTTCGATGCTGCGCGTGATCAGGAAGATCGGCACGCGCAGCGACTTTTCCCTCACCGCCCGGATGATCGACATCACCGGCTGCTCCGCCATGGCGGCGGTCTCGCCCAGGTTCCAGTCGATCGCCACCGCCGAATACGAGGGCTTGCCACGGGCCAGCGCGAGGCCGTCTTCGCAGCTCAGCGCCTGCACGACTTCCACGCCCCGGTCCTGGATCGCCTTGCCAAGTCGCGCCAGCGCCTGGCGCAGTTCAGAGCCTTCGTTCGGCAGGTCGCTGGTGACATACAGGATCCATGGGCGGTTCATCGACATGAGCTATTCCTCTCGTGATGGACGCCGGCCATCCGGCCGGCGCTGGCGACACTCGGCATCAGGGGTTGAGGTCGTATCGCAGGGTGGTCTGCAGGCGCTGGCCCTGTCCGCGCGCATCGGTCAGGTCGATGTTCTGGCCCCACAGGTATTCCACACCGAGCATCGCGCGCTCGCTGAACTGCCAGGCGAGGTTGAGCGAGGCGAACTTGGTGCTCTTGGGCATGGTCGAGTCGATCAGCAGGTTCGACTTCGGACTGATGCGCAGATAGCCATACGCCATGCTGGAGGTCAGGTTCTCCAGCCAGGCGTGGGTATAGCCGGCACCGAAGCCGCGCGCAGTGATGGCGCGCAGGTCGCCCGACGTATTGAAGGCCGCATCCAGCCCCAGTCCCGAGATGTCCTGCAGGAAGTTTGCATAGCCCTTGCCGTAGCTGGCCCACCCCTGGATGCTGTCGTTCGTGAACAGCTTCGTCGTGCCAGTGAGCTGCGTGGCATAACCCGAGGTGCTGCGCGTGCGCGCAGCAGCGTTCTCCACCCGCAGGTCGCGGAACAGGTTCGCCCACTGGATATGCCAGTCAGGCGCCTGCCAGCGCAGGCCCAGCGTGATGTCGGGACGGCGCGAGTAAGTCTGGAATTCCGCGAGCGCAGTGGGCACCGTGATGTCCGCGTTCGGCTTCTCCAGCGACATGGGCAGCGTCAGCGAACTCTCGCCACTGCGATAGAGCACCGGGGCGAAGCGGATCTGCGGGCCGTACTTGAAGGTGAAGGAGTTCGGACCCTCGTAGTCCAGCGTGTTGGGGAACACGTCGATGTCGGTGAAGGCCGAGATGTTGTATCCCGCGAGGAGCGTGTAGTGCTCGTTTTCCAGCTCGCCATAGAACGCCTGCAGGTTGTACGGCATGTCGCCGCTGCCGCTGCCGAAGAAGTTGTTCTTGTAGACGACCTTGAGCGTGCCGTAGTCGGTTTCGCGCCGGAAATCCATGCGGAAGATGCTTTGCTTGGCGCTCATCTCCGAACGCCGGCCACTGTCGTAGAACGGCTGGCCGCGTACCGGGATGGACGAGGGCACGAACAGGTCCGGCGCGCCCATGTAGGTGCTGTCGACCATCGCATCGAGCTGCGCCACCAGGTCGACCTTGAGCAGGTTGCCGGTATCGCCCAGTCGCACGTAGCCCTCAGGCAGGGGCTCGGACGCGCCCGCCAGCGCCGAAGGCGGCCGGTACGGCGGTGGTGTCGAGGGTGCGGGTGCCGAGGCGGGGCTGATCAGCGGCGTGGCCTGCGCTGTCTGGGGTTTCGCCGCAGCCTGCGCCTGCTCCTTGGCTTCCAGCTCTTCCAGGCGCGACTGCATTTTCTGCATGACCTGCTGTTGCGCCTGCATCTGCGCCTTGACCTGCTCGAGTTGCGCCTTGAGCTCGGCGGTTTCGGATGACTGCGCGTTTGCGCCCGGACTGACAGCGGCAAGACCGCACAGCAGCAGCGGCGCCAGGGCGCCCGCCTTTCTCGGCGTGGAACCGAAAAGCTTCCCGTACATGACGACACCCCCAAACCAGGTTGAAAGAAGGTTTGCGCGCGATCCACTTCGGTGACTGCCGGGATCCCCTTCCCGGATTTGCCGCTTGAACGGGTCCTCGTTCGACAACCTTGATGGCGCAATCGAACGAGTCCACATGGTCTGTGCGTAGATACAACAACAGATGTGTAGGAGCGCTCAAAATCGCTGTTTTTCAGATGCCGCGTCGAAGGTCGCACACCATGCATGATTGCTCGTACGAACTACCTAGGTAGAACTACGGACTTCCATACAAAGAAGGTTTCGCAGCCTTGCGATGGGCGCCCAAAAGCGCACTTTTTCACGGCGCATCGATGGAAAAGGTCTCATGCGAAGCAGAGAATATTCATCGTCCCAGGGGGCCAGGAAGCGATCCGGATCTTGACGAGACTTTGACTGGTTGGGATGCCGCCGGGCGGCGTGTCGCAAACAGGGGTGCGTCGACGCGGTGACCGACGCACGCGCCAGGGAAATTGAACACGGGGATGGCCATTTTCACGTGGGAGGCTCTATGTCTTCGTCGCGCTTCGTTCGATCGGCATGGTTCGCTTGCCTGGCGCTGGCAGCGGCGCCCGCGTTCGCGGATGACCATCCGATGCTGGATTACTTCTCGGTCAGCGGCGGCGTATTCGCCAACAGCTTCTCCGGCAGCCTGCGCGCGGACGGCAGCCTGCGAAATTCAGGCACCACCCTGGATTTCTCGCGCGACCTCGGCGAGGGCGGCACGCGTTACCTGCCGTACTTGAACGTGACCTGGCGACCGTGGGACAGGCACGAGTTCGAGTTCGACTACTACCACGACTCGTCCGACCACTCGCGCACGCTCAACCGTTCGCTGGAGTTCAACAACCAGACACTGCTGGTGGGTACGACGCTCACCTCCAACTTCACCCTGGATGCCTACGGGCTCACCTACCGCTACTGGGCCTGGATAGGCGACAGGAGCGCGTTTGCCGTCGCGGGCGGCCTGCAGGCCTACAGCTTCGACCTGAAATTGACGGGTACGGTGAGCGCGACGGGTGCCGTCGGCGGCATTTCCTCGACGCGCGAGGCACACGCCAAGGCGTCAACCGACCTTCCCGACCCGTCCATCGGCGTGTCGTACCGCTACCAGATGGATGCATGGGCCCGCCTCGTCGCCGATGCAGGAGCGTTCAAGGCCAACATCGGCCAGATCGATGCCACGCTTTACAACTTCCGCCTCGGGGTCGAGTTCTACCCATTGGAAAACTGGGCCATCATCACCCAGTACCAGTACAACAAGATCGACGCCGACGTGACGCAGAACCGCTTCAAGGGCAACGTGACGTTCCGCTTCAGCGGCGGACAGGTGCTGCTGAAGTATCGCTTCTAGACCAGTCGTCCGTGGCGCGCCGGCAGGCGCGCCACGCAGTCTCGATCGCCGGCCTCGCCGTCACCTCGTGCACCCGGGCATGCGGCGGCAAGGCCCCTCCAGGGGAGTTGGCAAGCATGTTCCATGGAGTGAGCAGGTGGCATGCGAATAGCTGGCTTGCGCGGGACTCGGGCCTGCAGGCACGGTGATGGATCGCCGCTTCTTCTTCATGCCGTGGCTCCATGGATACCAGCGCTCCTGGCTCAAGGGCGATGTGGTGGGCGGCATCACCGCCGCAGCCGTGGTCCTGCCCAAGGCCCTGGCCTACGCCACCGTGGCCGGGCTTCCCATCCAGGTTGGCCTGTATACGGCGTTCATCCCGATGCTGGTGTACGCCCTGTTCGGAACATCGCGCCCACTCAGCGTCAGCACCACGACCACACTGGCCATCCTTGCCGGCACCGCCCTCGCCCAGGTGGTGCCGAACGGCGATCCCGTCGCCCTGGCCAAGGCCACCGCCACGCTGTGCCTGCTGACGGGCCTGATGTTGATGGCGGCAGCCGTCCTGCGGCTGGGCATCGTCGCGAATTTCATCTCCGCGCCGGTGCTGACCGGGTTCAAGGCCGGCGTGGCCGTCGTCATCGTCGTGGACCAGATGCCCAAGCTGCTTGGCCTGCACATCAGCAAGAGCGGCTTCGTGCACGACCTGGGCGCCATCGTGGCGGCCTTGCCGGAAGCGTCGGTGGCCACGGCCCTGATCGGACTGGGCAGCATCGCCCTGCTGGTGACCATGGAGCACGTCACGCCCAAGGCACCTGCGCCACTGGTCGTGGTGGCCCTGGGCATCATCATCGTGTCGCTGCTGCACCTGGCCACCCGGGGCGTCAGCATCGTGGGGCACGTGCCGACCGGATTGCCGACGCTCGTCATGCCGGAGCTCACGCTGGCAACGTCGTTATGGCCCGCCGCGGCCGGCATCGCCCTGATGAGCTTCACCGAGACGATTGCCGCGGGCCGCGCCTTCGTATTTCCCGGCGAACACTATCCGTACCCCAACGGAGAGCTGTGGGCGACCGGCCTCGCCAATGCGATCGGCGCCCCGTTCGGCTGCATGCCCGCCGGCGGAGGTACCAGCCAGACCGCGGTGAACCGGCTGGTAGGCGCACAATCCCAGCTCGCCGGACTGGTCACCTCGCTGGTGGCGCTGGCCTCGATGCTGCTGCTCGCCCCTTTCATCGGTCGGATGCCCAACACCACGCTGGCCGCCATCGTCATGGTGTACTCGATCGGCCTGTTCAGCCCGGCCGACTTCAAGGCGATCCACGCCATACGCCACACGGAATTCTGGTGGGCCGTAGCCGCCCTCGTCGGCGTCGTGCTGCTCGGCACCCTGCAGGGCATTCTCGTGGCGATCGTCATCTCGCTGATGTCACTGTCCTACCAGTCGCTCAATCCACCGCTACACGTGTTGCGGCGCAAGCCCGGCACGCTGGTGTTTCGCCCCGCATCGGAGCGGCACCCGGACGATGAAACGATACCCGGCATGCTGATCCTCCGGCCGGAGGGGCGCCTGTTCTTCGGCAATGCCGAGCATATCGGGCAACGGATCCAGCCGCTGCTCGCCGAGGCGAGGCCGCGGGTGCTGGTGCTGGACATGAATGCGATCTTCGACATCGAGTACACCGCGCTCATGGCAATGATCGAGGCCGAGGAGAAGCAGCGGTTGGCGGGCACCGAGATCTGGCTTGCCGGCATCAACCCCGGCGTGCTCGCCACGCTGCGCCGGTCACGCCTGTACGAGGTGCTGGGAAACCAGCGGATGTTCTACACCGTCGCGGATGCTTTCAAGGCATGGACGGAGCGCAAGCACGGCTAGCGCCTCGCCTGCCCGTCACCAGGCTTGTTCGGATAGCGGAGGCTAGTCATGGCCAAGGCGCCACGCCAGCAGCTGGACCTGGTTCGACACCTGCTGGTGCTCGTCATCATCGGCCTGTTCGTCGTGGGCAGCCTTTACGTGCTGCAACCGTTCCTGGCGGCCCTGATCTGGGCGACGATGATCACTGTCGCGACCTGGCCGTTGTACCTGATGGCGCGGCACCGGCTGGGCAATCGCCGCGGGCTGGCCGTGCTGGCGATGATCGTGGCGATGCTGCTGGTGATCGTGCTGCCCCTGGCGGCCGCGGTGGTCACCATCGTGGATCACACCGATGCGATCCACGACTGGGTGGCCAAGATGCCGTCCTATACCCTGCCTCCGCCGCCCGACTGGGTGGAGCGCATTCCCCTGGCAGGCAAGAAGATCGCCAGCGAATGGCAGGCGCTGACCGATGCAGGCCCCGGCGGCGTGCTAGCGCGCATCAAGCCGCACGCGGCACAGATCTCGGACTGGGCGCTGACCCAGCTGGGATCGATCGGCGGCCTGATGCTGCACCTGGTACTGACCACCGTGATCACCGGCATCCTCTACGCTCAGGGCGACAAGGCCGCGGACGCGGTGCAGCGCTTTGCGCGCAGGGTCAGCGGCCAGCGCGGTGAGATCGCCATCGATCTCGCGGCCAAGTCGATCCGCGCCGTGGCCCTGGGCATCATCGCGACGGCGGTGATCCAGTCGCTGCTCGGCGGCATCGGTCTGGTGATCGCGGGCGTGCCGCTGGCGGGCCTGCTCGCGGCGGTGATGCTGATACTGTGCATCGCCCAGCTCGGTCCCGGGCTGCCGTTGCTGATCGGCGTCGGCTGGCTGTACTGGCAGGACCATCGCACCGTCGCCGCCATCGTCCTGCTGGTGTGGACGGTCTTCTGCGGCACCATCGACAACGTGATCCGCCCCATCCTGATCAAGCGCGGTGCCGACCTGCCGTTCCTGCTGATCCTCGCGGGCGTCATCGGCGGCCTGCTGGGCTTTGGCCTGGTCGGGTTGTTCGTCGGCCCGACGCTTCTGGCCGTGACCTTTGCGCTGCTGCAAACGTGGATCAACGAGCCGCCGCCGGATGCGGACAACGACGCAGCCGAATCCGTGCAGGGAGATGCGCCGGCGGAACCACCGCCTTCAACCACGCCTTCGTGAGCGCGACGGGATCAGTGCTCGTGCGATTCCGCGACTGAATCCTGCCCCGTGGGCCAGCCGTAGCCCAGCGCCTTGTACACGTTGATCACTTCGATCAGGCGCTGCGCCTGCAGGCCCGACTGGGT
>JACXTT010012634.1_pt1 | contig 11199 bp, 4 predicted proteins | sample 9270951 | NCBI WGS metagenome assembly JACXTT01 (sample SAMN15532306, study PRJNA645909) | rock metagenome | isolation source: weathered quartz diorite | place: Puerto Rico | collected 2017-06-21 | reverse complement strand
CCCCGGGTTCCCCGTGTGCATTGATTGGGTTTTTACTGGCGTGCGCGTGCTTAGGTCCGTGCCGATCAGGTGTTATACCTCTCCTCGTAATCGAAATCCTTAATAGCCCTGCCGTTGTTACCCACCGTGTCGGCCTCATTGGATCCCTCAGCTACGGTCCAGAGTGTAATGGGCGTTCATGGTCAAACCTCTTGCAGAACGCCGGACCACCGACAGTTGAAGTGCGTTGTAGTTGTCATGGCCGCGACTGGTCTTGTAATCGATTTCTCCGAATGGGCGTAAAACGTTTGTAACTCTATCAGCATCAACCTGTCAGTCATCATGCTCCGGAAACCCGCGAGCCTGTAGGGAGCGGCCTTCCGACCGTCCCTCCAGGCTTCGAAACCGGTATACCGGCCCATCATGTGGCGCGGGTCCTCGTCCTTCTCGTTGATTTAGTCGTCCAGGTCCCGGGGCTTGGGACCGCGGACGAGATCGAGAGCTGTTCGATAAAGCCGTTGTTGCGTGCTCCGGTACGGTTTCGAATGAAGAGCGCCCTTGTTTTTGGCTTCATTGTAGTTGTTGTCAGCAGCCAGGCTGAGCCGCGTCAAGGCGCCCAATCGATGACTGTCGCGATCCGGCGCGGAGGTATCCAGCTTCGAAGCGAGCGCCCAGATCCGCCTTCCTTCCGGAGAAGGCTGATAGGTCACTTGAACTGCGAAGCTAAGATCTTGCGCCCGAATCCCGTTGTAGACGGGTTGAAACATATCTCGTAAATCCGTCGCGAAAAGATCGCCCAGATTGTTCGGCGGCAATCCGAGTAGCAGTTCTTCTGTCTTGACGACAGATGCCGTGTTGTAGTGCCGCTTGGCGACGTACGCCGGCTTTGCAAACGGGCTGATGACCAGCAGTGGGGTTCGATGTGGATGAATGTGGTCTAACGAAGACTGCGCATCGTCCCAGGTCACGAAAATGGCGCTGCCTTCACCACTGGCCGCATCGTAGTACACGGGACTTTCCATAATATGCTTTACCACCATGCCCAGCGCAACGTCCCCGTCTGCGATCTCCTGTAGCCCCGTGTTCGTGAAGATGCCGCCATTCGGCGCCTGAACGGAACCGGTATGATCGTTGGGTTGGTAAATGTAAACGAACTTGGGCAGAGTACCCTGCTTCACCATCCTGTCAAAATCATTATTGAACTCAATAGCGCGGCGCTGGTCCGAGATGTTGAAGTTGTATCCCGGATAGTTGCGGTCGATGCGCGCTTCACCATTGGCATTATTGCCGCCTAGAATCGCGACGACGGGCATCGCTAAGAAATACAGCTGGCCCAAACCTTGCGTGAGAGATGTCGTATTACCGACATTCTGCAGGGGATTGGTCACGCTGAAGTTGTCTGCGTTCAGCTTGGGAAATCCCGCCTGGCCACTCAGCGGATCCGTCAACGTCGTTGGACTGCTTGTACCCGTATCCGTGCCTTCAATGCGAATCAATGCGCCGTAATCTTTAAAGCTGACGCCGTGACGAGCGGCATTGTTGAAGATGTATCCACTCTCGGGATAGTCCTCCGGCTCGAAATTCTTGTTCACCAGAAGGTCCCGGCCGGCTTTCACCAGCAGCGTTTTTTCGGTGTAATCACTGGCTGTTCCCGAAGCTGCGAACTGATGTCCGGCATCGCTTTCTTCCGAATCGGAGTAATAGTTCACTGCCGCTGCAAACTTACTCGCGAGCAATTGCGTATTTAGCGAAACACCCGTGTACTGTCCATTCGTGTAGGGCGTTCCATCCAACTTGTTGAAGGTCATGCTCGCGAATGGCCCGAATTCACCCGGCAGATTGCCGAGCATCGAGTCAAATGTCTTGTTCTCGTGGAGGATGAAAAAGACATGCTTGATTTTCCGAGACGGCGCGCCGCCTACCGGAACGATACTCGTGTCCTTAGGTTGCGGTTGGAGAGAAAAATTGTTATTCAGGACGGTGCGTGAATTCTTGAACGAATACGTCGTCAGATCCACCTTCTGAACACTTCCGAAAATGTAGTTGCTGTCCACACCGGGGAAGGATGCCAGCCCCGTGGGAACTGGTGCATTTACTGGTAGCTGGGTCGCGGGGTTAATGTCCTCACCGATTCCCTTGGCATTCGCGATATAAAGAAAATGCCCGTCGGGGCTGACCGTTAATGCTGTCGGGTACCATCCCGTTGGGATTCTGCCAAGAAGGCGCGGTTCTTCCGGATCCCTGGTGTCGAGCACGGCAACGGAATTGATGCCGGCTTCTGCCACATAGACGCGAGCGTTGTCCGGGGAGACTGCTACTGCGTTGGGGTAAGCGCCATGCACTTTCGACGTAGAGTCGCCATCTTCTCCCGAGTCTTCTTTCCCTGAGCTTTCTTCATCCGATGATGAGTCGCGGATATGAATCAGCGAAAGATTAAAGTCCGGCAGCTTCACCGTGCCCGCCTGATTCTGTCCGATGCGAATCAGGCCGATCGCATCGCTGTTGGATTTTGTTACATAGAGCACTTCGCGATTTCCCTGCTTTACAACTACTGTTGCTGAGGGATGCGTGTCTCCAACGTTGTTTAGTACATCCAGCGCGTGACCTTCGTAAATTGAACCGTCGAGAACCAGGTTGGCGCCGTTTCCATTCGCTGCCGTCAGGAGAGACACAGAGGACGTTTTAGGGTTCGCTCCTGAAGTGCTCGTGGGTGGAACGTAAGATCCATCAGGCTGATTGTTGGCGATCGGAGGAAGGCCGATCAACGTTCCCGTGTTGTCGTACTGCGGGCTCTTGAACTTATATTCAGTGATACCCCAGTTCGATACCATGACGCGCTGCCCGTCATTACTTACCGATACTGCATAAGGAAAGTAGCCAACGAACAGCCGGCGAACCACGGTTTTAGTGGCCGTGTCAATCACAGCCACGCTGTTATCTCCGTTGCATGCGACGTAGAGATACTTCTGATCCGGACTCAGGGTAAGGCCTGCTGGAAATGTGAGCTGGCTGCCTTTCGTCCGATTGAAATTGGTTGGGACGGGCGGTTTGTTGCTGACTGGATTAAAGGCCGCTTGACTTGGGATGTAATTTGAAACGTAACCCGCATTCTGCGGCAGGATCGGAGCGATCGGAATGTTGCCCGTAGACGTGATCACGCCTGCGGGTGTAATGGCGAACAGCTTCACGCTGTGACTCGCGCCGCCGGCAGCCCACAGTGTGTAGGGACCGCTCCCAGTAACCTGGAGACCAATGAAGTATGAGACGGCCGTGGTGATCTGTGAAACGACGGTCATCGTTGTGGTATCAATGACCGAAAGCGTATAGCCGCCCTGGTTTGAGGAATTGTGGACGGACGAGAGCGTGCCATCACGCTCATCGTCATTGCTCGTGATGAGGTACTTGCCGTCTGGCGTGAGCGCAATGCCAAGAGGGTTCATTCCAACCTGTACACTTACACCGGCTGGAGTCACGATTCGTCCGTTGGGGAGAACCCCGCTGAAGTAATTTCCAAACTTGTTTGGTCCTGCGAACAACTCTGCGCCCGCATAAATGCCCTGCTCCGAAGTGTCATAAACAGGTGCGGTGACGCGCCCCCAATTATCTGAGCTAATTTGGAGGCCCGGATCGTCTCCATGTTGCGCACCAAGCTTCAAGGTACGCACCAACGTAGAAGCTAATACCAGAGCAAAAAGAGGAACAATCCACTTACGATTCCAGTGATGCATTGAGATTCACTCCCTCCTTGAGGTTTCAGTCAAATGGTTTTTCGATCGGACGCTAGCATCATTCCTCTCGGTTACTCCGCTGTTTCAGCACTGTGAATCTTCGGTTACTGATTTCACTTTCTAGATATCGCGTGTCTGCATTCGGAAAATCTTCAGGAAGATGTAACGAGAGTGCGATATCCGCAATTCGACTTTTTCACGCAGCTGATAGAACGCTGTCATTCTTTTGTTACATCTCACAGCTAACTTCTATCGCCATGCTGAATAGATATTTCTGCTTTGCGATTTTCGTTCAGACAGTTGTCTTCCTCGCGTTGCTCTCAATTCCTGCGTCCGCGCAAACAGAGCAGGCTGGAATGATGGGAACCATAAGAGACCGGCAGGGGGCAGCAATTCCTGATGCGCTGATCGAAGTCCGACACGAAGAAACGAAGCTAGCCCGCACCACTCGCAGCAGCGATTCCGGCACCTTCTTCATCGGAGCGCTGTCGATCGGCACCTATTCCATTTCGGTTACTCATCCTGGATTTCAGCCATTCGAACTCGCAGGCTTCCGTCTGTTCGTTGGACAGATCCGGACTTTGGACACCATACTTCAGGTAGCGGGCCGCTCCGACGAAATGCTTGTTTCGGCGAAAATAAGTGAGCTCGACAGGGTTTCCTCAAGCGTTGGTGGAACCATCGATCAAACGCAACTAATGAATTTGCCGCTCAACGGCCGCAATTGGGCCGCGCTATTGCCCCTAATACCGGGCGCGGTCGATACCGGGATCTCGGATCAGCGAAGTGTGCGTTTTTCCGGACACGGCCGCGACGACGCTAACTTCACCTTCGACGGCGTGGACGCAGGAGGCATTTCAAATCAGCCTCAAAAATCCGCAATTCGGCTTCTCATTCCGACATCAGCGATACGAGAGTTCAAAGTAGATTCTGCTTTGTCTTCTGCAGATTCGGCCGGCACCACAGGAGGTCAAGTGATCCTCGCGTCGAAAGCAGGAAGCAACAAGCTCCAGGCCGAAGCCTTCGATTTTCTACGCAACGACATCTTCGATGCACGCGATCCCTTTGCATTGGCGAAGCCGCCGTTTCGCCTCAATCAATATGGTGTCACGTTTGGAGGTCCGATTTCGAAAGACCGCACATTCGTTTTTGTCGCCTTCGAGGGCTTGCAGCAACGCCTGGGCCAAACCCTCAGAGGGTTTGTGCCTAGCGCGTCATACCGCGCCGAAATGCTGAGCCGGACACCGGTCTTGGCGCCTCTGATTAATGCCTATCCAAGGGGAACCCAATCACAAGCTCGTGACTCAAGCACTGACTTATTTGTTGGATTAAGCCCCCAAAAGGCCCAGGAATCTTCCGCAATGGTCAGAATCGATCATCGTCTGTCTTCCAAAACGACCACATTCTTTCGGATGAATATTGATCGTGCCACAAGCGATGTGCCGCTCGGCAACCTAAAGGACCGGCAGATCACACCTCTGAAGCCTATGAATGGAGCGTTTAACGTGACCGCGGTTCTTTCACATACGGTGCTCAATGAGACTCGCGTTGGTTTCAATCAGGTTCTGTCCGGAACCACAAATCGAACCTCTCTCCCATACAGTCTTGCCGTTAGCGGCTTCGCAACTCTCAGCAGTTCGAGGACGAGGGAAGAGGACGACACCTCGCTTTCGTTGAGCGATAACCTTTCACTCTCGCGCGATCGGCACTACATCAGCGTAGGTGTCGAAGGTCGTCGAGTTTTTACAAATCCGGGAAGCTCTGCTGATGGAACCCTCACGTACTCAACCCGTGACACTCTTCTACTGAACCAACTCGATAGTGCCTCCGTCACTGCCGCCCTGCCCCTCAAAAAGTTGCGAAAGACTCAAATGTTTTCTTTCGCGCAGGACGATTACAAGGCCACACCGAACCTCACGGTTACTGCAGGTCTTCGCTACCAATACTTTGGTGCATTCCGCGAAAAGAACGGCCGTGCTGTTCCTTTCGATTTTGCGACGTGCGGAGGGTTCTGCCCGCCAGGATCGGCGTTCTCAATGCCGCGGAAGAACGACATCGATCCACACCTTGGGTTCGCTTGGGCACCACGCGCCTTTCGAGCAAAAACCGTCTTGCGGATAGGCGCGGGTATTTATCATGGAGATGGTCAACTGGAGGACCAGAATCTACCCGCATCGAATGATATCCCGCGCTATTCGCTAAGTTCGGGCCAGCTCGGCGGATTAATGTATCCAATCGGTGCTTTTCTGGCGGGTGCTTCCGGGACACTTTCTCCTCGTGCGCAAAATCGGAATCGGAAGGATGAAGCCAGCGTTCAATGGGGGCTAAGCATTCAGCAGGAACTTCCTGCGCACTTTATGGGAACTGTGTCTTATAGCGGGAACAAAGGAACCCACCTCCAGACGATTACCTACCAAAATGTTGTCGACTCCTTCACACGAACGCGTCCGTATCCTCAGTATGGACAGGTTCAGTATAGGACCAATGAAAGCAACAACTCTTTTCACTCGCTTCAAATATCCGCTCATCGAAACCTGGATAAAGGTTGGATGCTAGCGGCGAATTACATGTGGTCTCATGCCATCAATGATGGCTCACTCGGAGGTGGAGAAGCCGATGCAATAGCTCCGCAGAACGTATTCTGCCGTGCCTGCGACAGAGCGTCGAGTGATCAGGACATACGTCACGTTTTCTCTACGAACTCCGTCTACGAATTGCCGTTTGGAGACGGTAAACGATTTCTGTCACGGCCTGGCGTAATTAGCGAAATTCTCGGCGGTTGGTCCTTGAGTTGGATCACCATGGCACGGAGTGGAAGACCGGTCAACATCACTGTCAAACGTGCGGTCTCGGATGTCCCCAATGGGTATAACTTGTCTCAGCGGCCTGACCTCGTTTCAGTAGTCTCCCTCGTGCCACCGGAAGGAAAGACCGTTTCCCAATGGATCAACCCATCGGCATTCCGTGTGCCTGCGCGCGGTGCGTTCGGCAACGCAGGCCGCAATATCGCTCGAGGACCGAACCTTGTTCAGATCGATGCGGGACTATCAAAACGTTTTGGGATTAGTGAACACACGGCGCTCGAGTTTCGGGGGGAAGTTTTCAACGTTTTGAATCGGACACAATTGGGGAATCCTTCAGGCGATATTACAGTCCCAGATCAATTCGGAATTATTCAGTCAACGGTGAACACCACTCCAATTGGCACTGGAACTCCAAGGCAGTTGCAATTCATGCTTCGCGTTTTCTTTTAGTCGACTGTAGCCGGTCATCGCAAGACGACATCCGCAATCAATTTCACGGACGTTTTATTACGGCTTCATCAGGCGTTCACGATTGTGACCTAGGTTGTGAAAGTTGCAATGGAACGGGACGACTCGGTGCTGTTCGAAGATCAACGATGAAAGAGCGCCGCGATCCAAGTCCTGCAGCCTAAACAATTAACCTAGGAGAAAGTTCATGAAATACCAATCGAGAAAAGTGTCGATGAAAACTCGAGCGCTTCTTGGATCGATCGTGCTCGGCATTGCGGCTTCAGCCGTGGCCGTCTGTCTCCAAGTACAAGCTCAGTCCCCCGAGCACGCGAATGCTGCGGCGCTGCCAACCGCAACGGGCCAGTACATCACCCCAACGGCTCTGCGTGGCGCAGTGCAGCAATTCTTAAACCCTGGGCTGCCCGCATACCCGCAGTTCATTGCGGGTGAAGCAGTCCGTTCGCAGCTCAGCCCCGACGGTACGACCTTGGCCATTCTTTGCGCGGGCCAGAACTCGCTCGTCATGCCGAACGGTAACACGGACACTACCAACTCGACCCAGTTCATCTTTCTGTACGATGTAAGCGGATCGCACAAGCAAGCGCCAGTGCTCACACAGGTGATCCAACAGAAGAACGCCCACGTCGGTCTGGTTTTCTCGCCTGACGGCAGTACGCTCTACGCGGCGGGGGGCAGAGATGATTCAATCTACGCCTACGGTAAAAGCGGCAGTGCTTGGGTGCCCATCGCGACGATCAAGTTGGGCCATACCGCCGGCATCGGTGTCGGTGTCAGCCCTAACGCGAGCGGTCTCGGCATATCTGCCGACGGCAAGACGCTGGTTGTCGCCAATAATTACAACGACTCGATCAGCGTGGTCGACACGACGTCGCGAACCGTCCGCTATGACCACGACCTGCGCCCTTATTTCGCCAACAACGAGGCTAGGAGCGGCGGCGTTGGCGGAACCTTCCCCTTTGCCGTGGTCGTAAAGGGCAACAACACCACCTACGTGTCCTCTGACCGCGACCGTGAGGTCGTCGTCGTCGACATTAGCTCTGCGAACTCCGGTCGGCTGATCGGGCGTATCAAACTCGACGGTAATGCTCTCGGCATGACGCTGAATGCCTCAGGCTCGCAGCTATTTGTAGCAGAGGACAATGCAGACCAAGTCGCCGTGATCGACACAGCGCACAATTTGGTCGTTGCGAAGATCGATGCGCGCGCTCCGGCCGGGATGCTCACCGCATCGGGTCAGGAGGACAAAGGTAATGGCGACAACAACGGCGACGAGAACGGAAACATCCGAAACACGCGCTACACGGGCGCCGCGACGTTCGCGGTCACGCTCTCGCGTGACGGCAAAACGCTCTACGCGGTCAATGCGGGCGGAAACTCCGTGGCCGTGATCCCGCTCAGCGGCAAAGACGCCTATCGCGTCACCGGATTGATCCCGACCGCCTATGAGCCGCATGACATCACTTTCAGCGCGGATGGCAGCTGGATGTACATCATTAATGGCAAGAGCATCACGGGGCCGAACCCTGGCCATCTCGCCAGTGCCACGGGCTCGATGATCGACACCTATGGAGCAAACGCCTCGGCCTTAGCCACTGCAGCCCGGGCTTCGAACCAGTATCAGTTTCAGCTCGAAAGTGCCTCTCTGGTCAGCGCGCCCGTGCCGACGGCGGATGATCTCGAGCGGCTGACGGAGCTGGTCGCACAGAACAACTTCTACAGTCATGAAGACGGGAACGACCGCGCGGTGATGAACTTCCTGCGCCACCAGATCAAGCACGTCATCTACGTCGTCAAAGAAAACCGCACGTTTGACCAGATATTGGGCGATCTCGGTAACGGTTCGAACGGCAACCCCTCGATAACCCAGTTTCCCGAGAAGATTACGCCGAACCACCATAAACTGGCGCGCCAGTTCGTGACACTGGACAACTTCACGGATCCGGGCGACGGCAGCATGGACGGCTGGTCCTGGAGCTTGCAGGGTCGTGTTACCAACACGGAGACGATCACGCAGCAAATCAATTATGCTTTCGTCAACCGAGGCCTCTCCTACGAGTCCGAGGGCGCGAACCGCAACGTTCCGGTGAACTACCCCTCGATAGTCGCGCGTGATGCCGCATCCGGCCCGGCGGGCACGATGAACTACTCGACTGCGACGGCGGGCTTGCCGGGAGGTACCGCCAATGTACTCACGGGCACGGGCAACCACGCCTCATCGGACGCACCATTCGGTATCCAGACTGGGTACATCTTCGATGCGGTACTCAAGGCTGGTGGGACCGTTCGGAACTACGGATTTCTGGTGAACAACATCGGTAGCATCGGCACAAAGGCCAATCCTGTGGTCGATCCTTTCGCCGCTGGAATAGTGCAGGTCGCCCCGCTCGACCCGGCACTTGCGCCGCTGACTGATGTCTACTTCCGTGGCTACGATCAAAATTATCCGGACCTATGGCGTTACAACGAATGGAAGCGCGAGTTCGACCAGTTCGTCGCCAATCGGAACCTACCCAGTCTTTCGTTGGTGCGTGTGAGCCACGATCACATGGGCAGCTTCGGCACAGCGCTGGGTAACGTAAATACGCCGGAAACGCAACAGGCCGACGACGACCTCGCGGTCGGCCGGCTGGTCCAGGCTGTGGCCACAAGCCATTATGCCGCCGATACGTTGATCATCATCACGGAGGACGATTGTCAGGACGGCCCGGACCACGTGGATTCGCATCGCGCCACGGCATACGTCGTCGGGCCATACGTGAAACAGGGCGCTGTGGTCAGCACACACTACAGCCAAGTCAACGCGCTGCGCACCATCGAGGATATTCTCGGCACGCAGCACATGAATCTGAACACTGCCTTCCAGGGACCGATGACGGATGTGTTTGACATCCATTCCTCGGCCAAGTGGACCTTCACGGCTGAAGCGTCGACCGTACTCAAGACCACCCAGCTCGCGCAGGCGGGAAGCGGTCTTGGAGTGCTCTACGCTCGTGGTCCCAATATCAAGCCGAAGCACAACGCCGCGTATTGGGAGAAGGCCACCGTCGGGTTCGACTTCTCGGACGCCGACCGCGTGCCCCCTGATAAGTTCAACCGAGTTATTTGGAAAGGATTGATGGGTCGCCGGCCTTATCCCGCCTTAATGGGCCTTCGCGATACCGACGACGATCGTTAACAAACACCATTAAGACTGTTATGTCGGGCGGGACGCTTCAGCGGCCCGCCCCTTTATTTGTGGCATCAAAACGGCCGGCCATTGCCGAATGTGAGGTAAGTATGATCCGTCAAACCTTTTTCATACTCGGTGAGTAGTCGCATACCCTCGTTAGGTTTAGGACGATCCGTTTTGATGGCTTCGTTGATCTGTTCCTTAAGGATGCGCAGAAGTTCATTTGGATAGTACTGCGTCAATTCGAGGACCTGTGCGATCGTGTTGCCGCTGATCGTCTCTTCGACCCGGAGTCCTCGTCCCTCCAGTCCGTCAACTTCAAAGAGGAATGCGGCTGTCGTAGAATCCAGCCGTCCGCCGGCTTCTGGGACGCCTCCGGGTCGCGGCGTGAAATCCGCCGTCCATCAAAAGTTAATCAGCCTGTAACACTTCAGCAACACTTAACGCCGAAAGTACGAAAGTACCGGGACATCGACCAAGTCTGCTCCACAGTCCGTCGACCTGTCCCGCCGTTAAGTACAACTTCAAACTGAAAGGATTTTCATGCTTAGACACCACAGGCTAACGTTAACGGCTCTATTCCTCACGGCCGTTTTTACCCATCCCGTTTATTCCGCGCAAGAAAACAATCGCAAAGGAATCCGGCGTGTTCTGTTGATCAGCATTGATGGTATGCATGCAGTAGACTTCGAAAATTGCCAGAAGAGTGGTTCTTGCCCACATCTGTCGGCGCTTGCGACGCATGGACTGACTTACACTAGGGCGTATACAGCCAAACCCTCCGATTCGTTTCCAGGGTTGATGAATATCGTGACTGGAGGAACTCCGAAAACGCACGGCGCGTTTTATGACGTTGCCTACGACCGCTCTCTAGCACCCCCGGCGGTGGACAGCGGAAACGGGCTGCTGCATGGTGCATGTCAACCGGGCGTGTTCCCGGGCACAACCACCGAATACGAGGAAGGCGTCGAAATCAATCAGAACCTGCTGAATGGCGGCGGACCCGGAGCCAGTCTCACGGATGGCGGCGTACGTTCCATCGATCCGA
>JACXTT010012633.1_pt1 | contig 11200 bp, 14 predicted proteins | sample 9270951 | NCBI WGS metagenome assembly JACXTT01 (sample SAMN15532306, study PRJNA645909) | rock metagenome | isolation source: weathered quartz diorite | place: Puerto Rico | collected 2017-06-21 | reverse complement strand
AGAATATCGGTGTCCACCCATTCAGCGACTTGGCCAATGGTGAAGGCTTGCAGTTGCGTCAGTGTGCGCACTGCATCCAGCTTTGGCTGGTTACTGGCCTTAATCAAGAAAAGGCGGTAGCCAGTAAGTCCCTTGTCTAGTGGAATGCGGATTGCGTGGAATGATCGCTCCCGTTGCAAGGTAGTGGTCCGGACAATGACATTGATTTCAATGGAGTTGCTCAGCTGAATTTCGGAGCGTGTCCCGCTCATAGCTCGGGCGGATTGCGCCATGACATAGGGACCCCATTTGGGCGTGGTTTCCTCCAGCGCAGCCTGCAGCATTTCCCAGTAGTAATTCAGCCGCACATCCGCCTCGCCATGCGGTGACGGGTAGACGTAACGCATGGGTTCAGCGGCCGCCAAAAAGGGCGATGCCGTGGTCAACACCATCAGGCAACAAGCCAATTGCCACCGTAACGACAGGATCATTTTCCGTTCCACGTAGACGGTTGAGTTTAGTCACTCCTGTGGGGTGGAGGGGCGCCGTTGCGCGATTATGAAGATCTGGCCGACGTCAGCAGGCGATTGACTAATTGATTGCTCATTCCTGGACTCATGGGGAGTTTGCGCCTTGGGTGGAACGAATATCGCGAATTTATCGGAATTGCGAAGCTGCAGGTAGGTAAATTCCTTGCGAAGCTGGAACCCTATCAAATGCCAGTAGGGCCAGCACCACGAGCCCGGCGGCCACCGGCCCAGCCCACGGGTACAGGATGGACACCAAAATCGGTGCCACCGTGAGGAGATGGCGCAGCCCCCAGCTGTAGAGCATTCCTGCGCGGCGCAGGTAGAGCGTTCCCGAAGCGGACCAGATCTGCCGCTGTGGCGAGTCCACCGGCATGCCGCCAATGAAGCCCACATGGTTGTAGTAGCGTACGGCCATGACCGAGCACACCAGCGCGGCAAACAAAATGCTCATGAGCACCAGTACCAGTGCCAGGCGCGTGCCGGAATAGGTGGACAGAGATGCGCCCTCATCCAAGGTGGCATGCATTGTCGGTGCCGCCAAGGTGACCGTGCCCATCAAACCCAGCACCGCGGTGGATGCCACCATGGTTGCCGCCATCAGGGCATTGCGCAGCGTCTGAATCGCCAGAATCTCGGAGCCGCGCTGCTGCGCCATGGCCTGTAGCCAGTCTTCGCGCAGACTGGCATGCACCGATCGGGCCAGACGTTCCGGGTGCAGGTACTGCAATAGCAGCAGCGCCATCTCGTAGGCAGCCAGAATGGCCACGGTTAGAAGGGCCGCTATCCAGACCGGAGCGTTTCCAATGGCACTGGTCATGCCACCCGCCGTGTCCGTTGCGCACGGAAGCTTTCGACCAGCTCAAATACCACCATACCTGCCACCATGGCCGCTACAAATACCAGGGCCTTGCTCTCACCCATGCCCAGTGCCACCAGTGCCGGTCCGGGGCAAAACCCGGCCACGCCCCAGCCGATACCGAACAGCAGGCTGCCACCGACCAGGCGGCGGTCAATGTGCCGCGCCGTCGGCAGGCGCATCACATGGCCGATGAGAGAGACCGTGCGCCTATGGGCCAGCAGGAATGCGATGAAGCCAACGCCAATTGCGCCTGCCATCACCAAAGCCAGGGACGGATCCCAGCGACCAGCGATGTCTAGGAAACCCAGCACCTTGGCCGGGTTGGCCATGCCGGAAACGATCAAACCCAGGCCGAACACCAGACCTGCAAGAAGAGAAGTCAGAACGTACATGATGAAATTCCTCAAAACTGAACCAGGTGGCGCAACACCAGTACGGTGGCAAAGCCTGCGCCCATGAACGACAGGGTCGCCACCAGCGAACGTGGCGACAGGCGCGACAAACCGCAGACGCCGTGCCCGCTGGTACAGCCCGAGCCATAGCGGGTTCCAAGGCCCACCAGCAGACCGGCAACGACCAAGGCTCCGCGGCCCGCTTCAATCTGGGCTTCAGGCAGCACGGCCAACAAGGCATATGCCAGGGGTGCGCCCATCAGGCCCAGCACAAAGGCTGCACGCCAAGCCATATCCCCCTTGGTGGGGCGCAACAGCCCGCCCAGTACGCCACTGATGCCGGCAATGCGGCCATTGAGCAGCGCAAACATTCCGGCAGACAGGCCGATCAAAGCGCCGCCGGCCAGAGAGGACCAGGGGGTGAATGCATTCCAGTCGATAGACATCATTGATTTCCTTGAGGGCAGTACAGGCGGTAGAGCACCGCCAGGATTTCCAGCGCCGCGGGATCGGCGATGCGGTAATAAATGCTTTTGCCGTCGCGCCGGTTGTCTACAAGACCCTCGGTGCGCAGTACGCCGAGCTGCTGCGAGAGCGTGGGCTGATGGATGTCCAGCAACTCTTCGAGTTCGCCGACGCTACGCTCGCCCTGCGATAGCTGGCACAGCAGCAGCAACCGTGCCTCGTGGCCCAGGGCCTTCAGCATGGCGACGGCATCGGACGCGGCAACGCGCAATTGCGCAGGATCAATGGCGAGCGATTTCTTTTTCATGGTCTTTGGTGGGGCGGCTTGAATAAATTATATCAAACAATATAATATTTGCAAGTATATTGAAAAGGAGCCCCTGTATGACCGCCCAAGCCCTTGTCGAAGCATTTTTCGACCCTGCCACCCGGACCGTGACTTATGTGGTCGTCGACAAGGCGACCGCGCACGCGGCCATCATTGACCCGGTGCTGGACTACCACCCCCAGTCCGGGCGCACCAGCACCGAATCCTCCGACCGGGTGCTGTCCTACGTCAAGTTGCAAGGGCTGCAGGTGGACTGGATTCTGGAGACCCACGCCCATGCAGACCACCTATCAGGGGCGCAATACCTCAAGCAACATCTCGGCGGAAAGATTGCCATTGGGGAAAATATCCGCAAGGTGCAGTCGGTATTCAAGACCGTTTTCAACATGGAGCGTTGCTTCATCCCCGACGGCAGCCAGTTTGACCACCTGTTCCGGGACGGGGAAAGCTTCGCCATCGGCGGGCTGCGCGCCCAGGCACTGCTGGTGCCGGGCCATACGCCTGCCGACATGGCCTATCAGATTGGAGACGCAGTATTTGTAGGCGACACCTTGTTCATGCCCGATGTGGGCACGGCCCGTGCCGACTTCCCCGGCGGTGACGCGCATCAGCTGTACCGCTCCATCCGCAAGCTGCTGGCATTGCCTGCCGACACCCGCATGTTCATGTGCCATGACTACCCGCCGGCCACCCGCGCCGTTGCATGGGAAAGTACGGTCGCAGCGCAGCAAGCTCACAACGTTCACGTCCACGACGGAGTAGGCGAAGCCGAATTCGTGGCCATGCGCCATGCGCGGGACAAGGGGCTGGAGTTGCCGAGCCTGATCATCCCGTCCATCCAGGTCAACATGCGCGCCGGGCACCTACCGCCTGCCGAAGATGATGGCGTGCGGTATCTGAAGGTGCCTATCAATGTTCTAGGTACCGCGACCACTGGGTCTGCCCGGTGAAGGCCGCGATACGTAAATACTCAGGCAAGACAACATCAAGCCTTTCAAGCCCTCATTTCCTGGGGAAGTGATGGCCAACCCAGCTTCACAACAAGCCCTGCATGAGTTCCAAGTGGTCAAGGCTGCAGGTGCTTGAATGCACGCTCCGCACGCTCCCGCCCCATGGCGATCAGTTCCTCGGCACGCCAGAACTCGAAGAAACCACATGCATTGCGCGGTATGTCGATCTTCACATCGGGCGAAAGCCCGGCCATACGAAGCTGTGAAATGGTGTCCTGCATTGCCTGCATGGAGGCGAAGGCAACGTCGATCAGTCCATGCCGAGGCTCTGCAGGTGCGCGTGCTGGAGGCCGGCCATCGATGAACTTGCCGAGTCGCTTGCGGTAGCCGCCAGGGGTGCCCGCGATGGAGCTGACGTGAGGGCGGGTGTGGATCTGTGCAGGACCGCTGAGGTCAACCACCACCGTCAAATCCGTGGTGTCTTGCAGTGTGGGCGCAATCGGCACCGGGTTGACCAGCGCACCGTCTAGCAGTGTTCTATTGCCGTGTTTGAACGGTGTGAAAACGAGAGGTGTGGCAATGGATGCCCTGATGGCATCGAAAAGCTTGCCTTCCTGCAGCCAGACCTCTTCCCTTGACAGGAGGTCCGTGGCCACGGCCGTGAAAGTAATGGGTAAATTTTCAATGGCACGGTCACCAATCAATTCCCGCAGGACATGGATGATACGTTCGCCCTTGAATAGCCCTGCCCTGCCAATAGTGGGATCGAGCAGGCGCAAAACATGTTTTCGTTCCAGCGCGGATACCCACTGGGCATAGACATCCAGCTTGTGGCTCGCATAGATGCCACCGACCAATGCACCGATAGATGCGCCCGAGATGGAGGCGATCTGGTAGCCGTTTTCCAGCAGCCACTGGATCACGCCTATGTGTGCGAGGCCGCGCGCTCCGCCACTACCTAGAACGAGCGAGACGGACTGCGCCTTGCTGGTCATGGTGACAGCAAGACGCCTTGGCGCAGTCGATCCATATTGCGCGCCCTCGTCAGCTGGTTTGCACCGCGATACGGCGCGGCCGAGCTTCTGCCGACTTGGGAAGTTCGATGCGCAACACGCCGTCGCGATAAGTGGCCTTGGTCTTGTCGGCCTGGACGGCAGCAGGCAGGGGCACATCGCGGCGGAAGTTGCCGTAAGCACTTTGCACCACATGCCATTGACCTGCGCCCACTTCCCTGTCGATGCGCTTTTCGCCCCACACGCTAAGCACATCCCCATTCAAGGCGACCTTGAAGTCCTCGCGTTGCATGCCGGGTGCCTCGATCCGCACAACCACTGTGTCGTCACCCTCGAAGACATCGGTGGCCAGAAAGGCCCACCATGTCATTCGCGGCCAAGTTCTCTGCGGCGTGGAGCCGGAGTTTGTTGCGGACGGCTGTGCGGGCCAAAACCGGGTCAAAGCACCGCTGGCGCGGGTACTGAGCTCGCGCCAACCTTCTGACAAAGACTCCCATGCTTGATCCGCACTTTGCCTGATTTGCTCTGCAAGTTGGGCCATGGTTCATCCTTTTTTGTAGATCCAGACAGGTTCTTGCTATTGCAACGCTCAACCTGCCGTGACTGTGATCCTGCGCGGTTGCGCATGCGCCTGCTTAGGAATACGCAGATTCAGAACACCGTCCTTCAGATTGGCCTCGATGCGGGTCGTGTCCAGTTCCCGGCTTAGCGTAAAACTACGGCGGTAGCGGGGCACGCGCACTTCCGCAAAAATGGCCTCCATTCCGTCCGGTGTGCGTGGCCATACCCCTCCCTCGATCAGCAATGAGTCGCCTTCCACTTTCAATTCCAGAAGATCCTTGGGAACGCCCGGCATATCGGCAAGAAGCGTGATGCCGGAGGCGTCCTCAAACACGTCAACGGCAGGCAGGACAGCGCGCTGTTGGTCATGCTCAGCGGCGCTGCGGCTTACTTGTTTGTTGTCGCTCATGGTCTTTCTCCTTCGATACGTGCTGCATCACTGCACAGTGATGCGCTTGGGTTGGGCCGATTCGCGGCGTGCGATGCTGATTTGAAGGACCCCGTCGCGGTAGCTTGCATTCACCTGCGCAGGGTCCAGGTCGTCAGGCAAGGAGATCGTTCGGCTGAAGCTGCCCGCGGCACGCTCGCGCGCGTAGATTTGCACGGGCGCGTCTTTTTCAGGGATGCCGGACGGACGTTCGCCGGAAATGCGCAGCACACCGCGGTCCAGAGTCACGTCAATCTTGGAGGCGTCGAGACCGGGTGCGAAGGCGTACACCTCTACGCTATGGGCCGTGCGTCCCACATTGATGGCGGGCAGCGTCCCCGATGTCACCGAACGGATGCTGCTGGGCAAACCCGATACGCCAAACGCTTCGTCAAGCTCCCGGCGCAGTAACTCGAATTGACCGAACAAACTGCTCGGCTGGTTCAACAAAGATACATACATGGTGTGTCCTCCGATAGTTTGATACACACCGGCAGGAGACCAGTTCCCACCGGCTGAAAATAAGCTATGGACCCAGAAAATGTTTTCAAGTGGGCAACATGGGAAATCTCATCAAGAACCTGCAACGCGTGCTTTGGAGGGCTCTGCGAGCCGGGGTCAATCGTCAGGTAGCAGTCGATAGCCCATATCGTTCCAGCTTCTGGAGCCAACTGCCAATGCCTTTATGGCAGCGACAAACTCGCCGTGGTGGTCTGCAATCTGTCCGGATTCGACGGCGCACGCCATTAGGCGATGCGCCTCCGCGCGGGTCAGTGCAATGTCTCCCGAAAACCAGGCGACCAGCCGGTCCATGGCACCGGCCTGCAGAGGCAGGCCCATTTCGGCCGTGCAACCGGCATTCATGCCATGCCGACGCGGTGCATCGGCCTGCGCGAAGGAATGGTTGTTTGACATGGTGGTCTTTCTCCAGGCTATGCAAATCCCGGGGCCCCTTACCCCGGGATTCGTCTCTCTAAGCTCAGTAGTCCATATCCGCCGTGGCGGGCGCTACCGGCTTCTGCTCTTTGGGGGTCTCGGCAACGCTGGCATCCGTGGTGAGGATCAGGCCCGCGACAGAGGCCGCGTTTTGCAGTGCAGTGCGAGTGACCTTGGTGGGATCGATGACGCCCATCTCGATCAAATCACCGTACTGCGATGTGCCGGCGTTGTAGCCCCAGGCTCCCTTGCCGGCCAGCACCTTGTCGATCACTACCGAGGCTTCGTCACCCGCATTGACCGCGATGGCGCGCAGCGGCTCTTCAATCGCCCGCAGCACGATCTTGATGCCGGCGTCCTGGTCGAGATTGGCGCCTTTGAGGTCTTTGACCGCAGCACGGGCGCGCAGCAGGGCCACACCGCCGCCGGGGACAATGCCTTCTTCCACTGCCGCGCGGGTGGCGTGCAGGGCGTCGTCGACGCGGTCTTTCTTCTCCTTCATTTCGACTTCGGTGGCGGCACCGATCTTGATGACGGCCACACCGCCGGCCAGCTTGGCAATCCGCTCCTGCAGCTTTTCCTTGTCGTAGTCGGACGTGCTGTGGTCCTTCTCGGCCCGCAACGTGGCGACCCGTGCCTTGATGAGCGCCTGATCGCCCGCACCATCAATGATGGTTGTGGTGTCCTTGTGGATCTCGACGCGTTTGGCACGGCCCAGATCGGCCAGGGTTGTCTTGTCCAGCTGTTTACCCACTTCCTCGGCAATCACGGTGCCACCAGTAAGGATGGCAATGTCTTCCAGCATGGCTTTACGGCGGTCACCAAAGCCGGGCGCTTTGACTGCAGCCACCTTGAGCACTCCGCGCATGCTGTTGACCACCAGCGTCGCCAGGGCCTCGCCTTCCAGGTCTTCCGCAATGATCAGCAGCGGACGACCGGCCTTGGCTACTTCTTCCAGCACCGGCAACAGGTCACGGATGTTGGAGATCTTCTTGTCGTGCAAAAGCACCAGCGGGTCGTCCAGCACAGCAACCTGCTTTTCGGGGTTGTTGACAAAGTAGGGGCTGATATAGCCACGGTCGAACTGCATGCCTTCGACCACTTCCAGTTCGTTGTCCAAGCTCTTGCCGTCCTCGACGGTGATCACGCCTTCCTTGCCCACCTTCTCCATGGCCTTGGCGATGATGTCGCCTATGGTGGTATCGGAGTTGGCCGACAGGGCCGCTACCTGGGCAATTTCCTTGTTGGTGCTGCAGGGTTTGGACAAGATCTTGAGTTCTGCCACGACGGCTTCAGTGGCCTTGTCGATGCCGCGCTTGAGATCCATCGGGTTCATGCCCGCAGTCACGTACTTCATGCCCTCCTTGACGATGGCCTGGGCTAGTACGGTAGCCGTGGTGGTGCCGTCACCGGCCACATCCGCGGTCTTGGAGGCCACCTGCTTGACCATTTGCGCGCCCATGTTTTCGAATTTGTCCTTGAGCTCGATTTCCTTGGCGACCGTCACGCCATCCTTGGTGATGACGGGGGAACCAAAGCTCTTTTCAATGACCACGTTGCGGCCCTTGGGGCCCAAGGTAACCTTGACGGCGTCGGCCAGGGTGTTCACGCCCTTGAGAATGCGGGTGCGGGCGCCATCGTGAAATTTGACTTCTTTTGCTGCCATTTTTCAATCTCCAAATCAATCAGGGGGATAGGCCTGTTCAAGCCACTTTCTTGAGGGATGCATTGGGGGCGCCTTCAATGACCCCCAGCACGTCCTCTTCCTTGAGAACCAGAAGTTCCTGGTCGTCGACCTTGACGGTTTGACCAGCGTATTTGCCAAACAGCACACGCTCGCCCTTCTTCACCTGCAAAGGCCGCACGCTGCCGTCTTGCAGCAATCGACCCGTGCCGACTGCAATGACGTCGCCTTGCTCGGGCTTCTCGGTGGCCGTATCGGGAATCACGATGCCGGACGCGGTCTGTCGCTGCTGATCAATCCGCTTAACGATAATCCGGTCGTAAAGGGGACGAATTTCCATCACGAAATCTCCTGTTCAAAATCAGATTAAGGGTAAGTTGCCGGGCCACAGGGCACGACATACTGACTCAAAGAATCAGCGATTTTTGAAATAGGGATGGGTGAAAATAATTCAAGACCTGCCGCGCCTGTAACCGCTTTCGAGGTGTCAGATCAAGACAATGCGGCTGCTATGGCCCAGGTGGTAACGCGTGCGGGACATGCGGTTTCCCACGCACGGCCTTGCGGCGACCGGGCAGGGGAGTGCACGGCTGCCATCGGATTGCAAGGTCTCGTCACCTGCCGCGTCCCTCCATAGACCGTTTTTGACGGGGCGAAATTGCCAGCGCACATAGCCAACGCGCGCCCCGAGTTGCATCAGGTCCGCGCGATCGGGAGCTTCAACAAGCATGAATTCTTCGGCGGGACCCTCAAAGGGATTTTCAGCAAAGGCTTGGCGGCATTCCAGCGCCTCGCGCTCGGATGCTCCAGCGGTATTGCAGCCACGCCGCTCTTCGCGAACAAGGTCCCAAGCGCCCAACTGCCAGGCGGCCTCCAGCATCGCCTCGTCCAAATGCTCCATCGCCAGCCACGCATCGCTCAGTTGCAATGCCGAACCGGGAACACCTTTCGGCGTATTGCTTGGGGCGTGCCGCGACGCTTGGGATCGTGCGAATCCGTGCCAATGCACCATCAGCAGCACAGGTGTATTGGCACGAGGCACGGCCGTGAGCGATACAGCTACCACCGGCAGACCCACAGCCCCCATCTGGGCCACTACCTTGTCAAAGACATGCATTCCCCGAAACCTCCTGGTCTTGGAAAATTCTGCACGAAGGTTTTTTCTTTTGCAACTACGGGGAATTCGATGGAACGGTGTGAACTACGCACCAAGCATCACCTGCGGGGCGGTGGGGCCAAGCAGATAGCTTGCGACGGCCGAAGAACATCCAGGCCGTCGCAATCCAGTGTCGCCTTGTCGGAAAACCATCCGCCGTCGTTTAACCGAGATGGATAGGAATTAAGACCCGGTTGTTGTCACGCAGGACTTGGACTGCCAGACGTTTCCCAGCGTTACTGACTTTGGATCGTAGCTGCTCAATGTTGGCAACCAATTCGCCATTGACAGACAGGATCACATCGCCAGGCAGTATGCCGGCTTCTTCGGCAGGGCCTTCACCAACATCTTCCACAACCAATCCGGAAACTACTCTGGTTTCCTTTCGCTCCTTCTCGGTGAGAGGACGCACGGCGATGCCAAGCTTCGCCTGGTCATCGCCAACGGGCTTGGCTTTAGCCTGGGCGGTTTTGACTTCTCCGACTGTTACCGTGATCTCCTTGGTCTTTCCGTAACGCAGAACAGTCACAACGGCCTTGGAACCCGGAACCACATCTGAAACAAGTGGTGGCAACTCCCCAGAACGGATGATGGGAGTACCGTCAAACTTGATTACAACGTCGCCGGGCTCAATTCCTGCCTTATCGGCCGGACTATCCCTTTCCACCGAGCCGACGACTGCCCCATTGGGCTTGTCCATTCCGAGAGACTCAGCCAAAGAGGCATCAACATCCTGGATGGCAATCCCTAAACGGCCTCGGCTCACCTTGCCGGTCTCCAGCAACTGTCGTTCCACCTTCATGGCCACGTCAATAGGGATCGCGAAAGAGAGGCCCTGAAAACCACCGCTACGGCTGTAGATTTGGGAGTTGATTCCGATTACTTCTCCGCGCAAATTGAACAATGGCCCCCCGGAATTGCCAGGGTTGATGGCGACGTCGGTTTGCAGGAACGGGACATATCCCTCGTCTGGCAGTGTGCGGGACTTCGCAGAGACGATACCTGCCGTGACCGTATTTTCAAAGCCAAACGGTGAGCCGATGGCTACCACCCACTCACCAACGCGGCTGCCCTTGGGATCACCGATCTTGACTGTAGGCAAGTCCTTGGCATCAATCTTCAGAACTGCCACGTCTGACAGCTTGTCGACGCCAATGACTTTGGCTTTGAATTCACGCTTGTCAGTCAGTTTGACCGTGACCTCATCCGCATCTGCTACCACATGCGCATTGGTCAGTACCACACCATCCGACTTCACGATGAATCCCGAGCCTAGGCCATGCGTTGGCACTCTTCCATGGGGCAGCGGGTTTTGGAATCTCTTGAAGAATTCTTGAAACGGGTCATCTGGGTCCAATCCAGGAAAGCCTGGAATGGCAGGTATCCCCGTTTTGATGGTTCCGGATACGCTAACGTTCACGACGGCGGGGCCCTGTTGTGCCGCGATCTCGGAAAAGTCGGCCAGAGCGGTAGTGCTTCCAGGCCCCGGTACTGCACTTATGACCTGCGAAGCACTTGATCGGTCCATCTCGCTGAGACTGGGGGATTTCGTGGAATACGCGTATCCGCACAACAAAGCAGTTGCTGCCAGACTTCCGATGAGGATGTAACGAATTTTGCTAAAGGTGTTTCTCCATTCCATGGTGAATAGCCTCCTTGACGGTCACCGGACCATCCGGTGTTCAAGGGCGAAATATGGGCACGGTTTTTTTGTTTCAAGGGGTGTGAAACGGGCCGCATTCCAACCGGCTCAATTCCAATGGACGGATTCCTCAGACTCCTGCTTTTTGGTTCAAATATTGCGGATAGTTATGTAGTTCAATTGGAGATATAAAAATTCCGAATAGAAGCCGACGTCCACCGAGAGTTTGCAATCCTTGCCACCTATTTTGCGTGTGTCAATTTCCACCTTGAACCCGC
>JACXTT010012632.1_pt1 | contig 11201 bp, 13 predicted proteins | sample 9270951 | NCBI WGS metagenome assembly JACXTT01 (sample SAMN15532306, study PRJNA645909) | rock metagenome | isolation source: weathered quartz diorite | place: Puerto Rico | collected 2017-06-21 | reverse complement strand
GACGGCGCCGATCACGACGGCGTCGCTCGCCGCTCGCAACAGGTGACCGCGCCGGCGCGCCTCCGGGCCGGTGATCCAGCGGGCACGGCCGCCGGCGTCGGCGATGCGTCCGTCGAGCGTGGCGGCCACCTTCCAGGTGACGCGCGGACGGCGCAGCGCGTGGCGGTGCCAGTAGCCTCCGAGCGCGTCGCGCGCCGCGTCGGCACAGACGCCTTCGACCACGCGCACGCCCGCCGCGCGCAGCTCCCGCAGGCCGCGTCCGTTCACAATCGCGTGGGGATCGCGGACTCCGACGACGCAGCGCCGAACCCCGGCCTCGATGAGGGCCTGGGTGCACGGCGGCGTGCGGCCGTGATGCGCGCACGGCTCGAGCGTCACGTACAACGTCGCGCCGCGCGCGCGCCTCCCCGCCTTCGCCAGCGCTTCGACCTCGGCGTGCGGTTGCCCTGCCGCGCGGTGCCAGCCCTCGCCGACGACCCTACCCTCGCGCACCAGGACCGCGCCGACGACCGGGTTGGGCCAGGTGCGGCCCCGGCCGCGCACCGCGAGTTTCAGCGCGCGTCGCATGTGCCGCTCGTCGTCCAGACTTCGCTTCACGTTCGCTCTCGATACAAATGCGTCGCCCCGCGGCCGGGGAAGGCCACGGGGCGAAAGGACATGCTGCGCGCGCCTCGAGAGGCGCACGCGAACCCCCTTCTTCCATCCCGACTATACGGTCGGCCCCGGAGTCACACCGGGTCTGCGAACCGGGCATGGCCGTCGTGAGTTGGCCGGTTGCCGCTCGTCCGCTCGCGGGCTCTACCGCCGGTGGGGACTCGCACCCCGCCCCGAAGGAGTTTCAGAACCTGCGAGGATAGGGAGTCCGGCCTCGGCGTGTCAAAACCGCGGCGCCGCCCTGGCGGCACGACGTTGGGGCGGCTGCGGTGGCCCCCGCGTCCGAGCCGACCGAGCCCGCAGGATCAGGCGGGGCTCAGTAGCCGGATCAGGCCGGGTTCAGTAATGGAAGCAGAGGCGGGCGCTGGCAAGCTTCCAGTCTTCCGAGTCCCGCAGCCAGGCCCAGCGACCGGAAAGCTCGAGCCCGACGCGCACCGGAGACTCACGCGACTTCATCAGCGTCACGTCGAGCGCCGCCCCCGGCGCGGTCTCGTGGATCGCCAGATCGGCGAAGCCCGCCCCGCCGCCGGTTGTGGACAGCTCCGCGCGCGCGCTGAAGACCTCGGGCCCGATCGAGACGAGCCCGATGGGTCCCCACCCTGCTGGCTTCCAATGGGCCATCACCGCCGCCTCGAACGCGCTGTAGTCGACGCTCGCGCTCAGGCTCCCGCGATCGACCGTGCGGCTGCCGAGCAGGTGGAAGGTGATCGTCGGACCCACGGCGAGGGTTGGAGTCACGGGATAGCTGAGGCCCGCTGACGTGGACATCGACCCTGGGGGTGCGTCGGTGGTGAACAGCTTGGTGTAGCCCACGGCGATCGAGCCGCGAACGTCGCCGACGGCGGCGCGAGCCAGCCCCGAGTTCGCCGCCGATGCCGCGACGAGCGCAGCGAGCGCCGTGGCCGCGAGCCACGCGCGAGGAGTCGGCGCGGGGGCGCCACCGACGAGCGACAGCACCCGTCGGACGGTCACGGAAGCGCGACGCGAACCATCACCGCGAGAAGCGAGTGATGTCGGGGTGCCGGGAAAGGCGCTCACGTGCGGTTGAACCGGATCTCGATACAATCGCCATCCTGGACGACGTACTCGCGGCCCTCGAGACGGAGCACCCCCTTGCTGCGGGCACCCGCGGTGCCCCCCTCGTCCACCAGCACCTGCCACGCCACGACCTCCGCTCGAATGAATCCCCTCGCCAGATCGGTGTGGATCTCGCCTGCCGCGTCCACGGCGGTTTCGCCGCGCGACAGCGTCCAGGCACGAACCTCGTCGGGACCGACGGTGAAGAACGAGATCAGGCCGAGCAAGTCGTAGCAGGCCCGGAGCACCAGCGACAAGCCGTCCTCTTCGACCCCCAGCTCGCGCCGGTAGGCGTCCCGCTCCTCGGGTGGCAGCGCCACGATCTCGCGCTCGAGGTGCGCGCGCAAGCGGACCGCCAGAGTGCCGGGAGCAGGCGCCGGGGCCGCCCGATCCGAGCTCTCGTCCTGGTTGTACACCACGATCAGAGGTTTGCGCGACAGCAATTGGAAGCCGCGCAGTACTCGATCCGCGGCCGCGTCGAACGTGCCGCCGCGCAGCGGCTGGCCGGCCTCGAGCCGCTCGCGGCAGCGCCCGAGCACCTCGAGCTCGGCCTCCCCCTGCCGCTTGCCGACCCTTAGCTCCTTGTCGATCCGCTCCATCCGCCCCTCGACGATTACGAGATCGTTGAGGATCAGCTCGTCCTCGAGCGCCCGGAGATCGCGCGCGGGCTCCACCCCACCCGCCACGGCGTCGCCACCGAAGTCGCGCACCACGGCGACCAGTGCATCGCTGTTGCGCACGCTGGCGAACAGGTCCTGACCCTTGCCCGGACGCCCGGCCCCGTGGCCCGCGGCCGCGGAATCGACGATTTGGATCTGCACGTACGTCGTCTTCTTGGGCTGGAACAGGCGGGACAGCCGATCGACCCTGGTGTCGGGAACACGCACGACACCCAGCCGCTCGCGGCCCGAAGCCGCCGCGGGCTGAGCACCCGCGCCCTGCATCAGGATCTCGAACAGCGTGGTCTTGCCGGCGGCGGGCAAGCCGAGAATGCCGACGCGCTTCACGGGTAGGACCAGTCCTCGGGCGGAGTGCGAAAGCGCCCGCCGGAACACCGTTCCAGCGGGCGCATCGACGACGATCGCAATTTAGGTGGCGGTGCGGGCCAAGTCAAACCCCGCTGCCGCGGCACTTCTAGGAATCGACCTTGCGATACTCCTTCGCGAGCGCTGCCTCGAGCCCGGCATAAACCGTTGCTGGGAGCGGCACTTCGCGATCGACTTGATACAGGACAATGGTCTTGCGCACGGTATCGACTTCGAGCCGGCAATCGCGGCAGCGGCTCAGGTGCGCCTCGATGGCTTTGCAGAGCTCCTCACGCGCGTCGTCGTCGAGGTAGTCCGCAAGCTGCTCTAACACTTCATTACAATCCACTGCCCTCACTCCGCGGTCTGGCCAGGTTCACTTGCCGGGACGGGTCTGCCGCGCAATGACCCGCCTCCGAGGGGCATCGCCGCCGGTCGGCTTCCCCGGCAACCCGTCTAGATGCAGGCTCCCCGGAGATCGGTTTGCACGAAATTGACGGTGGGTCGGGGCTTATGGGGCAGGCTGGGACCCGGGGGTGGTGGTGACCCGTGCTGGGATCGAACCAGCGACACCCTGCTTAAAAGGCAGGTGCTCTACCGACTGAGCTAACGGGTCACCGCGCTGCGGCGCCAACACTTACGCCCGCCGGCCGGAAAAGGCAACGGGCGCGGTGGACAGGGGGTGGACACAAACCGCCTTCGACGCCCCTCGATCAGGCCCCCTCGCGCTCGCGGTAGACGGCGCTCTGCCTCGCGCTTGATGAGGTCCTCGGTAATCCGAGCGTACCGCATCGTGGTCGCGATCGAGGCGTGGCCGAGGATGTCCTTGAGGGCAGCCAGCGAGCCCCAGTCCCGGAGCCACTGGATCGCGAAGTCGTGCCGCGTGCGGTGGACGTGGAAGTCCGCTATCCAGGTCGCCTTTCGGACGGCCTTCCCGAAGCTGCTGTGCGACGAGAACGGGACCAGCCTGCCGACGTGGCCCCGGACCTCGCCCGCCAGCGCGGGTCCAAGCGGAACCCGACGGACGCGGCCGGTCTTCGTCCGCTCGACCTCAAGCCCGTCCTTCACGTGACTCGCCTGCACTCGGCATCCCTCGCCCCAACGGAGTCCCGTCCCGAACAAGAATCGCAGCACGAAGCCATACGGCTCGGGGAGCGCGACCAACTTGGCGCGCTCTTCGTCAGAGAAGCCCTTCGGCGCGGTCTCCGGGATGCGTGGCATGACGCGCTTGGGGAACGGGCTGCGCTCGATGCGCCCCGCGTCCTTGGCCCCAGTTCAGGAACGCGCGAAGATCTGACATGATCCGCGCCACCGTGTTCGCGCTCAGGGTCTCTTCGCCGACCTTCTGCTTCTCCAGCCACAGCCGGTACGCCCGGATGCTGTCGCCGGTGATAGAGCCGAGCGTCCCGGTGAAGTACCGGCACAGGTAGTGGTCCTTCCACGTCTCGGCGAGTTCCTGCCCCTTCTCGTTGCGCCGCGTCGCGACGTACAGCTTGAGCCACTGCCCGAACGCGTCGGACAGCGGTACCCTCGACAGGACCGGGTCGCCCGCGCGGTAGCGGTTCAGCTTGTCCTTGGCCTTCTTGTAGTCCGTGCCGAGCGGCACCCACTTCGGCTTGCCGGTCGTCTTGTCGCGCTGCCGCGCGTGGTAGTGGCCCCCCGTCCGTGATCCAGAGGCCCTTGACGCGCGTGCGCTTCCGAATGCCAATCGCAAAATTCGCCGCGCTCATCTCGGCTATCGCCGGCCTGGTCGACGCCACCCGCCCGAGGGCGGACCGTTGGCACCACAGCGACAGGCAGTGTCGCTAGATTTAGCGAACGCGACGCACTGAACTGCAACGTCGATCGTTGCGCGCCTGACGTCCTTCGCCGACAAGGACGCCCGTCGTCGCGCGCGCTCGGTGCGACGAATTTTTTGCGCTCTCGGAGGCGGACGGAGCTACTGTTTTGGATGAGGAGGGATACGACGGATGCGATTGACACTGGCGGCGGTGATGCTAGTTCTCGTGGCGCATCCGTCCTCGGCCCAATCCGCCAAGGCGCAGACCGACTGGCTGCCTCCACCCGCGCAGACCATCCAGGAGTTCCTGGCTTCGGGAGCGAGTGACCTGGTGGTGACCGGAACCATCCTCTCGGCCAAGGAAGCAAGCCACGAGTACCGGACCCAATCGGCTTGTGGCTTCAACCACATCCGGCCTTTCCAAGCGACGGAGATCACGCTCCGGGTTGACAACGTCATTTTCGGCGTGGCTGAAGACTCGACGCTGCATGTGTCGGTGCTTGAGCAGAACTACGGGAACGTCGTCGGCAAGCGTGCCCTCGTGTGGGCATACCGCGAGGGTTGCGACGGTTGGTCCCTCATCGGACGAATGGGCGTGTATCAAGAGGACAACACGGTCGCCGGCAGCGAGGGCACGCCGCTTTTCCGCACGCCAGATGGGTCGATGGTCAAAGTCACCGCGTCCCAGGTGTCTTCGGTGCGCTCGCTCGGGTTCCAGCATCCATCGTCCACCTTCAACTGGTCCAGGGCCGTCGCCCTCGCGCGTGTGGTGTCGATCGAGCGCTCAGACCAGCATCGGGCTGCCTACCACGTCCAGTTCCTCAACTGGATCTCGGGGCACGGCACGGTCGAGCCCACGACGGTCGCCTTCCGTCGCCAGTCCGGTTGCTACCCAGACATCGCCCGCGGCGACTCAATCCTGATCCCCGTTCACGGTATCAATCTGGCGACCGTGACCCTGGCGTCGTGTCCCACCGCTCTGAGAGTAAAGCGCGGCTTCGCCCCGGGACTGGGCGTGCCGCTCGATGATCTGGATCGCGTTCTGCACCGCGTCGGGCCGCAGGCGCTCACGCTACGCACCTGCCGGGAACGCCCTGCGAGGTAGGGATGCCGCGCAGGCCGCGCATCCTCGTCGTTGTCCTGGCGCTCTGCCCGCGAACAGCTTATCCGCGCCCTCCGATCATGCGCAGTGTTCACCCGTCCATGGAATCGGGGGAACTCCAGTACTCTCTAGGGGGAGGGGCTCGCGGCACATCCCCCTCGCGACGCGCAGGAGCCGCCCAGCCCTGGACTTGGCCGAAAACGAGATCCCCAACATGAAAGCCTCACTACTCAGCTCCGTGCTGCTGCTCTTAGCCCTAGCGGCGCCATGCTTCGCGGAAGATCCGCCGGCGTTTCTCCTTCAGTGGGGAAGTTACGGAACCGCCGACGGGCAGTTTAGGACCCCGCTTGGTCTCGGAATCGATGCGGCCGGCAACATCTATGTCGCCGACTCACAGAACGACCGGATTCAGGTATTCGACGGCAACGGCCACTTCATCGCCAAGTTCGGCACAACCGGAACCGATTCTGCGCAATTCCGTACTCCGCTGGATGTCGCGGTCGCCCCAGACGGCAGCATCTATGTCGCAGATTACGGCAACAGCCGCGTAGATGTCTTCAATTCTCAATACCACTTCCTTCGACAATGGAGCCACCCCCCGGAGGCAGCGTCATGTCACTCGCCCTCAACGCGACCGGCGACATCCTCTACATAGCGTCGTTCGAGGGCATGATCTTCAAGTACTCCACTACAGGTGAGCTTCAGGCCTCATGGGTGTACGCGCCCTCCGGGACCAGAAGCCCGATTGGCTTCGCGGTTGGCGCGAGCGGATCCGTCTACATCACAGATGTGAGTCAATCCGTGTCAAAGTATACTTCCACGGGCCTCTTGATCACGCGATGGAGTGCGACACGGGCTGGGGAGACACTTTATACAGCCCTAGGTCTCACCGTGGACGCGACTGAGAATGTATACGTTGGCAACGGGAGCCAGTCAGCCCGTATGGTCAAGTTCACCTCCACGGGCGACTTTCTGACGCAGTGGGGCACTGCCGGAACTGGACCAGGGCAGTTCGCGGGGTCGCCTCTTGATGTTGCAATCGACACGGCGGGTAATGTGTTCGTCCTGGATGTTGGCAGCGCGAGTATCGAGAAGTTTGGCTTCGTCCCGACACCGACTCGCATTGCCACGTGGGGCCGGCTGAAGAGCCTGTATCGGTAAGGGATCTCGAATGCTTTTTAATGTGCTTGATTTCATATCGGCGGCGACGCCAAGCCAGAACCCAGCCGAAATACAGGCTCAAGTAGCACGGCAAGTTCGTCGCGGATCATGGCCGAGTGCAGACGGCGAACGACACTTGCGTCTCAAAACACGTCGGTCACACTGAACACGCTTCTTCACCACAAGCGCCCCGCAGGCACTCATCCCATCGCACGGAGCCCAACATGGACGACCTCGTGAAACTGGAAGATGTGGGCGGCGTCGCCACGCTTCTGCTCAACCGACCGGAGAAGCTGAACGCGTTCGACCTTCGAATGCGCGAGCAGCTCGCGGCTGCCCTCGAAGTGGTCGAGGCGCGTGGAGCGAAGGTGCTCGTGATCACCGGGGCCGGCCGCGCCTTCTCGGCGGGCGGCGACCTCCAGTTCATGGTGGAGTTGAAACGGAGCGCCGCCGGGTACGACGGCCTGGCGCCGCTGGTCGAGGAGGGCGGGAACGTCGTGGCACGGCTCGCCGCACTTCCCTTCCCCACTCTCGCGGCCGTGAACGGGCCGGCGGCAGGCGGCGGGCTCAACCTCGCTCTCGCCTGCGACCTCGTCGTGGCCTCCGACCGAGCCACGCTCGGCCAAACGTTCGTGCGCATCGGGCTCCACGTAGACTGGGGCGGCAGCTATTTCCTGCCGCGCCGCGTAGGCCTCGCGAAAGCGCTCGAGCTGTGCTGGACGGGCGACATGATCGACGCGAGGGAGGCGCTGCGCGTCGGTCTCGTGGACCATGTGTGGCCCCACGACCGCTTCCCTGCCGAAGTGAGGTCGCTGGCCGCTCGCCTTGCGTCGGCGCCGCTGGCCAGCGTGCGGCTCGCCAAACAGTCTCTTCGTGCGGGGCTTGAGCGCACTCTCGCCGAGTGCCTGATTGCCGAGACCGAGGCCCAGGCGGAGTGCTGGGCGTCACCCGATTCGGATGAAGGGATTCGCGCCTTTGTGCAGAAGCGAACCCCCACCTTCCGCGACCCCCCACATGCGGCCCTCGCTGCCCACGGACACGCGGAGCCGTACCTGTTCGAATAGCGCCGGCGAAATCCAAGGGCGCGCCTCGGATTTCGTCGTTGGCGGGTCGCGAGGCGTCGAGCTGTTATCGCTCGGATCGCGGCGTTGTGAAGATGCTGCCGGCGGTGACTAGCCCTCGATCTTGTAGATCTCCCGGCGTCCGTACTCGACGAGATCGTGGTACCCCTTCATGATGTTCTCCATCTCCTTCGCATCCTTCTCGTTCTGCCCCTGCGGAGGACCCTGGAACATCTCCTCGAACGCCTTCAGGCTCGGAACTTCCATCTCGGCCACGACGGTCCAATAGCGCTCGGCGCTGAGGTCGGTCATGACGCGCATCTTCCCCATGCCCATCTTGTCGCCGAGCTTGGACATCGCGACGAACTTCTCGACCATGGGACGCACCTTACCGGGCTTGCAATACATGACTTCCCGGACGAGCAACATCGGAGTCTCCTTTTGCGACCGTGGGTGATGGGAGTTGCGGCAGGGGCGCCACGGTATGCGCTCCGGCGGCGTGGCCGCAAGTCGGCGAGCGCTTGCGACTCGCGAGGTCCTTTGCCGGCGCGAGCGACGATGCGCACGAGCGCGCACAGGCACGCTCAAGGCGCCGCGCACGGTGACCGATACCTAGGGCACCATCGCCGCCACGCGCATCCGGCCTGGCGCGGGAACTGCGCTCGGGGGCAAGTCCGTATGGAGCATCTTCACGCTCATCACGCCGCGAAATCCCTACCCGATCCGCTGCTCGATTCGATCCTGGAGCATTCCGCCGAAGGCATCGTCGTGCTCGACGCGAGCGGGAGGGTCCAGGAGTGCAACCCCGCGGCCGTGCGGCTGTGTGGGCGGACGGCGCGCGATCTGATCGGGCGCCACTGGGCGAGCCTCCGCCTCGAATCCGCCCCGGACGCCGGGTCGAACGACGTCGAACACGAGCCCGACCTCGGGCTCGACGTCGGGGGTCTCGACGGGCCGCCTCAGCGCTCGACAGCCCACCACGTGCTCCGAGATGCGGACGGTCGCCCGGTGGCGACGCTGGTGTTCATCCGCGAGGCCGGAGACGGCGAACGCGTCGCCGACGACGTCGCGGCTCGCGAACGGGCCCTCGCGGAAGCGCTGAAGGCGTTGAGGAGCTCGCACGAGCAGCTCAAGAGCACCCAGCTCCAGCTGATCCAGGCGGCGCGGCTCGAGTCCGTCGGACGCCTGGCCGCCGGCGTCGCGCACGAGGTCAAGAACCCGCTCGCGATCCTGCTGACCGGGATCCAGCTGATGCAGCGACGCACGCGCGACGCCGACACGCTGGCGTTGCTCGGCGACCTGGAGATTGCCGTGCGGCGCGCGAACGGGGTCGTGGTCGGGCTGCTCGACTTCTCGGCTTCGATCGAGCTCAAGCTCGAATCGATCGAACTGGAGAACGTGGTCTCGGACGCGTTGCGTCTGGTGCATCACGAACTCGACGCCCGCCGGGTCCGCTTCCGATGGGACAAGGCGACGCCGATGCCTCGGCTCAAGGTCGACCGGATGAAGATCGAGCAAGTGATCGTCAATCTGATGATGAACGCCATGGACGCCATGCCCGCGGGCGGCGAGCTCGTGCTGCGCACCTCGGTGCGCCAGCTCACGCGAACCGGTCACGGCGTGGGGTACCGCAAGTCCGACCGCCTGAGGCTCGGGCAGACGGTCGCGGTCTTCGAAGTGGAGGACGGCGGCACGGGGATTCCTCCGGACATCTTCTGGCGCGCCTTCGAGCCGTTCTTCACGACCAAGCCGGCCGGCAAGGGAACCGGGCTCGGCCTGGCGGTGTGTCGCATGATCGCGGAGCTGCATCGCGGTTCGGTGTGGCTCGAGAATCGGCCGGAAGGCGGCGCGCGGGCGACGCTCTGGCTGCCCGCAGGGGAAACTCGGAAAGGGGAATCAACATGAGCAAGGCGCGAATCCTACTGGTCGACGACGAGCCGGCGTTCACCCGCGTGATGCGGAGCTACCTCGAGGACACCGGGCGCTACGAGGTCCGCATGGAGAACGATCCGACGAAGGTGGTCGGGGTCGCCCGCGAGTTCCGCCCGCACCTGGTGCTGCTCGACGTCATCATGCCCGACATGGACGGCGGCGAGATCGCGGCCAAGCTGAAGAGCGACCCCACGCAGAAGGACGTCAAGATCGTGTTCCTCACCGCCATCGTCTCCAAGGAAGACGTGTCGAGGCACGGATCGGTGATCGGCGGCCGGCCGTTCCTGGCCAAGCCGGTCGACGCCAAGGTGCTCATCGAGCGCGTGGATCAGGAGCTGAAGTCGGCCGCCTAGGATTCCTCGGGCTCGTGGTCCGCGGAGCCGCGGTCCCCGACCCGGACGCCGAAGGTCCGTCCTCCGGCGGCCGCGCGCGGCAACCGTCGTTCGAGATCAGGCGGCCCGCATGGCCTCGAGAGCCGAGTCCTCGTCCGGATCGATGCCAAGCACCTGATCGAGCGACACGAGCTCGATGACGATCCGGGCCGCCTCCGACGGATTGACGATCCGAACGTGCCCCGCCTGCTCCTCGAACTCCTCCGACAGCGCCAGCAGCGCCCCCACGCCACTCGATCCCATGAACGTGACGCCGTTCAGGTTGAGGATGAGGTTGCGGCCTTCGGCGGCCACCTCCGCTCCGCGTTGCCGAAGGATGTCAGCGGTCCGCGAGTCGAGCCGTCCACGCACTTGTAGAATTGCGACGCGTCCGTGGGTCGCCGAGCGGGTGACGACGAGTGGTTCGTTCATGCGGCTTCTCCGCGAGTGGCGGTGAGGTCTGTCGGCTGGATCGCGACCGGGGCGACGCTCTCGACCGACGTGCTCGCGTGATCGGTGAGAGCCGGCTCGATCGCCAGCAGCGTGACGTTTCCAACCGGTGTGCCCGGGTGATAGACGAGCTGGCTAGCAGCCCGGCGCACGATGTCGATTCCGAACCCGCGACCCCGGCGTCGCACCCCGGGATCGCGGTAGTCCTGCTGAGGATGGGTATCGGCCGAGAACGGCGATCCCTGATCCAGGATCACGAAGTGCCCCGCGGCCCGTCCTGGGGCCGACGGCGAGGCGGCCGACCGGGCCGGAACCCACCAGAGCCAGATCGGCTCGCTACCGCTGCCGCGGAGGCCGTGCTCGACGATGTTTCCGCACAGCTCGGTGAGCGCGAGGATCACCTTCACGCGCTCGGAGCGCAGGCTGTCGGACAGGGTCGGCACCCGATCGAACCAGTCCTCGATACGCACCAGCACGTCGAGCGTGGGCGGGAGCCTGAGCGCGCTGCCGAGCGCGCGGGCTTCCGCCAACAGCTCGAGCGGCGCCGCGTGGGCCGCGGTGCGACCCGCCTCTCCCGCACCCTGCCAG
>JACXTT010012631.1_pt1 | contig 11202 bp, 13 predicted proteins | sample 9270951 | NCBI WGS metagenome assembly JACXTT01 (sample SAMN15532306, study PRJNA645909) | rock metagenome | isolation source: weathered quartz diorite | place: Puerto Rico | collected 2017-06-21 | reverse complement strand
ATTCGCCGTAGCGTCGTTCGACCCGCCGGGAGCGCCGGGCCTTGAAATCGTGCTGGACGCGCTGGGGCGTGGAGTGCTGGACGTGGACGCGGACAGCTATGCGTTGATCGAGCCGCGCGACGATGGCTCGATCGCGCTGGCTCGAGCCGCCGCGGGCGTGCGCGTGCCTGGCCTGGTCGTGCGCGACATGCCGGTCGAGCTCGCGGCGGCAGCCATTGTGCAGTGGCTGGCGAAACATCTCGTGTGATCAGCCTCGCAACCGTCCGTCGAGCCTTGCGAGACCACCGCCCGCACGAGGTGAACGCGCCCGACGCCCAACCCGCAGCGGTCGCCGTCGTGCTATTGGAAGGCCCGCACGGTCTCGAGATCCTGCTCATCCGCCGCGCGGAGCGGGCCGACGACCCTTGGTCCGGTCAAATCGCGCTCCCGGGCGGCCGTTACGGCGTCGGCGACCGGGACCTCGAGGCCACGGCGATTCGGGAGACACGCGAGGAAACGGGAGTGGACCTGTCGGGCACTGAGCGGCTCGGGGTGCTGGACGACCTCCACCCCCGCACCCCGGTCCTGCCGCCCGTGGTCGTACGGCCGTTCGTCTTCGCGCTGCCTCGACGCGCGGCTCTCGTTCCGAGCGATGAAGTGCGGCGCGCCTTCTGGCTGCCACTCGGGCGACTCTCGGAGCCGGGCGTTCGCCGCGAGGTGACTCTTACTCTGCGCGGCGGCCCGCGCACCTTCCCGGCCTACCTGGTGGACGAGGAGCTGATTTGGGGGATGACGGAGCGGATTCTCACTCCGTTCGTGGATCTCCTAAGCAATCAAGACCCCTAGTTATAGCCTCTCAAAATCCACATATTCGCTTGACAGTATCTCATAATTAGCTTAGTCTAACTGTCTGCTGGTATCCAGGGTCAAGTGATTGCCCTAGCGCCCGATACCTGACACCAAATACCTGCCTGCGCGGCAGAGAGAATCGGCATGCAGCCAACGCTCCGCGACCCGAACCCCCCCCTCACCCGGTCGGTCGAGGACTACCTCAAGGCGATCTACCATCTCTCGAGCCAGGGTGGCTTCGCCGCGACCAGCGACATCGCCGCCATGCTCGAGGTCTCCCCACCATCCGTGAGCGGCATGGTCAAGCGGCTCTCGGAAACGGGGCTGATCGAGCATGTGCCCTATCGGGGCGTGCAGCTCACCTCGCAGGGGCGGCGGGCGGCCCTCCGGATGATCCGCCGGCACCGGATCCTCGAGCTCTATCTCACCCAGCACTTGGGTTACGACTGGGGCAGCGTGCACGCCGAGGCGGAGCGACTGGAGCACGCCGTGTCCGACGAGCTGATCGAACGGATGGCGAGCGCGTTGGGACAGCCCCAGTACGACCCGCACGGCGATCCGATCCCCACGGCCGCGGGCGACATCGAAGAGACGGCGCTCGTGTCGCTGGCCGACGCTGGCGTCGGCACGAAGCTCGAGCTGCGCCAGGTGGGGACGCAGGATGCGGCGCGCCTGCGCTATTTCGCGGAGCAGGGCCTCACCCCCGGCGTGTTGCTCACGGTGAGCGAGCGGCAGCCGTTCAACGGGCCCACGACGATCGCGCTGGTGCCCTCCGGGGACCCGCGGGTCGTGGGGCGAGAGCTGGCGCAGCTCCTCTGGTGCCAGGAGATCGGCACGTGAGCAGGCGTTCGTGGGCGTGGTACGGCGTCCTGATGGCGGCCGCGGCGACCCCCGCGGGCGCTCAGGAGCCGGCGGCGCGTTCCATCTCCGATAACAGCTTCCTGATCGAGGAGGCCTACAATCAGGAGCCCGGCGTCGTGCAGCACATCAGTGCGTTCCAGCAGTTCCGCGGTACCGACTCGTGGGCCTACAGCTTCACTCAGGAATGGCCCGTGTTCGGTCGGACCCATCAACTGAGCTACACGCTGCCGATACAGCGAACGCACAGCGGGTCGGCGGTCGCCACCGGCCTGGGCGACGTTGCCGTCAACTATCGCTTTCAGCTGATCGGGGCCGAGCGACTGTCGGTCGCCCCGCGATTGTCCCTGCTACTGCCGACCGGGCGCTCCAAGTCCGATCTGGGTGCCGGCGCGCTCGGCATCCAGATGAACCTTCCCGCCAGCGTGGTAGTCGCGCGCCAAGTGGTCACACACTGGAATGCCGGCGGCACCGTCACCCCCTCGGCCCAGAACGCGGTGGGTGACAAGGCGACGGCGGTCGCGTACAACCTCGGCGCGAGTGTCGTGTGGCTGGCACGGCCGACCTTCAATGCCCTGGTCGAAATCGTATGGACGCGGCGGGATCTCGTGACGGGTGCCGGCCGCACGGCCGCGAGCGACGGCCTGTCGATCAGTCCCGGGATCCGCTGGTCTCACAACTTCTCCAGCGGGCTGCAGATCGTGCCGGGCATCGCGTTCCCGATCGGCGTGGGCCCTAGCGCGGGCCACGACGCGTTGCTCCTCTATCTGAGCTTCGAGCATCCCTTCCGGGGCGGGAGTCATTGATGGCGGCGCCGCAGGCCGATCTTCCTCTCGCGAACCCCGACGCCGGATGGCGACGCCCGCGTCTCGCGCCGAGCCTCGCCGAAGTCTACCGCACCGTTCCCGTCAGCCGGGGCGCGTGGTGGCGCAAGGCGCTCGCATTCGCTGGCCCGGGCTACCTCGTGGCCGTCGGGTACATGGATCCCGGCAACTGGGCGACGGATCTCGCCGGCGGCTCGCGCTTCGGGTACGCGCTGCTCTCGGTCATCCTGCTGTCGAACCTGATGGCGATCCTGCTTCAGGGGCTGGCTGCGAAACTCGGTATCGTGACCGGGCGCGATCTGGCGCAGGCGTGCCGCGATCACTACTCGCGCCCCACCGCACTCGCCCTCTGGATGCTGTGCGAGGTGGCGATCGCCGCGTGCGACCTGGCGGAGGTGATCGGCTCGGCGATCGGACTCAACCTGCTGTTCGGAATCCCGCTGCCGTGGGGTATTGCGATCACGGCGCTGGACGTGTTGATCGTACTGTTTCTGCAGAACAAGGGATTCCGGCTGCTCGAGGCCCTGGTCGTGGCGCTGATTGCGACCATCGCGGGCTGCTTCTTGTTCGAGATCTTCATCTCGCGTCCCGACCTGGCCGCGGTCGCGGGCGGTTTCGTGCCCCGCGCGTCCATCCTGGCCGACCCCGATAAGCTGTACATCGCGATCGGGATCCTCGGCGCGACGGTGATGCCGCACAACCTGTACCTGCATTCGTCGGTGGTGCAGACCCGGGCGTACGAGGAGACGGCGGCGGGCAAGCGGATGGCGGTGAAGTACGCGTTCATCGATTCGACCCTCGCCTTGAGCTTCGCGCTCTTCATCAATGCGGCGATCCTGATCGTGGCCGCCGCGACCTTCCAGCGCGCCGGTCACACCGCGGTCGCCGAGATCCAGGAGGCCTACCAGCTCCTCACGCCGCTCCTGGGCGTGGCCGGGGCGAGCGCGGTGTTCGCCCTCGCCTTGCTCGCGTCGGGCCAGAACTCGACGCTCACCGGGACGCTCGCGGGTCAGATCGTGATGGAAGGCTTCCTGAACATCCGCATCCGGCCGTGGTTGCGGCGGCTCATTACCCGGTTGATCGCGATTGTGCCGGCCGCGCTCACCGCTATCTTCTTCGGGGAGAGCGGCACCGCCAAGCTGCTCATCCTGAGTCAGGTCATCTTGAGCCTGCAGCTTTCGTTCGCGGTGTTCCCGCTCGTATGGTTCACTTCCGATCGCGTGAAGATGGGCGAGTTCGTGAACCCCATTTGGGTCAAAGCGCTGGCCTATCTCGTGGCCGTCGTGATCGCGGGCCTCAACGCCTGGCTCCTCGCCCAGACGTTCCGTGGCTGGCTCGGCTGATGTACGCCAGAATCCTCGTCCCCCTCGAGCACTCCCCTGCCGACGAGACGATCCTCGCTCACGTCCGCGGCCTGGCCAAACGCCTGGGGTCGGCCCTCGTCCTCGTGCACGTGGCGGACGGGTGGGTGGCGCGGAACATCAAGGAGCTCGACCTGCGCGAGTCGGAGGAGATGCGCGACGACCGCGCCTACCTGGAAGAAGTCAGCGCCCGGCTCGAGGTCGAGGGCCTGGACGTCGATGCCGTGCTCGCCGCTGGTGATCCCGCCAAGGAGATCGCCGCCGCGGCGGAGCGGGAGCGCTGCGACCTGATCGCCATGGCCACCCACGGCCATCGATTGCTGGAGGATGTCGTTAAGGGCAGCACCGCGACAGCATTACGACATCAGACCAGGATTCCCATCTTGATGGTGAGGGTGGAAAAGAAGTGAGACGTAGCACAGAGGCGTAACACGAAGACGTCACGCAACTGCGTACGATTCTGCGCGACGTCTTTGTGTTAGGCCTTTATGCAGTTCTCGCCTGCTCCAACACCCTCAGGATGGCACCCAGCCTGCGATCGCGGGCCTCTCTGAGTTGCTCGATGTTGCTCTTGTAGGCCCGCTCGATGCTCTGAATCAGCGCGCGCTGCTGCTCGGGCTCGAGCCGCTGCCACGTGGCGAGCTGCCCCCACCAGCTCTCGAAGCTCCCGAGTAGTTGCTGCAGGAACAGTGTCACGCCCCCGTCGCCCGCCGCCAGGTGATACGTGAGGTGGGGGCCCGCCGCCGCCCAGCCGAGCGCGGGGCCGAGCGAGACGGCACGATCGAGCTGGTCCACATCGATCACACCTTCCAGGACGAGATCGATACACTGCCGCCACACCGCCGCGGTCACCCGTCCCACCACATAGCCCGGGATCGCCTTCTTGAGCAGGATCGGCATGCGGCCCAGCGCGCGGAGGTACTCCTGCGCGCGCACCACCGCAGCCGTGGTGGTACGCGCGGCCGGCACGACTTCGACCAGCGGGATCAGCTCCGGCGGGTTCAACGGGTGCGCCACGAGGCAGCGGTCCTGGCGGCGGCAGCGCGCGAAGATCTCGTTGGGGGGAATGCCGCTCGAGGAGCTGGTGAGCAGCGTATCGGGACCCGTCACCTGCTCGATCGAGCCGAACAGCTTCTGCTTCGCAATCGCGTCCTCGGGGATCGCCTCGATCACCCAGTCGGCGTCCTGGACGGCCTGGAGCAGGCTGCGCGCCTGCGTGAACTCGAGCAAGCCGCGCTCCACGATGCCCTGCGTGGCACGCTCCAGTGCCACCAGGGCGCGGGTACGGCGCGGCACCTCGGCGGCGGCGCGCTCCAGCCCGTGCGCGCTGGCGTCGAACACTGTCACCGGCCAGCCGGCCGAGGCGCACAGCGCCGCCCAGCCGCAGCCGATGTCGCCCGTACCGATCACGGCGACTTTGCGGGGCATCGTCGTCACACGCCCGCCTCCTGGGACACGATCGGCGTCGCCGTCTGGTGCACCGCCCAGCGGAACACGCGCTCCGACAAGAGGGGACGCACGGCTCCCACATCCACCCGCGTCGCCACGCTCACCCGCGCGCCGTGGGGATCGATCCGCGTGTGGCCCCGGTGCTCCCCCTCCTCCAAGTCCACCACCAGCCGCTGGTCCTCGAAGTCGAGAGCCACGGGCTTGAGGAGCGCCGCAATCGGCAGCACATCGTTCACGATGCAGCCGTCCAGCCCCTCCTGCTCCTTATGGAACTCGATGTAGAAGCGAAGCGCATCATTGATCCAGCGAGCCTGCGGTCCCCCGGCGTGCTGCAGTCGCGTCGTTTCGTGCTGCGAGAGCACCATCTCGCGGGTGACGTCGAGGCCCACCATCTCGGTCGGCAGCTCGGCGCGGAGCACGATGTCCAACGCCTCCGGGTCGCACCACGCGTTGAACTCGGCATAACGGGTCGTGTTTCCCCGGGCGCCGACGTTGCCGATCATCGCGATGTGCCGCGCGACCTTGGCCCGCACCAGCTCGGGATTGCTGCGCAGCGCGAGCGCGAGGCTCGTCACCGGGCCGAGCGTCACGAGCGTGACGGGATCCGGCTGCTCGGCGAGCAGGCGGTCGAGCGATTTCACGAAGTCGAGGATGACGCCGGCCGGCGGCAGCTCCGCGTATCCCAGGCCCGATTCGCCGTGCGTATCGCGCGCTACCGCGAGCGGCCGCTTGAGCGGGCGCCGGGCGCCTACGGCGAGGGTCGCGCGCTTGCCGGCGCGACGCAGGATCGCGACCGCGTTCCGGAATGCGTTCTCCACCACCGTATTGCCGTACGAGACCGAGATGCCCCGGATATCGAGCTCGGGCGACGCCAGCGCCAACAGCAGTGCCAGCATGTCGTCGATGCCGGGGTCGGTGTCGATAATGACGGGGAGCGGGGAGCGGGGAGCGGTCAGGGCGTTCACTGCTAAACGCTAGGGAGCGCGGACCTCGTTTGCAATAGCCTGGCGCAGCTTCCGGAACTCCTCCGCTCCCCCGAACCCGAAGATCCGCTCGATCACCCGACCCTGCCGGTCGAGCAGCACGGAATAGGGCAGGCCCCGATAGTGATAGAGCTCCTTCATGCGCCCGCGCCCCACCAGGATCGGGAATGGCGGCCGGTACGTGCGCACGAACGCCAGCATGAGGCCCGAATCCACGTCGTCCGACACGCCCGCGATCTCGAAATCCCTGCGATCGAACTCGCGGTACAGCTCGGCCATGTGTGGGAACTCCTCACGGCAGGGATCGCACCACGACGCCCAGAAGTTCACAAGCGTCACCTTGCCCCGGAACCCGGCCAGCCTGACCGTGTCGCCCGCGAGGTCGGGTAGCGCAAACGCAGGAGCAAACGGCTCGCGCGTGCTCGGTGCGTCGTCGGCGCGCGCGATCAGCGAGTCCGCGTCGAACACCGCAAGGGCGCCGCTCGCATCCACCGCTACCGCCGTCTCGCGGGCACCGAGGCGACGAGTCGCGACAATCGCGCCCGTCGCCGCGTCGAGCACGTCCACCCGCAGGCGCGTCCCGGCGGAATCGTCGGAGCCGAGTGCGTACAGCCGACCGCCCGGCGGGGGCCCCAGCACCAGCGCCACGTTCACGAGCGCCTTCTTGAGGCGTAGGTCGGCGCCCTTGGCGGGGAGGAACTCGGGATCGGGCTCGCTCCCTCCCCGGAACAGCCCGCGCTTCGTGGTCCAGGAGAGTTGGCCCGCGGGCGTGTACTTGCGGATCTCATCGCGCACCAGTGGTGCGTAGTAGACCGCTCCATCGGGCCCCACCGCCACGGCCCCGGCGTTCACCACGTAGTCGAGCAACGGCGTCGCCGGCCGGCGGATGGTGGCGAGTCCTGCGATGGGACGCCCCAGCGTATCGAGCATCCGGATCAAGGGTGCCGAGTCGGGCTCAGGCATGCTGAGCTGCGGCACGTAGTAAGGAGAGCGGGTCGCGGCCACCCGGCCTGCACCCGCGGCGTACAGCGACGCCGCGTCCGGGCTCTCCCATTCGCGCACCACGCGCCCACCCCCCGCGGTGTCTATCACCACGCCCTCGCCAGTGTGCTCGGTGACGAGCAGCTCCGTCCCGCCGAGCGAAGTCACGGCCATGGGCGCGGCGAGGCGAGGGTTCGTGATGCGGCGGACGACGCGCAACTCGCTGTCGAAGGCAACGAGCCGACCACGCTCGGGATCGGGCGCCCACGACAGGCCGCCCAGGGACGCGACCGGCGAGCGGTCCAGGAACAAGAGGGTGAAGCCGCTGGGGGGGGGCGCCGTCGGGCGGCAGCCGGAGAGCGCCGCCACGAGCACGGCGCACCCCCCCAGCACCAACCGCATCAGGACGCGGCCGAGACCGTCTTGATCTCGATCGTGTGCAGGCCGCTGACGAAGCGGTGTGTGCCCGTCACCTTCACTTTGCTCTCCGCGTAGGGCACGAGCTTCGAGTTCTGAGGATCGCCGGGCTTCGAGCTCACCGGCAAGTACATCGTGCCGTCGCTCGAAAGGAGCCCGAGCGGCACACCCGCCTTGGCGCACGCCTGGGCGCACGCCTTGTGACCCGCGCCGGACGCGCCGTTCGTCGTGTTGCAGTTCAAGTCGACCACCTGAGCGGTGATCGTCATCTCGTCGCCCGCCATCTTCTCGTGCGCCTGCGCCGCCAGCGGCAGCGCACAGCACGCCAGTACGGCGGTGGTGGCGAGGATGCGCTTCAGCATCGTTCATCCTCCTGTGGGTGGTACCGGGAAACCTGCCAGACCAGAGGGAGCGACCGTGCTTGCTCCCGTCTACCATACGTCTCGACCGGGGGTTCCAGATTTCGGGTATATTGGGCGCCATGGCCCAGGCCTATCGTGAGTTGCTGGATACGTTTGGCCGCGGGTGGGAGCGCGGCGCCGTGGATGAGATCGCCTCCGTCTTCGCCCCCGAGGCCGTGTTTCTCGAAACGCCATTCAGCGCCAAGAGCGCCGGCATCGACGCGATCCGCGCGTATTGGCAAGACGTTCCCCAGAACCAGGCCGACGTGACGTTCAAGTCCGGGGAGCTGTACGTCGCTGGACCCTGGTTTGCGACCGAGTTCCGCTGCACCTATCGTCGGCGCCGCACCGGGGAATGGGTGGACGCGCGCGGGGCGATCTTCTGTGAGACCAAGGACGGCAAGATCACCGAGATGCGGATGTACTGGCACAGAGCCTAGATCCCCTGTCGGCTCCTGACGTACGCCAGGGCCTGCTTCATCAGCTCGGCGCTGCGCAGTCCCACCCGCATCGCCTGGGCGACGGCATCCTCTTCTTCCAGCCCTTGCTCCAGCATGAAATAAGGAATGAGGCCGGCCCCCACACGATTGCCGCTGCTGCAATGCACGAAGGCCGGCCGCCTGCCCGCGAGCTCGCGCACGGCGTCCACCAGCCGGGCGAACGTAGCGTCGCTCACCGCGCCGTGCCCCACCGGAATGTTGTGGTACTCGAGTCCCGCCTGGACCACGGCATCGGGAGTCTTGAACGGGCGCGGCTCCATGGCTTCGCGGATGTCGATCACCACCGCGCATCCGGCGCGCTTCAGCGCCGCCAGGTGCTCGGGCGCGGGCTGCCCTCCCGTGACGATCCCGTGGATCGGCTCGCAGGCGTTGGGGACGCCCGCGATGGCGTCGAGGAGTTGGCTCATTGGAGTCGCGGCGGCTAGCTTACGCCGCTCAATCTACCTCAAGCATCGTCATGGCGTCGCCGCGCCGTCCTTCGCTCCGCGTCCATTTGAAGCCGCGACACAAGCTGTGGCTCAACTGGGACGGTGCGTTCCTCATGGGGCCGCGCTACTTGCGCTTCCTCGACGCCGTGGACCGCAAGGGCACCATCCGCGCGGCCGGCCTCGAGGTCGGTTGGAGCTATCGCACCTGCCTGAACCGTATCCGCGCGATGGAGCGCGTACTCGGCGCCAAGGTGCTGGACACGACCCGGGGCGGCTCGCACCGCGGCGGCGCCCGCCTGACGCCAGAAGCCCGCCGGCTGGTGAACCTGTTCCAGCGGTGGCGGCGGGAAGCTCTCCGCCTGAGCGACGTCGCATTTCGGAAGATCATGCGTCGATAGGCACCATGTTGCCTATCGGAGCCCTGGGTGCTAGCTTGGCGCCGTGCGCTCGGGCCGCGTCGTCCTAGTCCTCACATCGAGCGTGGTCCTCGGCATGGCGGCGCAGACACCGGCGCCGTTCACGACCACGCCAAAGCTCACCGGCTACATTCAGGCCCGCTTTCAATCGATCGGCGACTCCGCACTGTTCTCCCTCCGGCGCGTCCGGTTCGGGGCCCAAGGGAATCTCACACCGTGGGCGAGCTACAAGGTGCAAACCGAGCTGCGCAGCGGCGGCACCGGGGCGACCGCCGCTACGGTCGCTGCGACCGATCTTTACCTCGCCCTCACCCATCACCTCTGGACGGCCACGATCGGCCAGTCGAAGACCCCGCTATCGGTCGAGTTCATCCGTTCGTCCACCGTGCTCGAGCTGCCGGAGCGCTCCATGGCGGTCGACTCGCTTTCGCCCAACCGCGATGTCGGCGTGAAGTTCGAGTGGAACACCGCCGGGACCCTGGCCCTCCAGGGCGGCGTCTTCAACGGCGACGGGATCAACCGGGCCGCAAACCGGGACAAGCGATTCCTCTACATGGGACGCGCGGTCGTCAGCGGCGCCAAGGGTGCGTACCTGGGCGTGTCCGCTGCCGCGAAGCCTGACACCACCACCTGGGACGCCGAAGCGTGGGTCGAGCGGGGCCGCGTCGCGGTACGCGGAGAGTTCCTCGCGCGGCACCGCTCGGTCGCCGCCGTGACGACCCTTGGCTGGTACGCCCTCGGCGCCTACCGTGTGGAGCCCGAGCGGCTCCAGCTCGTCGGCCGCGTGCAGCAGTTCGATCCGAACGACTGCGCGGGCGCCGACCGCATCACCAGCTATACCGGGGGCGTGCAGTACTTCTTCTCGGGCGACGACCTGAAGTTGCAGCTCGAGTACACCATCTTCGATGAGCAGGGCGCGAGCATCGACAACAACCGGGTCATCCTGCAGATGCAGGCGCGGTGGTGATGGGGGCGGTAACGGGCGGTAAAGGACGGTATTGGGCGGTATGGGGCTCTGTCGCGGCGATCGCGCTTACCGCCCCTCACCGCCCGCTACCGCCCATTACCGCCCAGTCCCGCGACGTCCTTCTCGCCACCACCACCTCCACCCGCGACGCCGGGCTGCTCGACGCGCTGCTGCCCGTGTTCGAGCGGCAAACCCGTTACACCGTGAAAGTGATCGCCGTGGGCAGCGGGCAGGCGCTCGCGATGGGCCGCCGCGGGGACGCGGACGTGGTGCTGTCGCACGCGCCGGATGCGGAGCGCGTGCTCGTCGATTCGGGCTACTTCGTACGCCGGCGCCTCGTGATGCACAACGACTTCCTCATCGGGGGCCCTCTCGGCGATCCGGCGGAGCTGCGCGGCATGACCGACCCGGTTGCGGCGCTCCAGCGCATCGCGCGGCGCCAGGCGCCGTTTGTCTCCCGCGGCGATCAATCGGGGACCCATCAGATGGAGCAGAAGCTGTGGCGCGCCGCCGGAATCCAGCCGCCCGGCTCGGGCGCCTGGTACACCGAGTCGGGACACGGGATGGGCGAGACGTTACAGATGACCGATCAGAAACGGGCCTACACGATCACCGACCGCGCGACCTACCTCGCGTGGCGCGACAAGCTCCAGCTCGTCCCGGTGGTCGAGGGGGACCCGCGATTGTACAACGTCTACCATGGGCCAGAGTTGAACCCGCTGAACGCCCCGGGGACAACCCTCCGCGGCGGCCAGGTCCTCGACGATATCATAGTGCCTCCTGGGGAGG
>JACXTT010012630.1_pt1 | contig 11202 bp, 8 predicted proteins | sample 9270951 | NCBI WGS metagenome assembly JACXTT01 (sample SAMN15532306, study PRJNA645909) | rock metagenome | isolation source: weathered quartz diorite | place: Puerto Rico | collected 2017-06-21 | reverse complement strand
CAACTCGACGTTCGTCCGCAGCGGCAACCAGGGCACGGAGTCGGGCGGCCTGGATTACTCGGTAAACGGGATGCGCGTCCGCTCCAACAGCTACCTGCTGGACGGCCAGGACGCTTACTATCCGTCCACCGGCGGCTTACAACAGCCGCTCAATAATCCCGACATTGTGGCCGAGGTCCGCTTCATCACCAACCAGTTCCTGGCCGAGTTCGGGCGCTCGGCGGGCTCCATCATGAGCATCGCCACCAAAAGCGGCGCCAACGCTCCCCACGGCAGCCTGTTCTGGTTCCACAACGACAACCACTTCAACTCTCTCAGCAACACCGACAAACTCACCAAGCCGGCGCCCACGGGCGCGCTGTTCCGCATCGAGAACCAGTTTGGCGGCACCTTCGGGGGACGCGTGATCAAGGACAAGACGTTCGTCTTCGTCTCGCTGCTGCGATGGACGGACCGCCGGCTCGGCTCCGGCACCACCATCAACGGGGCGCCCACCGAGGAAGGCCGGCGCGTGCTGCAGCAACTGGCCGGAACGCGGCCCACGGTGCAGGCGCTGCTCGAAAACCTGCCCGCCGGAGCGGCCAACGGGCAGAGCCGCACCATTACCGTGAACGGCCAGACCGGCGTCGTGCCGCTGGGGAGCATCACGGGATCGGGAGGCCAGAAATTCAACGACTGGCAGTATTCCTATAAAGTGGACCACCGCTTCAACGACCGTCACGCGCTGACCGCCCGCTACATGGACGACGACGGCGAATCCAGCGGCACGGGCCAACTCACGCCCTCCGGCCTCACCAATATCGTCCCGTCCAAATCCCGTTCGGCGAGCGTGAATTTCGCTTCCACGCTCTCCGCGCGGAGCTTCAACGAATTTCGGCTCTCCTATAGCCGCTACACCACCAGCACCAACGCCGCCAATCCGGCTGTGGCCGAGCGCATCCCCGATATCGAAATCCCCGACCTTGGGCTCAACGGCTTCAACGCAGCAACCAGCCGCACCGCCATCGGCCTGGCGGTGAACCTGCCGCAGTTCGCGACGTTCAATAACTACCAGCTTCAGGATTCGTTCTCGCTTCTGCGCAACCGCCATTCCATGAAGTTCGGCTTCGACTTCCGCCGCCAGGAGCAATTCCAGTTCTTCATTCCTCAGATCCGCGGCCGCCTGCAGTACGCCAACCTGCAGCGTCTCATCGACGACCAGGCCGGCACCTCGGTCATCAACGCCCCGCTCAAGGGCGGCGAGCTGATCACCTACTTCCGCTACTACGACTATTTCTTCTTCGCCCAGGACGAGTTCCGCATCAAGCCGAACTTCACCCTCACCTACGGGCTGCGTTACGAAACCCCCGGCGACCCGGTCCACAATCTCGCCGACCTGAGCCAGCGCATCTTCAAGGTCAACGGCAGTGATCCGCGCTTCCTGCTCTCGCCCATTCCCAATCGCGACAAGAATAATTGGGCCCCTCGCGTCGGCTTCAGTTATCGCCCCGGCGCGGGCAAGGGCTTGCTGCACGCGCTCACTGGCGAATCGAAGCTGGTGGTGCGCGGCGGCTACTCCCGCACCTATGATCCGGCGTTCAACAACATCGCCCTGAACGTGGCCAGTTCCTTCCCGCTGGTGCTTTCCTACAACATTCCCACCGACGCCACAACCGGCCTCCAGCCCGGCGCTTTTTCGGCCGTCACCAGCATTCGCGCCGGCAACCTGCCCGTCATCTCCAATCCGGACATCCTGGTCCGCACCATCGTCAACGCGCAGTTCCGCGCCCCCATCGCCGAGCAGTTCACCATGCAGTTCCAGCGGGAGCTCGCGGGCGGGTTCGTCCTCTCCACCGGCTGGGTGGGCACGAAAGGCACCGCGCTTTTCCAGAGCATCGACGGCAACCCGACGGTCCCGGGGGCGCCAGGAGCGGTGCGCTCCGTGCGCGTCCAGCCCACCAAAGGAGTCATCCGCGAGCGCTGCAATTGCACCGCGTCGATCTACCACTCCTGGCAGACTTCGCTCGAGAAGCGCCTGTCGCGCAACTTCAGCATGGGAGCGCATTACACGTGGAGCTACTTTATCGACGGCGCGTCGGAAGTGTTCAACGCTTCCACCACCAGCGATATCGCCATCTCACAGGATCCCTACGACCGCCGGAGCGAGCGGGGGCGCTCCACCTACGACCGTCCGCAGCGGCTCAGCGTCAACGGCGTGTTCGAGCTGCCCATGTTCCGCCAGCAGCAGGGCGTCATCGGCAAGATCCTCGGCGGCTGGCAGGTCAACGGATTCCTCACTTTCCAGTCCGGTGCGCCCTTCACCGCGCTCAACGGAACCGATCCCGGCGCGGTGCTGCTGGGCAACCCGGTCGGCATCTCCACGCGTCCGTTCCTCAATACGAACCTGAACCTGTCCACCATGACGGTACGCCAGATCCAGGCCGCCGGCGGGCGCTCGCTGTTCAGCCCGGCCACGGCCGCGAGTCCCATCGGCAACGCCGGCCGCAACATCCTCCGCGCCGACGGTATCAACCGCCTGGATTTCGGGCTGCTGAAGAACATCCGGGTGCGGGAAGGGCATCGCCTCCAGTTGCACGCTAACTTCTTCAACGCCACCAACACCCGGGATTGGGGCATCCCCGAGGGCATCTTCACTTCGCCGGCGTTCCTGAACGAAGGCGCCACCGAAGTGCCGCCGCGCAAGATCCAGGTGGGCCTGCGCTACGCGTTCTGAGGGCGGGCCGTCTCGGTTGGATCGCAGGAATGCTTGCCTATGCCGGGCCGGCCGCAAAGCTTTAAAGCGCGCAGCGTCATGCAACAGGCGCGCGCTCAGTCATTCGAGAGAGTCTTTAGCCACGAACACTCGATCAGTTGCGCGTCAGCGGTCACGAGCGTGAGGTCGAAGATCAAAGCTGTAGCCGCCAGGAAGATGTCGCCCAAATCCGCTTGAGGAAGCTGAATCCGTGAAGCTTCGGCCGCCACGGCGAAGTTGAACGGCGCTTCGCGAATTGGAGTCCGCGAAAGCACCTGATCGAGCCAGCCGGTAAAATTTGGCTTGACGCGCAATTTCTTGCGCCGCTCCATATGGTGGGCTTCCCAAATCGCCACTGGGATAGATAGATTTCGTTCTTCGGATTATTGAGCTCCCGCATCACGGCCCGGACAAGCTTTTCCGGACTTGTAAGCGACCAAATCCAGATATGTGTGTCGAGGAGCAATCTCACGGACCTCAGGCCTTCCACCGGTCAAATGCGCCAACCGGTCCAACCAGATCGCCGGATACTTCCGGCGATTCCCGCATACAGCCCAACCAGGCGGTCTTGGGTGGAGCGCTGGGTGGACGAATCTCGGCGACAGCGCGTCCAAAACGAGTAACGCGGAGGGGCGTCCGCGTTCGTCGCACGTCCTCGAGCGTGGCAAGACAGGTGGCTTTGAAGTTCCAAATCGCGATCTCTCTCATGTTCTATTTGTACCATCGTCCAAGACCATAGTCTTAAATTTAAAAGATACTCCGGCGTAGGCGCTCGCTCATAGGTTTGCCCGGCAATCCCTCGCTGCTTGAGAATGGATAGATGCGATTAAAAGACCATGTGGCCCTCATCACGGGGGCCGGCAGCGGAATCGGCAAGGAAACCGCTCTCTTGTTCGCGGCGGAGGGCGCGGCCATAGTGGCCGCGGACTGGAACTTCCCCGCCGCCGAAGAGGTAGCCCAGGCCATCCTCGCCACCGGAGCCCAGGCCCAGGCGGTGAAGGCCGACGTCTCGAAGGCCGCCGATTGCCAAGCGATGGTGAAAGCCGCGGAGACGGCCTATGGCAAACTCACCGTGCTCTTCAACAACGCCGGCATCTCTCATGCCGACGACGACGACTCGGTGTCCACCACCGAGGAAGTCTGGGACCTCACCTTCGCCGTCAACGTAAAAGGCGTGTTCCTCGGCTGCAAGTACGGCATCCCCGCCCTGCGCCGCGCCGGTGGCGGCTCCGTCATTAACACCGCGTCCTTCGTCGCCATCGTCGGCGCCGCCACGCCGCAACTCGCCTATACCTCCAGCAAGGGCGCGGTGCTGTCGATGACGCGCGAGCTGGCCTGCATTCACGCGCGCGAGAATATCCGCGTGAACGCTCTTTGTCCCGGCCCGCTCCGCACGGAGTTGCTGATGAAGTACCTCAATACCGAGGAGAAGAAGCAGCGCCGCCTGGTCCATATTCCAATGGGCCGCTTCGGCGAAGCGAAGGAGATCGCCAGGGCCGCGCTCTACCTGGCCTCCGGCGAATCCTCATTCGTCACCGGGACGGAGTTCCTCGTGGACGGCGGCATCACCGCGGCTTACACCACGCCGTTATGAGGGCGCGTCCTCTGCTACTCCTGTTTGGGCTTGGGAGCCGGGTCACTCACGCGACGCCAACCGCCTTGTGTGGCGGGCGCCTGTGCCGGCGCGGGAGCTGCCGGGGCTGGGGCCGCAGACGGTTGGGCCGGAGTATCACTGCTGCCGGCGGTGGAGTTGGAGCCCGAATCGTCGCCAATCACGAGGGGGCCTTCCCGCGGACCGGTTGATTCCGCCACACGGCGTCGTCGCCAGCCGCCGTCCTGATTGGTCTCCGTGGAAGATGATTCGGCTCTTGCGCCGGAAGCGGGCTCCCGTGGAACGCTCGTAATGACGGTCGGCGATGGATCCGCGCCCTGCGGCCCTCCTCCGGACACCAGGTAACTCCGCCGGTACCGGATGTCGGCATCCGGGTAGCGTCGTCTCGCGGCGGCGGAAAGCTCGACTTCGATGGTCCGCTCTTCACCGCCCTTGGCGCCCTGCGGCACGTTGAAGTGCAGCGCGTAGCGCTGCCGGATGCGGGCCAGCGTGTCCTGCAGCGCGGAGGCGTTGTCGACCGGCATGCTGTCTCCGCCCGAACGCTGGGCGATCTCCGCGGTGCCGGCGGATTGAGTGCGGGGACCCATCTGCCCGGGCATCCGCCCGCCGCCCGGCCCGCGCGGCCGGCCAAGGATGATGCCGCCTAACGGTCCTTGCGAAGGCCCGCCCGGCCATCCCCCTCCGCCGCGCGACCCGCCCCGCCCGCCGCCGGGATAACCGCCTGGGTAACCCGAATGCCGAGGCATGGCGTCGGGAGCGAGCAGCGCGCTCAATACGGCATCCGCTCGGGCCAGTGCGCGAGAGACGCCGGCTTCGTCGCGCCGGAATTCGGTCTGGTCGTCGGTGAGGATCACGATGGCCCGGCGCGCATCACGTCGGCCTTCGCGCGACACGTAGGCGGCGGCGTCCAGGAGGCCGCGGGTGATGTCGGTGCCGCCGCGGAAAGTCTCCTGGCGAAGCAGGGTTTCGAACTCCCGCTCCACCGCCTCGCGGTTGTTCCGGAAGCCGAGGCGCAAACGGGTGGCGCGGTCGAACACCATAATGGCGATGCGGTCGTTCTCGCCAAGAACGCGGAGGGCTTCGTGAGCTGCGGATGCAATGCGTTCCACGTGCGGCCGCATGCTGGCGCTGACGTCCAGCAGCAGAACCACGTCGACGGGCATGTTTTCGCTGACGAAGTTGCGGATCTCCTGCGGACGTCCGCTTTCAAGAAGTACGAAATCCTGCGCGCGCAGGCCGGTGATGGCGCGGTTGTCGCGGTCCAGCACCTGGGTGTCCACGCGGACCAGCGCGACATCGCTGCGGAAGACCACTACGTCATCGGCGGGGGTGGCCGGGAGAAGGCTCCCGCAGGCCAGCGACATCAGCAGGAGACTTCGGGGGCGGGTCATCAACTCCTCTTTCCGAGCCCTGATTCTAGACCGGAAAAGCCGCGGGTGATCAAGCGGTTGGCCTCAGTATTGGTACGTGGGCCCAATCCAGTGCGTTTCACCCCAGGTTGCGGCGGGGTCACACGGCTCTCTCTAGGATTCAAACACGGAAACGAGAGACACTGTTACTGGCCGGGCTTTGAGAAAACGCATCGCCGCCGCACCGGAACGGACCTCCCACGAGGAGTCCAGCCGGATCCAGGGGCCCGAGCCGCCGTCCCCAGGCGCCAGACAGACGGAGAGCGCCATGCCCATCTTCGCAAAGGAGTTCCCTGGTCGCCGGGGCAGACCGGACAGCGGCTTCGCTGCTCAGCGGAGCACCACACTACCGCATAGCCAAAGGCGAACAAAAGGAGCAAGGAGCTGGTAAAACCGCCCAAAGCGCGGGCGCCATTGGAGGCTAGGTGAGATTGAAAGGCGGCGTTGGTTTCGATCCAGAGCAAGGTCACGAGCACGGTAGCGCCACCCGGCCAGGGCCAGTGCTGGCTGGGCGATGGCGGCGAGGGAGATGCCCACCACAATGCGAAGGTCAGAGCGAAGCCGTGACAGACGACAAGGTTCTGACGAGGGTCGGACGGAGGCGAGTCCGCCGCTGGCGAGCCCACCATCGCCGTGATCGAGCCCAGGGCGAAACCAGGGCCGCGAACGAAGCGCCCACGCCCTTCCCGGCTGAAGTGGAGCCAGAAGGCATCGGCAAACATACTTGCCACAACAGTAATGCTGTCGAGCGGACCTGCTCAGGGAAAACTCTACCCGTTCGACCAAGGATCCACCAGCTTTGGAGATGGAGGGACCAGCGGGGCGCCGCAAACGGTTACCGAGCCACGACCCTTAGGGAGTGGTCTTTAGCCGCGGCTACCTATGCCCGCCTGCGGCCATGCAAGAATTGTCGCGGCCCGCAACAAATTTCCACTTTTCGTAGTCCAGGCGTTCTCGCCTGTGTTGTGGTAGGCTTAACGGGCCTTGGCGAGGTCCGCGGCAGCGCCCTGGCGGTCGCCGAGCGCTCGGCGAGCGGCGCTCCGGTTGGCATAGGCGTTAGCGTATTCCGGATTCAGGCGCAAGGCCTCCGTGAAGTCGCCCTCGGCCTCGTGGTATTGCTTCAAACGGAGCTTGGCGTATCCCCGGGCATTCCAAGCCAGCGGAGACCGGGGATTGAGGCGCAGCGCCTGGTCCAGCGCGGCCACGGATTCGTGGTAATTGCCGGCGCGGGCCAGATCGCGCCCTTTGCGATGCAGCTCCTCGAACGCCCGTGTGGAGTTTTTCTCAGCGGGTGGATTGGGAGCGGTCGGCTGGGCGGCGGATGACTGGGCAGCGGATGGTTGGGCAGCGGATGGTTGGGCAGCGGACCGTTGGGCGGTTGGGAGATCGGGCCGGGCAAGCGCCGCCGGCGTCGCCGCGGCCGCCCCCTCGGCGGGCTTCGGCTTCGGATCCTCCACTAGGGCCAGCTCCAGAAGCGTTTTCCGGCGGACGGCTTCGGCCTCCGCGTTCCCCGGCTTGAGGCGAAGCGCCTCGTTGAGATCCGTCAACGCCTCTTTATATCGGGCCAGCAGGTAGTACGCGCTTCCGCGCGCGAACCAATACTCGGCGTTCCCGGGATTCAGGCGGATGGCCTCCGAGCGGTCACGCAGGCCCTCTTCATGCCGGCCAAGCTGGTGCATGGTTCCGCCCCGCGCCAGGTAGGCCTCGGTCGATTTGGGATTCATCCGGACGGCGGCGTCGCGGTCCTCCAGAGCTTTGGCGTGATCCCCCATCGCGGCGTAGCAGAGGCCGCGCGCCAGCAGGACTTCCTCGTCTCTCGGATTGCGCTTTAAGCCTTCCGTGAAATCCGCGATCGCGGCCGGGAAATTTCCCTGGCGGCGGCGTGCGTCCCCGCGCAGGCTGTAGGCGCGCGGCTCGGCCGGATTCAATTCGATCACACGGTTCAGGTCTTCGATGGCGCGTCCGAACTCCGCGAGCTGGCCCCAGCAGAAGCCGCGCTGCAGGTACGCCTCGGCGTACTCCGGTTTCAGGCGCAGGCAATAGTCGAAGTCGTCGAGAGCATCGCGGAACTTGCCCATTTCGAGAAACACCAGCCCGCGCTCGTAGTAAGCGTCCGGGTTGTCCAGGCGGAGTTTGATGGCGCGGGAAAGGTCGCTCAACGCCAGCCCGTATTCTTTGAGTCCCGCGTAGGCGCGGCCGCGCCCTATGTACGTGGCGGGATGCTCCCGCCCCATGCGGAGGCTTTCGGTGTAACCCGCCACCGCGCCGGCGAAGTCGCCCTTATTGAGCAGCGTCGCCGCACGGGAGGCAAGCCCGGCGGCGTCCGCGGGCGGTTTTTGGGCCAGGGCGCAGGAAAGCGTCAGAATCAGGATCAACCAGCTCCGCATGGGCGACCATCCCAGCTTACCGAACACCAAGCACCGCACACTGTCCACTTACATCAAACGCCCCATCGTCCAACGCACTCCCTCAGGCACCCAACACTCATCACCCAAATCCGACGCGAACTCCGGCTTCGCCGGAGTTCACGTCATATAATGGAGCTTCCCTTATGTCCAATAAAGTAGCTATCACGGTCGCCCATGGCGACGGCATCGGCCCTGAGATTATGGCCGCCACACTCCATATCCTTCAGGAAGGCGGAGCGCAACTGGAGATCGAAACGATCGAGATCGGCGAGAAAGTGTACCTGTCGGGCAACTCGGCGGGTATCGATCCGAGCTCCTGGGATTCGCTGCGCCGCACCAAGGTGTTTCTCAAAGCGCCGATCACGACACCGCAGGGTGGCGGATTCAAAAGCCTGAACGTTACCACGCGCAAGTCGCTCGGCCTGTACGCCAATGTGCGGCCTTGCGTGGCCTACCATCCGTACGTCGACACCAAGCATCCCAAGATGGACCTGGTAATCGTGCGCGAGAACGAAGAGGACACCTATGCGGGCATGGAGTATCAGCTAAGCCCGACCGTGATGGAGTGCCTGAAGCTGATCTCGCGGCCGGGGTGCGAAAAAATCGTCCGTTATGCGTTCGACTACGCCCGGCAGAACGGCCGCAGGAAGGTCACCTGCTTCACCAAAGACAACATCATGAAGATGACCGACGGGCTGTTCCACAAGGTCTTCGACGAGATCTCGCCCGAATATCCGGACATCGAGAAAGAACACTGGATCGTGGACATCGGCGCCGCCAAGATGGCCGACACGCCGGAAGCCTTCGACGTGATCGTGATGCCGAACCTCTACGGCGACATCCTCTCGGACGTGGCGGCGCAGATCGCGGGCTCGGTCGGCCTGGCCGGATCGTCCAACATCGGCGAGCATGGGGCGATGTTCGAAGCCATCCACGGCTCGGCTCCGCGCCGCGCGGGCCAGAACCTCGCCAACCCCTCCGGCCTGCTGCTTGGTGGCGTGATGATGCTGGTCCACATCGGCCAGATTGATGAGGCCGCGCGCGTGCACAACGCCTGGCTGAAGACCATCGAGGACGGCATCCACACCTACGACATCTACGAAGAGAGCGTCAGCAAGCAGAAGGTGGGCACCAGGGAATTCGCCAACGCCGTAGTGGCGCGGGTTGGACAGGTGCCGGAAAAGCTGAAGCCGGCTTCCTACAAGCGCGCCGAGCGCCGGCCGTACACGCCGCTGAAACTCTCGCCGAAAGTCGACCTGGTCGGTATCGACGTGTATGTGGGCTGGACGGAATCACCCGAAGCCTTGGGCGCGAAGGTGCAAGGCGCGAACGGCGACGGGCTTCGCATCAGCATGATCGACAATCGCGGGGTGAAAGTGTGGCCGGGCGGCCAGCCGGAGACTTTTTGCACCGATAGCTTCCGCTGCCGGTTCACGGCCGACGCCGGAGCTGCCGTCACGCAGCAGCAGGTGCTTGCGGTTCTGCAGCGCATGGACGGCCTGGGCCTGAGCATTGCCAAGTCCGAGACTCTTCGCAACTATGACGGCAAAGCCGGCTACACGCTGGCGCAGGGCCAATAGGTGGAACCCATGGACGCAAAACCGCTGGTCGCGATTCTGATGGGCAGCAAGTCGGACTGGGACACCATGCGCCAGGCCGCCGACGTGCTGGCGCAGTTCGGAGTGCCGCACGAGTCGAGAGTGATGTCGGCGCACCGCACGCCGCAAGTGGTTTCCGAGTACTCGGCCAACGCCGAACCAAACGGTCTGGAAGTGATCATCGCCGGGGCGGGTGGAGCCGCTCACCTGGCCGGCGTGATCGCCGCCTACACGACAATTCCCGTGCTGGGCGTGCCGATCGAATCGAAGTCGCTGAAAGGCCTCGACTCGCTGCTCTCGATGGTGCAAATGCCGGGCGGCATCCCGGTGGGCACGCTGGCCATCGGCGGCGCGGGCGCCAAGAACGCCGGGCTGTTGGCGGTAGCCATCCTGGCCAATTCGCGTCCGGACCTTCGCGAAAAGCTGCACCGTTTCCGCGCCGATCAGGCGCAGGCCGTACTGAGCGCCACGCTATAATCGAGGCGGGAAGCATGACCCGCATTCTGGATTTTCTGTTGCGCCACGGGTATCTGGTTCTGTTCGGATCGGTGACCGTGGAGCAGTTGGGCTTCCCTGTTCCCGCGGTTCCCGTGCTGTTGGGGATGGGAGCGCTCACGGCCGAGGGCCGCTATCCGTTCGCGATGGCACTTCTGGTGGCGACGATTGCGTCCGTGCCGGCGGATTTCGTCTGGTATGAACTGGGCCGTTCCAAAGGATACGGCGTCCTTCGGGTGATCTGCAGGATTTCGCTTGAAGCCGAAATCTGCGTCCACCGCACGGAGCTGATTTTCGTTAAGTATGGCGGGTGGGCGCTGGTATTCGCCAAGTTCATTCCGGGGTTCAGCACGGTTGCGCCCCCGCTGGCCGGAATGCTGAAGATGAAGCGCTGGCGCTTCCTTCTGCTGGACGCCGCGGGCGCCGCGGCTTGGTCCTTTGTCTACCTCTTCACCGGCTTCGTGTTCCGGCGTCAGTTGGAAGCGGTGGCCATGCTTGTCTCCCGCATGGGCTCCTGGATGATTGTGGCCGTGGCGGCTCCGCTGGCTGCCTGGATCCTCTGGAAATACATCCGCTGGCGGCGCTTTCTGCATCACATCAACTTGTCCCGCGTCCGGCCGGAAGATGTGCTCCGGCGGCTGGAGGCCAGCAACCCTCCGCTGATCCTCGATTTACGGTACGGCTGGGAGTTTGAGCAATCCGGCCGGAAGATCCCCGGGGCGATTCACCTGCCGGCCGAGCAGCTTTATCTCCGCCACTCCGAGATTCCGCGCGATCGGGACATCCTGCTGTATTGCAGTTGACCAGCGGAAGCCACCAGCCCCCGTGTGGCGCTGAACTTGAAAGATTATGGCATTCGGAATGCCTTGCCGATCCTTGTCGGAATCGAGGGGAGGGTTAGCAACGGTTTTGCGACCTAAGGAATCCTTGCGGAGGACGTTTCTACGGG
>JACXTT010012629.1_pt1 | contig 11203 bp, 8 predicted proteins | sample 9270951 | NCBI WGS metagenome assembly JACXTT01 (sample SAMN15532306, study PRJNA645909) | rock metagenome | isolation source: weathered quartz diorite | place: Puerto Rico | collected 2017-06-21 | reverse complement strand
GCGGCCGTGCCGCCGGCGGGCTCGGCGCCGCCGGCTCCTCCCGGTCGAGGAAGCGCCGGTGCTCGCGCGCGTGGCGCAGCGCCAGCATCGTCGTCTCCGTACTCTCGAGAAACGGGACGCCGGCATCGGCGAGCGGTCGCACGACCTCCTGATCCAGGTCGCCGCCCGCGAACGAGCTGAAAGCGAGCACGAGGCGGCCGGGATTGTTCGCGAGCGCGTCGATCATCGCGCGGCTGAACGGGCGCGACGGCGCGCCGCCTTCCGGGCGCGGCACGTTGACGCGGAGGTTCACCGCGACGACGTCCACCGCCTCGTCGCGCAGCATCACGTCGAAGAGGCGCGGGAACAGGCTTGCGTCCTCGTACATCGCGCCGGTGCCGTCGAGCGGATTTCGCGGATTTCCGAAGTCGGGCATGAACGCTCTGAGGGTGTCGACCGACGCCGCCGACAGCGGCGGCAGCTCGACGCCCGCGCGGTCTGCGGCGTCGGCGGCCCGACCGCACTCGCCGCCGAGGCCGCTCAGGATTCCGACCGTCCAGGCGCGCGGCGTGTATGTACGTGCCGCGGCCAGCAAGGTCAGCGTGTCGATCATCTCGTTGAGGCTCGATACCTGCACGATGCCGCTCTGGCGGAGCATCGCCTCGATGATCTCGGGCGTGCCGGCCAGCGAGCCGGTGTGGGCGAGCATCGCTTGACGGGCGTTCTCGGAGCGGCCGACCTTGAGCACGACGATGGGTTTGCCGAGAGCCCGGGCGCGCGCGGCCGCCCGGCGGAACGTCTCGGGCTTCTTGAAGCCCTCGACGAACGCGCCGACCACCGTCGTGTCGTCGTCCTCGACCAGGAAGGCGATGTAGTCCTCGACCGTGACACCCGCCTGGTTGCCGCACGACACGATGTAGCTCAGACCGACCGCACGCTGCTGCATCAGGTACTCGCCGATGGCGTGACTGAAGCCGCCGCTCTGCGAGACCACGCCGACGACGCCGGGCCGCAGCGGCGCGGCGAGGTCGGCGCTGAAGGTGGCCGCGCCCAGCCGGATGTTGAAGACGCCGTAGCAATTCGGCCCGCAGATGAGGAGGCCGCGCTCTGTGGCGAGTCGCTCGAGCTCGGCCTGGCGCAGGCGGCCCGGCGCCCCGGCCTCGGCGAACCCGCTCGAGAGCACGACGGCCGCGCGCACGCCGCAATCGACGGCCGCGGTCAGGACGGCCGTCACCTGCTCGGCCGGAATCGCGACGACCACGGAGTCGGCGGGCTCCGGTGTCGAGGCGAGGTCGGGATAGCAGGGCAGGCCGAGCACCTCCGCGTACTTCGGATTGATCGGAAAGATGCGGCCCGCGTAACCGAATCGCTGGAGATTGGCAACGACCCGGGTCGCGCGGCTCATCCGCTGCGAGGCGCCGACGACGGCGATGCTCGCCGGCTTCATCAAGGGGCCCAGGCTCATGGACGGCACGGGTCGCCCGACTATGGCGGAAGGCGCCAACCGTGTCAACGCGCGGAGCCAGTGCTCCGGCGTCAGCTCGGCGCGAGACCTCTTACTTCAAGCGCGGGTCGAGAGCGTCACGGAGCCCGTCACCAAAAAGGTTGAAGCCGAGCACCGTGACGAAGATGGCGAGCCCGGGAAACAAGGAGATCCACGGGTTGGACTGGATGAACGCCACGTTGGCCTTCAGGTCCCAGCCCCAGCTCGGCGTCGGGGGCTGGGTGCCGAGGCCCAGGAACGACAAGGTCGCCTCCACGATGATCGAGGTCGCGATGCCGAGCGTCGTCGTCACGATAATCGGCGCCAGGCAGTTCGGCAAGACGTGGCGCAGCAGGATCTTCCAGTCGCGCACGCCGACGGCGCGGCAGGCCTCGATGTACTCCTTTTCCTTGATCGACAGCACGCTGCCGCGAACCAGCCGCGCGTAGATCGGAATGCGGACGATGGCGATGGCGCCGGTGACCTTCATGGTGCCGATGAGCCCGGCGGTGGGCGCGAAGATGACCATCAGAATGATCGCGAGCAGGTAGATCGGGAACGCGAGGATCAGATCCATTACGCGCATGATGACGGAGTCCACGCGGCCGCCGTAATACCCGGCGATCATACCGAACGGGACGCCGACGAAGAGGGCCAGCAGAACCGAGGACACGCCGACCGCGAGCGAGATCCGGCTGCCGTGAATGATACGGCTCAGCATGTCGCGCCCGAGCTGATCGGTTCCGAACGGATAGTCACGGCTCGGCCGCTCGAAGGTATGGCTCTGGTCGCTGGCGATCGGGCTTTGCGGCGCGAGCACGTCGGCGAAGATCGAAACGAGCAGGAGGATGGCGACGATGGCCGCGCCGATCAGGGCCGTCGTGCTCCGCCGGAGCCGACGCAATCCCTGGGCAAACGGGGACTCCGACGGCCGGGCTTTGGCTTTCCAGGCGATCTCCGAGCTCGGAAGCTCGGCCTCCTGAGTACTCCCTCCGCTGATGGGGCGGGGCACGGTGCGCGGCTTGCGGTCGTCGGTCATGGTGCCCTCAGGCGTACCGGATCCGTGGATCCAGGAATGTGTACGTGAGATCGACGAGCAGATTGATGAACACGAACGCCAGCGCCGTGATCAGCGCGAAGCCCTGCACCTGCTGGTAGTCGCGCGCGATGATCGCATCGATACCGAAGGTTCCGAGCCCCGGCATGGCGAAGAGCGTCTCGACGACGATGGCGCCGCCGATCAGAAAGCCTACCTGCAGCCCCATCACGGTCACGGTCGGGATCAGCGCGTTCTTCAGGGCGTGCTTCAGGATGACAGGCCGCTCCGCCAGGCCCTTGGCGCGAGCGGTCGTCACGTACTCGGTGCGGATGACCTCGAGCATGCTGGCGCGGAGTAGCCGCGTGAGAAGCGCCGCGCGGCCCACGCCGAGGGCCACCGCGGGCATCAGGACGTGCTGCGTGTTGCCCCACAGGCCCGCGGCGCACACCACGGTCTGGCACGTCCCCGGCAGGTAGACCCAGCCCGAGCTGGGCAGCATGCCGCCCAGGCCCACCGAAAAGACCAGCAGGAGCAAAACTCCCAGGAAAAACTCGGGAATGGAGACCCCGACCATCGCCACCGAGGTCGCGGTGTAGTCGGCCCAGGTGTTCTGGCGTAGTGCGCCGATGATGGCGGCGGGGATCGCGATCGCGAGCGCCACCGCCATCGAGAGCGCAATCAGCTCGAGCGTGACCGGCAGGCGAAGCATGACGTCCTTGAGGACCGGCCGCCCGCTCAGGATCGAGGTGCCCCAGTCGCCTTGCGCGAGCTTACCGAGCCAGATGAAGTACTGGGCCATGACCGGCTTGTCGAGCCCGTACTCCTGGCGGGCCTTGATGGCGTTTTCCTCGGTGTAGGCATCACCGAGCAGTGCCACGACCGGATCGCCGGGAATCGACCGCATCATGACGAACACCACGAGGGTGATCATCAGGACGGTCGGGATGATCTGCAACAACCGCTTGATGATATAGGTTCGCATCGGCCGCCCCGGCTACTTCTCCAGCCACACCTGGTGGAAATGCACCTCGAACTCCGCGTTGTAGACGTACCCCTTCATCCACGGCTGCGCGACCATGTAGAAGGGCGAGCCGGAGATGGTGTTCCAGTAGAGCTTGTCGGCGCTGTACTCCACGAACTCCTTGGCGATCGCCTTGCGCTTCGTCGCGTCCAGCTCGCGGGCATAGCGAACGTAGTACTCGTCGACCTTGGTGTCGGTATGGCGCGAGTGGTTCCACGCGGCCGGTGTCGTCGACAGATAGGCGTTGCTGTCGAGCGTCAGCAGCGACAGGAGGTCCTCGACGTACATGTCCCACGGGCCATCCTGGTTGGCCGCCGCCATCCAGGTGACCTTGTCCACCAGCCGGATGTTCGCAGTCACGCCGATGCGGCTCATCTGCTCCTTGATGACCGTGGCGATGACGTTGAAGACACTCTTTTCCGTGTTGGTCATCAGCTCGAAGGTGAGGGGCTTCTGGGGACCATATCCCGCCTCGGCGAGCAACGCCTTGGCCTTGGCCTGGTCGTAGGGGCACATGTTGTTGACGTCGACGGTGTCCATGGTGCCGGGCGGAATGATCCCGACCCACGGGGTGGCGTGGCCCTTGAACGCGATCTTCACGATCTCCTTGCGGTCGATGCCGTAGCAGCCCACGGCCTTGCGCACCCGGACGTCGTTGAAGATCGGATGCGGCGCCCGCTCCTTCGACATGGGCTTGCCGTCCTTCGGGATGGTGACCCGCATCTGCGCGACCATCGGGGTCGTTTCCTTCCCGGTCATGATCTGAGCGTTCGGGCTCTGCGCCTTCAACGTGTCGACGTGCTCGGGCGAGAACGATGCGATGAAGTCGACTTCCCCGTTCTTGAACGCGGCCATCTCGGTGACGGGGTCCTTGATCACCCGGATGATGACGCGGTCCAGATAGGGGAGCCCCGGCTCGAAGTACTTGTCGAAGCGGTCCATCACCAGGTGACCGCCCTTCACCCACTCGACCAGCTTGAACGGCCCGCAGCCCACGACCGCGCCGGGCTTACCCTGCTTTCGATCCTCGACCGTGAACTTCTGGGTCGCGGTCGGGGAATAGAGGATGAGCCCGGTGCGGTAGCCGGCGAGCATGTGCAGCATGAAGGCGTACGGATGCTTGAGCCGGATCTGCACGGTGAGGGGATCGAGCACCTCCACGGAGTGCACCGCACCGTAGAAGCTCCGCATGCCGGACCCGGTCGCCGGGTCCATCAGCCGCTCGATGCTGAACTTGACGGCGGCGGCGTCGACGGGCGTGCCGTCGTGGAAGAGGACGTTCTTCTTGAGCTTGAACGTGTAGAGCAGGCCGTCCGATGAGATCTGCCACGACTCGGCCGCGTCGCCGACGAACTTGCCGTCGGGCGTGATGTTGACGAGCCCGCATCCGACGTTCATCGCGACCCACATCATTTCGTAGCCGGGGGCCGTGTGGAAATCGAGGTTGGCAATTTCGTTGCCGTAGGAGACTTTGAGAGTCCCGCCACGCTTGGGGGTTTGCGCCTCGCTCACCGGCGCGGCAACCAGGCACAGGAACAGGCCGATTCCGCTGACGAGGCCGAGGGTCGTTCGGATCGAATGCATGAGGATGGTCCTCCTCTAGTAATTCCGCTATTTGTCGAGCCAGACCTTCTTGTAGCTGACCTTGAACTCCGCCTGGTAGACGTAGTCCTTCATCCACGGCTGCGCCGCCTGGTGGAACGGCGAGCCGGAGATCGTGTTCCAGTAGAGCTTGTCGGCGCTGTACTCCTGCAGCTCCCGGGCGATGGCCTTGCGCTTCACCGGATCCATCTCTCGCGCGTAGCGCGCGTAGAGGTCGTCGATCTTCGCGTCGGTGTGGCGCGTGCTGTTCCACGCCGCCGAGCTGGCCGACAGGTAGGAATTCTGATCGGCGTTCAGGAGAGCCGCGAGGTCCTCGACGTACATGTCGAAGGCGCCGTCCTGGGTCGCCGTGGTCATCCAACTGGGCTTGTCGACCAGCCGGATGTTCGCGGTCACCCCGATCCGCGCCATCTGCTCCTTGATCACCGTGGCGATCACGTTGAACACCGACTTCTCGGTGTCGGTCATCAGCTCGAAGGTGAGCGGCTTCTGCGGGCCATAGCCGGCCTCGGCGAGCAGCGCTCTGGCCTTCGCAGGGTCATAGGGACACATGTGATTGACGTCCACGGTATCCATCGTGCCGGGTGGAATCATCCCGACCCACGGCGTGGCCTGGCCCTTGTAGGCGATCTTGACGATCTCCTTGCGATCGATGCCGTAGCACCCGACCGCCTTGCGAACCCTGATGTCGCTGAAGACCGCGTGCGGCGCCCGGTCCTTCGACATGGGCTTGCCGTCCGCTGGCACCGTGACCTTCATCATGGCCACCATCGGCGTCGCCTCCTTACCGCTCAGGATCTGGGCGCGTGGGTTCTGAGCTCGGAGGGTGTCGACGTGGTCAGCCGAGAAGTCGGCGATGAAATCGATTTCGCCGGCTCTGAACGCGGCAAGCTGCGTGATCGGATCCTTGATCGTGCGGATGATGACCCGATCCAGATAGGGCAGCCCCGGCTCGAAGTATTTGTCGAAGCGGTCCATGACCAGATGAGTGCCCTTCACCCACTCCACGAGCTTGAACGGTCCGCACCCGATCACCGCGTCGGGCTTGCCCGCACGGCGTTCCTCCGGAGCATGCTTCTGCATCGCCGTGGGCGAAGCGATGATCATCCCCATCCGATAGATCGCCAGCACGTGCATCATGAACGCGTACGGTTGCTTAAGTCGGATCTGGACGGTCAGAGGGTCGACCACCTCGATTGAGTGGACCGCTCCTAGGAACTGTCGCATGTTCGCCCGGCTCGCCGGGTCCAGCACGTAGTCGAACGTGTACTTGACCGCGGCCGCGTCGAGCTTGCTGCCGTCGTGGAACAGGACGTTCTTCCGGAGCTTGAATGTATACAGGAGACCGTCGGGCGAGATCTGCCACGACTCGGCGGCGTCGGGGACGAACTTTCCATCGGGCGTCATGTTCACGAGCCCGCAGCCGACGTTGTTCGCGACCCAGACCATCTCGTAGCCGGGCGTGGTGTAGAAGTCCATGCCCAGGATGTCGTTGCCATAGGCGACCCGAAGGGTCCCTCCTCGCTTGGGCGTCTGGGCGTCTGCGGCCAGCGGAAGTACCGCAAGCAAGGAAACGAGTGCGAGCAGCGCGGATCCGAGGCGAGGCCGGCGGCGTCGTATGCGCATCGCGTCTTTCCTCCCCGACAAAAGCGGACGGATAAGGTAGCCGATGAGCGAAGTTCGGGCTACTTTACAGCAGGCGCCTCCTGTCAACAAGGGGTGGCTCGGGAGGACGCTTGATCACCCGACCGGGGAGGGCGCCGGTGTGGTCACCGCCATCCAGGACGATGTCGCCATTGACGAGCACCGTGGAGACGCCGACCGAATACTGGTGAGGGTCGTCGTAGGTCGCGTGTTCGGCGATGCGCGCTGGATCGAAGACCGTGACGTCGGCCAGGGCTCCTGGCCGCAAGACGCCGCGGTCGCCGAGGCCGAGTGCCGCGGCGGCGGCACCCGTCGTCTTGTGGACGGCCGACGGCAAGGTCAACAGGCCCAGATCACGCACGAATCCGCCGAGCAGCCGGGCGTGAGTTCCGTAGGAGCGCGGGTGCGGCTTTCCCTGGCTGGTCACGCCCGAGGTCGCCAGCGAGTTCGCATCGGAGCCCACCAGCACCCACGGCGTGCCGGTGATCTCGTGGACGTCCTTCTCGCTCATCGACGTGATCAGGATGCGCGTCGCCCCGCGATCGGCGATCAGAAAGTCGCACACGGCGTCGAGCGGATCCACGCGGCGGCGGCGCGCGATCTCGCCGAGGGTGTGGCCCGCGTCCTGGGGCTGATGCGGTGCGATCGCGACGCGCACCACGTCCCACGACGGAATGCGCCCGAAGTTGGTCAGACCGTCGCGAGCCAGGTCCGCGCGGATCCGGGCGCGCGCTTCGGCCCGGCCGAGCCGCTCCAGCATCGCCGAGATCCCGCCCTCGACGACCCAGCGGGGGAGCAGGTTGCGAAGCGGGTTGGTCGCTGTGTCGTACGGATAGGCATCGCAGTCGACGGCGAGCCCGCGCGCCCGCGCGGCCGCGATCTCCGCGAGGAGCCGGCGCGCGCCGCCCCAGTTGTCCACGCCCGAGAGCTTCAAGTGGGCGATCTGCACGTGGACGCCGGTGGCCTCGGCGACCGCGATCGCTTCGCGGACGGCGTCACCGACATGATTGGCCTCGTCGCGGATGTGCGACGAGTATGCGGCGCCATGGCGCCGGAGCACACGCGCCAGAGCGTGGATCTCCGCGGCATCGGCGTAGCAGCCGGGCGCGGTGAAGAGTCCCGACGAGAGTCCCCATGCGCCGGCCGTCAGCGCCTCGGCGAGCAAGACTTCCATCGCGGAGGTCTCGGCACTCGTGAGCGGGCGGCTCTCCATGCCGGCGGTCATGAGGCGCAGCGTATGGTGGCCGACCTGGAGGATCACGTTGACACTGGTCGCCGGGAAGGCGGCGACGTACTCGGCGAACGTCGTCTCGCCGAACGGCAGCCACGGTGCGCTCGGCGCCAGGTATTCGCGTAGCATCTCGACGCGATGACGAAGCGCCGGCGCGACCGAAAATCCACAGTTGCCGACGACCTCGAGCGTGACGCCCTGGCGGATCTTGGACTCGGCGCGCTGGTTGAGCGGCAAGGTGAAGTCCGAATGGGTGTGGATGTCGATGAACCCCGGCGCCACCACCTGTCCGCGAGCGTCGATCACGCGCCGGGCGGATCGTGACGACCGCCGCTCGACGGCGACGATGCGACCGCTGGCGACGCTCACATCGGCCTCGAGCCCGGGCGCGCCCGTGCCGTCGATCACGTGACCGCCACGGATCAGCAGATCGTCCATCGTTCCTCCTCGCGACGCGCCGTTTCCAGGCAGTGTGCTGGACTCATCGGCGTCGAGCCCGCCAGATCTCTTCACTCGGCCAGTTGCGCGCCCACTCCAGGGTGACGTAATCGTACGCGGTCGTGGCCGACTCCGGCGGCCGCACCTCGATCAGGTCCTCGATGTCGAAGCCGTTGCCGCGCAGCGCGCGAATCCAGTCCCCGTGGGCCAGGTGGAACTCGACGCCCGGGTCGCCGGGCCACTCGATCCGGCGCATCCCGAACGCGGGCCGCAGCAATCGGTCGGCGGCCGCGCCGCTGTCCGCCGGCACGCAGACGGCGAACAGCGGCGAGTTCACGAGAAAGATCAGCTGGCCTCCGGGCCGCAGGACGCGCGCGGCTTCGGCGACCCACCGCTCCGGATCGGCCCAGAGACACGCGCCGTACTCGGAGATGGCCAGATCGAACGATCGATCGCGGCACGGGAGACGCTCGGCGTCGGCCTCGATCAGCGGAAACACCAGGCGATGCTCGCGCTGGAGCCGGTGTGCGGTCGCCAGCTGGGCCGGTGAGGCGTCGATCCCGACGACCCGCATTCCGCGACGGGCGAGCCAGGCCGAGATGTACGCGGTGCCGCATCCGAGCTCGATCCCGGATTTACCGGCGAGGTTGTTCGGCAAGACGAGCAGCGCGGATTCCGGCACGCGCCAGATTCCCCAGGTCGGCTCCTCGCGCGCCCACGCGCGCGCGCCCGCCTCGGCGTAGCTCGGAGCCTCCGCGTTCCAGCGGTCGCGGTTGCGCCGTACGTGCTCCGGCATCGGGTTATCGGCCGACATATCGCCGCCGAGACGATGCAGCGCGCCTCCGCTCACACCCGCGTCCGACCAAGGTGAGCGTCGCGCTGGGCCTGGAGCCCGGCGTCCGCGTAGGTCATGAGATCCGGTCGCGCGCGGCCGAGCATCACCTGCAGGTAGGCCGGCTCGAGCCCGACGTTTTCGAAGCCGTGGATGACGTTGGCCGGCGCCGATACGCAGTCCCAGCGTCCGAGCACGGCCTCCTCGCGGCCGCCGGCACCGTCCTCGAAGAAGACCTTCACCTTGCCGTCGAGGATGAAGAATACTTCCTCGACCTCGTGCGTGTGCGCGGCGTTGCCCTGACCGGGCGGCACGAACATCACGCTCAAGGTGAAGTGCTCGGCGGCAATCGCGCGCGCGTCCGCCTTACCGGACGCACCCGAGCCGATGTAGCGATGCTGGGCTCGACGATAGCCCTCGACGCGAGCGTCGGCGAAGGCGTCCCAGTCGGGCTGGCGGTCCACGAATCGAGCCACGTGTGTGCGCAAGAGCTCCTGAAGCGTCGCCATCCGAACCCTCCAGTTCTGCAGGCGCGCCTTGCCGGCCGGCTGACCCGGCTCTTGTGACCGACCGCGGCGCGCACTGCCACGGCAGCGGGTAGAATACGCCCGTGCGGATCGGCTTCCACCTGACACCGTTCTGGAGCCCGACCGACCGCGCGCCCACGGCCATCATCGACGAGGCGATCGAGGTCGTGCGTGCCGCGGCCTCCATGGGCTTCGCCTGGGTCTCGATCGGCCATCACCAGCTCTCGCATCCGACTGTGTGGCCGCATCCGATCGCGATGCTGGGCCGCCTGGCGCCGGAGGCGGGGGAGATGCGCCTGAAGACCTCGATGCTGCTGCTCCCGCTGTTGAACCCGGTGGACGTCGCCGAGGGCGTCGCGACGCTCGACCACATCACGCACGGCCGGCTCGACGTCGGTGTCGCGATCGGCTATCGCGAGCGCGAGCTCGAGGCGGCCGGCCTTCAGCGGAAGGACCGCGTGCCCAAGCTCGAGGAGTCGCTCGCGCTGATGAAGCGACTGTGGCGCGGCGACGAGGTCACGTTCGAGGGCGCCTACGCGAAGGTGACGGCCGGGCGGCTCGGCCTGCCGCCGCTCCAGCGCCCGCATCCGCCGCTCGAGATGGGCGCCCAGAGTGTCGCCGCCACGCGGCGGGCGGCTCGGCTCGTCGACGCGGTGTTCTTCGGTCCTCAGGTGTCCTGGGCCGACATCGGGCGCCTGGTCTCGGTCTATCGCGAGACGCGGGCGACCGAGACGCCGGGCGCGGCGGGTACCGCGTACGCCTCGCGCAGCCTGATCGTCGGCCCGAGCAAGGAGGCGGCGCGCGCCGCCGCGCGCGGCTATCTCGAGCGGACCTTCAACATGTACCGGACGTGGGAGATGCAGGAGCCGAGCATGGTGCGGCTCCAGCTCGACTTCGAGACGAGCCTCGACGAGTGGACCGTCAACGGCTCGCCGCGCGAGTGCCTGGAGACGATCGCGCGGGCGCGCGAGCGGGGTCTCGACGGCATCGGGTTCACGATCTACAGCCTGCCGCGCGAGGTGAAGGCGCGTATCGACTATCTCCGGATGATCGCCGAGGAGATCGTCCGGCCCGCCGCGGCGCTCGGCCGCTGACCGTGCTCAGGCCGTTCACGCTTCATCGGCCCGACACCGCCGAGGCCGCGTGCGCGCTGCTCGCCGAGCTCGGCGAGGACGCCGCGGTGTACGCGGGCGGGACCGAGCTCTTGCTCCTGATGAAGCTCGGCCTGCTGCGGCCGCGCCATCTGATCGACATCAAGCGCATCGGCGGACTGGGCGACATCACCGACGGTCCGCGGCTTGCGATCGGCGCTGCCGTCACGCATCGGGCGGTCGAGCGCTCTCCGCTGGTCCAGGCGCGCTGCCCTCTGGTCGGCTCGGTCGCGCGCCACGTGGCCAACGTGAGGGT
>JACXTT010012628.1_pt1 | contig 11203 bp, 7 predicted proteins | sample 9270951 | NCBI WGS metagenome assembly JACXTT01 (sample SAMN15532306, study PRJNA645909) | rock metagenome | isolation source: weathered quartz diorite | place: Puerto Rico | collected 2017-06-21 | reverse complement strand
AAGGACCAGGCGGCCGAGTCGACCAAAGCCTCGGAAGGCGTGGAAGAAACCCAAACGGAAGGCCAGACCAAGGAGTCGCCGCTCGACCAGTTCACCCAGAACCTCAATAAGATGGCGGCCGACGGCAAGATCGATCCGCTCATCGGCCGTGAGGAAGAGGTCGACCGCGTCATCCAGATCCTGTGCCGCCGCCGCAAAAACAATCCGCTGCTGGTCGGTGAAGCCGGCGTGGGCAAAACGGCCATCGCTGAGGGCCTGGCCTGGCGCATTACCCAGGAAGACGTGCCTGAAATCCTGCAAAACGCGATCGTCTATTCGCTCGATATGGGCGCGCTGCTGGCCGGCACCAAGTACCGCGGCGACTTTGAGCAGCGCCTCAAGGCCGTGCTCAAGCAGCTTAAGGAAATGCCGCACGGGATTTTGTTCATCGACGAGATCCACACCATCATCGGCGCCGGTTCGGCTTCCGGTGGCACGCTCGACGCGTCCAACCTGTTGAAACCTGCGCTCGCCAACGGCCAGCTCAAATGCGTCGGTGCGACCACGTTTACCGAATTCCGTGGCGTGTTCGAAAAAGACCATGCGCTGTCGCGCCGCTTCCAAAAAGTGGACGTCAATGAGCCGACCGTTGAGCAGACCGTGCAGATCCTGCGCGGCCTCAAGTCGCGCTTCGAAGAGCACCACGGCGTCAAGTATTCGGCCTCGGCCCTGTCGACGGCGGCAGAACTGTCGGCCCGCTTCATCAACGACCGCCACCTGCCCGACAAAGCCATCGACGTCATCGACGAAGCCGGTGCAGCCCAGCGCATCCTGCCGAAATCCAAGCAGAAGAAAACCATTGGCAAGACCGAGATCGAGGACATCATCGCCAAGATCGCGCGCATCCCGCCGCAAACCGTCAACCAGGACGACCGCAGCAAGCTGCAGACCATTGACCGCGACCTGCGCAATGTGGTGTTTGGCCAGGAAGCAGCGATCGACGCGCTGTCCTCGGCCATCAAGATGGCGCGTGCCGGCCTGGGTAAAATGGACAAGCCAATTGGCTCCTTCCTGTTCTCCGGTCCTACCGGTGTGGGCAAGACCGAAGTGGCCAAGCAGCTCGCCTTCATCCTCGGCATTGAGCTGGTGCGCTTTGACATGTCGGAATACATGGAACGCCATGCCGTATCTCGCCTGATCGGCGCGCCACCAGGCTATGTGGGCTTTGACCAAGGCGGCCTGCTGACCGAAGCGATTACCAAGAAGCCGCACGCCGTACTGCTGCTGGACGAAATTGAAAAAGCCCATCCGGACATCTTCAATATCCTGCTGCAGGTGATGGACCATGGCACGCTGACGGACAACAATGGCCGCAAGGCGGACTTCCGCAATGTGATCATCATCATGACGACCAATGCTGGCGCCGAAAGCCTGACCAAGCGTTCGATGGGCTTCACCGACAGCAAGCAGATGGGCGATGAGATGGCCGACATCAAGCGCATGTTCACGCCGGAATTCCGCAACCGCCTCGATGCAACGATCAGCTTCAAGGCGCTGGACGAAGACATCATCCTGCGTGTGGTCGACAAATTCCTGATGCAGCTGGAAGAGCAGCTGCACGAGAAGAAGGTCGAAGCCGTCTTCAGCGAAAAGCTGCGCAAGTTCCTGGGCCAGAAGGGCTTCGATCCGCTAATGGGGGCCCGCCCAATGTCGCGCCTGATCCAGGACATGATCCGCAAGGCATTGGCCGACGAACTGCTGTTCGGCCGCCTGGTGTCCGGTGGCCGTGTTACGGTGGACCTCGACGACAAGGATGCGGTCAAGCTGGACTTCCCCGAGTCCGACGCCTTGCCGCCGACGGCGCCGCCGGAAACGGTCGAGATCGAATAAGCACGGTGCCCCAGGCACCGCTATCCAGAAACCCCGCCAGCCCAGCGCCCGCGGGGTTTTTTTCATCGTGGACTGATAAAAAAAACCCCACGAGGCTTGCGCCTGTGGGGTTGAACAATTCCAGCCTCTAGGCCCGAGCAGAGGCAGGAGTCGGAGACGTGAGACAAACAACAAAAACATACAAGGAACTACCAGGGGTACAACACATTACAAACTCTCGGCGGGGGGGCAGGTGGATATGCCCCAGGAATCCACTTACTGAAGGGTCAGGATCACCTTGACCGAACTGTCGACAGCCGACTTGTCGATATAGCCGATGGCTTTCGGATTGCCGGCCACGGCTTTTTTCACTTCCGCATTCGACGCGTATTCAACGGGGGCGGCGCCTTTGCCGGTGAACACCAGCTTGGACCAGATCGCTTTGACTTGCGCAGCATCTTTACCGCACAGCTTCTGGTAAAACTCGTTGCGGACAGAATCGCTAGCCATATCGACCGGCGTAAACATCTCCGACTTACCCAGGAAGAATTGGGCAGCCTGCTCCGAGAACATTCGCGAAGCCGGGTTGGCTGGATTGACGATGACGACGATCTCAGCAAAGGCCGAGCCGCATGCCAACAGGGAGGCGGTCGCGATCAGGGTACGAATTTTCTTCATGGCTGGCTCCTTAGAAAACGGCATCAACAGCGAAGGAAATGGCAGTGACCGGCGTGGCAAGGCCAGTGGCGGGGCCAAAGATCAGGGCGCCGGTTTTGGTCTTGACGTTGACGCGGTCAACCTGGGCTTTGAAGGCCAGTGACTTGGCGAAGTCCCAGCGCACGCCGATGATGTCGGTCTTTTGCAGGTTGGCCGTCAGGAAGGACGTGTTGACGGCGGTGTACAGTGCGCCCGCAGTGGGGAAGCCGGCTGGCAGCTTGACGGAACGGTCGCCCTGGCTCGATGAGGCGTGGGCGTAGTAGGGCAGGACCTTTCCAATGCGATAGCCTGCCATCAGGTACCAGGCATCCGTGTCGGCGATGTACACCGGTTCTTTGGCGCGGCGCATGCCGTACTCGGTCTGGACGACGAAGTTGTTGTAGTCCAGCGCGGTGCCCAGTGCCGTGAAGTTGATGCGCTTGCCGCCCACCAGGGTCATGTCCTTGGCGAGCTGGCCAAAGCCGGCGCCAGTTAGCGTGCCAGTCAAGCTATTGAGAACGGTGAAATCGTCGGCGCCGATATTGGTGCTCAGTTGGGCAATGCGGGCGCTGAACGGGCCATTTTCCACCGCCACGCTGATCGCTGCCAACGGCGCCTTGTAGTGGGCCACTGAGCCGCCGCCAGCAGCAACGAACAATTTGCCGGTGGCGCGGGCCAGGATGGCCTGGGCCGTCACGGTCGTGTCGCCGTAGGAATGCTGGTAGGTGACGTCGGCACCGTCCGCGCTTTCCAGCGGGGCCTGGCCATACAGTTCAATCGGTGGGCGAATCATGGTGTTGGCAAAGCCCACGTTCTGGTAGTCCGAAATCATGAAAACCGGAATGACGATGCGGCCGCCGCGGACGCTGAAATCGTCGTTCAGTTTGGCTTTGAGGAAGGCCCAGGTCAGTTCGGTGGTGAACGTGGGGCTGGTGTTCTTGCGGGTCAGCACCTGCACGGTACCGCTCATGTCCGGCGAAAACTTGTAGGTCGCTTGCAGGCCCAGGTTGGAATCGGTGCCAACCTTAAAGTCGGTGGTCACGCCTTCGGCCTGGTTGTAGCGGACGAATTGGGCCGCATCGGTGTTGGTGCGCGCGATGCCCAGCGTGCCGAAGCCGCCGATGGTCAGGTCGCCCGAACCCATGCTCTGGGCAAATGCGCTTGCTGTAGTAGCGGCCATCAGCGACACGGCCAGGCTAGCTTTGACGAACTTGTTCATTGTTCTTGTCCTTAAGTGGGTGAGTCGGCCGCTGAGCGCGACGGTAGGCGAATGTTATTGCCCGAATGGAAGGTCCGCTATTGTCACAAAGGACAATAAGTTACAAAAAGTGTGGCTTTTTGACGATTGCGTTGGATCAAGGCGAGGCGCCCAGTGTTCGCCTACTGTGGGAGACCACGGTTTTTCATAGAGGCGGGCATGCAGGCGAGGATCGGGAGTGTCGTTGTATTGGTCGTGCTCATTGTGCTTGCCAGTTACTTCCCGCTTTCTTATGCGCAGCAGTCTAGCCTGGCGCAGACGACGGCATCAAAGCAAGCAAGCGACACAGGGCAAGGCCGGGGGGCATTTTCATCCTGTCCACAACGGTTACGTGTGTTGGACCGGCGCGGCGAACTTGCCGATGCTGCCTTATTCATCGGATTGCCTGAAAAGAAGGACGAACTCAAGCGGCCTGCCAAACAACAGCAATGGGCATTGGCGAAGCTGCACAAACGGGCAGCGGCCAAGAAGGAGGGGCTGTTCCTCCAATGTCGCTACAAGGACTCGAAGGAAGTAGGGTTGATGAAGGCCTCAATCACTTTGCCTGTGCCGCCGTTCGCCAGTGCTTGCGTGATCAGCAAAGAAAATAAGGGTGAAACGCGAATCCGGTGTGAGTGATTTGTCATGTGGAGCCAGCCCGTGCCCACTGGGCTGGCGCCGGTTCTCCAATCGTCAGCTTGACTCGCGCAGCTTGCGCCATAAAGTGGTGCGGCTGATACCAAGATATTTGGCCGCTTCGTCGCGGCGCCCGCCAAAGCGTGCCAGCACGGCTTCTACATTTTCCTGCTCGCTCGGCTTGCTGGCGATTGGCAGCGCCGCATGCCGGTCCAGTTCAGGGGCAACACCCAGCACAAAGTTCGGCGTCAGCGCCTGCAGCGGTTCCGCCGCCAGGAATAGAGCCAGCCTCTCCATCAGGTTGCGTAGTTCGCGCACATTGCCTGGCCAGGAGTAGCGCTCCAACAGGGGAGCGCAAGCCTGCACTTCTGCCTGCAGGTTGGGGTGGCCACGTGCGCCCATGGCTGCCAGCGCGTTTTTCAGCGACCACTCTGCCAGCGGCACAATATCGGCAACGCGGGCGCGCAAAGGGGGTAGGGCGATGCGCAGCACGGCGAGGCGGTAGAACAGGTCGGCACGGAAGCGGCCTTCGCGTATGCGTGTCTCCAGGTCGCAGTGGGTCGCACTGATAATGCGCACGTTTACGGCAACTGGTCGCGTGCCGCCAACGCGTACAACTTCGCGCTCTTCCAGTACACGCAACAGGCGGGTTTGCAGGGCCAGCGGCATTTCGCCAATTTCATCGAGGAAGACGGTGCCCCGGTTGGCCGCTTCAAACAGGCCTGCATGGCCGCCGCGCCGCGCTCCCGTGAAGGCGCCTTCTTCATAGCCAAAGAGTTCTGACTCGAGCAGCGATTCGGCAATGGCCCCGCAATTGACGGCCACGAAGGGACGGTTAGTGCCCAGGCTGCGCGGGCTTTCGCGGTGGATGGCCTGCGCTACCAGCTCCTTGCCAACGCCGGTTTCGCCTTCGATCAGAACGGTGGCAGGCGACTTCGCGTACAGCACCACGGTCTGGCGCAGTGCCTCCATCGCGGCTGACTGGCCGCGCAAGTCGTTCAGGCCATGCTTGGCGCGCAGGGTGTCTGCCACCACGGTGCGGCGGCTGCGATTCGATTCGAGCTGGGTCAGGCGCGCCATTTCGAGCGCATCGTCAAAGGCACTGCGAATTGAGGCGGCGGAATAGACGAACACGCCCGTCAGGCCCGCTTCCTCGGCCAGGTCGGTAATGAGGCCGGCACCGACGATGGCCTCAATGCCAGCGGCCTTGAGCTCATTGATCTGGGCGCGCGCATCTTCTTCGGTCACATAGGTGCGTTGGGCGATGTCATGGCCAAAGGTGGCGGCAAATTCGGCCAGCTCGGGCAGCTCCTGCTGGTAAGTGATAACGCCGATGCGCTTGGACACCCGGCGCGCGCGTGCCAGCGCCTGCATGACATCAAAGCCGCTCGCCTTGGCGATCACGACGGGGACCGACACGCGCCCCTTCAGGTAAGCCGCGTTCGAGCCCGCGGCAATGACGACGTCGCAGCGTTCGGTGGCCATCCGTTCGCGGATATGGCGGGCGGCATCGTCAAAGCCAAGGTTGATCGGCTCGATCGAGGCCAGGTGGTCGTACTCGAGCGTGATGTCGCGGAACAGGTCGGACAGGCGCGACACGGACACCGTCCAGATGATCGGTTTGTCCAGTCCGTCGGCGGGGGCAGGAAGGTTCATGTTTCAAGTGTAACGCATGTTTCAATATGAAACAAATATGAAACGCCTCGGGGCTTGGTGATGTTTCATTAGGTGATTGAATTTAAAGGATTTTTTATTTTGCTGATGTGGCTCAAGGGTATGGCACGTTGATTGCACTATAGGGGCCATCGCTGTTCGATGAATTCTTATAGGAGCACACCATGAAGAAAACTCCAGGCGCGCTGTTTCGCCAGGCAGTCCAGGAAGAGTCGCCGCTGCAAGTTGTCGGCACCATCAATGCCAACCACGCCCTGCTGGCCAAACGTGCCGGCTTCAAGGCCATCTACCTGTCGGGTGGCGGAGTCGCTGCCGGTTCGCTCGGCCTGCCTGACCTGGGTATCTCCAACCTGGACGATGTGCTGACGGACGTACGCCGAATCACCGACGTGTGCGACCTGCCACTGCTGGTCGATGTCGACACTGGCTTTGGTTCCTCGGCCTTCAATGTGGCCCGCACCGTTAAGTCGATGATCAAGTTCGGCGCCGCCGCCATGCATATCGAAGACCAGGTGGGTGCCAAGCGCTGCGGCCACCGCCCAGGCAAGGAGATCGTCAGCAAGCAGGAGATGGTCGACCGCATCAAGGCGGCCGTGGATGCCCGCACGGACGACAGTTTCGTGATCATGGCCCGCACCGATGCGTTGGCCGTGGAAGGCCTGGAAGCGGCACTGGACCGCGCCATCGCTTGCGTGGAAGCGGGCGCCGACATGGTGTTCCCCGAAGCGATCACGGACCTGCCGATGTACTCGCAATTTGCGAAGGCCGTTAAAGTGCCGATCCTGGCCAATATCACCGAATTCGGCGCGACGCCGCTGTACACGACCGAACAACTGAAGGGCGCCGATGTGGGCCTGGTGCTGTACCCGCTGTCGGCATTCCGCGCCATGAACAAGGCCGCCGAAAACGTCTACACCGCAATCCGCCGCGACGGCACCCAGCAAAGCGTTGTCGACACCATGCAGACCCGCATGGAGCTGTATGAGCGCATTAACTACCACGACTTTGAACAGAAACTCGACGCCCTGTTCGCAGCGCAGAAAAAGTAGGGTGGGACGGGGCCGCCCAGGCTAGTTACCCACCGGTGGGTTGACGAGCAACCCACCCTACAAGACTGTTCGCAGCGCAGAAAAAGTAGGGTGGGTAACTAGTTACCCACCAGTGGGTTGACGAGGAACGCACCGGTGGGTTGACGAGCAACCCACCCTACAAAAACACTTCGGCGGGCTCAGTCCGTCGCCCAAATCTAATCAGGAGAAATGTATGAGTGCAGATCAAGCAGCAACCTTCAAGCCAAAGAAATCGGTCGCCCTGTCCGGCGTTGCAGCCGGTAACACCGCCCTTTGCTCGGTCGGCAAGACTGGCAATGACTTGCACTACCGCGGCTACGACATCCTTGACGTCGCCACCACCTGCGAATTTGAAGAAATCGCCTACCTGCTGGTCCACGGCAAACTGCCAACCACGGCAGAACTGAAGTCCTACAAAACCCACCTCAAGTCGCTGCGCGGCCTGCCACAAGCCGTCAAGTCGGCACTGGAAGCCCTGCCCGCATCGGCCCACCCAATGGACGTGATGCGCACCGGCGTATCGACGCTGGGCTGCACGCTGCCAGAAAAAGACGACCACAATATCCCTGGCGCACGCGCCATCGCTGACCGCCTGATGGCGTCGTTCGGTTCCATGCTGCTGTACTGGTACCACTTCAGCCACAATGGCAAGCGCGTCGATGTCGAGACTGACGACGACTCCATCGGTGGCCACTTCCTGCACCTGCTGCATGGCGAAAAACCGTCGGAATCGTGGGTCCGTGCGATGCACACTTCGCTGATCCTGTACGCAGAACACGAGTTCAACGCGTCGACCTTCACCGCCCGTGTGATCGCCGGTACCGGCTCGGACATCCACTCGGCCATCACTGGCGCGATTGGCGCACTGCGTGGTCCAAAACATGGCGGCGCCAACGAGGTAGCGCTGGAGATCCAGGAACGCTACGCAACCCCAGACGAAGCAGAGGCGGACATCCGTAACCGCGTCGCCAACAAAGAAGTGGTGATCGGTTTCGGCCACCCTGTCTACACCGTGTCCGACCCACGTAACGTCGTCATCAAGGAAGTGGCGCGTTCGCTGTCTAAGGAAGCCGGCTCGATGAAGATGTTTGACATCGCCGAGCGCCTTGAATCGGTCATGTGGGAAGTGAAGAAGATGTTCCCGAACCTGGACTGGTTCTCGGCCGTGTCCTACCACATGATGGGCGTGCCAACGGCCATGTTCACACCGCTGTTCGTCATCAGCCGTACTTCGGGCTGGGCAGCGCACGTGATCGAGCAACGTATCGACAACAAGATCATTCGTCCAAGCGCCAACTACGTCGGCCCTGAAGACCTGAAATTCGTCCCAATCAAGGACCGCAAATAATGAATACCGCATTCCGTAAAAACCTGCCGGGTACGGGGCTCGACTTTTTCGACGCGCGCGCCGCTGTCGACGCCATCAAGCCCGGCGCCTACGACAAGCTGCCGTACACCTCGCGCGTACTGGCAGAAAACCTGGTGCGCCGCTGCGAGCCAGCCGACTTGAACGCCTCGCTGGGCCAGCTGATCGAGCGCAAGCGTGACCTGGACTTCCCCTGGTTTCCGGCCCGCGTGGTCTGCCACGACATCCTGGGCCAGACGGCCCTGGTGGACCTGGCTGGCCTGCGTGACGCGATTGCAGAGCAGGGCGGCGACCCAGCCCTGGTCAACCCGGTTGTGCCAACCCAGTTGGTGGTGGACCACTCGCTGGCGGTGGAGTGCGGCGGCTTTGATCCGGATGCTTTCAACAAGAACCGCGCCATCGAAGACCGTCGTAACGAAGACCGCTTCCACTTCATTAACTGGACCAAGAAGGCCTTCAAAAACGTTGACGTGATCCCGCCAGGGAACGGCATCCTGCACCAGATCAACCTGGAACGCATGTCGCCGGTGATCCAGGCCATCGATGGCGTGGCCTTCCCGGACACCCTGGTCGGTACCGACTCGCATACACCAATGGTCGACGCACTGGGCGTGATCGCCATCGGCGTGGGCGGCCTGGAAGCAGAAACCGTCATGCTGGGCCGCGCCTCGTGGATGCGCCTGCCTGACATCATCGGCGTTGAACTGACCGGTAAGCCACAAGAAGGCATCACCGCGACTGACATCGTGCTGGCACTGACCGAATTCCTGCGCAAGGAAAAAGTCGTCTCGGCCTACCTCGAGTTCTACGGCGAAGGCGCAACCGCGCTGACCCTGGGCGACCGCGCCACGATCTCGAATATGGCGCCTGAATTTGGCGCGACGGCCGCGATGTTCTCGATCGATGCGCAGACCATCAAATACCTGAAGTTGACGGGCCGCGAGGACGAGACCGTCAAGCTGGTCGAAACCTATGCCAAGCACACCGGCCTGTGGTCGGACAGCCTGAAGACGGCCGAATACGAGCGCGTGCTGCGCTTCGACCTGTCTTCGGTAGTGCGCAATATCGCCGGTCCATCGAACCCGCACAAGCGCGTGCCTACCTCCGAGCTGGCCGCGCGCGGCATCAGCGGCGTGGTCGAGAACGAGGCGGGCAAAATGCCGGATGGCGCCGTCATCATCGCTGCCATCACCAGCTGCACCAACACCAATAACCCGCGCAATATGATCGCTGCCGGCCTGCTGGCCCGTAACGCCAACAAGCTGGGCCTGATCCGCAAGCCCTGGGTCAAGAGCTCGCTGGCGCCCGGCTCCAAAGCCGTCACGCTCTACCTCGAAGAAGCAGGGCTGATGCCGGAACTGGAAAAGCTGGGCTTTGGTGTCGTCGCTTACGCCTGCACCTCGTGCAACGGCATGTCCGGCGCATTGGATCCAGTGATCCAGCAGGAAGTGGTGGAGCGCGACCTGTATGCGACCGCCGTCCTGTCGGGCAACCGCAATTTCGATGGCCGCATCCATCCCTATGCCAAGCAGGCCTTCCTGGCCTCGCCCCCGCTGGTGGTTGCTTACGCCATTGCCGGCACGATCCGCTTCGACATCGAGAAGGACGTGCTGGGCCATGACGCAGCAGGCAAACCGATTACGCTCAAGGACATCTGGCCGAGCGACGCCGAGATCAACGCCATCGTGGAATCGAGTGTCAAGCCCGAGCAGTTCCGCAAGGTCTATATTCCAATGTTTGCCAAGCAGGCCGACGACGGCGTGCAGGAAAAGCCACTGTACGACTGGCGTGCACCAAGTACCTATATCCGCCGTCCGCCATACTGGGAAGGCGCATTGGCAGGGGAACGCACGCTGGCTGGCATGCGCGCACTGGCCGTCCTGGGTGACAACATCACGACCGACCACCTGTCGCCATCGAACGCGATCATGATGGACAGCGCCGCCGGTGAATACCTGCACAAGATGGGCTTGCCGGAAGAGGACTTCAATTCCTATGCAACCCATCGCGGCGACCACCTGACGGCGCAGCGCGCCACCTTTGCCAACCCGACCCTGAAGAACGAAATGGTCAAGGATGCGGAAGGCAAGGTCAAAGCAGGCTCGCTGGCACGCATCGAACCGGAAGGCAAAGTCACCCGCATGTGGGAAGCCATTGAAACCTACATGGAGCGCAAGCAGCCATTGATCGTCATCGCTGGTGCCGACTATGGCCAGGGCTCTTCGCGCGACTGGGCTGCCAAAGGCGTGCGCCTGGCTGGCGTGGAAGCGATTGTGGCCGAAGGGTTTGAACGCATCCACCGCACCAACCTGGTGGGCATGGGCGTGCTGCCGCTGGAGTTCAAGCCGGGCGTCAACCGCCTGACCCTGGGCATCGACGGCACCGAGACCTTCGACGTGATCGGCCAGCGTGCACCGCGCGCTACGCTGACCCTGGTTATCCATCGCAAGAATGGTGAACGCGTTGAAGTGCCGGTCACTTGCCGCCTCGATTCGTCGGAAGACGTGTCGATCTACGAAGCAGGCGGTGTGTTGCAGCGCTTTGCACAGGACTTCCTGGAATCGGCAAAGGCGGCATAAGGATGGCACACGCACCTCAAATCAAGGTCCCAGCGACCTATATGCGCGGCGGCACCAGCAAGGGCGTATTTTTCCGCCTGCAGGACCTGCCACCAAG
>JACXTT010012627.1_pt1 | contig 11204 bp, 11 predicted proteins | sample 9270951 | NCBI WGS metagenome assembly JACXTT01 (sample SAMN15532306, study PRJNA645909) | rock metagenome | isolation source: weathered quartz diorite | place: Puerto Rico | collected 2017-06-21 | reverse complement strand
GCTCCGCAACTGCCGGTGCGTCGCCAGGCGCTGGCCGACGGCAAGATCGTCTACATGGCGGTCCCTCGGCTCCGTTCCGAGAAGTGCTTCGTCGAGATCGATCCCAAGCGGCTCGGCCGGCGCGCCGCGCTCGCGGCGAGCATCCCCGGCGCCGCCAAGTATGGACGACTCGTCAGCCCGCGAGAGATGCGCGCCATCGACTTGATCGTCTGCGGCTCCGTCGGTGTTCGGCGCGATGGAACCCGGGTTGGCAAGGGCGGAGGGTTTGCCGATCTCGAATATGCGCTGCTACGTGAGGAGGGCAAGGTGAAGGAGACGACGCCGGTCGTCACCACCGTCCATCCGCTCCAGATCGTGCAGGAGAAGGTCGCGATGCTGGCGCACGACATCCCACTCGATTTCCTCGTCACGCCGTTCGAGGTGGTGGCGACGCGCCCGGCCTACCCTCGCCCGCGCGGCATCTACTGGGATCTGCTGAAAGCGGCGAAGATCGACGCCATCCCCTCGCTGCGCAAGCGTCTGAAGCAAGGCGCGACCGACGCCCCCTCGCGCCGCCTCTGACAGCGGCGGCACGTGCCGCCGTCAGCCTGGCGGCAGCGGGCGGCTTCCCGAGGCGACGCATACGGTGACGATCCCGAGCAGGAGCACGGCGGCGTTCAACCGTACGGCTCGGAGGTGCAAGCGATCGAACTCGAGCCGCGTTCCCGGCTCGACCACCGCCTCGTGCAGACGCGGGCGGAGCACCTGCGCGCGCGGATAGACGACCCACCCCGCGTAGAGCGTCGCGGCCAGCATCAGCACGAGCATCGCGCTCACCAGCGACCACGCCATCGCCGCGCCGGCGCCCGTGCGCAGCATGAGCGCGGCGACGAGGGCTATCAACCCGGCGAACGCACCGACGATGTAGTAGCGAGACAGGACCGCCCCCACCAAGAGACCGGCGCTCTCCTGTGGAAGTGTGGCGAACGCTGCCGGCGCGACCACGAACGAGAAGCACACGACCTCCCCGAGCCACACCACCAGCGCCAGCCAGAAGATCGCTCGCGCCACGCCGAACACGGACGAGACTACTGCAGGCTCGGCCGCTCGACGGCGCGCAGCGCTCGCCGGCCGGCGAATCCCTCGTCCGAGCGGTGCCAGAAGGCAATCTGCTTCTCACCGTACTGCCAGCAGAGGAGCACGGTCGTTCCGTCGATCAGCGCCGGAAAATCGACGAGGCCGAGATCGAGCCCCTTGAAGTGGCAGCCGAGCGCCTCGATCTCGGCGACCGCCCATTCCAGGCGATGCACGTCGTCGGCGAGGTCGGGACGCGCGCGCAGCACGTCCTTGGTGGTACGCGCCTCGTGCGGGTCCTCGTCGAGCGCCGGCGCATCCTGCATCGCGGCCCGCAAGGTGCGGGCGGCTCGTTGCGCGTCGGTCATCAGCATCTCGAGGCGCGGGATGAGGGCATTTGCCTCCTCGATGGTGAAGTAGCGCCCCTCGGCCATGCGCGGAATCCTAAATAGTTTCGTCGATTCTGTCGAGGCATTCATCATGCGCGTGCACGATCGGGGTTGTCGTTGCCGCCGCGCGTGTATTAAATGACGCGCGGGGGGACGGACATGGCCCACGGCGAAGAGTTCGACCCGGAGAAGGTCGCGGAGGAAGCGGGCGAACAGAAGTTCTACGGCTTCGAAGAGGACGTCAGCGGCATCAACGTCCCCGCCGAGGTGCCGATCCTGCCGCTGCGCGGCGTCGTCATCTTTCCCTCGGCGATCGCCCCGTTGCTGATCTCGCGCGGCGCCTCCCTGAAGCTCGTCGAGGACGCACTCGTCGGCGATCGCATGCTCGGCCTGGTGGCGCAGAAGAACGCCGAGGACGAGAGCCCGGGAAGTGACGGACTCTACTCGCGCGGTACGGCGGGCCGCATCCTCAAGATGCTCAAGTACCCCGACGGGAGCGTGCGCATTCTCGTGCAGGGACTGCGTCGGATCGAGATCCAGCAGTACACCAAGGAAGAGCCGTACTTCATCGCGCGCGTGCGCCATCTCTCCGACGTCTACGAGTCGTCGAAGGACCTCGAGGCCGTGCAGGCGCACATGGTGCATCAGTTCGCCAAGTTCGTCTCGATGATCCCGTATCTTCCGGACGAGCTGCAAGTGGTCGTCATGAACATCAAGGATCCGGGCAAAGTGACGGATCTGATCGCGTCGAACCTCAACATCTCGCTCGAGGAGAAGCAGGACCTGATCAACACGTTGGATCTGCGCGCACGGCTCGAGAAGCTCAGCTCCATCCTCAACCGCGAGATCGAGCTGCTCGAGCTCGGTCACAAGATCCAGTCGCAGGTACAGACCGAGCTCAACAAGAACCAGAAGGAGTTCTACCTCCGCCAGCAGATGAAGGCGATTCAAAAGGAGCTCGGTGAGGGCGACGCGCGCACCGCGGAGATGGAGGAGCTGCGGCAGAAGATCGTCGACGCCCAGATGCCCGAGGACGCCTTCAAGGCGGCCGAGAACGAGCTCGAACGCTTGCGCATCATTCCACCGGAATCCGCCGAGCACACGGTGGTGCGCACCTATCTCGAGTGGCTCGTCAACCTGCCGTGGGCGATCTCGACGCCCGACAACCTCGAGATTCCCCATGCGCGTGCGGTCCTCGACGAGGACCACTTCGATCTCGAGAAGGTGAAGGATCGGATCCTCGAATACCTCGCGGTCCGCAAGCTCAAGAAGGATCCGCGCGGCCCGATCCTCTGCTTCGTCGGGCCACCGGGTGTCGGCAAGACGTCGCTCGGGCGCTCGATCGCGCGCGCCATGGAGCGCAAATTCGTCCGCTTTTCGCTCGGTGGCGTGCGTGACGAGGCCGAGATCCGTGGCCATCGCCGCACCTACATCGGCTCTCTCCCCGGCCGCATCATCCAGGGGCTGCGCAGCGCGGGCTCGAACAACCCGCTCTTCATGCTGGACGAGATCGACAAGCTCGGTGCGGACTTCCGTGGCGACCCCGCCTCGGCGCTCCTCGAGGTGCTCGACCCGGAGCAGAACCACACCTTCTCGGATCACTACCTCGACGTCCCGTTCGACTTGTCGAAGGTGATGTTCGTGACCACGGCCAACTACCTCGACCCGATTCCCCCCGCGCTCCAGGACCGCATGGAGGTGCTGGAGATCGCCGGGTACATCGAGGAGCAGAAGGTCGAGATCGCCTGGCGTCACGTCATCCCGAAGCAAGTACGCGAGAACGGTCTGACCGATGCGCACGTCGAGTTCACCGAGGAAGGAATCCTGACCATCATCCGCAGCTACACGCGCGAAGCCGGCCTGCGAAATCTGGAGCGCGAAATCGGGCGTATCTGCCGCAAGGTCGCGCGCGGCGTCACCGAGGGGCACACCGATCGCGTCCGTGTCACCTCCGAGAAGGTGCGTGAGTTCCTCGGACCGGAGCGCTTCTTCTCCGAGGTCGCCGAGCGCAGCGGCGAGCCCGGCGTCGCGACGGGTCTCGCCTACACGCCCAACGGTGGAGACATCCTGTTCATCGAGGCCATGAAGATGGGGGGCAAGAAGGGCCTCACGCTCACGGGCCATCTCGGGGAGGTCATGAAGGAGTCGGCGCAGGCCGCACTGACCTACGTGCGCTCGCGCGCCGAGCGCCTGGGGATCTCCGGCGACTTCTTCGAGAACTGCGACATCCACATCCACGTCCCCGCAGGGGCGATCCCCAAGGACGGCCCGTCCGCGGGCGTGACGATCGCGACCGCGCTGGCGTCCCTGCTGACGGGACGGCCCGTCAAGCACAACCTCGCGATGACCGGCGAGATCACCTTGCGTGGCAAGGTCATGCCGGTGGGTGGCGTCAAGGAGAAGGTCCTGGCCGCCAAACGGGCGGGTATCGACACGGTGGTCTTGCCCAAGCGCAACGAAAAGGACCTCGAGGACGTGCCGGAGAAGGTTCGCCAGGAGATGACGTTCGAGTTCGTCGATACGATCGATGAGGTTCTCGAGCGCGCCCTCGAGCCGGCGAGCACGTCGGCCGAGCGCAGCGGCGAACCTCGACGGCCACGTGCCGCCAGCGTCTGACCTGCCGATTCCCCTCAACTGATCGCGCCAAACGGACGATACACACCTAGGCGGACGAGCCCACATGGCGGGTCCTCGCATCCTCATGACGTCGTCGGAGATGGCGCCCTACGCGCAGACGGGGGGGCTCGGTGACGTCCTCGCCGCGCTGCCTGAGGCGCTGCAGCGTCTCGGCGCCACCGTCCACGTCGTGCTGCCCGCCTACCGCACCATCGACTGGACCGCCGCCGCGGCGGAGCCGAGCGGTGCCGTCGAGGTACCGACCGGCGGCGCCCGGCGCCAGGTGAACCTGCGCACGGCGCGGCGAGGTGGCGTCGCGGTCACGTTCGTCGAGGCGGACGACTACTTCGGCCGCGATCACCTCTACGGCGGACCGGCAGGGGATTATCCGGACAACGCCGAGCGCTTCGCCTTCTTCGCGCGCGCGGTGCTCGCGTTGGCGGCGCGTCTCGAGCCGGCACCCGACGTGCTGCATTGCCACGACTGGCCGAGCGCGCTCGTGCCCGTGCTGGCGCGCGCGTTTCCCAACCCGCGTCTGGCGGCGATGCGCACGCTGCTCACCATCCACAACCTCGGCTACCAGGGGATCTTCCCGTCGGCGGCGTTCCCCTTGCTCGAGTTGGACTGGAGCTACTTCACCCCGCGGACGCTGGAGTTCTATGGGCAGGTGAATCTCCTGAAGGGCGGTCTCGTCTTCGCCGACGCGCTCACCACCGTCAGCCGCCGCTACGCGGAGGAGATCCTGACGCCGGAGCATGGGCACGGCCTCGACGGGGTGTTGCGGGAGCGCCGGGAGATCCTGCACGGCATCTTGAACGGCGTCGACTACGCCAGCTGGGACTCCGCCCATGATCCCTACATCGCCGCGCCCTACGACAGCGACGATCTCGTCGGGAAGGCCGCCTGCAAAGCCGATCTGCAGCAGCGCCTCGGTCTGCGCCCCGCTCCGCATACACCGTTGTTCGGCATGGTTTCCCGCCTCGCCGATCAGAAAGGACTCGACATTCTCAGCGCCGCGATTCCCGAGCTGCTACGGCACGACGTCCAGCTCGCCATCCTCGGCACGGGCGACGCCCGCTACCAGCAGCAGCTCGCCGCCGAGAGTCGCCGCGCACCCGAGCGGCTCGCCGTTCGCATCGCCTTCGACACCGCCCTCGCACATCAGATCGAAGCCGGCGCCGACGCCTTCATGATGCCCTCTCGCTACGAGCCGTGCGGACTGAACCAGATGTACAGCCTGCGCTACGGTACCGTGCCGGTGGTGCGCGCGACCGGGGGCCTCGATGATACGGTGACCGAGTTCGATCCGACGACCGGACAGGGCACCGGATTCTCGTTCGTTCCGTACACGGCGCAGGCGCTCCTCGATGCAATTCAGCGCGCCGTCGACACCTACCACCGTCCACCGGACTGGCGCCGGCTGATGCGCAACGGGATGGCATGCGACTTCTCGTGGCGACCGGCGGCCGAGCGGTACCTCGCCCTCTACCAGGCACTGATCGCGCCACGCGGGTAATCGCGCCGGCGGCTGCTCGTACCGCGCGCGCAGTCGCGTCGGCGGCAAAGTCGGCTCGGCACAATCTGCCGCCTCTGCAATCTCGCCGCCGCTTCTTCCAGCGGATTCGCCGCGGCACTCCGCTTGCACCAGCGCATCCCGCGGAGGATCGGAGATGCGGATCGAACCCAAACGCGACACTCTCGCCTCGCCTCAGCCCGCTGCCTCGGCGGCATCGGACGACGACTTCGCGCGCGAGCTGAAAACCGCGACTGGCCCCTTCCACGACACTCCGTCCATCGCCCCGTTCGCCAAGCGGGAGGGTCCGCCTCCGGCCGAGCAGTGGGGAACGTACGGCCTTGGCGCGACCGAAGAGGGGTACGGCACGCCCAACCCGGGCCTGTACGCCGACGCGCCCGTCGGCCCGGACAAGCCCGCCAGCCCGCTGAACCCGAACGGGGTCACGATGACGGGGCCGTTCCTCGTCTCCGGATACACCGGCCGCGGCACCCCGATCCCGCCTGGTTTCTACAATCTCGCGTACTACAACATGTACCTGCGCGAGGGTGGCACTCCGCTCGTGGGCTTTCCCGAGCTCGAGGCCGGCGCCAACATCACCGAGACGTACGGTACCTTCGGTGACGGCGCCAAACGCGCCACCAGCTACCTCACCGGTCTCGTCGACACGTCCACACCCGACGCTCCCGCCGCCACTGACGCGCCTGCCGCTGATGCCGTCACGGCGAGCGCCGAGCTCGCACCGGCCGCGACACCCGCCGCGACCGCGAGAGCGACGGCCGCAAGTCCGACACCGGCGAGCGTCATTCAGGCCGCAACGAAGATCGCGACAGCAGCGGCATCGGGTAACGAGACGGCTGCAGCCGCGGAAGCAGGCGCCCCGGCACCCGCCGCCGCGCTGCCGGCAGCTACCACCGTCCTCGCCTCACGCGACGCCGCCGCCACACTCCTGCGCAGCGAGCTGAGCGCGCTCCTCGCCGACCTCCTGCGTTCGGCCTGAGCGCCCGTCTCAGGACGGGCGCGCGGAACGTACGACCGAGAGTAGCTCCTCGGGCGAGGACACCAAGACGTCGGCGCCGCTGTCGCGCACCGAAGGGCCGCTGAATCCCCACAGCACTCCGCAGGTCGCGACGCCGGCGTTGCGTCCGGTCGCGATGTCGATCGCCGAGTCGCCGACCATGAGGGTGCGATCCGGTGGCACGCCTGACTCGTCCATCACCCGTATCAACCCCGCCGGATCCGGCTTCTTCACCGGCAGCGAGTCGCCGCCGATCACGCGGGGAAAGCGCTCACCGAGCCCAAGGCCGTCGATGATGGCGCGGCTCAGGTCAGCGGGCTTGTTGGTCAGCACGGAGAACACGGCGCCCTCTCGTGCCAGCTGCTCGATCACCGCATGGAGCCCGGGATACACGACGCTGCGATCGAGGAGATGCGCCCGATACCATGCCAGGAAGATCGCCAATCCCGGCTCGACGAGGTCGGCCCTCGCCGGTCCGAGGGCGCGCTCGAGCAGCACGCGCGCACCCTGGCCGACGTAGCTCCATAGCGTTCGCGGGTCCTCCTCGGGGAGGCCGAGCTCCCGAAGGGTGACGTTGACGGCCTCGGCGAGATCGTCCTTGGTGTCGACAAGCGTACCGTCGAGATCGAAGACCAGGTGGCCGAACGCGCTCATGCGACGCGCAGCGCACGGCCCATGCGATCAGCGCCGGTGGTCAGGCCGAGAACGAGGTGCCGCAGCCGCAGGTGCGTTGCGCCTTCGGATTGTCGAACTTGAATCCGGCGCCGTGCAGGCCGGCGACGTAATCGAGCGTGACACCCTCGAGGTACTCGATCGCCTCGGCGTCGACGATCACCCGAACGCCGTCGACGTCCACGACGCGATCGTCCGGTTTGGTCTCATTGTCGAAGCGCATGGTGTACGACAGTCCGGAGCATCCGCCGCCCGCGACACCCATGCGGAGCGCGTACTCCGGTCCGAGTGCTTCGCGCGCCTTGAGCGTCTTCACCATCTCGACGGCCTTGTCGGTCAGGCGGAGCGGCGCTCCCCCTACCCCGCCCTCGGGCTCATGCGTCGATGCATCCATGGCAACGAGGGTAACGACCGCGAGGCGGAGAGTCAATCGTCGCGCGCGAGCTGCCGTGGCGCTGCGGCTCGCGCGCGAACGCTGACAATCGCGACTCACGACGGCAGGCGGTGATCTTCTCCAGCCTCGGCCGGCGGGGTGATCGCGAGTGGCGCCAGGGTCGCCCAGCTCGGCTCGGTCGGCGGTGCCCCCAACGTCGCCTGCTCGCGCTTGCGCTTCAACTTCTCGAGCAGGGTCGTACGATTGAGATGCAGCAGGCGGGCTGCCTCTTTCTTGTTGCCACGGCTGATGTGGAGCGCGCGTGCGATGATGCGATCCTCGATCGACGCCATCTCGCGGTAGAAGTCGATTCCTTGCTGATCGAAATCCCACGGTGGCGTCGTCCAGCCGCCGCCGGTACCGGCACGGCCACCACGCAGCTGCGCCGGCAGGTGCTCCGGTCGAATGACACCGTCGGCATCGCCGAGGACGACCAGCTGCTCCAGGAGGTTCTTCAGCTCGCGCACGTTACCGGGCCAGTGATACGCGGTCAGGATGCCGAGGGTGTCGTCGCTGACCTCGAAACGCGGCAAGCCCTTGGCGCTGTGGAGATGTCCGAGAAACCAATTCACCAGGATTGGAATGTCCTCGCGCCGCTCGCGCAACGCCGGCATCTCGATCGGCACCACCCGGAGGCGATAGTAGAGATCCTCACGGAAGCGCCGCTCACCGACGGCCTCCTCCAGATTGCGATTCGTCGCCGCGACCACGCGCACGTCCACACACTGTGTGGTCACGCCGCCGACCGGCTCGAACATGCCGTTCTCGAGTACGCGCAGCAGCTTGACTTGCAGCTTCGGGCTCATGTCGCCGATCTCGTCGAGAAAGATCGTGCCGCCGTCGGCGAGCCGGAAGCGCCCGACACGCGAGCAGATGGCGCCGGTGAATGCCCCGCGCTCGTGGCCGAACATCTCGCTCTCGAGCAGATCCTCGGGAATGGCGCCGCAGTGAACCGGCACCATCCGTTGCAGGCGCCGCCGACTGCGCGCGTGAATGGCCTGCGCCACCAGCTCTTTGCCGGTCCCGCTCTCGCCGGTGATCAGCACGGTCGCGTTGGTCCCGGCGACACGGCGAATGACGTCGAATACGGCCTGCACGCGACGGTGCCGTCCGATGATCCCGGCGAACCCGGGCGTCGCGCCTTCGCTGCCTGCCGCTGCCTCGCTCGTCGCCGGCAGCGGCGTCGTGACCGGCAGTTCCTCCGCTGCGACCTCCTCCGAACCAACGAACTCGAACGCTCTCATCGTCCCTCCCCTTTGGCCGCTGCGGGCGGCGTTCCGCGGAGGGCGAGGGAGCAAGCGAGGTGCCAGAAACTTGAACACATCTCATGGTGACACCGCCGCGGCGTGAGGCAGTGAATTGTCACGTAAAAATCGTGACTCGAGGCGGAATCGGCGAGCTCCTTGCGAAGTGCGGTACGCCACCGACCGTACATTCTTGTCGTCGAGTGGCCAAATCTCGACGGACGAGCGCTCTAACGAGGGGTTACGGGCTGGCGGGCGGCGCGTCGCGGACGACGCGATGGTCCGGGGGACAGCGCGGATCGTCGAGGACGATCTGCCGTGCCTCGCGCGTGCGCAGGTCGACGACGACCGGCGCCATCAGATTGACCGTCATGCGCGTCGGATCGGACGGGATCGTGACGATGACGAACAGCGCCAGGGCGTCGGGCGCGGTGTTGAGCAGGCGTGCCGCGAGTGCCAGCGGCGGCTGGTAGTCCGCGACCAGCTCGCCCGGATTCGCGACCGCGAACGCGAGCTCGGGGTCGTCGATCGAGAGCATCCATTTGAAGGGAGATCCCGGGCGATGATCGAGCACGACATAGCGTTGCAGCCGGGCAAACCCCACCAACCCCTGCGGGAAATGCAACACGCTCGCCTCGGGGACCTCGAAGCTGCCGAAGCGACGCGACACGATCCGCAACGCTCGCGCCTTTTCGGCGCCTGCCGAGACGTCTATCCGGCGCGTATCGACCGGCGATGCGCTCTCGCGTCCCATGGTGTGCTCAGCCGTGCTTGGCATTGCCTACGTTCTCCCAGACCTTCGCCGCCCCCGAGAGCCGATCTTCGTCGGGCAAGCGTGCCTGCTGGTTCTGCCCTTCGATGGCGTTGAAGATCTCCTCGCGAAAGATGCGGACGTCCGCGGGCGCGGTCAGCCCGATGCGCACTTGTCCGCCACGGATCGCCAGCACCTGCACCGTGACCTCGTTTCCGATGCGGATCGTTTCCCCAATCTTGCGTGTCAGCACCAGCACGCCGCCCTCCGTGGCAGGCTCTCCCTCGTCACTGCTTCAGATAGTCCAGGATGCTCTGCTGCAAGCTGCTACCCGCGGCCAACGTCGCCTGCAGCGCGGTCTGCAGTTGCACCAGGTGACTGATCGAGCTCGTCAGGTCCGCGTCCTCGACGCCGCTCAGCAGGCTCGCGGCCGTGTCGCTCGAGCGGCCGATCTGCGTCGTACGATCCTGAAGCCGCGTCACCCGTCCGCCGATGCTCGAGCGCTCGGCGCGAATCGTGTCGGCCGCCGCGTTCAGCTCGTCGACGCTCGTATCCGGTGACGCGCCCGTGCTCAGCGTCTGGCGCAGGTGGTCGAGCGCCGTGATCGTACTGCCGAACACCTGGTCTCCCGGCGTCGTCAGGGCGACGGTTTGACCGGACCCGATCGGCAGGGTGAACGGATTCGCGGTGCCGCTGTATGTCGTCGTGGGGTCGAACCCCGGATCGTCGAGGTTGGCGAAGGGCGGCGTTCCGGTCGCGAGTCCGCCGAAGATGTAGCGGCCGGCGAGCTGCGTATTCGCCAGGGTGATGACGCCGCGCTCGATCTGGGCGACCTCGTCGGCCGCCTCGATACGCGCTGCGGGCGTGGTGAGACCGCTGCTCGTCTGGGTGGCGATCTCCTGCGCGCGCGCCAGGAGGTTCTCGGTCTGGTCGAGGGCGCCGTCCTGCGCGCCCAGCACCGCCGTACCGAAGCCGATGCCGTCGGCGAGCGCCTGCAACGCGCTGGCCTCGCCGCGAAACCGGTTCGCCTGCGCCGCGCCCGCGGGATCGTCGCTCGCGTTCTGTAGCTTCTTCTGCGAGTCCACCTCGGCCTGCGCGCGCGCCAGCTGGCGCTGAATGCGGTTCACGCTGGTGGTCAGCTCGCGAAAGATCGTCGATTGGGTGACGCGGCCGAGGATCATGGAATGACTCCGAGCAGATCGTCGAGCATGCTGTTGCTCACCGTGATCAAGCGCGCCGCCGCCTGGAATCCTCGTTGAAACTTGATCAAATCGGCGAACTCTTCCTCGAGGCTGACGCCCGAGATGGCATCGCGCTGCGCATCGAGTGTCTGAGACACGTGCTCCTGGATCGTCACCTGCTCGTCAGCCGTCCGTGCCAAGGCCCCGGCATGGGCCTGGATGCCGCCGAAGAAATCGTCGAGCGTCGCGCCGTCGAGGGCGGGAAGCTGCGTCGTACCGAGGGCCAGTAGCGCCTGCGCTCCGGTGTTGTCACCGGGATCGGCGCTGCGCGCGG
>JACXTT010012626.1_pt1 | contig 11204 bp, 8 predicted proteins | sample 9270951 | NCBI WGS metagenome assembly JACXTT01 (sample SAMN15532306, study PRJNA645909) | rock metagenome | isolation source: weathered quartz diorite | place: Puerto Rico | collected 2017-06-21 | reverse complement strand
GCCGCGCGAAACAATTCACGATCCTCATGCGACGGCGCGCGGCCGACCCTGTATGTGAGACTCCTCCGCGGCAATGGCAATATCCAAGGCACGCATACCGTCCTCTCCTGTGACGCAGGGGGGGCGGTCGTGCAGCATGTTATGAACGAAATCCCGCACTTCAGCCAGATAAGCATCCGCAAAACGGCTCAAGAAATGATCCGCGAGGACGCTGGTCCCGCCCCCTGCGCTCAGGAACGTTACCGGTGTCTTATCGATGCTGCCTACAAAGATTGAGCCTTTCGACCCCACAATTTCGGTGCGCACGTCGTAGGCGTAGATGGCTTGCGCATAAGAGTCGACGTTGCCGATTGCACCATGCGCAAATTTCATATTCAGGACGCTTGCGACCACATCTCCATATTGCGCCAGCTCTGGTCGAATCGCGACTGTTGCGTAAGCTTGCACTTCAATGACTTCATCTCGCATCAGCCAGCGGGCCAGGTCGAAGTCGTGAATCGTATTGGTGTAGAACAACATTCCATTAATGTTGGATTGGAAGGCGGAGAGCGGAGGGACATCTCGGTCGCGCCCGAGTGATTTAAAAAGTACCGGGTCGCCGATCTCACCCGCCTCGACTCGTTTCATCGCGGCCGCATATGCAGGATCGTATCGGCGCATGAAGCCGACCTGCAGGCGGACCCCTGCATTGGCCACGGCCTTCAAGGCGTTATGTGCATCCGCGCGATTTGTCGCAAGAGGCTTCTCGCACAGCATATCTTTGCCCGCCGCGGCGACGGCTTCAATCACTCTCGCGTGAAATTTGTCAGGAACCGCGATCAAGACGGCATCGATCTCTTTACACGCAAGCATCTCCTCAACGTTGGAAAAGTACTTCTCGATTTCCAACTCCTCTGCAGTCTGCCGCGCTCGCTCATGCGCAACATCCGTTACAGCAACGAGGCGCGCTTCTGGAACCAGGCGGCGAAGGTTCTCCGCATGGCGCCTCCCCATTTCCCCCACCCCCACAACACCCACTCCAAGTTTTGCCAATGTCGTGATCCTTTTCCGTCTAACCGCGTTGATCGACCTTCTCCTGCCACCGGCGCAGTGGCTCCAGTCACTTGCCGTTAGCGTGTTGGCATGCCCGCCATCTCTGCTACGACTCCACGGAGATAGCGCAAACTGGCGGCTACGCTTTCGGCCGGCGGAATTACGGTCGCGCCAAATTTCACGTCCTGCTCAACTACCGCCCAACCGGAATAGTTATTCTTCTCCACTAGGCGGAAAAGCCCTGGAAAATCTACCGAACCCTGCCCGATGATCGTGAATACTTTCTCTTCGATTGCTTCCTCGAAGGTTAATTTCCTGCGGCGCGCCTCTTCGAGGACCTTTCGGTCGACATCCTTGATGTGAAGAAACCTCAGCACGCTGGCGAACTTCGCTGTCTCGGTGACGGTGTCGCCTCCGCCGTACTCACAGTGTCCCGTATCCAGACACAGTCCGATGCCAGTATGCGACGTTGCATCGAAAAAGCGTTCGCACTCTTCCGGCGTTTCGACGTAGGTGGCAATATGAGGATGAAATACGAGATCCAGCCCAAACTCCGCAGAGACCTTGGCCGCTTCCTCCACAACCCGCACGACGTTCTTCCATTGGGCGGCATCGAGCCCGGCGCTTCCATCACGCGGCACTCGCCCCGACAATCGGTTGCGCTCATCCGACTGGGCGTCGGCCAGAACGAGGAACGGCGCTTTTAGCGTCGCCAGCAAATTACCGACTTTGCGAATTTGTGCTACCGCGATTTCAGCGGACGCGGGATCGCTGAGCACTACGGGAACGAACGACCCCAGCAGCGTCAATTTTCGGCGTTCCAACTGCGGCTTCAGCACCCCGGAATCTGTAGGGAAAAATCCGTATGGCCCCAGTTCAGTCCCTGTGTATCCAGCGTCTACCATCTCGTCCAACATCTTCTCGTACGATTGATTCCAGGACGGCCCGGGATAGTCCAGTACGCCCCAGCTATCAGGCGCACACGCAAAATGAAAACGCGATATGACGTCTTTCATAGACGAGCCTCGAAAGGAAATTAGGTGCTCCCTGGTCAATCTAACCGCTTAGCAGATTCGTTTCACTGGCGATCCGTCAGAAATAATACGCCACCTCTCGCCGGTTCGCCAAGTGTCCAACAGCCGCTGACCCTGCATCGGTTGGTCTTGCTTTCCTATGCGGTCGGAGAGTTCTTCTTGTTATGTGACACTTCACGCCATCCGTCGGAGTCGGCTTGCGGCGCCGCAGACAAGAGCCCGGCCGTGCCGCAATTCACATCCTTCGATCAGGCGGAAGGATTTCTGAAAATGATGCGATACATAGAGACGATCGGCAAGCGCTTGTCACCGGTTAACGAAAACCACTATCGATGCTCGGCGTCATTTTTCGCAAAGCGGTCCCGGACGGCGAGGACAATTTCGTCCCGACCTACGGTGTGCTTCCAGGCAGTTCTCGTGCTTGGCGAGACCGCACTGTTACGGGTGCGGCCAAAGCCTCCAGCCGATCGATATCGAATTCCTTATAGAGATCCAGGCAAAAAAGCTCCGGAGCTTGAGCGTAGTTGACTGGCTTATCCAGTAAGTAACTGAAACTGCGAATCCCATCCCGTATGGTAATTTCTGAAAACAGATCAGGCTCGATCGCGGCTGCCACCAGCGCTGCTGCCTGATTCCTGATTCCACTCACTTCCAGTCGAACCTTCGCAGTCCCGGATTTCTGTTCGGCCCAGCGTGCGATGCGGACGAGTTGCGCCGCTTGCAGGCCTATGGGACGTTCGCCCAGTCCTCCCAGCATTTGCGCAAACTCAAATGTATCCTTGCCCTTCCACGCGGAACCGGTAAACATCAGGTCGAGGGCCAGAACCTGGTCGCCCCGAGTGAAACGCTGCAGTACTGCATCGACACCAGCGCTTCTGCCGTCGTCATTCAGAACAATCGTCACCGGCGCGGTGTCTGAGCTTTGCAGGATCGATCGCAACCAGATCCCATTCGCGCTCAAACCGTTGTTGAGTTGAAATAAATAAGAGACGGATTGCACGTCCCGGCTCTTGGTCATCGCCGTGGCCCAAGTGGCTTGCAGTTCCACCGGTTGATACCGGACGATCTCTTTAAGTTTGCCGCGCTCGGAGGATGTCCAAGCTTTTCTCTCCGGAACTGCGGTTGGAATCGGACCGCGCTTAATCTGTCGCCCCAGTTGGCGGGCCAACCCAAGTATCGTCAGATTGTCTTCAGGCAACGCAGTGACCAACTCTTCATAGCTGCGCAGTTCCGCCGGAATGCCTGCTTCATCGGAAATTGGGGGTATCCCAAACTGTTTCGTGAAGAAGCTGTAATCGGCCAACCGGTTGTCCAGTTGATAATTATGATCCCCCGGATCCCGATTCTCATGCCAGTTGAGGTTGTCGGCCTTGCCGTAAAGATCGAAGAACGGTTGGATCGCATCAAAGACCCGGGGCTTAGCCAAAGTCGCCCGAAAACAGCAGTCGTCCTCCCCGTTGTAGGTTAGCAATATTGGCCTTGGAGCCATTAATGCTACAAGGTGGGGATAGTCGGAACCTCGCAGGAAATCCGTGGCCGACTGCTCGATGTCGCCCATATCCCCGAATTCCTTCGCCTCGATGCGAGAACTCGTTGCCGCGAATCCCGCGACCGGATTCGAGGCCTTTACGCGCTCGTCCAGTGCACTCAGAACAATCGTCTGCCATCCCCCTCCAGAAAGTCCGGTCACTCCGATTCGTTTTCGATCCACTTGGGGATGAAGGTAGAGATAATCGAGTCCCCGGCGCATTTCCAGGTAAAAGATCCCCACTCCATTGGCCCCTGCTAGATCAAGATGAGCACCAAATGCATGATCGTTGCCCTCTTTGCTGAGTTCGCCAAATCCGAACCACTCCAGGTTGAGCGCGAGGATTCCGTGCTTGGCGAAACTGATGCACCGTTTCTGCTTGAACTCGTAGGAGTAACCCAACGGACCGTCGTGTCCAGACATACTGAGTATTGCCGGCACGGTTCCGTCCATGTGCTCCGGCTCATACAGAAGGGCGGAAGAATAGAACCTTGGAACAATCTCAAATCGCAATTTTCGGATGCGATAACCGTGCCCCGTTTCAATCACGCCCCGTTCTTCGAACGCAGGCGGGGAGTCGACCCACTGTTTTGGCCAACCATGGAACACGACATCCTCCACCAAGTGGCGTCGCAACTGGTCAGCCGAAGCAGTCCACTCTGCAAGCGTTGCTGGCAGTTTCGGTAGTGGAGCCGTCCCTTGAGCGATATGCTGGCGCATCTGGAAGTCTGCGACCGCCGGAGACATAATCTCGTCCTTGAGTACCTCGCCAATGTGCACTCCCTCGCCTTGCGACCACGCCAGGGAGGACAGTAGGCAGGTAAAAACGCTAACCGCATAGATTCGATTGTGGCAATATTGTTTTGAACGAGTCACCCATTCTCCTTCGCACCAAGGCAGAGGTTATCTCAACCGCTCTCGATGCGTAATTCCACTTCGGCAGTGTTTACGGACGATTCAATAACAGACTGTTCCATGCGTGTCAAATGAATCGCGGAGCTAGCAAACTGAAACCTCAAAAGACCCTATTTCGGAATTCATGCTAACCGATTATTCTGTTTTCCAGTTCGAATGTTGCGCGCAACGTCTTCCGGCGTGGGCGATGTGTCGGACAAGATATACTGCAGGCCGGTCAAGTAAAAATTGAATCGTCAGTAGGCCATTTCTGAATGATGTTCATCCGAAACAAAGGACAAAAGATGCAATCAGGAAGATTGATTGGTTTTCTGTGCCCCAAGGCGGGTGTTGGACGTTCCGTAGTGAAATTTTGTGCAGCATTAATCATCCTGGATATTGCGATGGTGTTGAGCATGGCCGCGAGAGCGCAAACGGCAGCCGCTACAACGATAGTCGAATACGAACAGCCTCCACTGCCCAGTTGGTTGAAATCTGGAACAGTTCGGTTTGCGCGCTTGGATGGAGGCGCCATCGAAACTCAGAAGACATTGCGGTCGGACTGGGCGACGAAGTTCACTCCCCAGGATCGAGAGATCCTGGCGAATTTATACGGAAAGCATTCGGATCGGATGATCGATTTATTGGTTCAGGCCAAGATCAATTTCGTGTGGGTCACCTATAGCGTGGGATTTTCCTGGCAGGATGAGGAAGCCCAACGAGTCGCCGTAAGGGAACTCGTCAAGAAATTGCATGCACATGGAATTAAGGCAGCTGCCTACGTTTGCGCCATCTCGATCTTCTGGGAAAGCGTCTTCAAGGACGATCCTCAATCCGTTAGATGGATCATGGTAGGAAGTGATGGCATCCCCTACAGGTATTCAGAAGGACGCGACGCGATGCGTTTTGTGGCTGATATTAACAGCCCCGGCTGGGTCGATTATCAAAAGCGCCGAGTGCGAGCGATCATCGACGACGGTCTCGATGCGATATTCTTCGACAATCCTTTTCTCGATTCCCATCCCAGCAAGCCGGACAGCGTGGCTCATTTCTTTGATCAGCTCTTGAACTATGCCCGCCGTGAGAAGAAGTCAGACATTCCATTTTTCACCAACCTTGGGCTTTATCCGCCGTTCAATATACTGAATCGGCAAATGGATTTCATATTCACCGAAGGATGGGCTGAGCCGGGAGCATGGGACAATCATTGGGAAGTTTCTAATATCCGCCGTGATCGTCTTGTAAAAGGGCTCAACCCCGGCATGAAGCCGATCGTTTCGGAATACTCCCACTTTCAGAAAGGTGACCGCAACGATTCCTACCTGGGAGCAAGAGCAGAAAAACTGGCAATTGCGGAATCGGCGGCATTCGGCACGTCCTATACGTGGGACATGGAAGGTCCATTCGACACGGCCCTGGTTACGCAAGACCCCAAAGCTCTGGAATCTTGGTCTGCGATCAGCCAATACAATGGATTCCTGGAAGACCACGTCGAGTTCTATGCCGATGCGGTGAATGTTGTGCCCTGGGCAGTCCTTCTTCCTGACCTTAACCCCGACTTCGATTGGCCAGGTGGGGCAACGCGTTTGGACTTTCTGGCTAAGAACAGTGTGCTAGGCGATTTCAGGTTCGCGAGCCGGATTACGAAGAAAGACCTAGCCGCTTACCCGGGGGTCATCGTACCTGCGTATGGGTCTCTATCAGCGCAGCAGAAAGAGATGATTCGCGATTATCAGAATAGCGGCGGCAAGGTCTCTATCTTCACCGAGCCATCAGCATCAACTGGCTTGAATGCCAAGAACTTGCCCCCTTTCAACCAAACTTTGACAACAGACAAATCGGCGGAAATGCAGGTCTTGGCGGAAATCAATTCCCTTGCTCCGGATGCTACCCATGTCGCACTGGAAAATGCAGCCTCTTATGTGCTTGCCAACGTCACCTCGGTGCACGATGGCCGAGCCATCATCATCCATGTGCTCAACTACGGTCAAACTCCAGTCGGAGAATTGAAACTGAAGCTTATCGTGGGAAAACAATTCCAAACAATCGTTGGAAGGAAGCCGTCTATTTTTTCTCCTGACACGAAGAGTGCCGCATGCCTGAAAGCGCAATGGAAGGGCGCGACATTGGAAATGACGTTATCCACCGTCGACAGTTACTCCGTGGTGGTTGTGCAGTGAACTCGTACAAAACTGCCCGGTTGCGGGGTCTGTCTAGGACTCACGTCGCGGTGTCACCTGATTGTTCGTCCACGGCAATTTCGAACCTGAGTATCGGGACCTCAGTACGTCAAATGAGTTGGCAGGTGGGGGTTGAGACAGCGGGGACTTGGTTTCAGATAACCCGAATGAAGGAGAGAAATAAAATGGCAAAGGGTGTGATTGGCGTAGCGGACTTAAGGAAGTACCAAGAACAAGGCTTTGTGTTGGCGAAAGGGATGTTCGATGCACAAGAAATCGGTCTCCTCCATCGCGCTGCAAAGGAAGACAGAGCGCTGGACGATCATGCATATGGCAAAGCGGACGGCGAGGGTGGGGTGGTGCGTCTCGCATTATGGAATCACCCCGACGATACAATTTACGGAATGTTCGCGCGCTGTGAATCGGTAGTCCGGTCCTGCGAATTGCTGCTTGGCGGCGAGGTATACCACTACCATTCGAAAATGATCATGAAAGAACCGCGTATCGGAGGGGCCTGGACCTGGCATCAGGATTACGGCTACTGGTATCAAAATGGAGTCCTGTTTCCATTACTTACCAGCGTCTTCATTGCAGTGGATCGGGCCACAAAGGAAAACGGATGCCTCCAGGTGATCGCCAGGTCTCACGAATTGGGGCGCATTGATCACACCTTGACCGGCCAGCAGGCTGGTGCCGATATGGATCGCGTTAACGAAATTCTCAAGATTCTGCCGCTCGTCTATGTAGAGATGCAGCCGGGTGATGTACTTTTTTTCCATCCCAATCTCCTGCATCGCAGTGATCAAAACCAGTCCGAGAATGCGCGCTGGTCAATGATCTGTTGCTACAACGCAGCGCGCAACAACCCGTATAAGGAATCCCATCATCCCCGCTACACCCCGCTTCACAAGGTTCCCGATTCGGCGATTCTGGATGCCGCCAAGAAGCGCTTCACAGACGCTCCCGATGCCACGTGGCATGATCCCAAGAAAGATACCAGTGCAGAAAGTCTGGGGAACAACCTTACTCGATGACATTTGCGGTTTACTATTGCTTGGAACCACGAAGAATTACGTGGATCGCCAAATACTGGACGTGCTGAAGGTCAGGCTGCAATCAAATTTCGGATGGTGGAAATTGACTGCAGCAATTTGATTCTGGCGTTTCAAGGGTCGTATGCCATCGGGATGCTTGCGGTAGGAAGGTTGATTGATCGTTTGGGGACCCCCCGGCCGACTCATCGCCGGGGCCATCGCATCATCGCGCGTCCCGGAGGGCCACCCACCGATGAGACCAAGGCGTATTCGGAAGAAAGACACTTCGCGATTTTCGTATCACCGTAGACCATCGAGAGCGCTGGTGCGGGTAGTTTTTGCGTAGTCAATCTCATAACTGTGGATTGCTCTCGCAGTAGCCTCCACGCCGAAGGTCACGAAGCCGTCCTGCTGCTTGAACACGACATCTTTCTTCTCTCCATTAAAATCGACGGCCGAAACTCTCTGAACGACAAACCTGTCTGGCAGAGGAACCGACACGTCGCCGTCAGCAATGCTTGCCAATTTGGCAAACTGTGGACCGTACGTAACAAGAACGTGACCGAAATTCAGAGTTTGAGCAGCGAAAAATCCTTTGAGCGGTCCCTCTGTGTACCTGCGGCCCGCTTGTTGTAAGACAGGATTGACGGTGGGTTCTTGAGTGCTGTCGGCAGGTGCGTGCCCGTATACATCGAGAATTGCCTGCACTTGCCGATAAGAATTTTGAGAGATCTCCACCGGATATCCGCCGGAGGCACCGCCGTTCGCAGCATCAGTTCCTAGACTCCCACGATATTCTAAAGCGTAGAGGCTGGGAATTCCCCAGGCTGATTTGGCGAGTGTGAGAGGAACGAGATATCTCTCCATTGCCCACCAGTCGTCCCCGTCGATGAGACGAACGCCATTGACCGAAGCCGTCCATGCCCGCCACCAGTACGTTTCCACCGCGTTGCTGACGTCGTCATTCAAGCGGATGACATCCTGCCAAGCATGAAAGAGCGGGTTCATGAACGAACTGTCAATCAAGGCGTCTGCCTTACTTTCCCTGGCAGAAGTGTAGATCAACTCCATCACCTTGGCATTCATCGCCTCACCGATTCCCCAGGAAGGATCGTGAAATGTGCTTACCGCTGGGCTGGGCAAGCGGTCTACAAAATCGACCTTCAGCCCGTCTGCATTCAGCCCCGGCGGGTCGGACGAGAGCATATAATGAATACGAGAACGCAGATAATCCCTTGCGCCCGGGTTGGTGTAGTCGAAGATATCGGTTAGCTTTCCTTCACGCGTGTGCACCAGCCATTCAGGATGATTGGCAGCTACTTCTGATCTGGTTTTGTCGAGATTGAACAGGGTGCCCGTGGCCTCATACATCGGAATCCACAAGAGCACGTGAAGCCCTTTAGCGTGTAATTTGTTGATGTAAGCTCTTAGATCAGAAAAGTGTTTTGGGTTAGGTTCAAAATCTCCGTACCCCCGCATCCAACCCAGATCCAGAATGATGGTTCCGATAGGCAATTTCTCGCGCGCTCCAATTGCCAGCCAACGGTCGATGTCCTTCTCGGTCGCATAGCGGGACGCGTTGCTTTCGTCAAGCCGCCCCTCTCTCATACGCGCCGCGTAGGCTTGGTCGCCCCAGGTGCAATAGATAGGCCGTGACCACCAGCCTGGGGGCGTGCTGGCGGAATCTGCCGCCTTTGGCGGAGGAAGCGACGCTAGGTAGTTGGTAAGAATCCCATCAGGATTGTCACCGAAGTAGAACCCGAGGACAGGGCCGCTAATACCCCTTTCCTGGGCAGACGCTTGTGACGCAGTTTGATACCTCGCCGCAAATGACGATCGCCCGACAACAATGCCAAGCCCATTGTAGGTATTCGGAATTCCGATGGTGCCAACTCCCCACCAGGCACTGCCACTCCTTACGGCTACCACATAAGGAGGGATTAACGGCGATCCGGCCTGCTGTCCGCGTATGTATCCTGGATCATCACTGTCGCCCCGAGGAGGCAACGAAAGGCGCGAAAGGCCCACCTCAGGTATTAGCACGTCGTAAAGATCGGGCGTCCAGGTACGGACTTGCTCAAACCTCCCTTGGCCATATTTGATTTGGCCTTCATTTCCGTTACCTGCCAAATAAAGAAGCTCCGTGATTTCCCGTGGGCGCCCTTTAACCACCGATAAGCGGTAGGAAAAGAACAAAGAATCGAATCTCAATAACACTTGGCGCTGGTCGCGGCCAGGCGCGCCGTAAAAAAGGGTAAACACTAAACCATCATTTTTTATTTCTGTGGTCGCCGTAATAAATTGAGGCGTACCCGTGTCGCTTGGCGTCGAGCTTCCACTGGACGCTGCAAATCCCTCTAACGGGAATGACCCGACCTCTTCGGCCTTTCCATCCTTCAGGAGCGACCACACTGTGATCGCCGGATCCGGAGTGAAACGCAATTTTACGCGGTACCGGTCCGCGGAAATTTCGGCATTGGATTCTGAACTTGCAACCAGGCGAACCTCGGCAGACGCCATGGATGCACAGCCGGCGACTGGTAAGCAAAAGATGATCGCTGTCAAAAGGCTCTTGAACATGGTCGACGTCCCCGCAAAGCTGACTGGAATCGCAAACCCCTATTCGTGCACTGGCCTGGTAAAACGCGCATCGGGCGAGATTGGCGCGCGACGAACCAAAGCTACAGCTTGAAGGGAAATCCCGAGCGTCGTCTTTCCCCAAAGAGTAATTGAATCAACATTGTCAATTCGGTCGCTTCGCGTGTTGTCACCTGTGCGCTTATTGGTCGGTCAAAATCTACAGCAATTCGCGCGGGAAGGCGATGTACTCGCTGCCGGCTACCCAATCCTTGTGAGCCGGTCCAAGCTGTTGTGTCCTCGACTGTGATCTTGACCGGGTCAAGGAACGTCCGAACTCGCTTAATTTCTGCTCTTCTCGCCTGCGCGGTCGCCGGATTTCTGGGACCGACTCATCCCCCATGCGATCTGTTGCTTCGGACCGGCCTTCACTGCTATCGTCCTTCAGCATCGCAGGTTTGATACACGCAGGACACGTACAAAGGAACCGGAATGCTCCTCCGCTTTTGCTTGTTGCTTCTCCTCGCCTCCGTACTCTTTGCCTCCATCCCAGTGACTGCGGATGACCTACCCTCTCAAGACTCGCTGTACACAGAATTCTTGAATCCTCCTAGAGAATACTCGCCGATGCCGTTCTGGTTCTGGAACGGCGAACTGGACGGCCAGCGAATCCAGGAACAGATCCAGCAAATGGTAGATCAACACGTTTATGGTGCATTCCTGCACGCTCGCGACGGCCTGCAGACACCGTATCTCTCCGAGCAATGGTGGAAGGCAGTCGATGCGGGCGTGCAGGAAGCAAGGCGCAGGGGATTCCTCTTCAATTTCGTCGACGACTACGACTGGCCGTCCGGCGAGGTGCGGAACATCTGGTTGCCCGGTAATCCTCCGGACGAGGTCCTGAAAAGCCACCCCAGCTTCCTCC
>JACXTT010012625.1_pt1 | contig 11205 bp, 11 predicted proteins | sample 9270951 | NCBI WGS metagenome assembly JACXTT01 (sample SAMN15532306, study PRJNA645909) | rock metagenome | isolation source: weathered quartz diorite | place: Puerto Rico | collected 2017-06-21 | reverse complement strand
CCGCCCACACCGTACCGTCGGGATCAAAAAGAAAACGGTTGGTCTGGCCCGCGCCCAGCCCATCCGCAGTTGCGTATGACGCGCGGACCTGGCCGTCCTGGAAGTACGTGATGCCACCGTTGACAAACCCAACCCATACGCCGCCCTGAAAGGGATCGGCCCCGAGAGCCCAGGCATAGTCTTCATGTCCCAGCCTGCTCCACGGAATTCGGTCGAGCTCGCTTCGTGGGGACAACCGAAAGAGAGCCTCTGGGCTAGCTATCCAGAGAGTCCCCCTGGTGTCTTCGGCGATATCTCGCACGTCGCCCCCCGCAATCCCGCGAAGTGCAACAAGTCGGCTCTTCTCCAGGTAGCCGAAGTCGCCGGCGGTGGAGGCCCAGATTCGACCCTGAGAATCCTGAAAGGGACATCTCGGCGCGTGCCCGTCAAGTTTTCCGTAACCGGTAATTCGCCCGTTGTTCCACCGGTCCAGGCCCCCATAGGTGCCAAGCCAAACGCTGCCGTTCCTGTCGGCCAGGACGGAACCAACAATCGGATCGGACAAGCCCTGTTTCTTCGAGAACGTCGCCACAGCAAGGTCGCGAAATCGGTCGAGGCCCTCCCAAGTGCCCACCCAAATATTGCCTTCGCGATCCTGAAAGAGCGCTTCACAGATATCGCCACTAAGGCCGTCAGACTGGGAAAACACGTCGGCCCTGCCCCTGTGTATATGCACAAGGCCTCGGTTGAGGGTTCCGATCCACAGACCGCCGTCGCGATCGTTAAGCAAGGCGTATGCAGGAAATGGCTGAATCGAAGCGGGGAGGGGATACGGCCTCAACTTCCCATCAACGAATTGTTTCACTCCGCTTCGTGTGGTAACCAACAGCGCGCCATTTTCGCCATCCGCAAGCCCTCCGATGAGTTCGTCCTGCATTGGATAGAAATCCGGAGGGCCAGGCTTCCATCGCCATAACCCAGTTTGTGCCGCCGCCCAAAGATTGCCCTTCCTGTCCTCAAACAGCCCGAGCACTGCATCCCCAAACGCACCAACTTTGTCCTCGCAATGGACGCTGCGATTCTGAATTGCACAGAGACGACCATGACCATAGATCGACCCCACCGCAACCCAGAGGGTGCCTTCATGGTCCTCGAGGGGCGCATTCACATCTTGATCAGCAAACTCCGGATATTGAGTAAGCTTATTGTCCTTCCAACTTGCAAGGCCTTTCCGAGTACCGATCCAAAGTCGTCCATCGCGCGTGACGCGCAGCTGCTGAACAAAGTCGCTGGGAAGCTGCTCACCCGCCGGAGGCCGCCAAGGGACGACTCTCACTCCATCGAAACGGAGCAAGCCGAATTCCGTTCCCAGCCAGAGGTAGCCATCGGGAGTCTGGGCAATCGACATGATACCGCCTCTGCCAAAACCTTCCCGAACCTTCCATGCCACGTGTGCGTACTGATCGACATCCAGCGACGGGTCTAGCGCGACCACCCACGGACAGGCTGCGAGCATGATGATGCACGCCGGCAACATTCGCGCTGCGACAGAGTTCCGCAAGGTTTCCCCCATTTCTACAAAGCGAATCGCGGTGGTTCACTTCGATCGCTGAGCAGAGATCTATGTAGTAACCTCAGAACGCCTGATCTTGTAAGGTTACACCTGGGGTGGAGTGACCGGTCAAGTTATGAGTCGGAATCTGATCCTTTGAAATCGAACTTGAAAGCAACCGACAACGGATTACCCGTTGCATTAAGTCTCGACTGACCCGTTTTGTCAGGCGATCTAACTCCGGATCTTCTAACACAGGAATGAAGGAATGGTATCAGGTGTTTCTATACGGCGCCGCACACATGGTCGACATCATCAAGGTTCCACGCTACGTCAGAGTGCGGTAGCCCCGCTCCTGAAGCACCCAGCTATTGCCATCCGGATCGGAGAAGTTGGCGAAGCTGGCGTAGTCTCCGCGCGAGGGGTCGAGCCCGGGTGCGAAACCTCCGTCCCAGCCGCCAGTGGGCGTCTTGTGTCGGATCTCACCGACGTCGACCCCACGTTCGAGCAGGCAGCTCCGTGCGGCCTCGAGGTCGGTGACGACGATATAGACGTTGCAAAGTGAACCGACAGGCGCGTCGGTGAGTCCGTTACCTATCTGGATCGAGCAGTTTGAGCCCGGCGGAGTGAGCTGCACGACGCGGAATGCGTCGTTCGGCGAATAGTCGACGTCGAGCGTGAAGCCGACCTGATCGACATAGAACCGCAGCGCTCGCTGGACATCGCTCACCGGCACCATGATCACTTCGACTGAAAACGTTGGCGTTCTCACGGTATTGTCTCCTCTATTCCTGCAAGCCGTAAAGTGTGCCCGCCAAAAGGGTGTGTATCGGCTAACCGGTTCTCGATTGACGCTAGTGTGCGACTCATCGTCTATCTCCGGTGGGGCCGAAACGCTCCGTCCTGATCTTATCAGGGTTGTGACCGGAGTTGATGAGGAGGCCCGCAGCGCTTTCAACGAACGAGGTGGGGCCGCAAACGTAACAAGTCGGGACAAGGTTCGACGGCCAGGTTGCGTTTGCGATCAGATCAGCATCGATTCGGCCAGGCGGTCGCGGCCAATCCTTCGGAGCCGTTCGTGTGTACGCGTAGGTAAGTCTCACAGGATGCTCGTGATCTGACAGCCCCTGCAGTTCATCGCGGTAGAAAACTGCTTCAGGTACGCGCACGGAATACAACAATCGAAACGGCGCGGTGCTGCTAGCTGATGCACGCGAGCGGATCATAGCCATGAGCGGAACGATGCCGGAACCTCCTGCTATCAGCTGGATCGGCTCAGTTTGCTCGGAACGCCACACAAACCAGCCGCCAATCGGACCTCGCAACTCCAGACGATCGCCGACTGCGACTTCTTGGGTGAGATAGGGTGAGACTTCGCCGTCAAGCAGTCGTTCAACCGTTAGTTCAACGACGCCTTTGCGGTTCGGCGCCGAGGCGACCGAGTACGACCTGACTGCTGAGTATCCATCCGCGGCCGTCAAACGCACGTCAACGTGCTGGCCTGCGACGTGACCCGGCCAATCTGGAACTTCGACCGTGATCGTCCGCGCGGTCGCAGTTTCGTCATGGAGCGCCACGACGGTTCCGACATGCCACATCAGTCGCCCCAATGTCGTTGTTCTCGCCATGGGTCCCCATAATTATGGTAGCCGAGGCTTTCCCAAAAGCCGGGCTCATCCTCGTCCATCAACGTAATGCCACGAACCCATTTGGCGCTCTTCCATAAATAAAGATGCGGGACCAGAAGTCGTGCAGGGCCACCGTGTTCGGACGCGAGATCTTCGTCTTCATACCGGAACGCGATCCAGGCCTGCTTGTTCATCAGATCTTCAAGCGGCAGGTTGCTGGTGTAGCCGCCGTACGAATGCACGAGAGCAAAAGAAGCATCGGTCTTCAAGTCCGCCAAAATCGTATCGAGAGATACGCCTTCCCATACGGTGCCTAATTTAGACCAGCGCGTAACGCAGTGTATATCGACTGTGATGGTTTCGGCGGGTAGTTCGCGAAACGACTTCCAATCCCATCGGCGCAAAGTCTCACCACCCTCGTCGATTGTAAATTCCCACTGCTTGAGCGGTATGCGCGGCGTCGGCCCCGCAGACAAGACGGGGAAGTCCTCAGTGAGGTACTGCCCTGGCGGTAGCTTTACATCTGCCGTGCGTCGTCGGCCCGAAAAGCCTTTTGAGATGATGCCCATCCGCAATCCTCCCTTACAAGCGAAGTATAGCGCTGTGCCGAGCAAATCGATATCGCCGATCGAGCACTACGAAACTGTCTATCCGTCACAGAGCAGCTTAGCGTCCCCGCAAGACAATGGCCAAAGGTTGAACGAAACAATCGTCTCAACGAGCCACTTGTCATGGGGCCAGTATCACAGTGCGACATCAGTTGCGGGCCCGTGGCTGAATTCGTGATGTCGATATATCGACACGGAGGCGTACCTTCGACATCAGTTCGAGGGCTTCCTCAGCGCAACGTGCCGATTAAACGCCGTCTGTCGCGAGAAGTAGGACCTTTAATATTGGTCCAGCGCTTGCGATGAACCGAAGCGAGATGAAATCAAGACGACAAGTATACAAACTTCGCCAAAGCGTCTGGCTTGGCAACATCACTCGATGCCTTCCGAGCAGCACGACGCTCAAGCGCTGCGTATTGGTGGTTTCCACACTCATGATTGCGGCCGGCTTCCAGGTCAAATCACAAAGTAACAGGAGCTACAACGGATTCGATCTAGTCGATAAGACTGGGAATATTCGCAAGCCTGCTGACTTTCGGGACCTTTACCAAATACTCGGGACATACGTGGTGCTCAGTCCGAAGGTCACGATGTCAGGAGAAAGCGGTAAGGGCGACGAAATGCACATGACATATGCCTCGCCGGGCACTGCTGAGTATTACCGCAAGAATGGAAAGTTTGCTGACGGCACAGTGTTGGTGAAAGAAGTGTTAGGAGCCGACCACGCACAATTGACGACCGGCGATGCACACTGGGCCTCGGGAACACAAGTGTGGTTCGTCATGATCAAGGATGACAAGAATCGCTACCCCAATAGTCCGCTGTGGGGTGAGGGATGGGGATGGGCACTCTTCAAGTCCGACTCGCCGGACAAGCAAGTGGCGGTCGATTACAAGAAAGACTGCGTGGGGTGTCACATCCCCGCCAAGGCGACAGACTGGATTTACATCCAAGGTTATCCAGTTCTCGCCCAAAAGTAACCAGCAGGATGTTACCGATGCTGCGTTCCAAAAACTTTCAAGGAGATTTGTGATGAAGAAGTATATGTTGGCGATCATCGCCGGAGTTGGACTGGTTGTTGCGAACTTTTTTCTACTTACCGCGAGACCTATTGCCGCTCAGACTCAGGAATCGACTGCAGTGTTTGAGTCTGATGGCAAGTTGAAGTTGCCAGACCCAGCCACTTTTCGCAGATGGGTCTTTGTAGGCGCTCCCTTAACGCCCAATGGCCTTAACAATGGAAAGGCAGGATTCCCCGAATACCATAACGTGTACATCGAGGGAAAAAATGTAGATGCATACCTGAAGACAGGTTCCTTTCCCGAAGGAACAATGATTGTAAAAGAATTGACTCGGGTCCTTGATCCGAAGTTTCCAGACGGCTCTCGTACGGAACCATCTGGACGGGGATTTTTCAATGGCGTGTACAACGGAATCGACGTGACGGTAAAAGACGGTAAGCGGTTTGCTAAGACGAACGGTTGGGGCTTCTTCACTTTCGGGCATCATCCATTGCCGTATGCCGAGACCGCTGCGGAAGCTCCCGCAAGCGAATGTGCCAGTTGCCACCAAACGTTTGTCGCTAAAACCGACATGACCTGGATTCAGTTCTATCCATTACTTCGTGACAAATAAGAATGAAGATGTCAAAGGAGAGCAATATGTCGAAAGAGATGAGTATGTCGAAAGAAATGGGGATGTCGAATCAGCATGGCGGACATCTCTATATGCAGACGAATGAGATTCGGAACGCCGTTGTGCACTATCAATGTGCTGCGAACGGGAAGCTTACCGAGGTGGAACGTTGCCCCACCGGCGGCGCGGGTTCCGGAACTTTCAAGCCGATTAGCGGACAGGAAAGCGCGCCGAATGCGTTTGAGGGCGCGGCCAGCGTCATTATCACGCCCGATCACCGGTTTCTGTTTGCCACCAATGGCGGCGACAATTCGGTCTCAAGTTTCAGTATCGGCGCAGACGGTCATCTCAGGCTGATTGACGTCAAGCCGACCGGGAACCCCGTGGAGGGAAGGAGCGGTACCGCCAAATCGCTGGCATACGCTCCCTCGTGCGAAACGCTTTTCGTGCTTCACTCGTTCGGCCCCGACCATGTTCGACTGCTGTCGGTCGATGGCGAAGGCAAGCTCACCCCGCGCCCCGAGCGATACACGGTAAATACCCACGACAAGCCCAACCGTGTGTCTACCATGGTCGTGGTCTCGCCCAACGAGAAACTTCTCTTTGTCGGCACCACCTTCGACGAGCCAATTGTTTCCACAGGCTTGTATCCAGATGGCTCGCCTATTCTCTGGGTCCAGCGGGGTGGCGGCGCATTCCACTCAATCGCCTCGAATGCTCCGGATCCCGATGGCCTCGCCGTCTTTCCTCTACGCGAGGACGGCTCCCTCGGCACAGCCAGGTTTTACGACGCGAGGGGCGGCTCTCCGTTCTACATCGCGTTCCTGCACGGTCGGAAGAATACCTTCCTGATCGGATATGCCGTCGGCGACGGTGTCAGCATGGGCACCATCGAAGAAGACGGCAAGGTCAACATCGGCCCGCTCGTGAAGATCGACACAAGCGCAGGCCTGCCCTCCGAGCTGTGCTGGCTGTCGGTTTCCCCGGACGACCGAACGGTGTTCGCTACGAACTTCGGCTACAGCAACATCAGCAGCTACCACATCAACGGCAGTGACCTGGAAATCGCGTGCGATCCCGCGTGCCCAAAGGTTCCGGGAGACGGCACCGCCAGGGGGCTCAACGGAACCGTGATCAGCGGCCCGGCCGACAGCTGGATCACGCCGGATGGCGCGTATCTCTACCAGATCTACGGGAATGCCGCGAAACTGGTGGGCTACGCTACTCAGCCGGGCGGTTCGCTCGAGGAGATCACCAGCGTGAAGATCCCCTACAACAGTCCGCAGGGCTTGGCGGGATTCTGATCTGCTCCAACCTGGTGCGATGATCCGGCTCAGAAACATTGCAGGGCTGGGCGATAGCCTGCTTCAACCGATGCGCTGCAGCTACTCTCGCCGGAGTGGCTGCGGCGCAGGCGCGGGTTCAACCGCCCACGATAAGGATCTGCAGCGTGCGGACGGTTCCTGCAGGATCCTTCTGGGCGGTTCTAAGAACGGGACCCGAATCATCGATCTCTTTCAACGATCACCCATTCGCATCATGTTCCCAAGAACCACCGGCGGTGCGGTAGAAGAAGCTGTTTTGATAAATACTTCCGGCGGTATCGCGGGCGGAGATCGGCTCGAATGTGATGTGACGGCGTTAGCCAATGCTTCCATCGCGATAACAACACAGGCGGCCGAAAAAGTGTACCGAGCGTTGAGCGAACCCGCGTGCATTGTAACAAGGCTGAAAGCCTGCGAGTCGGCGAAACTCGCGTGGCTTCCGCAGGAAACAATCGTTTTCAATTGGGCACGCGTTAGCCGAAAAACAGAAATCGAGCTTTCTTCAGGAGCAGAGCTGCTCGCCCTTGAGTGGCTTGTCCTGGGTCGCGCCGCGCACGCAGAGGAGATGGCCGGCGGACACATAACCGATAGCTGGCGGGTAAAGAAAGACGGCCGGCTGATCTGGGCCGACAGCTTCCGCGCTTCGGGCGAGATATTTCCACACCTTCACCGGAAGGCCCTGCTTTCAAATTGCAAAGCAGTCGGAACACTAGTCTATTTCGGGCCTGATCCCAATAAACGGCTGGAATTCTTCCGCGACATAGCTCGTTCGCTGGGTTGCCTTTGTGCTGCGACGACGGTTGGCGGGGTTATTATCGTTCGCTTTGCCGCGGAAGTGTCATCCGATTTGAGGATTGCCTTGCTCAGCGTGCTCCGTCAATTCAGCCGAGAGCGTGGACCCGGTCCATTCCGAGTGCCGAAAATGTGGTCGTGCTAAAGGCGCTATCAAAACGGAGAGTTCATGAACCTCACGCCACGTGAAAAAGATAAGCTTATGATCGCCCTCGCAGCGCTGGTCGCTCGGCAGCGGCTCGCAAGGGGCATCAAGCTCAACTATCCCGAAAGTGTCGCACTCATAACGGACGTCGTGATGGAGGGAGCACGCGACGGAAAGTCAGTTGCTGAACTCATGTCCGAAGGCGGCAAGATCCTGGCTCGCGATCAAGTCATGGAAGGCATTCCTGAAATGATCCACGAGATACAACTGGAAGCAACATTCCCAGATGGCACCAAGCTCGTTAGTCTTCATGACCCAATTCGATGAGGAGTTCATTAGCAAGAGGCGGACTGACATGATACCGGGCGAGATTATTCCAGGATCTGGCGAGATTGTCTTGAACAAGAGCAGAGCGGCCATCTCGCTTAGCGTCGCGAACACGGGCGACCGGCCGATCCAGGTCGGCAGCCATTATCATTTCGCTGAGACTAACGCCGCCCTCGCCTTCCATCGACAGGCTGCTCTTGGGTATCGCCTGGACATACCGGCCGGAACGGCGGTGCGCTTTGAGCCGGGCCAGTCGCGTGAAGTTTTCCTGGTTCCCTACGCGGGCGCGCGCCTGGTCTATGGGTTTAACCAGGCGGTTATGGGTCGATTGCCAGAAAACCATCGGATGAACCCATTGGATCAAGGAGGTAATCGAGAATGCCTCACACAATGAGCCGCGCCGCCTATGCACAGATGTTTGGTCCTACGGTCGGCGACAAGATGCGCCTCGCGGATACCGACCTGATCATCGAGGTCGAGAAGGACTTCACGGTCTATGGCGAAGAGGTGAAGTTCGGAGGCGGGAAAGTCATTCGCGACGGAATGGGTCAGTCGCAGCATTCCCGAAGTGAGGGCGCGGTTGACACGGTCGTCACTAACGCGCTGATTCTCGATCACTGGGGAATTGTGAAGGCCGATATCGCGATAAAGGACGGCCTTATTGCCGCGATAGGCAAAGCTGGCAATCCCGATGGGAAGCCGAACGTCGACATAATAATAGGACCGGGAACCGAGGTGATCGCCGGCGAAGGCAAGATTGTCACCGCCGGTGGCATCGACGTGCATGTCCATTTCATCTGCCCGCAGCAGATCGAGGAGGCGCTCTATTCAGGACTCACCACAATGATGGGCGGTGGGACAGGACCGGCAGCCGGGACGACCGCAACGACCTGCACGCCCGGCCCCTGGCATATTCGACGGATGCTCCAGGCCGCCGATGCCTTTCCGATGAATCTCGGCTTTTTCGGCAAAGGCAATGCGAGCTCTGCGGCAGGTCTCATCGAGCAGATCCAGGCTGGCGCGTGTGGCTTCAAGCTTCATGAAGACTGGGGTTCGACTGCTTCCGCGATCGACTGTTGCCTTTCGGTCGCGGATGATATGGATGTGCAGGTTCTTATCCACACCGACACACTGAACGAGGGCGGTTTTGTCGAAAACACAATTGCAGCTTTCAAGGGCAGAACCATTCACACCTTCCATACTGAAGGCGCCGGCGGCGGGCATGCTCCGGACATCATAAAGGTTTGCGGTGAAGCAAATGTGATCCCATCATCAACTGGCCCGACGCGGCCTTACACAGTGAACACGCTCGAAGAGGCTCTCGACATGGTCATGGTTACTCATCACCTCGACCGTCGTATTCCTGAGGATGTCGCTTTCGCCGAGAGTAGGATCCGTAAGGAAACAATCGCGGCCGAGGACATTCTCCATGATCTGGGTGCCTTGTCGATCATGTCGTCGGATAGCCAGGCCATGGGCCGTGTGGGCGAGGTCATCATACGTACGTGGCAGACCGCAGACAAAATGAAAAAACAATTCGGGCGGCTGACTGAGGAAAACGGTGAGAACGACAATTTCAGGGCGCGCCGCTACGTCTCGAAGTACACGATCAATCCCGCGATAGCGCAAGGGATTTCTGCTTATGTCGGGTCGATTGAAGTCGGAAAGCTTGCGGACCTCTGCATTTGGAATCCAGCTTTTTTCGGCATTAAGCCTGACATGGTTCTGAAAAGCGGCACGATCGCTGCCGCAATCATGGGGGATCCTAGCGCTTCCATTCCTAACCCGCAGCCCGAATATTACCGGCCAATGTTCGGCGCATTCGGTCGCTCCCTGACAGAAAGCTCGGTCTCATTCGTCAGCAAGGCCCTGTTGGAAAAGGGTCAAGCGCTTGGACTTTCAAAGAACCTTCTTGCTGTCACCAACACACGCAAAATCGGCAAGCATTCCATGATCTTGAACACAGCAACCCCCCGTATGGAAGTTAACCCGGAAACATATGAAGTGCGGGCGGACGGACGGCTCCTTACTTGCGAACCAGCCAAAGTGTTGCCGATGGCTCAACGTTATTTCATGTACTGATATGACTACCCACAGCGCTACAATTCATCGTGCGTCCACTCATCGACCTGCCGGGCATTGGCCGACAGAAAAGGCTGCAGGTTCTCTCACTCTCGATTTCGACTCGCGCCATCGCCGCCGCATTCGCCTGACTGCAGATCAAGGCGCAGAGGTTCTTCTCGATCTTCCAAAAGCGGTTGCGATGGCCGATGGCGATGGCTTGCAGCTTGAGGATGGAAGGTGGCTAAAGGTCCAGGCCGCCGCGGAGCTTATTGTCGAAGTCAGACATATTGATCCCAATCAGCTCATGCGCCTTGCCTGGCATCTTGGAAACCGGCATTTGCCGACTGAAATTCGAAGCCAAGCTCTCCGCATTCGACCAGACCATGTGATCGAGGACCTGCTTCATCGCTTCGGAGCGGGTCTGGTAAGAATGCAGGCGCCCTTCCAGCCAGAAGGCGGCGCTTACGGCGTCCACCGTCTCAACCAGGATGAGGTTGGCCATGTTCATGAATGATGAACCCTGTCGCCTCCCGCTACTCGCGCTGTTGAGACAGCAAAGCTGGCTTTCGCCAGCATTCCCTATCGGCGCGTACAGCTATTCGCATGGCATCGAATGGGCTGTCGAAGCTGGACCTATAGATGATCGCCAGAGTCTTGTCGACTGGTTGGAAGCAGATCTCTGTTATGGCTCCGGACGAAATGAAGGGATTTTCTTTAACGAGGCGTGGCGATATGCGACAGAGAATGACCGCGCGAAGTTATTTGAGGTGGCGGAACTGGCGGCCGCCTATCGCGGCACATCCGAATTTGCGCTTGAAGCATCGCGGCAGGCAGCAGCCTGCCTCGCAACGCTAGAGCAGGTCTGGCCTGATCCCGTCCTGGACTGGCTTTCGAAGATACTCAGCGAACGCCAAGTTCAACCTTCCCTCTCCGTCGTTCTTGGAATTCGTTCGGCAAGGCAGGACATTCCGGCTCGCCTGGCTTTGCCGGCCTTCCTGCAAAGTTACAACGCCAATTTGGTGACCGCCGGTGTTCGACTGATCCCCCTAGGTCAGACCGACGGGCAGATTGCCATCGCCGAGCTCGAGAAAGCGGTGTTAGCCGCAACTGCGCATATCAGAAAAGCAACGATTGACGATCTTGGGTCGGC
>JACXTT010012624.1_pt1 | contig 11205 bp, 6 predicted proteins | sample 9270951 | NCBI WGS metagenome assembly JACXTT01 (sample SAMN15532306, study PRJNA645909) | rock metagenome | isolation source: weathered quartz diorite | place: Puerto Rico | collected 2017-06-21 | reverse complement strand
GCGCGCCAGGCGGTCCAGGACCTCGGCGCGGAAGCCTTCGCCCGCCGCAAGCGGTACATGAAGACCGTGCCGCGCTCCTTCATCCAGACCGCGCGCCGCCATCCTTTTCGTTTCGCCATGGCCGATGGGCGGACGCCGCGCCTGCGCTACCTCTCTGCACTCGCGGGCACGATCCTTCTCGCACGCCGCTTGCGCAAGCCCTGGCGCGGCCAACAGGCCGTCGGCATTCTCCTCCCGCCTTCGATTCCCGGGGCGCTCGTCAACTTCGCCGCGCTCCTGATGGGCAAAGTGCCCGTCAACCTCAACTACACGGCTTCGAACGAAGTCCTTGCTTCATGCGCCGCGCAGTGCGGCCTGAAAACGGTTGCGACTTCGCGCGCCTTTCTTGAACGCGTCCACGTCCAGCCGCCCGCCCAGGCCATCTTCCTCGAGGATCTCGCCGCCCAGCCCAAATTCCGTGAGCGCCTCGTCGCTGCACTGACCGCGGCCCTTTTCCCAGCACGTGCTATCGAGAACTTCGCTGGCTGCGAGCGCGGTATTCAGCTCGACGACACCGCCACCGTCATCTTCTCGCGCGGATCGACCGGCGAGCCAAAGGGAGTCGTCCTGTCACACTACAACGTCGCCGCAAACGCTGAGCAACTCAACCAGGTCTTCCTCCTCAACCACGACGACCGCGTTCTTGGCGTCTTGCCCTTTTTCCACTCCTTTGGATTTACGGGAACTCTCTGCCTGCCGGTGACCGTGGGCATCGGCGTCGTGTTTCACCCCAACCCGCTCGAGTCCCGCGCCATCGGGGCCATGGTCAGCCAGTATTCCGTTACCCTGCTGCTCTCCACGCCGACGTTTCTCCAGGCTTACACGCGCCGTTGCGCACCCGAAGATTTCGGCAGCCTGCGCTACGTTCTTGCCGGCGCCGAGAAACTCCCCGAGCGCATTGCCGAAGGGTTTGAGGATCACTTCGGCATCCGCCCGCTCGAAGGCTACGGCTGCACGGAATGCTCGCCGGTCGTCGCCGTAAACACGATCGATTTCCGCGCGGCGTACTTTCGTCAGGTCGGCGCCAAGCGCGGCAGCATCGGTCATCCCCTCCCGGGAATCAGTGTGCGGATTGTAGATCCGCAGACGATGGACCTTCTGCCCGCCGGCGAGGCCGGCCTCCTCCTCGTCCGCGGCCCCAACGTGATGCAGGGCTACCTGAACCGTCCTGACAAGACCGCCGAAGTCTTGCGTGATGGCTGGTACATCACCGGCGACATCGCCTCGATGGATGAAGACGGTTTTCTCCGCATCACCGACCGCCTCAGCCGCTTCAGCAAGATTGGCGGCGAGATGGTGCCGCACATCAAGGTGGAAGAGCGACTTCAGGAGCTGGTTGGCGTCACGGAGCAGGTGTTCGTCGTCACCGCCGTGCCCGACGAGAAGAAGGGCGAGCGGCTCATCGTTCTCCATACGCTCGCCGAAGGACCCCTGCGCGAATGTCTCGACCGGCTTTCTCAGAGCGACTTGCCACCTCTGTGGAAGCCGCGGCCAGACCAGTTCCTGCGCATCGAAAACCTCCCGTACCTCGGCACCGGCAAGCTCGACCTTCGCCGCGTTCGCGAACTCGCCTTCGAGTTGTTGAATCAGCGCTGAGTCATGTAGGCTCGCACCGCCCAGGCGGGTAAACTGTTCCCTTTTCGCCGAGCCGGAAGGATCACGTGGGCAGACTCAAAGAGATCTTTCTGCGGCGTCGCTTCCTTCGGCGCCTGCTCGTCGGCGCCGCGGCCCTGGCAATTTGGTACTGGACGCAGTCTCTCCTCGGCGTAAGGCCTCTTCCATCGAACGGCATCAGCGACGCGCTTCACCATTGGACCGCGCCGCTCAACGCCTATTTCAACGGAAACGTGTTCGCCGCGAACGCGCTCTTGAGTGTCAGCTCAGGACTCATCGATGCCTTGGGGCTTCTTCTTCTAGGACGATGGTTGTTCGGATCGAGCGTTCGCCCGTTTCTCGGTTTGCTGATCCTCATGGCCCTCCGCCAGGCGATGCAGGCCGTCTGCGCGCTCCCCTCGCCGCCCAACATGATCTGGCACAATCCCGGCTTTCCATCGCTTCTGGTCACCTACAACGTCGCCAACGACTATTTCTTTTCCGGCCACACAGCCATTGCGACGCTCGGCGCGACGGAGTTGGCGCGCTTCGGCTGGCGCTGGCTAACGTTCGGGGCTGTCGGATTGGTTCTCTTCGAAGTCGCAGCGGTGCTGGTCCTTCGCGTCCACTACACCATGGACGTCTTCACCGGGATCATTGCGGCCCTGTGGGTCGCGCGTCTCTCTGAACGCCTCTCGCCGCCCATCGACCGGTACTTCTCGCCGGCAAGCTGACTGGTTCGATCGCGCCTGCGGCTACTACAGCCGGTTGAACCCGTCGAGCGCCGCGATCTTGTACGCTTCCGCGAGTGTCGGATAATTGAATACGGAATCCCGGAAGTAATCGAGGGTGCCACCGTGCGCCAGCACGGCCTGACCGATGTGGATGTACTCCGTCGCCGAATCCCCGATGGCGTGCGGCCCAGCAGATTCCGCGTCGCGGGGTCGAACAGCAGCTTCAGCATGCCGCTTTGGTCGCCCATCATTTGCCCGCGCGCCACGTCCTCGTACTTCGCTACTCCTACCTCGTATGGAATCTTGGCTGCCGTGAGCTGCTCTTCGGTCTTCCCGACCATCGAGATCTCGGGAATCGTGTAAATCCCGTAAGGGATCAGACCGGGGACATGGCGGAAGGGCTGGCCGAACATGTGAGAGCTCGCCATCCGCCCTTGCTCCATCGACGTGCTGGCCAGCGCCGGGAACCCGATGACATCCCCCGCCGCGTAGATGTGCGGAACTTCGGTCTGAAAGTTCTCATTCACCTTCAATCGGCCGCGCTCGTCCACCTTCAGCCCGGCAGCCTCCAAGTTCAGCAAGTCCGTATTCGCCTGCCGGCCCACGGCGTAGAGCAGCCCGTCGCCGTGCACGACCTTGCCGCTCTCGAGCTCAGCGAACACGCGGTCGCGGTCCTGCTCGATCCCGACTCTCACGACCTTCTCACCAAGCCGGAAAATCATGCGCGCCTGAGAGAGGTGGTAGCTCAGCGCGTCGATGATTTGCTTGTCCACAAAGTCGAGCAGGGTCGGTCTCTGTTCGATCAGCGTCACCTTGATATCCAGCGCCGCCAGGATCGATGCGTACTCCAGCCCGACCACGCCGCCTCCCACGACGATGGTATTTCGGGGAAGACTCGGCCTCCGCACCTTCGGGAGGCTGTCGGTATCGAGAATCCGCTCGCCGTCGATGGGCACCGTGGGGCTGTGCGCCGGCCGTGTTCCGCAGGCAATCAGGATGTGCTCCCCTTCGACGAGAAGCGGCACGGGATTTCCCCCCTCGCTCAGCACCTCGATGGTATGAGGATCGCGGAAGCGCCCTGTCCCTTCGAAATACTCGACCTGATTCCTCCGGAAATGCGCCTGCACCATTTGCGTCTCGCGCGCAACGATCGTATCGACCCGGAAGGCGAGGTCTTGGATCGAAATGTCGGCCTTGAGCGAGTAATCGCGCCCGTAGAAGGATCGCTGCCGGAAGCCGGTCAGGTAGAGCACGGCTTCGCGCAGGGTCTTGCTCGGAATCGTGCCTGTATGCACCGAAACGCCGCCCAGCATCTGCCGGCGCTCCACCACGGCAGCGCGCTTGCGCAGCTTCGCCGCGGCAATCGCCGCTTTCTGGCCGGCGGGCCCGCTCCCAATCACGATAAGATCGAAGTGATTCGTTGGCATAGATGCAAGGGAAGCAGCACTCTTATAGGCTAGATCGGGCAGGCGCTCAAGTCGCCGCGTCGCAGCTTTTCGACGCCCCACCTTTGGCGGGGGCCTTCTTCATGCGCGCACCCTGTTCTTGGAACCTTTCCAAAAAGTAGTCGCGCCAACCCGCAGGCAGTGCCGCGGCACGTACCGTGCGCCTCAATAGGTCCGGATCCGGACGTTTCGTGACGTACAGCCGAGTGACATCCGCAACGGCGACGCTGTCCTCATCATGAGACAACAGCTCCAGCGCGTCTCCCGCGCGGACTTCGCCCTCTTCCAGTACTGAGAAGTAGAACCCCGTGCGCCCGCTGGCCAGAAACCGTCTGACCATATCGTCGCGTCCGTACTTGATGCCCAGTTTGTAGCAAGGCATCCGAGGCTGCGTGACGACGATCACCGCCGAGCCAATGCGATAACGGTCCCCAAGGAAGGTCGTGGCCTCCTGCAAGCCTTCGGTTGTGAAGTTCTCTCCAAAAGCCCCCCAAGGTAGTTCCACACCCGGCAGTTCCTTCCGCCAGAATTCATCGTGCTCCGAAGGGTACGCGTATATGGCTTTCTCCGGACCCCCATGGACTCGCAGGTCCGCCTGCCGGTCGCCGTCTAGATTGAGCTTCCGCAGTCGCACCGGGTGGTCCACAGGCGCCTTGAAGATAGCGGTGGTCACTGTCCCGCCTCTCCACGGCACTTGGCGTGGCTCGCCCACGTTCACGGAAATCAGCTTCATCGTGGTCTATCAGATGCGAGAGAAGAGAAATGGTGACAGAACCGGAGTCACCTTAACACTTCTTCGGTAGCCTCTCCACACGAGGCTCATGTCAAGGAAGGGGGGAAACCAAGGAACTCGGTGGCTGTCCAACCCCTTTGCTTACTGGCCTTCGCCGACGAGGACGAAGGCAGCCCAGAAGTAGGGGTGGTGCCAGGCAGGCTCCTTGCCGCGCAGCAACGTCAGCTTCGCTTCGCGCAACGCGGCACTTTTCGGCAGGCCGCGGTTCAGCTTTTCGTAAAACGCTTTCATCAGCGTGGCAGTCGCGGAATCATTCACGTTCCAGAGACTCACCGTGACGTTGCGCGCCCCGGCATAGAAAAACGCGCGCGTTAGACCCAGGATGCCCTCGCCGCTGACCAGCTTACCCAAACCCGTGCTGCAGGCGGAAAGCGTCACCAGGTCGGCATCGAGCTTGAGGCGCATGATTTCGCCCATCTGCAGCACACCGTCTTCGGCGGAATGCGCATCGCGCGAGAACAGGATGCCGGAGCGGGCCGGCCGGGTCTCGTCTATGAAACCATGGCTCGCAAAATGGACGTAACGGTAGTTGTCGAGCTTCTCCGCCTTCACGGTCTCTTCGCGTGCCTCTTCCCCTAAATAGACCTGGCGTTGAGAGGCAGGGTAAAGCTTGCTGATGCTGAGCACCTCGGCCCTCGTATAGGGGAGCCGCGTGAGAGAAAACCCGCGCTCGGCATACTCCTCAGTAGCCGTTGCAGCCGGCTCGGGAGAAGTCGCCCGAGTGGCATTCCCCTCGGCTGCGATCTTGGCAGGACTCGCCGAAACGTTGACGATGGGGTCGCCGAAGGCCAAGAGCATTTTCGGTCGCTCGCCCGGTTCCCCCTTCATCCCTTGAATTGCCGCGAGTGCAGACGCCGACGGGCCGTAAACAATCGCGAACTTCTCGAGCAGGTATGCGCTGCGGCCGTCGCCGGAGGCGCTGCGGGAAGACCCGGCAGCCAACGTCTCGAAGGGCAAGTACCCGAGAACGCCATCGGGGATAATGATCAGTGTGCGGCTCGCGGCGATAGCGTTCTCTACCGGCCGCAGAAGCGAAGCGTACAATTTTTGGCTGCGGTGGCTGATCTCGGCGAGAGATTCGTGAAGCGTCAGCGAGGAGGTTCTTTCCGTCAGCGCCTTTCGATAGGCCGTGACCTCCTCTTCGATTTCTTTGCGCGGAGGCAATACGCCCACCCTGACCTTATCTCTGGAAACAGCCCAGACGAGCGAGCGCTTTTCGCCGAGGAGGAACTCCACCAGGAAAGTCTGTGCGTCGAGCAAGTCTCTCTGGATGCGGCTGACGGTGATCGGCTCGGGGTAACGGATGCTTGCGTAGCGCGGATTGGCTTGGCGCGCCTCCGCGTGAAATGCTTGAAGATCCTCTTCGGCAGAAGCCAGTTCCCTTTTGTGCTTCTTTTCCTCCTCGGGCGGGACGTTCTCCTTCCACAACTCCTTCTGCACGGCGGATATCTGCGCCAGTATGGCCTCCTCGTGCTGGCGCTGCTCTCGACTCAACTCGTCTGCAAGTCCGACTCGCGACTCTGCCAGCAGATCGAGGAGCGCCCGTGCTCGGCCCCGTTCTGCGACCTCCAGCGCTTCCGCTTCGCGGTGCATATCCACCAGCAAGTCGGCGGCTTCCACGAAAGCGTCATGGCTGCCAATCACAGTCGCCCGGCCCGATTCGGTGGCCAGTACACCAGGGCGAAGACGTTCAAGGTCCTCGATGGAAGTCCGGTAATGGGTTAAGGCCTCCTCGCTGTGGCCCATCGCGCGCTCTACCTTGCCAATCCTTCTCTCGTAATACCATTCCCTTGAGGCCATTCCACCGGTTTGCCGCGTGAGTACTAGCGCACGCTGCTCGGCAGCGAGTGCCTCCGCAAATCGCCCGAGCGATAGCTGACTTTCGCCTAAGTTGCTGAGGGCGATTGGGTTTGTTCCATTGCCCGCGGCCTCCTGCGTTTTCAATGCTTGCTGCAGTAGCTCCACCGCCTTGCTCGATTCTCCCAGCAACTCGTGAGTGATGCCCATATTGTTGAGCAGCTCGGCCAAAACCAAAGGGTTCTCAGGCTTCAGGGCGAGGCTCTGCTCGTAATAGTTCAAGGCAGCGGGATAGTGCTGACGGTCCATTTCCCACAGGCCAAGGGTCATGAGGCTAATTGCCTCAAGGATCTTGCTTTTGACTTCACGCGCGATCCGCAACGACTCCCGGAGCGGCGTCTCCGCCTTGTCGCTCTCTCCCGTCTCGTAGTACAGTGCGCCAATATTTCGGAGCACCGTCCATTGCATTTGGAGATCCCCTAACTCGCGGGCCAGGGCGACAGTCTGGTAGTAGTAGCTCAGCGCATCTTCGGAACGCCCGAGGGCTCGCAGCGCGGTGGCCGTATTGTTCAGCGATCGAGACAGGGCCTTCTTATCGCCAAGCTCTCTTGCGAGTTGAGCTGCTTGCTGAGATAACTTCAGTCCCTCTGTCCACCGGTATTGATAAGAACAAGCAATACCCAGAGAAATGATTGCGCGCATCATGCGCGATTTGTCATTCAGTTTTTGGCTGAGTTCGAGGGCCTGCTTCGATTCTTCTTCGGCCTCCTTGAGCTGGCCGCTCACGTATATCGCTTCGTTGGCTTTCTTCAGAAGCTGATCGATTTGCTCGGCCGGATCGGCCGAAGCCGCCGCTTGGGCCGAGGCTTGCGTTTGACTTGGAGGAGGAGCGGCGGCGGGTTGTTGCGCACTGGCGCTCGCCAGCAAAAGAGGAGTTGGGGCGCCAGTCCAAAGCACCGCAACAATGCAGTTGCGACGCGCAACGATCATAGAAGGCCGCCGCGCGATTAGGGTCTACGAACCCTTAGTCGATATTCCCCTAGCAGGGTCGTGGGGAGCGGCTCTTGGCGCGATACTCTAATCCGATACTCTCCCGGTTGCAACACTTCCGCTGGCAGGCTGACGGCCAGGGCGCCGTACGGGTTGCGTTTCAAATTCTCGAGCTTTTGCACCGGCCGGTTGTCTGCCGTGTCCAACTGAAGGCGATAGCTGCGGGAGTTTCCGGGCGGCACCTCTAACCAGAGAAGCAGGTGTTGAGCGCTTCGTGGAAGGACAACCTCGTTCGGCGACGCTTGGACATCGCGAGTGGCCTGAAGCATGACCAAAGGCACGTTGACTTCGGCCTGATTGCCGCGAGCAACTTCCTGTTCGAGCGCGGCGCGCTTTGCCTGTTCGCTACGGAGTTCTGCCGCGGACTGGCTAAGTTGCCCGCGCATTCTCGGCAGTTGAAAGAAGTACAGCCAGCCGCTCAGGGCGGCAAGCCCCAACGCCGCACAGGCGCTCACTCCGAACGCAGGGATGAACCACGCACCCACGCGCCAAGCGGCAGTTCGGGCCGGAACCTCGGCGGCTAGCCGCCCGCGGCGGGCCGCGTCGCGAACTCCCGCGATGAAGCGTTCGGTAGCCTGCAACTTCTCGAAGCACTCCTCGCAGGCGAAGAAGTGCTCCTCGAAGGCCTGGCGCTCCGCGGGCCCCAGTTGGTTGCGTGCATACCGCTCGAAGACCTCTTCGTCCTCGATGTGCTCATGCATCATAGATAAGTGATCCTTTATCGGCTTTCTGTATCAAATTTCTTTGGAACAGTTGTCCCACCCAGACGCCCGTAAACCTCCCGAAACCGCTTCAGGGCCCGGGACTTGACTAGGCGTACGCGCTCGGGAGCGATGCCCACGCGGCGCGCGATCTCACCCGCAGGCAATTCCTCGTAGAAATGCAGCCGAAGGAGGTCCCGCTCCCGGGGCTTCAATCGCCTGATCGTGTGTTCGACCGCCTGCTGCACTTCTGATTCAAGGAACAGTTCTTCGTGCGAGGGCGTTGCCGGCTCGGCAGCCTCCGGGTCGGTGGTCCTCCCCGCCTGGCGTCGGCGGAGGAACAGTTCATGCAAGACGTTGCGCGTCGTCCCCAGGATAAAGGAAGCAAGCGACGCAGCCGAGCGCAAACTGTTCCCGCGGATGGCCTGGAGCACTCGAAGGAAGGTCTCGGCGCGCACGTCCTCGGCGTCCTGCGGGGAGCGCGATTCGCGGAGCGCCAGGTAGTACACCCTTTGAGAGTACCTCTCGTAAAGGGCTGCTTCCGCGTCGCTCTGCCCGTTCTGAATGTTGAGGACCAGTTCGGTATCGGCCGGTGCGGCCACACTCAGCTCCCTGATTGGCTTTGCTACCGCCTCATCGGGCGAATCGGGCAGCCATTGTACTCCCGACCTGCCTGTCCGGCTTTACCCGGGGCTGGTTCGAGGCGCAAGCGGAAGCGCTCAATTCCCTTGATACATTCCCGCCTCTTTTCTCACTCCATTAGGAAAAAACACTCTTCCGGACGGTCAATGCCTGCCCGGCTGCGCTCTGGGCTGGACCGTAGGAAGCAGGCTCTGGAGCCGCGAACTGACTAGAAAACCGGTTCGACCACGGAGGCTTTTATGAAACGCCCCTTCGCCATCTTTGTTTTCTGCTTGAGTGTGACGGCCCTCGCACTATCTACGGCGGGTTGCGCAAACGGGGAGGGGGCCGCGCCCCTTTCCGTAAGCCTTTCGCCGAGTGCCGCCCAGGCGATTGACCAGGGGCAGAGTGTCAATCTCACGGCCGCGGTCGCGAATGACTCGGCCAGTAAGGGGGTCACGTGGGCCCTCACTGGCCCGGGCTCACTCGCCAATCAGACCACCACTGCGGCGTCCTACAACGCGCCCGCAGCGGGAGGGGCTACGGGAGCTGCCACGGTCACGGCCACCTCCGTGGCGGACACCACGAAGACCGCATCGGTCATGATCAACGTCACGCCCCCTCCGTCCATTACTACGACTTCACTGCCGGCGGGGACAGAAGGCACGGCTTACAACCAGACGATTACGACCGCCGGAGGCGCAGGGATGCTCAGCTTCACCCTGAGCGGCGGCACCACTCTGCCCGCCGGCCTCACGCTGAGCAGCACCTCAGGACATATCACCGGCACACCGACCGGTCCCAACGGCACTACGAATTTCACCGTGAAAGTGACGGACGCCAGCACGGCGGGGGCACTATCGGCCACGCAGAATCTCAGCATCGTCGTTAACCTCCCGCCGCCGCCGTCCATCACCACCACATCGCTCCCGAACGCGACCGAAGGCACGGCCTATAGCCAGACGATCGCAGCGACGGGCGGGCTCATGCCGTATACGTTCAGCATCGTGGTTCCCGGCACGGGCACGCTGCCGGCCGGTCTGACGATGAGCACGGCCGGGGTGATATCGGGAACACCCACGGGGCCGAACAGCACCTCGAGTTTCACCGTGAAAGTGACGGACAGCAGCAATCCAACACAATCGGCGACGCAGAATCTGAGCCTCACCGTCAATTTGCCGGCGCCGCCTTCGATTACCACGACTTCGCTCCCCAACGGTACGGAAGCAACCGCGTACAACCAAACGGTCCTAACGCCCCGCGCTCTCACTCCCTACACGTTCACGGTGACAGGCAGTTTGCCGGCAGGTTTGCTGATGAGCACGTCCGGACACATCACCGGTACGCCAACCGGCCCCAACAGCACGACGAGCTTTACGGTCGTGGTGACGGATAGCAGCAATCCTCCGCAAACGGGGTCCAAGGGCTTGAGCATCACCATTAATTTGCCTCCCGCGCCAACGATCAGCCCCACTACGCTGCCGAATGGGAACGTGGGCACGCCGTACAGCCAGACGCTGACGGTGAGCGGCGGACTCGGGCCGTTTACGTGGACTATGAGCAGCGGCACGCTGCCAGCAGGCTTAGTTCTGACGACCAACAGCCCGACCACGACGGCTAAGATCAGCGGCACGCCCACAACGGCGCAGAGCAACGTGGCGTTCACGATCAGCGTGACGGACACAAGCAACCCGCCGCAGACGGGGCAGCAGGCTTACACGGTGACCATCAATCCGCCCGCGCCGCTCGCCATCACAACCACTTCACCCCTGCCCGACGGCGCGTTCAATACCGCTTACAGCACGCCGATTAATGCGAGCGGCGGCATTGCTCCTTACACCTTCAGCCTGGACGCGGCCTCCAGCCCGCTTCCCGCTGGCTTGATGTTTACAAACGATGCCGCCAACAACCGCGGCTTGATTTCTGGCGCGCCCACCACCGCGGGAATGTTCACCAACATCAAGGTGGATGTGCACGACTCCCAGACCCCAACTCCGGCCACAGCAAGCGCCACCTTCACGCTGAACATCACCGCGCCGGCGATCGTTATTTCTCCCAATACGCTGCCGAGCGGGACGCAGAACACCGCTTACAGCGTGAACATTACCGCCACAGGCGGCGTGCAGCCCTACACCTTCAGCCTGGATCCAACTTCCGCGGCGCTGCCCGCAAACCTGACTTTCTCGAGCACCGCCACTCAAGGCATGATTTCCGGCACCCCAACGACCGCCGGCACCACGAACGGCATCATCATTGACGTGAAAGACTCCGAATCACCGCCGGTGACGCAGAAGAGAACCTATTCTCTGACCATTAATAGCTCTGGCCCCGCGACTTGCCCGCTTCCTCTTCTGGGCACGGAGAGCTTGTTAGCCAGCGGCAACGTTTACGGGGCGCGCTTCAACGGGTGGAAGGACCCGACCGGGTTGAAG
>JACXTT010012623.1_pt1 | contig 11206 bp, 29 predicted proteins | sample 9270951 | NCBI WGS metagenome assembly JACXTT01 (sample SAMN15532306, study PRJNA645909) | rock metagenome | isolation source: weathered quartz diorite | place: Puerto Rico | collected 2017-06-21 | reverse complement strand
GTAATGAAAAGGTCGTCGGTTCGATTCCGACAGGAAGCTCTCATGATGAGCGCCGGTCCCCAGTGGGCCGGCGCTCTTTTTATTTGTTTCATCAACGCCTTCAGCCAGCATGGGGAGCTGACCTGACCAGAGGAAGTCGGCGCGGATGCCGAGTGTCTTCTCTATTTCATCCAGGCGTCCGACAGTGAATTCCGTCTTTCCGGCGAGTAGTGCGGAGACTTGGGACTGACTGAGACTCAGTGCCCTGCCCATGGTGGCTTGGTCTAGCTTGAGCCACGATTTCGCCATGCCGAGTCGGCGGGCGATTAGTTGTGAGCGGCTTTCGCTCCTGCTGCTAGAAGCTGATGGTGTACTCATGCGCTCAGTTTGGTATAGGCGTAGCCGATAGTCAAGCGGTCTCGCAATAAATCTAATCGTTTTCCTTTCTTCGGCACGCCGAAACGGCTTTGTCCATATTGGTCAAAGCGGTAAAGTAGTGACATGAACGGTCAGGAACTCGAATCGAAAGTACGGCAACGGATCAACGAGATTCGCGCCGGAAAGCGCATCGTACAGGCGCACCTTGCCGAAGCCCTGGACATGAGCCAATCCTCCGTCTCGCAGCTACTCAGTGGCCAGACTCCAATGCGTCTCTCGTACCTCAAAACCATCGCCGGAACCCTTGGCACCACCGTTGCCGAACTCCTTCCGGACGAAACCGAAAAATAAAAAAGTCCCCGCCCTCTGGAAAGAGCGGGGACCGGAACAGAACGGACCTTCTGTTATGAAAACCATTTTAGCAACCCGACTCAGGCAGTTCATAGTGCGCCTCGCGGTTCTCGTCGCGGTCATGTACACCCTGGGTCTTCTCTTCGCAGTTATCGGAGGCACGGCATGAGCATCCAAGTCCAGCAAACCCACAACCCGGACTGCCACAGCACCCGGGAGTGGATCGGCCCGTTCCCGGTGACGACCACTGTGCATCACCCCGATTGCCAGAACCGTGTTCATGATGATCTGAGGACGCGATGAGCGAGACAGCAGAATCCACAGAACTCACGGTCGAACAGCGCGACGCCGCCGCTCACGTCCTCTGGTACTTCCGGCGTGAAGGTTGGCAACCGGGCAGCTTCACGGAAAGCCTTCTGTCGGCGTTCGGGAAAGCCGACATGAACAACGTCCGCAAGCTGACGGCATCCTTCCCGGAACTCGGTGATGCGTTCCAGATCGGGGCATACTACGCCGGCGGAATCCAGATCCTTCGGGACCGTTTGGATAAGGCGCTGAAGTCATGATCATGATCAGGGAATCCGACCATCTTGGAACAGCCGAATTTGTTGGAACGTTCGCGCAGGGCTCCCCGGAATGGCACGCTCAACGCGCTGAGGTCATCGGCTCATCCGACATCGCGCCGATTCTGGGCCTGTCCTCGTACAAGTCCGCGTACACGCTCTGGCATGAAAAGGCTGGCCTAGTTGAACCTTCCATCCCCGACGCGCGGATGGAGCGGAAGTTCGCCTACGGGCACCACATGGAGCCATTCGTCGCCAACGAGTTCATGAAGGCCAACCCTGAGTACTTTTTGCAGGAGACAGGCTCGTGGCGCAGCATCAAGCACCCGTGGCAGGGCTGCAACCCTGACCGTCTGGTGCATCTCGCCCTCGACCACGGCGAGATCCCAACAGCGAACGCCGTCGTGGAATTGAAGACGTTCCCGTCTCTCGCAGACTGGGCTGACGGCCCGACGCCGGGTTACATCGCGCAACTGTTCTGGCAGTTGGATGTGTTCGGTTTCCCGCGCGGCTGGATCGCCGGTTACGCGAACCTCTCCGGCGATTACGTGCAGTACGAGTACGAGGCTGACCCGTTCACCGCCGACGCCGTGCGCGCGAAGGCGCGGGCGTTCGCGGACTCCATCACCGAAGGCGTTCCTCCAGAGATTGATGGGTCTGACGGGACCTACCAGACGCTTCGGCGCCTGAACCCTTCGATCACACCGAAGGAAGAGGCCGTGGTCCCGGATGAGATCGCTGAGCGGTACTTGGAGGCGGCGAAGTCCGCGAAGGCTTCCGAGTCGGAGCTTCTCAAGTGGAAGGGCCACCTTCTGGCGCACATGGGGACCGCCCAGTACGCCATCTACGAGGGCAAGAAAATAGCGTCCCGGGTCGGCGTCCGTGATGGCGTGCCCTACCTGAAAGAAGCATGACATGGACACCCAACAGCCGAAGGTCACGGAAGTGTCCCGGCAGCTCGACGCGGCCCGTGCGCATCTGGCCACACTGCCGAAACCTGGCGTCCTGAACGCCCTCCCGTGGGACACCACGGACTCTCGCCGTGCTGAGGCGATCATCGAGGCGCAGGCCGTCGTGACGCAGCTTGAGCATCTTCTCGCCGCCGCTGTGCGGGCAACGCTCACGGAAGTTATTGACACGATCTCTTCCATCCCGGAGGACATGACGAACTTCGTCCTGCTCCGCAGGGCAAACATTCACCTGAACGCACTCGCCAAGATCCAAGAAAGCCTGGTCTAGTCATGAAATTCGAAGAACTGCAAACCCTGTCCGGCGAGAAGCGCGACAGCATCCTCATGATGCTCTCGTTGGAACGGAACCGCATGCTGAACGGCGGACATGTTTATGCAGGAACCGCTGACCCTGCCGTGGTGGCACGCCGCCGCGCGAAGAACAAGGTTGCCCGCCGCACCCGTGCAGCGGCCCGTAAGCGTGGCTAGCCGTGGGTTTCCAACTTTCCGATGACTACATCACCGTTGCCGAACGCATCGTGGAGTTCCGGGCGAAGTATCCGGAGGGTTCGTTGCAGCCGGCGGACCTGTCCCGTCCGTACACGTTGGAGACGATCAACGGCAATCAAGCGCTCGTCGTCGTTGCTGCTGCGTACCGCACACCAGAGGACACGCGTCCCGGTATTGGGATGGCTTACGAGCCTGTCCCGGGGGCCACGACTTTCACCCGCGGGTCTGAGTTGCAGAACGCTGAGACGGCGGCGTGGGGGCGGGCGATTGTCGCGGCCCTGGCTGCGGACACGAAGAAGGGGATCGCCTCGTACGAGGAAGTCCGGGTGCAGGAAGAGCGGCAGACACAGCCAAGCCGGAAGCCTCCCGTGAACGACAGCGCACTTGCGGACTGGCACGCGGCCATCGACGCCGCTGTGGGCGATTACGCCGCACTGGGTGCCCTGCACGTCGAAGCGCAGGCAAAGAAGGCACCCGCCGAAATCATTGGGCGAATCAAGACTGAGGGGAACAAGGCAAAGCCATGACCGACGAAGAAAAACTGCTGATCGCGATCACCCTGCTGAACATGGGTCACAAGGACATCCGGTTCCTTGAATCCGGCCCGCAGCTCTGGGGAAGCCTTCCGAACAACGAGATCAAGGAAGAGAACATCCCTGAGTATCTCACCGCCTGCATGATGAACAACAATGCCTCGGCGGCGACGCTCATATCCACTAAGCGGAATGTCCTGCACAAGTACGTTGACGCGCTCGCGGATGCGTTCGAGGAATGGGCGAAGGACGCTGGCCGTACTGATCTTCTGCTGACCGTTGGTGAGCGTCTGGAACAGGCGGTGAAGTCGTGACCTGGGACAGGAACGCTGAACTGAACGCCTTGGCTTCGCGGAACCTCGACGGCGCGAACCTCGCCATCGCGAAGATGTGGATCTTCCACCATGACTTGGAGATCCAAAGTGAGACGTACGCGAAGGCCAAGACCTACGCGGCCCGGATGCGTTCGACGCTGATCGTCTCGTACACCTCCGGTGAGGGGAAGCTGTCCGTCTCCGCTGCTGAGCATGCCGCGGACTCCGACACTGACGTGTGGAACGCGGCGCTGGCGTACCGGCTCGCTGAGCAGATGATCACTGCGGACCGTGAAGCGTTGAAGATTCTTCACGCCGAACTGGACGCTTTCAGAACGGCCCGGGCTGATGCCCGCGTGGCTGACGAATTCCAAGCGAGGGTGGCATGAGCGGCGCTGACGAGAACAAGGCGTGGGCGATGCTCGCGCAGCACCACTACGCGCAGGAAACCGTGACCGTCATGACCAGCTTGGCTCTATTCGTCTCTTTGTACTGGGAGTCAGCCGCTGTACTGGACATGCTGGCTGAAGCGGAGGCGTCACTGTGAGCACTCCCGCGGACTGGACCGATCCCGTTTACAAGGCCGCGAAACAGGCCCGCACGGACGCTTATGCCGAGTTCTGCCGGGTAGCTGAAGCAAACCCGTTCATCTATGGCCAGGACGGCTTTGACGCCTACTACCAAGCCAACACTGTCCCGGCCCGGGAGAAATTCGTCGCGGCAAGCCAAGCGTGGCAGGCGGAAGTCAAGCGCATTCAGGACGGTGCCCGATGAGGAATTGCCCGTGTTGCGGACGGCCAACCCAGTCCCGCAAACGAAACCAAGACGGCCACATCCCCGGCGTGGTCCAGGCCGCACTCAAGGACGGCACCTGTGAGGGTTGCCGGCTGAAGAAACTGAAGGCCAGGAGGATGGAACCGCGCGTCCTGGACGCGGCGGAGCGTGAACGGCTGCGGCTGGAGAACACCCGGGCTGGGCTTGACGCTCTGATGGCCGCACGCCGTCGCCGTAGGGTGCCTGCCGGGGGCTGGCGTGTTGAGGGTGAGGACTGATGACGCCGAAGGAATTCCAGCGCTTCCTGGACCGCGACGGGGCTCACTGCTACCACTGCGGGACCGCTGAGGGTCTTGTGCCTCAGCACCGGATCAACCGGGGCATGGGTGGTTCGAAGCTGCTGAACGTCCCGTCGAACATCATTACGTTCTGCTCGGCCCACAACGGGGCCATTGAGGCGTCGGGGCCGGCTGCTGAGGACGCGCGGGCGATGGGTTGGAAGCTTCAGCAGTGGGAGACGGATTACCTGCTTGTGAGGCCCGTGTATGACCGTGCAGCGAACGCGTGGTTCTTCCTGGACGACGAGTATCACAGGACGGCGGCGTGATGACTGGAACCTACGAATATCGGGGTAAGGAAACCCTGGCCCGCCAGCTTTGGGAAACGGAAGATCGGCTTGCCGAAGCGCTCCGGACGATTGAGGAACTCAAGCACCCTAAGCTGCCCACGCCGCATAGCGATGGGCATGCGAGGCTTCTCGCCGCGACCCGTGAAGCGTTCAGAAGGAAGGACTCATGAGCTGGTTCAACGCTGACGACAAGATGCATTCCCATGCGAAGCCCCGCCAAGCAGGGCTTGAGGCCATGGGCCTCTGGCTGCTCTCAGGGACGTACTGCACGGACTATCTCACTGACGGCCTCGTTCCTGGCTGGTACGTCCAGTCATGGCCTAAGGGTGCCCGTCTGGCCCAAAAGCTGATTGACGTGAAGCTCTGGGAACGCGCCGGGGATGACTACCAGTTCTTGTCCTGGGACGAGTACCAGCGGACGAAGAGCAAAGTCATGGAGGAACGTGCTGCGTCACGAGAGCGAATGGCACGAAGCAGGGCCGAACGTGCGGCGAATGTTCGGGCGAACATCGGGCGAAGTTCAACGGTCCAAGACCAATACCAAGACCAAGTAGTTAACTCACCTACCGCTGTTGAAGATGGGGAGACTTCTGCTGCTGACGTCACTTACTTAACGCGGAGGTTCGCAAATGGCACTCAAATTTGACGAACAAGACGCCGACGACCTCATCAACATCATCCGCCGACGCCGCCCCAACTGGCACCCCGCAGCCATAAAGGCACAGCTTGGAATCGCAGCGAATAGGGGCGCTTCACTTGGGGAAGTGACGTCAGCAGCAGAGAAAGCCATGCATGACCCAAAAGCGAAACTGCCGCCCGCGATTCTCTGGCCGGAATTCTGGGGTAACCCGGAAACCCAGGGCCTGTCCGGGACGCGTTTGTGTGTGGAATGCGTGAGGCATTACGCGGTCGAGACGATGACGCGGCGCGGGAAGTTCTTCTACTGCGGCGGGTGCCTGCCGGTAGATCGTCCAGCATCCGGATCAGCGTTCGACACGGCGGCGGAATTCAATCAAGGAACTTTTATGGAAAGGACGGCAGGAGCATGACCGTCATTGAGGGTCAGATCGACGTGTTCGATCTGCTGGACGAAAGATTGCCGGCACCGCCGTTCACGGTCAACACCTGCGTTTGGGCTACAGATAACCGGTGCGGGTGGTGTGCCGGTAAGGGCTATGACGGCGGCGGAGCCTGCCGGAATCCGCGCAACGACGAAGAGTCGTTCTTCTACAACTACTGCGCCAAATGCCGGAAAAAGTACGGCTACCCGCACCCAGGGAGGCTTGACTTCGCTGTGAACATCGATCGCACCCGGAAGACGCGCACCGGTCAGGAAGTGGCGGCGTGAGCGCGGCAACGGCCATCGCCCCGGCCAAGGTGGACGCCCCGACGATCATCACGAATCACATCTACCACCGGGCGTGTAACCCTCCGAAAGGTGAACGGATGGCTTACTGCGGCCACAAGGCCAAACCAACCTCCGATTTCGTCCCTTGGAACCCGTTGGACGCTTCACCTCAGGATTGCTCGATGTGCCTCGAAGCCCGGAACACGTTCGGGTGCCCAAAGTGCGGAGTCAAGCCATGATCACGGAAGGAATCGAAATGGAACGTACCGAGTGCGGGCATGACCCGGATCTGATGTGCGCGGATTGCGTCGAGGAAATGGCGGAGGTGACTTGCTAGTGGCCCAGGTAGCTGAGACGTCGGTGGAACGGAAGTACGACAGCACCCCGCACGAGCTGGACAGCGAACATCGCCCGGGCCCGTACGGGCGGGGGATCTCGCTGAAATGGCACGCATCATGAGCAGCTATCACCGCCAGAAGGGCTCCACGTTTGAACGCGACATTGCAGACCATCTTGCCGAAGCCCTGGACGATGACGGCATTGACCGTCAGGTGAAGACCGGACCCAAGGACAAAGGCGACGTCCGCGGCGTCAAGATCCACGGGCATCGGGTCGCCGTCGAAGTCAAACACTACGGTGGCCGGCTGCTTCCCGCCGCATGGGTCGAGGAAGCCCATATTGAGGCCGGGAACCTTGATGCCCTGTGCGGTGTGGTTGTGGCAAAGCGGAAGGGCACTACGGCTCCAGGTGAGCAGTGGGTGTTGATGACGGTCAATGATCTTGTTGCCCTGATCACGGGCGAGAGGACTGGATCGTGAAGGACGCCCCGGCAAAGTCAGGTTCATCCTGCTCACGTAAATGCTGCTGGTCGCCGCAAGGCGTGTGCGCGAAGCACCGCAATTGCCCGTGCCACCGGTCGAAGACGGTCACTGACCGTGACGCGGAGATGGTCTCTCTTGAACAGGCAAGGCTTGACAAGGCCCGCAACAGCAGCGAGACCCTTCGGCTTTTCACGGGGATGGGTATTGATCCATGGAAGCGATGAACAGGGCATACAACTTCCACCGCACGCACTCAAGCGACGTGTTTGGCACCATCAACCCAGATTGCCCGGACTGCCGCCCGCTCGTGGACCGCTACCGCGCCTCAGTCGCTATCGTCCTGGCTGAACACCAGCCGCTTGAGATGCCTTACGGGCTGACTTGCCTCGGCCCCAAGTGCGACTGGACCGATCTGGATAACTTGACGTTCAACGCTCACTTACTCGCGGAGGTGGACAAGCTGTGGAAACTCTGAATCTGGATATCGCCGTTGGGTTGCTCACCCGGGAATCGAAGCACAGGCTTGTGGACGAGGACGGCGGCACTCACTGGGTGACCGCGCTCCCCCTGCTCGTGCAGCTTCAGATGGCCATCGGCAACAGCGCCATGCAACCCACGTTCAAAGCCAGCTCCGGGACGCCGATCCCAATCGCTGCGGAAGCGTTCGACCTGCGTGCCCGGATCATCGAAACCACCGCGGAGCACTGGTGGCGGCTGCACGCCATCCATAAGGGGCAGGGCCGGGAATCGGTGGCCGGCAGGCTGCGGGCGTGGGCGATGGCCGCACGTCACGCGGAGGAAACCCTGGCCGTGGCGGAGAAGATCATTTGCGGTTGGCGGGACAACATTGAGGGCTTGTTCAATCCGACGCGGCGGTGGGAGATCCAGGGGGCATGCCCGGAATGCACGATCTCCCGTGTCGTGGACCGGGAAGAGGATGGGCATATCTTCACGAAACCGGCACTGTCCGTGGTCTACGACATCGACGGGTCATTGGCTGCGGGTGTGTGTGCTGAGTGCGGGGCTGAATGGCGTGGGAAGAACCTGCGGAAGCTCGCGTGGCTGGTGTCGGTTCAGGGGCGGCTGTCATGACGGCTGAAGAGTTCCTTGAGGCTTACGCCAGCGCCTCTGGTGTTACTCCTGAGGCGCTCCTGTTGGCTGGGCGGGTGGTGGCTACCTGCCATTGTGACTATGACGGGTGCCGGGGGTGGCAGCTCACGCGGCCTGAGCATTTGCTGCCGTGGCGTGATGAGCAGATCGTCCTGAGCGCACAGTAAATCAATTCGTTTTCCTTTCTCGACATGCCGTTTTTATTCTTGCCTCGTATCAGTGAAAGCGATACAGTAGAAGAATGAGCGGCGCACCATTCGAACCAGCGATAGTTGCTGAAGAGCCGACGACCGGCACCGAATGGGCGCACCAAGAGCAACTGGAAATGCTCAAGCTCGGCCAAACCCAAACAAACGACGAACACAACCCGGACGGGGAACCGCAATGACCTACAACGGACCGTACAAGGGCCACCTCACCCCCGAAAACCACAAACTCCTTCAAGAAACCATCACCACCCGTATGGCCCAGGCACTCTCCACGGAACGCAGCGACCGGCCCGCCGCCGAAGCCGCCGTCCGGGAACTCTATGCGGCGAACAATCTCGCCGCCCCGGCATTCATTTGGATGGACTCGCCCATTGGCGGGATATTCGCCCTCTCAACCCTCAAGACCATCGTCAAGGGCTTCAAAGAAGGGGGCCAGCTCCGGGGCCAGCTCTGGCGCCAGCTCTGGGACCAGCTCGGGGGCCAGCTCCGGGGCCAGCTCTGGCGCCAGCTCGGGGGCCAGCTCTGGGACCAGCTCCGGGGCCAGCTCTGGGGCCAGCTCGGGGACCAGCTCCGGGGCCAGCTCTGGGGCCAGCTCGGGGACCAGCTCGGGGACCAGCTCCGGGGCCAGCTCTGGGACCAGCTCTGGGGCCAGCTCCGGGACCAGCTCCGGGACCAGCTCAAAGAGGATTACAACGCCTACTACAACGGATTCACATCCTGGTATGAAACCTATTGGACGGCGTTCTACGCGAAGGCGTTTGAGATCGCGCAGATCCACGCACCCGATCTGGAGCGCAAGCTGGGGTTGTTCACGACGGTGATGGATAACACGGGTTGGTGGTATGCGACGCCGGCGGTGGCTTTCATGACCGAACGGCCGACGAAGATCCTGCGTGACGCGCAGGGCAGGTTGCATAACCCGAAGGGCATGGCGTTGGAGTACGCGGATGGGTACGGGTTCAACGCGTGGCATGGGACGCGGTTGCCGGATGATTTCCACGCCCGTGACTGGACGCTGGAAGCTGTGATGAAAGAAACCAACGCCGAAGTCAGGCGGTGCGCGATTGAGGCCACCGGGTGGGACAAATTCATTGCCGAGTCAGGCATGGAACCCGTCGGGAAGCCAGTCCCCGACCCAGGGAACGCGCCGTTCGAGTTGGCGTTGTATGACTTGCCGGAGGCGTTGAACGGTTTGTACCGGGAGCCGGCTCGTGTGTTGTTGTGCACGAACGGGACGTTGGAGCGGGATGGTTCCCGTCGCCGGTATGGCCTGATTGTGCCAGCGCGGCACAAAGATCCCGTGGCGGCTGCTGCGGATCTCTATGGCGTGGACCGCGATACGTATGCGGCCCTTGAAGTCCGTCGTTAGAAATCAAACAAACTCAAGTAAAGGAAACCTTGCATCATGTCTGTTTTGACTCTTCAGGAAGCTATTGAACTGACCGGCACGGATGTGCTGGAACACCTGGACCGGGAGTCTTCGGTTCCGGTGATCACGAAGGCGGCGTGCCAGGGTGACGTGTCGGTGTTCCGAGCCGACGTTGCCCCGGCCACGAAGCCGATGCCTAAGGCCGTGACGGTTGTCCGGTCTGAAGCGTCGTCCAACACGCACACGCTGCACCCGGACGGTGAGTGCTTCTGGGACTACAACGAGCGTGCCTCGGTGACGGATCTCGTGCTTGGCACGCTGACCGTCCCGGAAGGTTCGACGGCGGTTGTGATCCACCAGGAACACGGGGCCCTGACCATCGCCCCCGGAACCTACACTGTTGGCCGGCAGCGGGAGTTCGCCGGCGAATGGGCGTTCGTAGCCGACTAGACCTTAGGGAGGCCGTGGCGTGATCCCCCAGTCTCACGCTTTTGGTTCGTCAACCCTTCCCCGGCAGGGTTCCCTTGGGAGCCGGGGCATAACTGAATAGCCTGCCGAGACATGAGCGGTGGGAGGGCTGCACTTTGCGGGGGTGCATCGGGTTCGAGTCCCGACAGCCCACTGGCACATGCGCACCTTCCCGCCCGCACAAGTCATCCAGGCAGTGATCATCAGTTCAACACGCCGTATATCGGTTAAATTAGTGCGGCATCCTGAGATAGAATAGTAGACGCAGAGCATAAGTATGCCCAAGGGGCGGTCACTCACCAGGGTGGCCGCTTCCTGCGTTTAACGGTTCGGAGGTGTCCCAAGTGGTTGCACCTTTGACGGGCACTGTTGTTGGCACGTTCCTGACGACGAACCGTAAGGGCGCGTCCGTGCCCTTGTCGGGGGTTGTGACGTTCACACCGACCCCTGCCGTTGTCCTGGCGCCGGGGCAGTCCGCCACGTATTTGCCTGCGGCTGTGTGCGTCCCGTTGGACGCTACCGGAAGCCTTTTCCGTGATGGTTCTGCGGGTGTTGTCCTGGTTGCGACGAATGATTCTTCGTTGAACCCTACAGCGTGGACATACAAGGTGTCGTTTGCGTTGTTTGATCCTGCTGGGAACGTAGTCCCGTACGCGTCTTTCGGGGTTGCTGTTCCGTCTGGCACGACCGTTGATCTTGCTTCTGTCGCCCCGGCGTCCCCGTCTGTTGGCGTGTTGACGTATGAGCCGGCTGGATTGTCGGCAACGACGCAAGCGGCACTTAATGCCACTTATGCCCCCGCCACGGGGAGCCCCAATTACGACGCCGCGGGCGATGCCCTGGTAAACGCTCTCATCTTCGGAGGTAAATAACATGTCCGCGAACCTCAAGGCGCTCACGT